>Ga0315290_10000521_pt1 | contig 25316 bp, 14 predicted proteins | sample YL17G12_0_MG_FD_203627 | JGI IMG/M metagenome (GOLD analysis project Ga0315290, IMG submission 203627) | Sediment microbial communities from Yellowstone Lake, YNP, Wyoming, USA - YL17G12_0 | ecosystem: Environmental > Aquatic > Freshwater > Lake > Sediment | place: USA: Wyoming | collected... | reverse complement strand
CGGCCTGCGTGCTGCCGACGTCCTCCAGGGTCATCATCGCCTGCTGGATCTGGGCGACCAGCTTCATCTGGTCCAGCACGTCCAGCTCGCAGGTGCTCCGGTCGACGCGGACCACGACCTCCATGGGCACCAGCGGCCCGAGGTTCTTCTCCAGCCAGGCGTAGTCGTGGATGATCCGGGCGTCGGGGGAGAACAGGCGCATCAGCTTGACGGAGGTCTTGGTCATGCTGACCCCGTAGGCGCCGGCGGCCATCAGCGCCAGGCACGCCGCGGCCACCCAGCCGCTGCGGCGGATGATGAAGTTGCCCACGTGCCGCCACTTGGGCGACAGCCCGGGATCGAAGAGCCTCGGCGGGGCCGGCTTCGCTATGTTCTTCAAAGGGAAGAAGTGCAAGAGCGACGGCATGTACAGGCAGACGACGAAGAAGCTGATCACCACCCCGATCGCCGAGTACAGGCCGAACATGCGGATCGGCACCAGGTTCGTCACGCACATCGACAGCAGGCCGATCGCCGTGGTCCCCGTGGCCAGAGCCAGCGGCAGCCAGGCGGCGCGGACCGTCCGATCGGGGGCGCCCTCGAAGCCGTTCCGGCGGACGTCGTCGCGGTAGTAGTTGGCCAGGTGGATCGCCCCCGACACGGCCGCCACGTAGACCAGCGACGGCATGGTCATCAGGATCGCGTTCATCGGGGCCCGGCAAAGCCAGACGACCACCAGGCTCAGCCCCGCCGTGAACAAAGCCGACGTGAAGACCATGCCCGTCAGGGCCCAGCTCCGCAGGCACCACCACGAGATCAACAGCCCCACCGCCGCCGAAACCCCGGCCAGCCGGTACAGGGTCCGCTCCCCTTCCACGTCAATGGCCGCGTTGTCGACCGGCGGGCCGCCGAGGTGCATCTTCTCCCGGGGAATCGCGCACTCGTTCTCGGCCACGTCGTAGATCCGCTCCACCACGGCGTGGAGGTACTTCAGGTTGGGCCGGCGCGGACCGTGCTCCGGCATCACGATCCCCTCGCTCTCGGGCGTGCTCCACCAATACTTGAGCCGGCTGCGCAGGGCGTCCCATCGCTGCTCCGAATCCGGGCACACGGTCAGCACCAGGCAGGTCTGCTTCCCGTCGGGACCGATCACAAACCCCTTCAGCCGCTCGATGGCCTCCTCCGGCTCCAGCCCCTGGTTCTCGACCAACTGGTTGACGATGTCCTTGCCGGTGAGCGCCGATTTGAAGAACCGTATGGGGGCGGCATTCCCCCGCTTGTGGGGATCTTCCGGAGGGACAAGCTTCTTGGCCAACAGCGCCAGGGCCTGATCGTCCAGGGTGCAGCCCTCCCAACTGACCAACACGAACATGTCGCTCTCGAAGTGCTGCCGATACCACTGGAAGGAGGCCGTCTCCTCGCAGTTGGCCGGCAGCCACGCCGCGACGTTGTTCTTATTGGTCCGTATGGATTGGCGGGCCCCCGCCAGCATCAGGGGCATCAGGAAAGCCACAGCCATCAGAATCAGCAGGCCGCCGCGGACGAAGAACGATCGTTTCATAGTCAAAGGGCCGAGCTGGGGTGGGGTTCTTCTGGGGGGCATCCTCGGTGGTCCACTCGCCTCGCCCAATGCCGCTTGCAGCAGCCATAACGACGAGCCTGGAAATGCGACCTATTTGTTCCTCGGCGCATGTGCCGGATAAGCTCGAACTTCCGTTGCCGGATCGTTGCAGGACGCTTATCCTCCCAGGTCTAACGCACGAAAAACGCTCCAGAGAGGTGGCTAGAACCACCTGTAGGTACTGCCTTGGACCTAACCCCAGCAGGGGGCAGCACGTAGGTTATGCTTCAGCATAACGACCAAGCACGTAGGTTATGCTTCAGCATAACGACCAGGCCGATTGGCGATCCGTTCCACTAGGAGGGGCGGATTTCTTGGTGCGGCGACAAGGTGTTGGTTGTCGGCTACGCCGCGGCAGGGTGAAGCGTAACCTACCCGCCTGGAGAGCGGATTGGACGCGATCACGAAAGCACGAAAGGACGAAAGCGCGAAAGAAGAGGAGGAGCAGTGGTGCCGGCGACGAGGCGAGCGCCGCGCGTCGTGCCTGGTTGCTCCGAGCCTGAAAGGCTAGAATTGAAGCCCTTCGGGCTTCGGGCCGGTGCGATCCGTCGGGGTTGGACCACGCAAGCACCGCCTCCGGCCAGATCAGGGTTGCCAGGGGCTCCCCCACGCCAGCCGCCCCTCGACGATCGTGGCGAGCACGCGAAGGCCCGAGGAAGCGTCTTCGCCCTCCGGTTCGGCCGGGTCGAACTGGATCAGGTCGGCCGGATCGCCGGGCTCGATGCCGCCGGGCTCGATGCCCAAAAGCGCCGCCGGGTGGTGGACGGCCATGCGCACCGCACAGTTCAGGTCCACGCCGGCGAACCGCATCACGTTGGCCACCCCCACGCTCAGCGGCAGCGAGGCCCCGGCCATCAGCTCACGCTGCCCGGCGACCACCAGCCGGCCGCTCGGGAGGATCTCGACGTCGCAGAAGGGGCTGGGATACCGGCCGGGGGGCTGGCCGGCCTGGCCCGACAGGTCGCTCACCACGATGCACCGCTCGGGGGTTTTTGCCCGCACGAAGACCTTGACGACGTCGGGCGGGAGGTGGTGCCCGTCGACGATCAGCCCGGCCGCCAGCCGGTCCTCGGCCAATTGGGCCCACACGTAGTTGTGCAGGCGGTGGAGCATCGGATGCGAGCCGTTGCCCAGGTGGGTGCTCATCCGCGCCCCGGCGTCGGCCGCCGCGCGGACCTGATCGGGACTGGCCGAGGTGTGTCCGATGGCGACCACCACCCCGGCGGCGCAGGCCCGTCGGATCAGCGCGACCGAGCCGTCGAACTCCGCCGACATGGTGAGCAATCGGATCCGGCCCCCGGCCGCCTCCTGGAGCCTTAGGAACTCGTCCCAGTCGGGCACCCGGCAGTGCTCCTTGGGATGGGCCCCCCGGGCCCCGTTTTCCGCGGTGATGAACGGGCCCTCCAGGTGAATGCCGGGGATGCGCCGGGCCAGCTCCGGCGAGGTCTCGCACGCCGCGGCAATCGACCGCAGGCCGTGGGCGAGCACCTGGAGGCTCTCGGTGGTCAGCGTGGGGCAGAACCGGGTCACCCCGAACGGCTCCATCGCCCGGACGATCGCGCCCACCTTCTCCGGCGTCAGCGCCGCGGAGCTGAACTCCTGGCCGCCGTAGCCGTTCAGTTGCAGGTCCAGCAGTCCGGGGGCGAGCCAGGGCCAGCGGGAGATCGGCCGCGGGGCCGCTCCCGCCGCCTTCGCCTCGGCCGGATCGGATCGAGCGATCCTGCCCCCGTCGATCTCCAGACGGACCGGCTGGCCGGTGTCGTATCGCCTTCCCCAGACCTGCATGGCGCACCTTCGCCGTTGCTGCTCCACTTATGGAGGTTCCCCAATCGGCGCAGAGATCACTAAAACCCCCTGGCCGCCTTCACGTCGGCAAAGTCGCGCAGGTGGTAGCGGATGCCGAGGTAGTCGAGCACGCGCACCAGGCCGCGCAGGGCGACGCCCATCCCGTCCGGGCCACTGAACCCACCGAACTGCCCGCCGCCTTTCAGATGAGGCTCCAGGTCCAGGAACACCCCGGGGATTCCCCGCCGGTGGAGCTTGGCCTTCAGGTCCGGGAGGATTCCGCGGAGCTCGCGCAAGAGGGCTTCGTGGGCACTGTCGCCCTGGTCGGGCGGGACGAAGTTGGCCAGGACGTCTTCGTCGACGTGCCCCCCCTTGGCGACCGGCCGCGGGGCGTGATAGTCCTTGACGTGCATCCAGCCCAGGCCCGGCTTCATCAGGCGGAACTGATCGAGCACCTCGGCGGCCGAGAAGCCCTGGACGACCAGGTTGGCGGCGTCGAACACGAGCATCAACGCAGGGTGGTTCACCTGGCGGTAGATCTCGGCCAGGAGGTAGCCGTTGCCGCCGACCAGGTTCGTCTCCACCTCGACGCCGAAGGTGAGGTCCGAGCGGTGGCAGGCCTCTGCGATCTGGCCCAACTGGTCGACGGCCTGGGGGAGGTGCTCTTCCGCGCTGCTTCCCTTGGGGTGATAGAAGGAGAAGCCGCGGATGAGCTTGGTTTCCAGGGCGTGGGCCAGCCGGCACGCCTTGGCCACCTCCCCGGCCAGGTAGCGCTTGAACGGGACGAAGCGGTTCTTCGTCCCGTCGTCGACGTTCAGGAGCTTCACCTTGCCGATGGGCGAGCCGATCGAGGAGACGTTCAGCCCGTACTCGTCCTCCAGGTGGCGGACCTTCTGGAGCTCGGAGCGGGTCAGTTGCATGACGTTCTTCACGCCGCTTCCGACGTCCACGAATCGGATGCTGTAGTACTGGAGTCCCAGCGCGGCGAAGGCCGAGAACTGCTGGACCGCGGTCTTCTGGTTGGCGGCCTCGTCGGCGAATCCGGACAGGATCACGCGGGGTTGGTCGGGCATGGTACGGTTCCTGTGCGGCGAAGGGAAACGGCACACCAGCCCCCATTGTGAAGCTTCGGTCGCCCGTTGGCAAGGGCCCCGCCAAGCCGCTTGCGTATGAGCATCGGTGGGCCGAGGGTGGCACGGGCTGCTGGTCAGCCCGTGTGCTGCTCCGCACTGGCTGACGAGCAGCCAGTGCCACCCAACGGCATGCGCCCCGGCGGGCCGCTTGCGGCTTAGCCTCCCAGGGGGTATCATGACCGGCAAACCCAACCCCGGTCCAACCCCGGTCGCTCGCTGGAATCCACGCATGGCGACATTCGAGCTCGTCCCGCGCAAGGTCCCGTTGGTCTCGACGAAGTACCGCCGCATCGTCACCGAGATCCCGGTGCCGGAGTCGATCCCCATCCTCCAGGGGCTTCGGCTTCACGAGCCGGCGTCGATGAGCGGCCAGCCGCCGGTCGTGTGGGACCGGGCCGAAGGGGTCCAGGTGTTCGACCGCTGGGGCAACATGTGGCTCGACTGGTCGTCCGGGGTCCTGGTGGCCAATGCCGGCCACGGCCATCCCCGGATCGGCCAGGCGATCGTCGACCAGGTCCGCCACGGGCTGTTGCACAACTACTGCTTTGCCTCGGAGGTTCGCGGGGCGGTGGTCGAGGAGCTCGCCCGGCTCGCCCCGCCGGGGCTCGACAAGGTGTTCCTGCTGACCACCGGCGCGGAGGCCTGCGAGTGCGCGCTCAAGCTCGCCAGGACCTGGGGCCGCTCGATCGCCGGCAACCGCAAGATCACGCTGGTCACCTTCCACAACGCCTTCCACGGCCGCACCCTGGGGGCCCAGATGGCCGGCGGCATTCCCGCGCTGAAGGAGTGGATCGTCAACCTCGACCCGGACTTCGTCCAGGTGCCCTTCCCCGACGGCTTCCGCTGCCCCAACACGGACTTTGACCTCTTCCTCGAGTCGCTCGAGAGCCTGGGAGTGGAGCCCGGCGCGGTCGCCGGCGTGATGACCGAGACCTACCAGGGCGGCAACGCCAGCTTCGCCCCGGCTCAGTACGTCCAGAAGCTCCGCGCCTGGTGCACCGAGAACAAGGCGATTTTGATCTTCGACGAAGTGCAGGCCGCCTTCGGCCGCACCGGCACCTTCTGGGGATTCGAGCACTACGGCGTCGTGCCCGACCTGATCTGCTGCGGCAAGGGAATCTCCAGCGGCCTGCCGATCGCCGCGGTGATCGGCCGGCCGGAGGTCATGGACCTCTATCCCCCGGGCTCGATGACCTCGACGCACACCGGCAACCCGATCTGCGCCGCGGCCGTGCTGGCCAACCTCCAGGTGCTCCGGGAGGAGAACCTGGTCGAGCGTGCCCGGGCCATGGGCGAGATCCTCCAGCCCGAGCTTCGCCGCGTGGCCGCACGGTTTCCCGAGCACGTGGGCACGGTGCACGGCAAGGGCATGGTGACGTCGCTGCACATGGTCAAGCCGGGCGGGATCGAGCCGAACGCCCCGCTGGCCGCCGACGTGGTCCGCCGCTCGGTGGAAAAGGGCCTGTTGATGTTCGCGCCGGTCGGGTACGGGGGGGCCAGCGTCAAGGTCGCCCCGCCGCTGGTCATGGGCGAGGAGGCCCTGCGAGAGAGCATTCAGGTCGTCGAGGAGGCGATCCAGGAGGCCGTCGACGAGGCGACCCCATGACGCCGCAACCGCAAGACCCCATCGAAGTCCTCGTGGTCGGCGGGGGCATGATCACCCAGGACCAGGTCCTGCCGTCGCTGTACCAGCTCCAGCGGCTCGGCCGGATCGGCCCGATCACCGTCTGCGCCCTCAGCTCCGCCCCCCTGCAATCGCTGGCCGAAAGCCCGGTCTTTCGCGAGGCATTCCCCGGCCACACGTTCCGGCCGCTGCCCTCCCTGGACGAGCCGCCCGAGCGCGCGTTCCCCGAGCTGTTCCGCGAGGCGATCGCCGCCCTGGCGCCGCACAACCTGGTGGTCGTGGCGGTGCCGGACCATCTCCACGATCGGGTGATTCGGGCCGCGCTGGAGCACGATCAGCACGTGCTGGCCGTCAAGCCCCTGGTGCAGACCTACGCCCAGGCCGTCGAGATCGAGCGGATCGCCCGCCAGCGCGGGCTGTTTGTCGGCGTGGAGTACCACAAGCGGCTCGACCGCCGGGCCCTGGACGCCCGGGGGCAGTACCGCCGCGGCCGGCTGGGCGAGTTCCGCTGCGGCGAGGCCAAGCTGGTCGAGCCCTACTACTACCGCCACTCGAACTTCCAGAACTGGTTCACCAAGGACCTGAGCGACCCGTTCACCTACGTCGGCTGCCATTACGTCGATCTCGTGTGGTTCATCACCGGCCTGCGCCCGGTGGAGGTGTCGGTCCGGGGCGTCGAGGGCACCTTCCCCAACGGCAACGTCGGCTACCTGTGGTCGATCGGCCAGGTGGTGTGGGAGAACGGGGCGGTCCTGAGCGTCTTGAACGGACTGGGGTATCCTGACCAAGGTGCCGGCACGAACGACCAGGGCCTGTGCCTGTTCTGCGAGGGGCCCGGCTGCGGCGCGCTGTTGCGCCACGACGACCAGTTCCGGGGCGTCAGCCACGGCTACGTCGACGCGAAGTCCGGGGCGATGTTCCGCTTCGTCAGCCCCGACTACTTCCGGCTGGTCCCGTGGGAAGGGGACGGGCTCAAGCCGGTCGGCTACGGCTACGACTCGATCGAGGCGCTGGTCGAGGCGGCCCTCCGTGTCAACGCCGCCGCGTCGGGTGGCACTGGCGTCTCGCCAGTGCTGCCCTTGAAGCACGGGCAAGATGCCCGTGCCACCCTTCAGAGCGCCGGCGCCGGGCCACTAGCGTCCCCCGAGGCCCTCGCCGCCCGGCAGCGGGTGCTTGCGGACATCGACCGGCGCGGCCTGCTGGCCACCCCGGCCAACAGCTTCATCAACGAGCTGGTGACCGAAGCGGCCCGGCTTTCGATCGCCCAATCCGGCCGGCACGTGCGGATCGACTACACCGGCACGCCCCGGGTGGGCTATTGATCCTCAGAAAAGTAAAGCAACCGAGACAAATCCGAGCCGGGCCGTGTCGGCCCGGAGAAGCCGGGGCGGCACGCCCCGGCTCGGAGAGAGAATGCTGCATTACTTCTCCGAGAATCGATAAGTGAGCGTGCGTAATTGCCCGAGACGGGCGAATCGCCGTGCGTCAGAACTTCGACGCGTCGACGGGCTTGCCCTCGTTGCGGCTGCCCAGGCGCCGGAACGTCTCCGGATCGATCGCAAAGTTGATGACGTGGAGCGAGCCGTCGCAGAAGATGAACTGGCAGACGCCGGGATGCGGGCCGCCGAAGCGGAACGTGTCGCTCAGGCCCCTCCGGTCCGCAAGCGGCGGGTCGTACGTCGAGCGGAAGTTGTCGTTGTTGAACCCGGAGTACACGTTCTCGTTGTCGCAGCCCTCCAGGCCGGAGTCGTAGTGGTCCGGGTTGAGGTACTCCTCGCCCATCAGCACCGTGGAGCTGAGGCCGTCGCGGACGTGGGATGCCTGGACCTCGCTCCGCTCGAACGAGATCCCGTCCAGCGCCTTGGGATCGTGCCAGGGATAGCCCGGGGCATCGCCGTCGGCCAGCGTGGGCGGGCCGGGAAAGTATTCGTCGATCGGCAGGCTCCCGGCGTTGATGGCGTAGTCGCCCCGCGCGACCACGCGGTCCGAGGGGTCGTTGTCCGCCGCGTTGAAGGCCACGAAATTGCCGAGCTTGACCATGGGATACAGCCGGCTCGCGCGGCGGCTCGGGCAGTTCATCATCGACAGCGGGCTCCGCGCCAAGGTCCTGGCCGCCAGGCGCTTCTCGGGCACCGGCTGGCCCGCCCCCAGGTCGTGCAGCGCCTGGTTGTCCAGGTAGGGAAGGACGTTGTACACCCAGCCGCCGGGCTGTAGCCTCTGGAAGCCGCGGTCCGGGTCGCCGACCCAGTCCCAGCCCCAGCCGCCGGTGGGAAAGTGCTTCTGGTGCGACTCGTGCTCCAGCGCCGCCAGGCTCATCTGCTTCAGATGGTTGGCGCACTGGACTCGGCGGGCCGCCTCGCGCGCCGCCTGGACCGCCGGCAGCAGCAAGGCGATGAGAATGCCGATGATCGCAATGACCACGAGCAGCTCCACGAGGGTGAAGCCCGTACGACGCCGCCCGATCGTGCCGCCGCCGCCAGGATAGCTTCGCATGGCCCTGTCCTCCGCGCCCGATCCGCGACCCGGCATCCGCCGGCGGCGCTCCCGGCAGGACGCCCGTCTCCCCGGTAGCTTAGCACAACGATCGGCTGCGGGAAAGGGCTAGCGTCGCACGCGGCGCTCCATCTCGGCCAGCAGGGTCTCCATGCGGTGGCGATAGGTGTGGCGCCGCAGCGCCTCGCTTCGGCCGGCGGCCGCAATCCGCTCGCGCTCGTCCTCGTGCGCCAGGTACCAGGCGATCTTCTCGACCAGCTCGGCGGCCGAGCGGTACACGGCCAGGTGCCGGCCCTCGCGGAAAAGCTCCTCCTGGCCGTTGGCGGCCAGGTCGTTGGTCACCAGGAGCGAGCCGCACGCCAGCGCCTCGAACACCCGCATGTTGACGTCGTTCAGCACGCTCCGGTTGAAAACCGTGCGCGAGGCCGAGTAGACTTCGGCCATGGCGTCGCCGTAGCACTGGCCGGCGAAGCTCTGCGGGAAGTGCTCCTGGAGCAGGCCCAAGAGCTCGGCCCGCTCCGGAGAGACCAGGTTGCCCACGAAGGCCACGTCGAAGCGCTTGGGCCGCTCGTGCTTGCGGTGGAGGTGAGGATCGCAGGCCAAAGGGAGCCAGGTCGCGGGGCAGACCTCGCGGCAGAGCCGCTTTGCCCCGTCGCGCTGCGCGGTGAAGACGAAGTCGAAGTCGGGGGCCTTGGTGCGGTACCACGGGAAGTCGAGATGGGTGTCGACGGCCCACCACGCGCTCGGGCGCAGGCGCGCAGGGAGGCGATAGCGCAGCCCCTCGTCGACGTTCACGTACAGGTCGAACCCCGGCGGGATCGCTTCCAGTTGCCGGGGCCGGAAGTGCGCCACCCGGACCAGCTCGGCCAGGGCCCTGCGGCAGTACACGCCGGCCGTGTCCGGCCGGGGGCCGTCGTCGAAGATCAGGGCCACGCGGCGGATGGCGGTCACACGGTCCTCCCGGGTCCCTTCCATTCTCGACGCGCGCCGGGGAGGAGTTCAACGCCGGTTTTTGTGCCACCGGGTGCGGCCGGGCCGGCCACCGGCGCGTGGCCCACAAATCGGGATTGATCTTCCGCCGGCCGGCGTGCATAGTCGAGTCGCCTTTCGCTCCGCGAAAGAAGCGTCTGTCTTGACAGCCCGTGAACGGTTCCATTCCCCGAAAGGCCCGCAGCGTGGAAGCACCCCTCGACCGACTCCGCCAGGCGCACCCCTGGCCCGACCGCCGCCCCGACGTCCCCGAGGACTGGCACGGCTGGCTCCAGCCGGGCACGGCCTGGATGCTCTCGTCCCACCTGGGTCCGGCGACGCGCCTCGTCGTCGAGTGCGGGAGCTGGCTGGGCCTGAGTGCCCGGACGATCCTCCGGGCCGCGCCCCGGGCCGTGCTCGTGTGCTGCGACCACTGGCAGGGCTCGCCGGAGCACCAGCCCGGCACCCAGCACGACGACTGGTCCCGCCGCCTGGCCACGCTCCACGAGACGTTCCTGCGCAACCTCTGGCGGTGGCGGGACCGGGTAATCCCGGTCCGGGCCGACAGCCTCGACGGCCTGGCCGAAGTGCGCGACGCCGGCCTGGTCCCCGAGCTGGTCTACCTCGACGGCGAGCACAGCTTCGATCGCGTCAGCCGGGAGCTGGCCTTCCTGGCCGAGCACTGGCCCTTGGCCGTCGTGGTCGGCGACGACTATTCCGAACTCGAGGTCGCCCGCGCCGCCCATGCCCACGCCCAGCAGACCGGACGCAGCATGATCTCCAACGGCTCCAGCTTCTGCTTCGAGCCGTAAAGCGACCCCCTTTGCATTTTGCACTTTTCATTGGGTCCAGTCGGGAACGCTAACGCTTAGCATCAGCTGCGGCGCGCAGCGCCGTCAGCTGCATGCTGTTGTTAGGCGCTATCATTGCGCACATTCTCTTCCATCGCGTCTTCGAGAACCCGTAGTTGCCCGCGACGCTCGAAGAGCAGAATCAGTTCTCTCACACGAGCGGACTTACGATCTCCCGGAAGCTCGTCAACGTCAACGCCAATGAGGAAGCAGAAGTTCTTGAACTCCTCCATATCAAGAGCTCTGCAAAGATGCTCAAAGAGCCGCTTCCGCAGCAGTACGGAATCCTCCGGCTTCCGAGTCGCCACCGCTGCAGCAACCCTTGGCCATGTGCCCTCTGACGGGGCTACGGGACCCGCCTGGAGGAATGCCCTAAGGCATGAGGCGGCCGCCCGCGCTGCGTACTCGTGCCAATGATCGTTCTTCGAAGCATCAGCGAAATCACAGATAGCTCGAACTGTAAGGAACCCGACCTTCTTTATTGCGCTGAAGGCTGCCGAGGCGACTCCAGCACTTTCCATTTCCACAGCAATCAAGTTTGGCTGCGACCACCGGAGTCGAGCTGCCTCGGCGGCCGCGGCGACCACCTTCTCCCCAGAGGCGATCGGCCCTACGTGAACTGCTGGCAAGAGGGAACTCGGCGGTTTTCCGTCCGGGCGAGCGGGAAGCCTCATGCGCCAATCGGTATCCTTCAGGTTCAGGATCCCATCGAGCAATGTCGGGTCGGCGGGGAATTGGCGATTTCGAGGTTCAAGCCCGCTCTCGCGCACCTTCGCGAGTTCGTAATAGAGAATAGAATCGGAGGCTACGATATCGCCGAAATCCTGTGCGCCACGAGACAGCCCTCCAGCGAGTCCATTGACCAGAACGAAGCGAGGGTTCCAATCCCGAATGAAGTCGGCCGTTGCCTGCGATGCCTCGATATTGCCCATCGAGTGCAGCAGAGTGGCCACTACACGGTATGTGCCTCGGTGAGCCGTTGGGACGATACCGCGGTAGTACGATCGCGAGGATGTGGGCCCGATGTTGACTTGCTGGAGTTCGGGGAAGTACTCCAACAGCGCCCTCAGCTCCTTGCGCAGCGCCACCACAATTGCGAAGTCCACAGTCTCATCGGCGACCTGCCGAGCGAAATCGGCGACTTGCCGATCGCCGATGGCGGAGCCGGAAGCTTGGAGGATTGCCGCAACCCGAGCCTCGTGCTGAGCCTTCATCTTGCGGAGGCTCTCAGCTGAGTATGTGGTTGGGTCTTGGTCTATGAGGCTATGATGCGTGGGGCACAGAATGATGAGATTCTCGTGCTGGCCCCGTTCGGAGTCAGTCAGATCTGGGTCGTACCGTGGACCACCCGGAGCAGGAGCGCTGATGTGGCACATTTCGCCAAGCAGCGCACGAGAATGAGGATTGACCAGCGGCGTGGTGCATCCGGGGAATGCACACACGCCACCGGAGGCAGCGAACAGGAGCTTGACTGCCCTATCCGGAGGTCTTTGCCGCATACCGAGTCCCGGACCTCAAAGAGACTATTACACGCATGTCCGATGCGCCTAACGACACGGTTAACCGGGCCGCGGCAAACCAACATTGATTTCAGAAACCGCGCGGCCCGCGGCTGAACCGATTGTTATGCGATTTTGTCGAAGTAAGCCCGGGGCAACACGTGATGCCTAGGCGGGAGGAATAAGTATCACCAAAGACGCCTGTAGAGCACGCTTATAAGTATCAGGCGTTTCGCGATCACTTTGGTTGGCGTAGTAGGCTTGAGCCTTCAGTACATAGCTAAACTGTTTGCCGCCAGCAATTCCTCCGGGTCCAGATTGCCAATAGCGAAAATGGTCGACACGAAACCACGCATCGCCGACGTGGGGACTAGTTGCATGCCCCTCATAGACACTAACTGCCCAACCTACCGTGCTAACACTATCTGGGAGTAAGAAACCGCGTTTTTCGACGATAAGCTCACCACGATCATTACATGAGACGTTTGCGCGAATCTCATGGTACTGGGTCATAAAAACTCCTCCAAAGCGTTCAACAAAACATAGGAATGGTTAACAATCGGTCAAGTTGTCGCCACTCACTTCCGCGACACACGCGATTCGTCGTTTAGCGGCATCCATCAAGTGGATTACCGCATAACTCGTTGTTAGGAAGTTTCTGCCTATCGTTCCACGGGTCGAGGCGCGAGACCGTGCGCAGGGCTCCGGACACCGCGAGCTGCCCGGTTCAGGACATGGGTGTAAATCATCGTCGTTTTCACGTCGCTGTGGCCAAGTGACTCCTGGACCGTAGGCTTCCTCGGTGCCGCGGCTGTAGTGCCGGACCCGCAGAACCTCGACGATGCAGTCGTAGAGGCGGGGCGCTGGCTTGTCGGGAAACAAGCCCAAGGGCGATCGACGCTGGCGGGTGACTGGGGTCATGGCCGCGGTCCCATAGAGCCGCTCTTCCGGTTGCCGCACAAACCTGAGCCTCGTCAATAGGGGCGATTATACCGCGGGCGACAGCACTCGGAACAGCCCTGGGGGCGTGATTGTCGCCATATTCGCCATGCCCCGCCTAAGGGGGGATAGCGAGCGTAAGTATCCTCCCGCCCATAAGTTCCATCGATTCGCGGGCCCGGTGCCCGCGGGCGACAGCCTCTGCTCCGAGCCCTGAAGCGATCCCCTCTGCATTTTGCACTTTTCACTTTTCATTTTTCATTTTGCACTGACTACGCCTGGAACAGGTTCTGGGTGGCGAAGACCGGGTCGGTGGTCAGGTGCACGCCGAGGCGCCGCAGCCCGGCCTCGTCGCCCGGGGTGGGGATGTGCGTCATGTGCACGTCGCACCCCCGAAGGGCCTTGAGCTTGTCGATGCACGACTGGGCCATCGGGTTGGACGTCACGCTGATCCCCAGCGCGAACAGCGTCTCTTCGAGATCCAGGCTCACCGTCTTCTGGCCAAAGATGTCCTTCTTCATCTTGCCCGCGGATTCCAGCACGCTGGGCGCCAGCAGGTGGATGTCCCGGGGCATGCCGGCCAGGTGCTTCACCGCGTTGATCACGAGGCTGGAGGCGGCGTGCATCAGGGGGGAGTTCTTGCCGGTGACGATAGCCCCGTCGGGCAGCTCGATGGCCGCCCCGCAGAAAACGCCCTCGTTCCCTTTGCCCTGGACCTGGGCCTCCTCGGCGGCCCGGCGGGCGGGCTCGACCACGCAGCGGTCCTCGGGCCGGACGTGGAGCATCTCCAGCAGCCGCTCGACCCGCTGCACCGTCGCCTCGTCGACCAGGCCCATCACGTACTCGAACCGGTAGCGGAAGTAGCGGCGGATGACCTCGGCGCGGGAAGCGGCCTGCACCACGGCGTCGTCGACGATGCCCGCGGTGGCCCGGTTCACCCCCATCTCCGTGGGCGAGCGGTAGATCGGCTCCGCCCCCGTGATCCGCTCGAGGATCTTCCGCACCACGGGGAACGCCTCGACGTCGCGGTTGTAGTTGATCGCCGTCTGGCCGCAGCCCTCGAGGTGGAACGGGTCGATCATGTTCACGTCGCGCAGTTCGGCGGTCGCCGCCTCGTAGGCCACGTTCACCGGATGGCTCAAGGGGAGGTTCCAGATCGGGAAGGTCTCGAACTTGGCAAAACCGGAGTGGATCCCCCGGCGGTGATCGTGGTACATCTGGTTCAGGCAGGTGGCCAGCTTGCCGCTCCCCGGACCCGGGCCCGTGACCACCACCAGCGGCTTGGCCGTCTCGATGTACGGATTGGCCCCGTAGCCTTCCGGGCTGACGATGCGGTCGACGTGGCCGGGATAGCCCTGGGTCGGCCGGTGCGTGTACACGGGGATGCCGCGTCGCTCGAGCTTGTTCTTGAACATCAGGGTGGCGGGCTGCTCGTCGAAGCGGGTAATGACCACGGCGCGGAGCTGGACGCCCCAGTCGCGCAGGTCGTCGATGAGCTTCATCGCGTCGGCGTCGTAGGTGATGCCGAAATCGGCCCGCATCTTCTTGCGCTCGATCGCCCCCGCGTGGATGCACAGGAGGATCTCCGCCTTGTCGCGAAGCTCCGCCAGGAGCCGCATCTTCACGTTGGGATCGAACCCGGGCAGCACGCGGGCCGCGTGATAGTCGAACAGCAGCTTCCCGCCGAACTCGAGGTAGAGCTTGTTGTCGAACCGGCGCACGCGCTCGACAATCGCCGCGGTCTGCTCCCGGAGGTACTTCTCGTTGTCGAATCCGATTCGGTTGGGCATGGCTCGATCCTGAAGGGCCGGAAACCAGGTGCGTCGCCCCGCGGGGATCACTCTCGGGGGCATCCAATCCCCTCATTCGGATGGACTCCGACGCACGTTCTCCCCCACGATAGCCGAAGCGTGGGACGCCGCAAAGGCCCCGTCCGTGGAGCAAGGCCGACAGGTCGCGTCGACAAGGTGCGTCCGGATCCGGCGCCGACCCGTTGATCGGTCATGCTGAGGCACAACCTGCGGGGTTTCGCGGCGATTCGGGCGAGGTCCCCCGGAAGGCGTCACGTCGGCAGCCCGATGCGCCAGTGGCAAGTGCTCTGATCGTTTTCGGCCACCTCCCGCGGGACATAGTGCAGGAAGTCGCTGCCGCGCTCCATCGCTTGCACCTCCGAAAAGTGGTGCGTTTTCGGGCAGCGAGTGCATCGCACGTGGCCGTTGCGCAAGTCGACGCAGAGGTCGACGTCGGTAGGCAAGACGTGCGGGGAAGGATGGTCCTTCCCGTCATGATGGGGCCGCAGCAACTCGCTGAGCGCCCCGCACAAGTGAGTGCGAAACCCCACCAGCTCTTCACCGAATTCCGACAACAGGACGAGCTTCGGGCCCTTGCGAAGCATCGTGAGGATTCGATACGACCCCATCAACCCCAAATGATGCCCGCCGTAGACCAACTCGGCGGCCTTCTCCAGGGGACCGGCTGACGACCAGACGTCCCTCTCCAAGCTGCCGACGTGCACGCAGGCCAGATCGGCCTCGATCTCGCGGTACGTGGAGATGAAGTCGCTGTAGGTCCTTTTCAGCGTGTCGATCACGCCAGGGTGGTCCCAGTCCTCTCTCCGCATGAGCAGTCGCGACCAGTGCTTGGGAGCGAGGTAAGGTTCGTACGAGGACCCGCTGATCCTAGGTCCTCGTGGAGTGTCCAGCACCACGGGACAAAGCGTGTCGCCGGTGATCAAGAGCTTCGCCAGCGGTCCGTTCTCCGGTGGCCCGCTGCCGGACCGGTCGTCCTTCTTCTTCAGGCCGACCTCGATCCTCGTCTCCGCCTTGTCGTTGGCGCAATCGCGGGCCCGCAGGCCGAATCGCAGGAGGCCGTGGCTCGCCTCCAAGAGGAGTTGACCGTCCGCCTGCACCGGGCACGTGGGAAAACGCTCGGGCGCCTGAAGGATGGATACCGGATCGATACCTCCATACCAGGGGTTGCCCGCGATCTCCGCCCGCTCTCGCTTGACCGCTTTACGGAGCAATTGGGCCAGGTCACAACGTTCCGTTTCCGCCCGGCGAGGAGGCGGGGCCTCACCGTGAAGCAGGTCCTGGAGGACCGCCAGGCTGGTGGCCTTTTGCGAGACGAGGTGGGCCAGAGCGGCCGTTGCCCCCGGGTCCGTTCCCTGCAATTTCCGCACGAGCTGCGACAACTCGAGGAGCCGGCCCGAGATCGAATCGCGGACGATCCGCTCGCGATACTGGCGCTGCTTAAGGTCCTCAAGCTCCCCTCTGCTTTTCTCTGCCAGGCTTCGGAGGATGGCCCGCTCAATCCCTTCCGCGACGTTCTGGAGGTAAGCCTCCACCGCGGGGATGAACAAGTCGTCGTCGGTCGACTGGACGTGAAAGGTTCCCACCGGGTTGGCGTTCGTGCCGACGGGAAAATCCCCGTGGGACTGGATCGCGTCCAGCTTCCCAATGCTGTCTTCGTCGCCCTGGTCCGTCGCACTCTGCCACACGCTGGCGTAGTTCGTCTGGCTTCGTGACGGCGGGACGTGTCGGAGAATGGGCTCTCCGGAAACGCGGCACAGCCAGGAGCCGGACGGCGGCGCGTTCTCCTTGTTCTTGAGCGTCTTCCCCTTGATCGCCTTGGGATCATCTTCCAACTCGATCCCCGCCGCCCCCGCGGGACCCCACTCGTCCGGCGGCGGCAGGCCCACACGCCGACAGTCCTCGCCCATGTAGGCGTGCTTCGCGTAGGGAGAATCGGAGCAGGCCACGACGTCCTCGGGCAAGACCAGTGCGTAGGTCTTCCGGCCGCGGCGATTGCTCTCCTCGACGTAGTCGCGGTAGTGCCACCATATCTCGTCCCTTGGGATCTGAAGAAGATCGGCCAGGCCGTGTATGGCCTCGCGCACTTCGCCCCAGAGCTTCTCGCGGGTGTCGCACGTGTGGAAGGTCGGAGGATCGTAGACACTTGCGCCTCGCTGGCGCTCTCGTTCTTCCCGCAGCTCGTTCACGGCCTTCTGGAGTTCGCCGAGGTAAAGGTCCAGGTCGCAAACGGCCTCGCCGCCTGCCAGGCAGTGATCCAGGCAAGAGGGCAGACGCGGGGCGCCGACTTCCAGAAGAACCAGCGGTCGGGTGGGGTTGTCCGGCTCGCCCAGCAGCAGGTACTTCCACTCGGAAGGACCCTCGTCAGCGGCGTCCGAAGCTCGCCATGGGATGGACTCCCTCATAAGGTCGGGTCCGGCGGAGCCGCGATGCAACCCACGCGGGGCGACCGCGGGCGCAGCCTTCCCGGCCGGGTGGTTCTCCAAGAGAAACCGGTAGGACTGCCCGAGCCCCGAAGCGCCCTTCGGATCGCAGGCTGCTGCCGGACCGGGCTCCTTCGGCGCCCCTTCCCAGCCAGAGGAGTCGGCTTGACCCCACACCACGACGTCTTTGTCGATCGCGGGCTTCCTGTCGTTGGACCCGTTCACAAGACAGCTTGCCAGGCCGAGGCACGATCGACCATTGCGAGAGATGCCGTAGGCGTTGATTTGCAGCGGCTGGGGGTCCGGAAAGACCAGCAGGCCCGCCATGCCGACCAGAAGGTCAACAATCCGCTGGATCGGGGGCTTGCTTTCCCACTCCTTGGTCTTGTCGAAGCTGCACTCGATGGCGCCGGCGCACTCGGCCTGCGGCTCATCCCCGAGCGGCCAGAGCGGCTCACTGACCATCTGGACGCAGGCGAGCCGGGAAATCCCCCAGCCCGTGTCGTGGACCAGGATCTCCAGCCGCCCCGGCTCGCCCTTGCAGCGGAAAGCCTCCACGAAGATCTCTCCGAACTTCCCCTCCGTGTTCATCTTCCGCAGGCTCTTGGTCTTGCGGATGGCTTGAGCCGCGTTGCGGAGCAGATTGTCCAGGAGGGTGATGATCAGATCCTTCTGCCCGACGACGGTCAGGCCCTCGGGCACCACCCGCGCACGCGGAATGCCGATATCAGGGCACTCCGACGCGTTCCGCGCAGTGCACTCGTCGAGGACATCCGCGAGCCGGTGCTGCCCCTGGCTGAGCTTCGCCGTGCCAAGAAGCGTCTCCGCGACCGAGTGCAGGTGGTCGCACTTCTGGATGCACTCGTCGACCCGCCTCTGGAACTTCACCCTGTCTTGCCCCCTGTCGACGCGGCCCCCCCGCAGGTTCTTGAGATTCGCCTTGATTAGCGACACCTCGTGCCTGACCTCATGGGCCAGGTTCTGGGACCGCCTGGCAGACTGGACCTCCTGGCGATTCCGCTCGATCTCTGCCTCCAGGTGCTCGTGCCACCTGGCGTCTTCGATGATCCTCGCGGTGCGACGCAACAGCTCGTGCAAGGTCCGGTTACAATGCCAACGACTGATGAGACTACCCGACGAATTGGGCTGGAGGGGCCAGAAGGCAAACAGACTCCACACCTCGTCCCGGTCCGGGCTATCGAGGCGCACGCCTGCGGCGAAGCCCGGCTCAAACGGCAGTATCTTGCGAAGCCAGAACCACGTGTCGCCCTTCCTCCTGCCCAAGGGATAGACGTCCCATGCGTCGGCCGAACTCTGGTAGGCCAGGTCGCGGATCTGCGACTTGTGCATGTGCGGGCCGTACGCGGCGAACTCCCTGCAAAGACCGCTCCTGGCGCACACCAGGCGTGCCCGGTCCTCAAAAAGGTCGTAGCTGAACACGGCCACTCTCGCCTGCAGCCGCCGTTCGGTCGCCACGACGACGTGGCGGATCTGCTTTTCCGTCCCCTTGACGGACCGTCGGCGCTCGCCCACCACGCCGGAGGCCGGTGCAGGAACCGGCGCCAACTCGGCTGGAGGGGGATATTCCCCGCGCAAGGCATCGGCCAGTTCCCGCATGCTGTCTGACTTGGAAACAGGTCCGATGACGTGCGTGGGCACCCGGCCGCCCGTCTTCTCCCGGGCGTCATCGGGGAGATGCGTGACCAGCATCACACTCCACGGCGGGTCGCCGGAGGCCAACTCCCGGGCAATCTCGCATCCGTCCCAGGTGCGGCCGGCTTGTTTCAGGAACACGTCGACCAGGATCCACTTGGGACCGATCCGCAAGTGCCGACCCGGCACAGGACACCCGGATCAATCCGCCTTCGGCCCACTCGCCCGGGTGGCATGATGGGCGCCGGCGCTACGGCCGGAGGATGAAAGGCCACTTGGACGGCCTGGGAACGGTTACTTCTGGATTACTCGGGACTACTCCAGCTCCACGATCCGCACGCCGCCGGCGGGAACCTCGCAGGCGACGCGCCCGTCGAGCACGGCCAGCGGGTCGTCGGGGGCCAAGAGGTCGCGGGCCGACTTCACCGGAGCGTGACACCGAATCTCCACCCGGCGGTTCTCGCGGTAGTCGGTCGGCACAATCCCCTGCTGCGGCTTGGGCTGGCCGGCCGGATTCAGCAGCGTCACGGACCAGCCCCGCCGCGTGCGGTTGACCAGCCACTCGACGTCGCCGGACACCTCAACGGGCATGAGCCCGCGCGTGAGGTGGGCCATGAGCCGGGCCAGCACCGGCACCGCGCGCCGGTCGATGCCCAGGCCGTGGTCCACGGAAAGGTAGATCAATCGCCCCTGGCCCCGGTCCACTGCCGCGCAGAAGCAGTGGCCTTCCGGGGTCAAGGCCAGCGGACGCACGCCCTCGGTCGGAATCGGCCGGTAGCGGAACCGTTGGGAGGGGCTGGGAGTCGGGTCGTTGAGCCAGCGGTACGCGGCGGCCTCCTGCGGCGCGGCCGTGGGCGGAAGCCCGAGGGCCGCCGCGCCCGGCCCGGTCAACTGCCCGTCGGCCACCAGCAGCGTCCCGCCGCTGTGGACGTACTGGGCCAGGCGCTGCCCTTCGGCGGCCGAAAGCTCGATCTCGCCCGCGGCGATGACCACCGGATACGTGTCGATGGTTTGCCACCGGCCCACGTCGGGATAGGCGAAGATGACGTCGAACACGTCGCCGAACACGGCCGGCAGGTAGACCTCGTTGGTGCCGGTCATGGGCCGCTGGCTTTCCGGGCCGATCGGGTAGTAGGCGGTGGCGAAGTACTCTTCGAGCATCCGCTCGTGGTCGCCCGTGCGGAACCGATCGGCCTGCTCGTGCCAGTTGCCGAACGCATTGGGCCAGAACGGGGCGGGTTCCCAGCCGTGGGCGTAGTCGACCAGGAAGGCCACGGGGGTGAACGGGTGGCCCCGGTCGCCCTGCGCCGCCGTGACCCGCAGGAAACGGTCCACCAGCTTCCCCTTGGGCGACAACTGCACCGGGTGCACCCCGGCCGCGCTGGTGCCGCCCGGCTTCCAGAACTCGTCGAATCCCTGCTCGTGGTAGAACATCGACGAGCCGGCCATGTACTGGTACCAGAGGTCCATCTTGTACCAGGTCATCCCGGCGCCCGAGTAGACCGAGTAGTAGTTGTCCAGCAGGTTCTGGGGGGAGTGGAAGCTGCCGGTGTTGGAGAAGATGGTCGACGAGTCGCCGAAGTTGCAGGACCGGTACGTGGCGGTGAGGGTGCCGAGCTGGCGGGCGGCGCCGCGGAGGAAGGCCCAGCGCATGCCGAGGATCGTCGAGGTGGCGGCCGACGACTCGTACCCCAGCGTCCCGGCCCCCCACAGCCCGGCCAGGGGCGCAAAGGCGATGTTCCCGACCGACAGGCAGGGGATGACGTCCCGGTACGGATTGGCGTCCAGGTCCCGGCCGAAAACCTTGCGGTACTTGGCGGCGTTGGCGGCCAGGGTGAGCGGGGTGAATGCCTCGACAAGTTGGCGGCGGGTTTGCGCCGCGGCCACGGCCCGGCGCATTGCCGCCGGATCGACCTCGAAATAGCCCAGGCTCTCCCCGGCAATCGAGCCGACGTACCGGTCGCGGTACTTCAGAAACGCCTGGATGCCTTTCTCGCCCATGGGCGTGCCGCCGTGATAGTTCATCATCGTGGCCCAGGGCCGGCCGGGATGCTCGTCCAGCCAGCGGGCGAAGCGGCGCCCCGCGTCGGACAGCTCGCCGGTCTTCGGGTCGGCGGCAAAGATCCCGGGACCGGCGGCGTGGAAGGTGGGGACGATTCGCGGGTCGGAGAAGATCGGCACGTCGTCCCGGCCCCCGTATTTCGCCTCGAACTCCTTGCGCGTCGCCTCGTCGCCGATGTTGTAGGGGAACTTGACCCGCCGCGGGTTGTCGCCCAGCCAGGTGTCCTCGGGCTGGGTGTGGCTGACGTTCCAGAGGTACAAGAAGCCCCGGTCGCGGAACGTGCGGAGGCGCCACGCGGGGGGCAGGTCCCAGCGGCCGCGTCGCCGGGCCAGGGGCTCCAGCTCGGCCGGGATGACCCGGCGATAGCCCGCCAGCACGTCCCAGGCGTGGCTGGGCGGACGCTCCTTGACTTGCGGCCGGTAGGCCGGATCCGTGGTGAGCACCACGACGTCGATCTGGCGCGGCTGGCCGGCCTTGCGCGTCGCCTGGAGGCTGAGTCGGGCCGGTCCCTTCCGAAGCTGCGCCGGCTGCTTGTCCCACGCAAAAGCCCAGCCCCAGTAGAGCTTCATCTCGTTGTCCTCTTCGATCGCGGCCCGGGCCCCGTACTGGCCGATCCAGGGAGGAGAGCCGGCCTGCTCGATCTTCACCTCCAACGGCTCGGGCTGTTCGCGCCAGTCGCCGTAGCGGACCCAAACGAAGTACAGGCCGGCCACGGGGATTTCGACGCTCCGGGTGGCGGTGGCGCGGTCGTCGTCCGGTCCGGCGGCGATGGAGAGGAACCCGCTCTCGCCGCCCATGTTCCATTCGGCGGCCCAGCCCGGGCCCGAAAGGCCCCAGTGGCCCGCCGTGTTCCGTGCTTCCGGCCGGCCCATCGGCCAGCAGTGCCCGCGAATCCCCTCGAAATGCTCGGCTTCCAGCCAGAGGCTTTCGGCGGCCCGAAGCGGGCCGGGCAGGGTGGCCCGGCCCTCCGGCCCGGGGCTCCCGGCGAACAGCACCGGCCCAAGGCCCGTGCCAGTTACCGCCCACAGCAGCGCAGCAAGAAAGAACGATGCAGTTTTCACGGCGAATCTCCGGGGTATTGACGCGATCGACCTCATTATCGCTGCCGGCCTGCGCCCGGCAAGACGTGGTCGTGGGCCGGTGCAGGGCTTGGCACGGGCACGGCGGGCCGGTATGCTAAACGAGGTTGCGTGATTCCAGGAGGCATTCGCATGCACAAATCGCTCGGCCCCCAGACGCTCGTGTATCCCACGCCCACCTGGATCGTCGGCAGTTACGACCACCAGGGGCGGCCCAACGGCATGGCGGCCGCCTGGGGCGGCATCTGCTGCTCCAATCCGCCCTGCGTGGCCGTGTCGCTAAGAAAGGCCACGTACAGCTACGCCAGCCTGGCCACGCGCCGGGCCATGACCATCAGCATCCCCTCGGAGGAGCAGGTGAAGCAGGCCGACTACTTCGGGCTCGTCAGCGGCCGGGACGTCGACAAGTTCGTCGCCCTGAACCTGACGCCGGTCCGCAGCGAGCGGGTCGATGCCCCCTACGTCAAGGAGTTCCCGCTCGTGCTGGAGTGCGACGTGATTCACATGTTCGAGCTCGGCCTGCACACGCAGTTCGTCGGCCAGATCCTCGACGTGAAGGCCGAGGAGTCGATCCTCGGGCCCGACGGCTGGCCCGACGTCGAGAAGCTCCGCCCGATCGTCTTCTCCCCGGGGAACCGCCGCTACTACGGCGTCGGCCGGATGCTCGGCGAGGCCTTCTCGATCGGCAAGGACCTGTGATGAGTCTTGGTGGGACTCCGTCCCACCCTACGCCTTTCAGCTCGACCCTGCGTGCCCACGTCCCGAACGATCATGCCGAACGTTCTGCTGCTGTGCGAATACCCCACGCTGAACGGAGCCGAGCAATCGATGCTGGCGACGCTGGAAGGCGTGGGCCGGGCTGGCTTCCGGGTCGCGGTGGCGGCGCCGCCCGCCGGACCGCTGGCCGACACGCTCAGGGCGCGGGGAATCGAGGTCGAGCCGCTCGGTGGCACTGGCAGCTTGGCTGCCAGTGAGGCGGGTGGCACTGGCAGCTTGGCTGCCAGTGAGGCGGGTGGCACTGGCAGCTTGTCTGCCAGTGAGGCACACGGGCTGACCAGCAGCCCGTGCCACCCCTCCCAGGCGCAACGGCGCCGGGAGTTGGCGGCCCTGATCGCCCGGCGGCGCCCGGATCTCGTCCATGCCAACAGCCTCTCGATGGGCCGTCTTTCGGGCCCGGTCGTTGCCGGGCTGGGCATCCCGAGCATCGCCCATCTCCGCGACATCGTCCATCTCAGCCGGCAGGCCGTGGCCGACCTGAATCGGCACACGCGGCTCCTGGCGGTCTCCGAGGCGACCCGGGCGTTTCATGCCCGCCAGGGTCTCGATGCCGGCAAGCTCCACGTGCTCTACAACGGCGTGGACCCGGCGCGGTTCGCTCCGCGGCGGGCCGACGGCTGGCTGCACCGGGAGCTCGGCCTGCCGGAGTCCGCCCTGCTCGTGGGCACGATCGGGCAGATCGGATTGCGCAAGGGGCAAGACGTGCTGGCCCGGGCCGCGGCCGAAATCGCATCCCGGCGGCCGGAGGTCCACTTCGTCGTCGTCGGCGAGCGGCACTCGGCGAAGGCCGAGTCGCTCCAGTTCGCCGACTCGCTGGAGCAGGCCGCGCGGCGCATGCCCGGCCGGTTCCACTGCCTCGGCCGGCGCGACGACGTGCCGCGCCTGATGAACGAGCTGGCGTTGCTGGTGCACCCGGCGCGGCAGGAGCCGTTGGGTCGCGTGCTCCTGGAGGCGGCTGCCTCCGGCTTGCCGGTGGTGGCGACGGCCGTGGGCGGGACCGCGGAGATCTTCCCGCCCGGCAGCAGCTCGGCCGTGCTCGTCCCGCCGGACGACGCCGGGAGCCTCGCCGCCGCCGTGCTCGATCTGCTGGCCGACGCCCCGCGCCGTGCGCTGCTCGGCGCCGCTGCCCGCCGCCGCGCCCTGGCGGCGTTCGACGCCGCTGGGGCCGCCCAGCGCTTGGCCGAGCACTATCGGGAAGTCTGCCGGCCCGAAAGGAAAGGGAGAAAATGAGTCAGGAGGACATATTGGTGGAAGTAGGACTAATGCACAGAATGCGCTCATGCCTGTCAGTTGGGAGGAACCGGCCGCCAAGGCACTTGGCCCTGCGATCTACGCCCCGGCCTCCAGGTTGTTCGACGGCTGTAAAGGTGACCCAGGCTGAATGTGCGCATACTCCACTATACCCAGTCCATGCTGCTGACCCCTTTTCTCCCTTTTCTCTCCCCGCGGGACTCAATCCTGGGGTCGGCGCGAAGCCCGATCCGATGGGCGCATCACCCGCCCCCATGCCCAAACAACAACGCCCCCATGCCCAAACAACAAGGAGGGCTGCTATGAGGAAGCCCCACCCCACCCAAGGGCTGGCCTCGAGCGGCTCCGCAGAAAACGGGCGCTTCGAGTCCTCCACCTGCTTGCGCCAATCGCTCTTGCGGAGGGCCATCTCGACCAGTCTGGGCAACATAGGTACGTCGACCGATTTGGCGGGTTCAAGTCGGACCTGTGAACGGGGATCGTTGCCGTGATGGAAGACCCCTCCCCGGGGGAAGTCGAAGGCGAAACGACTTGGAGGAGGAGGATGGTCCAGCTCCAGGTTCCTCACCCGCAACTGGGTGGCCTTGAGAGGGCCGGCCGCCCCAGTGTCTCGAAAGGCCATTGTCACCGATCGCGTGTGTGGGAATTGGGGAATTGGGGGGAATTGGGGGGAATTGGGGTCAGGTCTTGACAATTAACTTTTGCTCGCTCATGGTCCAAAAGTTAAAATTCAAGACCTGACCCCGGTGCCCGACCCTGGCGACGTTCGACGCCGCTGGAGCAGGAATTCAGGAATTGGCAGGAATTGGCCAGGAATTGGGGTCAGGTCTTGACAATTAACTTTTGCTCGCTCATGGTCCAAAAGTTAAAATTCAAGACCTGACCCCGGTGCCCCGCCGGTGCCCCCCGGTGCCCGACCTGACCCCGGTGCCCGGTCCGCCCTGGCGACGTTCGACGCCGCTGGGGCCGCCCAGCGCTTGGCCGAGCACTATCGGGAGGTCTGCCGGCCGGAGGCGGGCTAGAATTGGGAATTTGGGGGAATTGGGAATTGGTGGGAATTGTGGGAATGTGGGAATTGGGGTCAAATGTGGGAATTGGGGTCAGGTCTTGATAATTAACTTTTTCTCGCTCATGGTCGAAAAGTTAAAATTCAAGACCTGACCCCGGTGCCCTACCGGTGCCCTACAGCGCTTGGCCGAGCACTATCGGGAGGTCTGCCGGCCGGAGGCGGGCTAGAATTGGGAATTTGGGGGAATTGCCTTGTGTCCTTCTGGCATTGCATCGAACCGGGTAGTGTGTTATGACTTCACGGCGGTTGTAAGTGCTTGGGATTTAGGAGGTTATGTCATGGAGGGCCGATCATGGACGAT
>Ga0315290_10000520_pt1 | contig 25322 bp, 12 predicted proteins | sample YL17G12_0_MG_FD_203627 | JGI IMG/M metagenome (GOLD analysis project Ga0315290, IMG submission 203627) | Sediment microbial communities from Yellowstone Lake, YNP, Wyoming, USA - YL17G12_0 | ecosystem: Environmental > Aquatic > Freshwater > Lake > Sediment | place: USA: Wyoming | collected... | reverse complement strand
GAGCATGTAGACGCCGTAGTTTCGGGCCACGATGCCCCGCGGCTGCGAGAACGCCCGCAAAAGCTCTTCGACCTGGCGCACGGCCTCGGGATCGTCGGAGGTGATGGTGATCCGGCCTTCGCCGGGGACGAGGAACACGGGCCTGCCGGCCTGGGAGGCCTCGTCGCGATGGGGGCGCCAGCCCTCGGGCGGCACGGCCTCGTTCTTCGGCAGCGCCGCAGGGGGTGTCTGGTTCGGCCCGGCGGCCGGCCGGATGCGATCGCCCGGCGGCGAGGGAGGGCTTTTCTTGTCGGCGCCTCTCTTGTCGGGGCTCTTCTTGTCGGGGCTCCGGCCCGGGGAAGGACCGACCACGCGCAGCGGGTTCGAGCGGAGCTGCGGCCAGACCTTCTGAATGTGCTCCAGCGCGCGCTCGACGTCGCCCTCGAACGGGACGACGCGAGAGCGTGGGCCGGCGCCCCCCGGCGCGCCGGCCAGGCCGGTCTCGCCCATCTTGACCAGCAGCTCGCGGATCTTGACGTGCTGCTCCGCCGTGGCGTTGACGAACAGTTGCTGGGTGGCGGCGTCGACGTCGACGCTCGGCGCTCCCGCCCGGCCGTACCCGCCCCGGTCGCTGAACAGCCGCTGGACGGCCAGCTCGGCCGTCGAGGGCTCCAGCACCTCGAGCTGGACGATCTCGAGGGTCTGCTCGACGGACGGGACCTGATCGAGGGCTTCCTTGATGGCCTTGTGGGCCTCGGGCCGGGCAATCGCCACCAGGCCGCCAGTCCGCGCGTCGAGCGAGACCTCCGCGCGCACCCCCTGCTTTTCCAGCAGGAGGTTGAGCGTGCGCAGGGTGGCGGTGGGGTCGCTGTCTTTGAGGGGGTAGACCTGGAGGCGCACGCCCGGGTCGGCCGCCGCGGCCTTCTCCGCCTGGGAGATCAGCGACCGGATCCGCTCGTGCTGGGCGGGGCCGGCCAGGGCCACGACGGCGTCGTTCCGCTTGTCGACGGACAGTTGCACGTCCGGCCGCAGGCGGAAGACCCCTTGAAGCACGGTGACCATCTCGGCCGGATCGATCGCCTTGCAGGGGTGGACCTCGAGGCGCTGCTCCCGGCCCTTCTCGTCGCCGGCCTCCATCTGGTCGATCGTCGCCTTGATTTTCTTGTGGTCTTCGGGCGTGGCGCTTACGACCAGGCTGCGGTTGCTCGTGTCCAGGGCGATCAGGGCGTTGGGCACGAGGGTCGAGAGGATGGTATAGGCCGAGCTGGGGGCGGCCGATTCGAGGCGGTAGACCTGGGCGCTGAGCTCGGCCCCCTTGGAGATCTCCTCGATCGACTGGGCGATGGCCTTGTGGTCGTCGGCCCGGGCCCAGACGACGACCCGCTTCGGATCGGAGCCGAGCGAGAGCAGGGCGTCGGGGAAGGCGGCCCGCAGCGCGGTGATTGCGTAGCTGGCCCCGTACGGCCCGCCCGACTCCATCGTGTACACGGCCAGGCGCCGGGCCCGCTCCGGCGGCTCCTTGCGCCCCAGCTCCGCGACCGTCGCGGCAATCTGCTTCTGGTCGTCGGGCCTCGTCCAGGCGAGGATCTTGTCCGGCTCCGTCCCGGCGCTGAACGTGGCCTGCGGATACATGCTCGTGAGCATGCCGATCGCCCCGGTCACGCCGCTGGGGCTCGTCGAGTCCAGCGTGTGCACCACCAGGCGCTTGGCCCGCTCCGGCGGGTCCTTCTGCGAGAGCTGCTCCACCGTGGTCTTGATCTGGGCGTGGTCCGCCGGCCGGGCAAACACCACCAGCTTGTCCGGCTCCGCGCCCCGCGAGAACTGGGCGTCCGGAAACAGCGTGCGCAGCATCGTGATCGTGTAGATCGCGGAGGTCGGGCTGACCGACTGGAACGGGTAGACGGCCACCTTGCGGGCCGTCTCCGGCGATTCCTTCTTGCCCAGCTCGGCAATCGTCGCGGCAACCTGCTTCTGCTCGTCCGGCCTCGCCCAGGCGAGGATCTTGTCCGGCTCGGTGCCGGCCGTGAACGTGGCCTGCGGATACATGCTCGTGAGCATGCCGATCGCCCCGGTCACGCCGCTGGGGCTCGTCGAGTCCAGCGTGTGCACGACCAGGCGCTTGGCCTGCTCCGGCGGGTCTTTCTGCGAGAGCTGCTCCACCGTGCTCTTGATCTGGGCATGGTCCGCCGGCCGGGCAAACACCACCAGCTTGTCCGGCTCCGCGCCCCGCGAGAACTGGGCGTCCGGAAACAGCGTGCGCAGCATCGTGATCGTGTAGATCGCGGAGGTCGGGCTGGCCGACTGGAACGGGTAGATGGCCACCTTGCGGGCCGTCTCGGGCGATTCCTTCTTGCCCAGCTCGGCGAGCGTCGCGGCAATCTGTTTCTGCTCGTCGGGCTTTGCCCAGGCGAGGATCTTGTCCGGCTCCGTGCCGGCCGTGAATGTGGCCTGCGCGTACATCGTGGTGAGCATGCTGATCGCCCCCGTCACCCCGCTGGGGCTCGTCGAGTCCAGCGTGTGCACGACCAGGCGCTTGGCCTGCTCCGGCGGGTCCTTCTGCGAAAGCTGCTCGACCGCGGGCTTGATCAGGGCCTGGTCCGCCGGTCGGGCAAACACCACCAGCTTGTCCGGCTCCGCGCCCCGCGAAAACTGGGCGTCCGGAAACATCGTCCGCAGCATCGTGATCGTGTAGATCGCTGCCGTCGGGCTGACCGACTGGAACGGGTAGATGACCACTTTGCGGGCCTTCTCCGGCGGCTCCTTCTTGGCAATCTGGTCGATGATGCCCTTGATCCGCGCTTGGTCGGCGGGCCGGGCCCAGGCGGCCAGCTTGTCCGGGTCGGTGCCGGGTCCGAAGAAGCCGTCCGGAAAGATCGCCTTGAGGATCGGAATCGCGTTAGTCACCGCCCCAGCCCCGCCCGACTCCAGCGTGTAGACGATCAGTTTGTACGTCGACTCCTCCGGGGCGTCCTTGGTCAGCTCGTCGATGGTCTTCTTGACGGCGTCCTGATCGGCGGGCCGGGCCCAGACGAGCACCTGCCCCCGCTCGAGCCCCGGCCCGAACTTGGCGTTGGGAAAATGCTCCCCGAGGATCGAGATCAGCGCGGTCAGCGCGCCACGGCGGGCCGAGTCGACCGTGTACGTGGCGAAGCGGTGGGCCGTCTCCGGCGGCTCCTCCTTGGACATCTGCTCGACCGCCGCGCGGATCAGCTCCTGCTCCTGCGGCGTGGCCGTGGCCGCCAGGGTGCCCTTCTTGGGGTCGATGGCCACCTGGGCCTTGGGCACCAGGGCCTTGACGATCAGGGAGATCGCGGTCAGGTCCCCCTCGAAACCCGGATAGACCACGAGCTGCGGCTTGCGCTCCGCGTCGATCCCCTCGCGCATCTGTTTGATGAGCTTCTGGATCAGGGTATGGTCCCGCTGCCGCCCCCAGGCGAGGATCGTCCCCGCCTTGGGGTCGGTGGAGAACTTCACGTCGGGCAGTTGCTCCTCAAGGACCTTGATCACGGTGGCCGGGTCCATGTCGGCGGGGACCGGGTAGACGTTGAGCTTGTCCTGCAACTCCGGCGGGATCGCCGCGTCGAGCTTGTCCATCGCCCCCTTGATCTGCTCCTGCTCCGCCGGAAGCGCCCAGACGATCAGGCGCCGGGCCTTCGTGTCGAGCGTGAAGTCGACGTGGAGGAAGAGCTTCTTCATGACCGCAAGCACGCTGGCCGGGTCGGCCGCCCTGATCGGGTAGGCGACCAGCACGTACTTTCCCGCCCCCGGAACGTTGCGATTGACCTGATCGAGGATCTGCCCGATCATCACGTGCTGCGACGGCTTCGCCCAGATGCTCAGCTCCCCCGGTTCCGACTCGGGAAGCACCTGGATGCCCGGCATCTCCGCCGTAAGCGTCGTCAGCACCGACTGCACCTGCTTGCGCTGGGCCGGAGTGAGCAGGTACGTGATCAGCCGGTTCTTCTCCTCCAGCAGCGCGCTTCTCTCCAACTGCTCGACCGCCGCCCGGACCACCTCGTGGTCGGCCGGCGTGGCCACCACCGTCATCCGCCTGCCCGGCGCGTCGACCGTCACCTGCGCCTTCGGCACCAGCGCCTGGAGCACGCTGACCATGCTCGTGGACGGGGCTTGCGACAGACTGTAGAACCGCAGTTGGGGCGTGTCCGGGCCCGGCTTGTCCGGCTGGAGCTGGTCCAGCACGCGCCGAATCGTCTTGTGATCGGCCGGCACCGCCATCGCAATCAGCCGCTTCGACTGCGAATCGACCGAGAGCTTCGCGTCCGGCACCAGGCCCTGGAGCGTTGTCACCACCGTGGACGAGTCGACCCTGGTCAGCGGGTAGACCTCCAGTTGCGGCACGCCCTCCACGCCCGGGGCCCGCCCCAGCTTCTCCAGCGCCGCCTTGACCGCGTCGTGGTCGGACGGCGTGCCCAGGACCACGAGCCGGTTCGACTTCGCGTCGACCGAGAGCCTGGCGTTGGGCACGAGCTGCTGGAGGTCCTTGGTCAGGGCCGTGGCGTCGATGCCGTAGAGCGGGTAGGTCTCGAACCGCGGCTCCACGTCCCCCGCCACCTTGCTGCCCGGCTGGATCTGATCCAAGAGCGACCGGATCGCCTTCTGGTCGGCCGGAATCGCCACCACGATCAGGTTCTTCGTCTGCGGGTCGACGCTCACCTTCGCCTCCGGCACCAGGCTTTGGAGCAAAGGCACGATGGTCGCCGAGTCGGCCCGGGTCAGCCGATAGACCTCCACCTGGGGCGTGCTCTCCAGGCCCGTGCCCCGGCCCAGCTTCTCCAGGGCCGCCTTGACCGCGTCGTGGTCGGCCTGCGTGCCCAGCACCACGAGCTTGTTGAGCTTCGCGTCGGTCGAGAGCTTGGCGCTGGGCACAAGCTGCTGGAGGTCCTTGGTCAGGGCCGTGGCGTCGATGCCGTAGAGCGGGTAGGTCTCGAACCGCGGCTGCTTTTCCGGCGGCACCGGCGCCTGGAGCTGCTCCAGCGCGGCCTTGATCGACGCCTGCTCCGTCGGATGCGCCCAGACCAGCAGGCGGCTGCCCTTTGCGTCGGGCACGACCTCGACGTTCGGATACAGGCTCTTGAGCATGGCGACGGCGGCGGTCGTGTCGCCGGAGGTGATCGGGTAGGGCACCAGCGTGTACTTCTCCGCCTTGGGCGTCTCCGTCTTGAGCTGCTCGAGCAGCTCGGCCACCATCTTCTGCTGATCCGACTTCGCCCAGATGGCCAGCTCCCCCGGCTCCGTGCCGGGAAGCACCTGTACGCCGGGCAACTGCGAGCTCAAGGTCTTGGACATCGCCTCGAACCGCTTCTGCTGGATCGGCGCGACCGGGTAGATGACCACCTTCGGCCTCTCCAGCGGCTGCTTCTCGTGCTGCTCGACCGCCGTCTTGATGATCGCGTGATCGGCGGCCGAGGCCACCACCATCAGCCGCCTGCCCGCCGTGTCCTCCGTCACCTTCGCCTGCGGCAACAGGCGCTCCAGCGCCGCGACCAGGCTCGTTGCCGGCAGGTTCGACAGCGGATAGTAACGCAGCTCCGGCGCATCGGGGCCGGGCTTCACCGGCTGCAACTGGGCCAGCACCCCTTTGATCGCCTTCTGCTCGTCGGGCAGCGCAATCACCACCAGCGCCCGGGCCTCCATGTCGACCGCCATCTTCGCGCGCGGGAACATGAGTTCCAGCATGGCCAGCGTGCTCTTCGGGTCGACCTTGGTCAGCCGGTACACCTCGAACTGCCGCGTGCGGTCCAGGGTGGGCGAACCCCCCAGCTTCTCCAGCAGCGACTTGATCGTCTCGTGCTCCGACCCCGGTGCCCACACCGCCAGCTTCCCCGTCCTGGCATCGAGCGAGATCTTCGCCGAGGGAACGATCGATTCGAGCGTCTTCATCAAAGCCGAAACGCTCGACTCCTCCACGGGATACAGCTCGAGGCGGGGCTTCTTCTCCGTCGGGCCGGCCGACTGCATCTGCTCCAGCACCGTCTTGATGGTCGCGTGCACGCTCGGACCCGCCTGCACGTGAAGCTGCTCCGCCTTCGCGTCCACGACCACCTTGGCCGTGGGCACCAGCTTCTCCAGCACCTTCAGCGCCGTCTCCGCGTCCGCCCCCTTCAACGGATAGACGGCCAGCGAGGGCGTCTCGGGCGGGGACGGCTTGGGGACCACCGGGGGAATGGGCATCGCGTCAATCACCTCGCTGATGGCCTTCATGCTCCCCGCCGTGTCCGTCACCCGGAGCTTGCCCGGCGCCGACAGCGGCACCGTCTTCCCGTACGCCCCCAACAGCGGCTTGACCTCCGCCTCCACGGTCGACGCGCCCCGCCCCTTGAGGTCAAACAGCACGGTGACCAGCTCGAATTGGCCGCGCTCGCCCAGCTTGTCCAGGGGCACCTCGGGAATGAGCCCCTCGGGAATCCCTTCCGAAAGATCGACCACCACCAGCATCCGCTCACGACGGATCAGGGTGTAGCCCTTGATCAGCAGCACGCCGTTGAGCACGTCGATCGCCTCGCTGGGCGTATACTCCCTCGTGCTGGTGTAGTTGAATGTTCCCGGGGGCGGGGCCTCCGGCAAGACCAGCGACAGCCCTGCACGGTCCGCCAACTCTTTGAGCACGTCGAGCCACCGAAGATAACGGTAGTTGAACTTCAGCCGCGGCTCCGGCTTGGCCTCGGGTGGCTTCGCCGCGGGTTTGGCCTCTGGCTTGGCCTCGGGTGGCTTCGCCGCGGGCGGCTTGGTCTCCGGTTTGGCCTCCGGCTTCACCTCGGGTTTGGCCTCGGGCTTGGCCTCGGGTGGCTTCGCCGCGGGCGGCTTGGTCTCCGGCGCCTTGGCCTCGGGCTTGGGCTCTGGTTTGGCCTCGGGCTTCGCCGCGGGCGGCTTGGCGTCCGGCGGCTTGGCGTCCGGCGGCTTGGCGTCCGGTTTGGCCTCGGGCTTCGCGTCGGGTGGCTTCGCCGCGGGTGATTTGGCCTCCGGCGGCTTGGTCTCCGCGGGCTTCGCCTCGGCCGCCTTGGGCTCCGGTTTCGCGACCGCAGCGCCGGACGGAGGAGGTGCTGCCTCGCCCCCCATTGCGGCAGACTGCCACCCCGTGGAGCCCAGCAGCATGAAAGCTAACAGGAGCACCAGGTTCTTGCCGGGACGGAAAGGATGGGAAGAACAGGGGTTCATGATACCTGCTCCCGAGGGGTGGGGTGAGCATTCGGCTAGAGATACCAGGGGGGTGCTTCTAGCCTATCCTATCTGGATTGACCAGTAAAGCTTTTCAGCCGGAATCCGAAATCGCCTTACAGTCCTTATGGGCTATAGATATACCCCCGAAGAAACGTGGCATTAAGCGACCGGGTGAACAGCCACAGAGGCGCAGCCCCGCACGAGCCGGCTTCGCTCACGGCGTGCCGAACCCCTTGCACTTCTCGGCCGACTATACTAGAAGGGTTCCTTTCCGCACGACGATCCGATACGGGCTGACTCTTGCCGAGCCGGGCGGCGAAGGGAGTCCAGGCCCCACCCTGTACGGGCATCGGCCCGGGGCGGTAGCTCAGTTGGGAGAGCACTAGCTTTGCAAGCTAGGGGTCGGGAGTTCGAGCCTCCTCCGCTCCACTTTCTAAATCGTGAAATATCAAAGGGTTACGGCTGAGCCTCCCCCCGGCACCAAGAGGCAGGGGTGGATGGTGTGGCTCGACGGGCCAGAGCACCAACTCGCGAGACGCAGGGGCAACAGGCAAGGAGGCGGACAACCGATTCTTGGAACTCCGGCGGGAGGGAGTGGTGCCACTGGAATGGGGGTAGATCGACGTGCCGGCTGCTGCGGCATCTCTTCGGTCTTGACGCGGAACAACCCTGAGGCGAATCCCTGACCCCGTGCGGCCTTCAGCGGCCTTCAGCGGCCGTCAGCGGTCGTCGCGCAAAAGCGAGAGCGGCTCCAGGGCATAAGGATCAAGCCGGGCGAGCATCCACTTGGCGAAGTCCTCCCAGTCCACGTCCAGACGCCGGGGAAGCAGCGGATTGCGGCAAAGCCTCTTCAGATCGAACGACAGCCGCTCGACGCTCCCCGGGTCGGCCCGAAAACAAATGATCGTCTTGCCCTCCCGCCGGCCCTCGGCGAAATCGAGCAGCCCCGCCTCCGGGCGGCTCAGGGCGTAGCTCCGCAGCGCCTCCAGGCCGTGCTCGCGGCCCGGCGACACGGCCAGGTACTGATGGACCAGCGCCATCTTCACCCGGAGCGGAAAACCCCTCGGATCCAGGCGCTGGAGGTTGTGGCACTTGTCCAGGCAGAGCCACTGCGGCCAGAACTTGCCCAGCTCGGGCGGGCCGTAGGTCAAAACGCACTTCAGCCTCGTGCCGACGAACCGGAAGGCGTGCACGCCGGGCCGCGGGGCCAGCCCGCCCAGCTCGAGCGATTCCGAAGCCTCGCCCGACGACGGCGAGGCAGGCGACCCCGCCCCGGCCGCCAGGTCCCGGGCCCCGGTCGCCAGCCCCCGCCCGCTCACCCGCGGCCGCTCCCACTCCTGCAGCTCGTCGCACAGGACCAACAGCGCCGCCACCGGCTCGTTCTTGAAGTCGATCGGGACCGGGAGATGGTGCTTTCGCACCGCGTCGCACGCGGGCCGGAACGCCGCCCGACGGTCCGCGTCGGGAATCGCCTTCTCCAGGACCTCCCACAAGTGCAGATAGCTCACCACCCCGTGGTCCAACCCCTCCAACCCTGCCACGCCCAGATCGCTCAGCCACGTGCCGGCAATCTCCGCGTCCACGCTCTTCAGGGCCTTCTCCAGCCGGATGCGGAGATCCTCCAGCGGCTTCGATTTCAGGTAGGCCACGTGCTTGACGCACTGGCGGATCGCGTCCATGGCGTAGCCCACGTCGTGCACCAGCGCGGCCAGGAACCAGTTGCGGTACAACGCCTCGACGCTCATCCCCGCGCCGGGCGCCAGGTGACTCGCCAGCGACCCCGAGCCGCCGCCGGGCACTTCGGCGTCCAAGAGCAGCCAGCCCAACAGGCACACGTCGGCGGCGTGCAGCAGGTGATCGCGATACGCCTTGCGCCAGAGAAACAGCGCCGGCTCGACCTTGGCGAACGACAGCAGCGCCCCCTCGACGTCGATCGCGGCGGGCAGCCCGTATTCCCGCCGGGCGATCTCCGCCAGGAGGTGGATTGCCGCCTCGGGCTCGACCCGGTCTTTCCCCTCCTCCATGCCCGAAGGATCGAGCGACCCGGCGTTCTCCAGCAGCGGGGCCACCAGCCGGCACAAGGCCTGCACGATCGAGAGCTTCTCCCGCGCGCTCGGCCCCCGCAATCCCGTCTTGCCCTGGAGCACGTCCCGAATGCTGGAGGCTTCCAGTACCCGCACGGCCAAGTACCCCAACAACCTCCTCCGGCCCAGCACGAGGGTGTCCTCGGGCGAGTCGACCGAGATGTCGTCAAACAGCCGGGCGGCGGCCTGCTCCGCCCGACCGCGCAGCACCTCCGCGACGTCGTCGATCCGAGTCCTCAGGTTGGCCAGCTCCTGCCCGCGCCGGACCGTCTCGAGAATCTCGCCCGCCTCCTCCATCGCCGCCTTCCAGACCACGGTCAGTTCATCGCGCTTCGCTGTCATTTCGCCGCCCCCCCCTCAAGCCCCGCCAGCTTTCGGGCTTCGGCAATCCGCTGGGATAGCAGTGGGCCCTTGCGCTGCTTGGTGAGGAAAGCGAGGTAGCCTTCGAACAGCAACTGGCGCAGCGCCGGCTCCGCGCCGGGATCCTTGAGTTCAGCCAATAGTCTCCCGAACCGGTCCGAAGACTTCTTGAACTCGGCGGCCGTCTCATCACCGTTTACGTAGATCTGCCTTTCGGCGTCCAGCCAGGTGTGAAGCACCTCCCCATCGATCGGCAGGCACAGTCTCTCCTCGAAGTCGAGAAGCCGCTTGGCGGCAGCTCGCACTTCGGGCCTGCCCCGGTCCCGCGTCTTCTCGAACGTCGACCTCCGCTCCCAGTACTCGTGGCGAGCATAGAGCGCGATGTCCAAGAGAGTGTCTAGTAGAATGAACTGGTCGTAAGACCGGAAGGCTTGCGGGATCCTCGAATCGGGCAGATCCTTGCGTCCCCATACAACGAGCATCAAGTCGACCTCCTTGCGGCCCTCTTTAGGATCTCCCCATAGACCCACGCGGACCACTGCGGCAGCTCGGGCCGTCTCGGCGGAGCCCGGCTGGTCTTCCACCCATACGCGGTCGTCTTCCTTGAAGGCCAATTCGAACAAGGGCTTCCATCGTTCATCCGGCCACCCATTGGACTTGGGCTCGCTCGTGTCCACCGTGTGGAATCGCTCGATATCGCCACCTCTCCATCGGCTGGCCAGAAGGTGATGCCGGCAGTACAGAGAATCGCGCCGTGCCTCCACCTTGTTTCTGACGAAATCGCCGGGCTCGACCTGTCCCATAAGCAACTTGTCCACGTGGCGAGTATAGTCCTTTGGTATCGCCAGGTAGTACTGCGACTCGTCCGCCTTGGCGCCAGGAAACTCAGGGAACCCTGCAGACTCACTCATGACATGGACTCCGAATGAGGCTCCTCGGGACGTGCGGCCTTCTGAAGCTCCTCAACAAGCTCGTCCAGCCGCACCGGCTTCTTCAGCACGCCCTTGACGAAGCGATACTGATACAGGCTAGCCAAAGTGGCCGAATCGGCGATCGCCGTGAGCACAACTACCACCGGAATGGCGTAATTGCGACGTTTCATCTGCTCCAGGATCTCGATTCCCATCCGTTCGGGACGGGTACCCTCTGTGATGCGAGTCCCCTCTCCCTTCGGAAGCATGATGTCCAAGAGCACCAACTGAAACGGGGGCCCTTCGGCCACGGCGTGTTCGATTCTCGCCAAGGCATCCTCTGCGAGACCGCAGACGACCACCTCATACCCGCGACTGCCGAGAAGATCGCGAAATCGCCCAATGTGTTCTTCTTTGTCTTCGATCCATAGCAGTCGCATGCGAGTATTCTCCTCATGCTGGAGGTTGTTCGATGGGCAGTTCAACGAAGGACTTCACCAGGCAGTGCTGGTACGAGTTGAAGGGCGGGCGATTCTCCTCGCACGTGGCGTAGATCCGCCCGTGGTGGACGTTCTCAACAATGTCCCTGCACACGGCCAGCCCCATACCGGTCCCTTCGACGTCGCGCTTCAGGTCGCGGATCGAGCCGGGGAAGCCCGGCTGCCAAATGGCACGCTTGATCTCCGCGGGGTGAATCCCTACTCCGAAGTTGGCGATCCCAATCCGCACGGCAGGATTGCCCCTAACGTCGATCTTCTCTCCAGACAAATGGATGACGGTGTTGCCGTGGGCATACTTGCAGGCGTTGTGGAGGAGGTTGGCGAAGACCACCCGCATCTGATTCCAGTCGAACGCCACGTCCGGAAGCGCCCGAAGCGAGGGGAAGCCCTCCACGGTGATCGATCGTGCCCTTGCCTTGGCGGCCAGCCCCTGCCAGACCTTGTTCACCAGGGCCACGATAGGGGCTCTCTGAAACCACGGCGTGCCACGCTGGCCAAGGCTGGTCCTCTTGGCCTCTTCCATCAGCTCGGCCTGGGCCGCAATGTCGTCGACCTGCTCCTGAAGGTTGTCGCAGATCTCGCGAAACGCAGCCTCGTCCAACCTGCCCGCGGCGAGGAACTCCTTCATCGCCTCGATCTCCCCCTGGATGGCCAAGAGAGGGCCCCGGAGGATATGCCCGGTGCGGGCGAGGATCTCGGCGATCTCCTGGCGGTCGGCCACGTCGGCCAGCCCGTTCCGCAAATAGCCGTGTCCCATCCGGATTAGCCGCCCAAGGTCGTCATCGGTTATGGTGTGTTCGTGTTCGATCGCGGCGTGTTTCCGCGGCCCCACGGCAAGGATGCCGCAGAACGAGCTTCCCAACTCGAGCGGCAGCATGGCAGAGAACGTCGCGAAGTCCAGCGGCAAGAGGCGGGGTTCATCGCTCCGCAGGTGGGCCCTCGTCCAACTCTCCTTTTCGGCTGGAGACATCGCATCCCAGGCGGCGATCTTGTCGGTCAACTCCCGGGGGACGCCGTGTAAGAAGAGTCTCGTGGCCCGGGTCTTGTTCAGCCCGGCCGAGCTGCACACGGCCAGCCGATCCTGGAGCCCCATGTTGGCGAACAAGAGGATACATCTCAGGTCCAAGTCCTCGCAAACGCGAGCGAACAGGTCGTCGCAGGCCGCGCAGGCCTCCGCGAGCGTGCTCCGCGGGAGTGCCTCGATGCCTTGCAGCACCAGTCTGGCAAGCCTATGCTCGCGCACGGCGAAGTGCTCGGCATAGATGAGGCCGATCAGCCTGGAAACGTCCTCGACCACGCTCTGGAACCGATTCTTGTGCAATTCCAGATCCTCGCTCACCAGAGCATTTGCCTGGAGCACGCGCGTCCTTAACAGTGTTCGCTCCTCGGGCGTGATGGAGGCCCGGGCAATGCGGCGGTAGATCACACCCTCCGAACCAGAGTAACGCCAGTTGCCGGTGAACAGGACCATTCGCACCAGGTCCCGGTGTACCACGGGAGCGACTACGACCATGAGCCCAAAGGGGCACTCCAGCACCTGCGGCGACAGCGGCCCTCCCGCATCCGCGTATGCCTTGGCCGTCGCGGCGTACCACCGATCGCAGACCCTGGACGCAGTATGGCAGCGCCACGCGCACTCGCAGAACTCGTTCCGGTGAGACCCCGGCTGGCCGGACTCCAGCCTCCGCACGGAGCCCCCCGGGTCGATAACGTAGCAGTGCAGGTGGATCGCCTCTTCCGCCTCCGCCCCACGGCATACCAGCTTTAGGATCTTCTCGGCGTCCTGCGGGGTCAGGTCGACGCTCCAGTCCTCGTGCGAACCGGCACGTGCAGCGCCTTCGTGCAGGGCATCGCGTGGAAGGCTCATGACGGTGCACCGTGTCGTTGAAGCACTTGGATGGCCCTGCGCACGGCCCCTTTTCTCATCTCGAAATCCGGGTTCAACTGCTCCGCACAGCGTCGGATCGTCTCACGGAACTCGCGGACCTCCGGCGCATGAAGGTTGCTGGCGACGGCGGCATCCAGGGCCGCGATCGAAAGGAAACGTCCCGCTGCCAAAGGCCGCACCTTCGAGGTCGCAGTTGCCGGGACTCCCTGCTCGCTCATCCGCTTCAAGGCATCTTCGGCGATGCGGTACGAGACCGGTCCGGCGGCGGTGGCCGGCGGGATCACCTCGACCGAGAAGACGCCTGCGTAGTTCTTGGTCCGGACAATGGAGAAGAACGCGGCATAGTCGATTGTCGACTCCTCTCCTTCGTCGGTGAACTCGTAGAACTCGGCGTGGCAATGCCGGGCCCGGCCTCGGTCAAACAGGGCCTCCAGGGCCTCCCTCCATACCTGAGGCTCAATGTGCCCGCTGTCCGGGCAGGTGGCCACGCCGTACTCTCTTAGCTCCGCGGCGATGCCGGCAAGGCTCTTGGCCTCGTCAACCGACGCCAGCTCGATCGGGTGGTTCTCGATCGCCAGCGTGATGTTCCTGGCCTTGGCCGCCGGCCCGAGCTGCCTCAGGCTCTCCAGCAGCCGCTTGCGACCCCCGCCGTCAGGGTCGGCAAAGTGATTGCCGCTGTTGATGCGGATCACGCCAGCCCCCACTGCCGCCGCAATGTCGATCCACTTCCGGACCCGGTCCATGTCCGCCTGCCGCTGCTCATCGTCCGGGTTGGTGAAATCGTTCTGGGCGGCGATCGCAACGATCGACACGCCGGCCGACCGGCACGCCTCTCGGACCTTCCGGACGTAGTCCCCGTCCGGCGTCAACTCCTGGATGCTGTGTACTACCTTGTCCCGATCGTGGAAGAAGTCCGCATCGAAGAACTCGACCTGGGTCACGCCGAACTCCGACTTGCAGAACGCCGGGAAGTCCAAGGCGTTGAGCAGGTTGTTCTTGAAGGCATTCCCAAAGGAAAACGAGCTGATGCAGATGTCCATGGGTTGTGCTCCTGAAAGCCATCTCCCACCCGGCCGGGTCCGCCGCAGCCGGCCTCCGTTACGGCGGCACGGCCCGGAGGAGCGGCTCGGCAATCTCCAAAAAACGCTCGTGCGAAAAAGGCTCGATGACAAACGCCCGCACCGTGGGGCACTTCTCCCGGTTGTTCAGGAAATCGACCGCCTCCGCGTCCATCCGGGTGCTGGAGGCGACCATGATCGGCGTCGAGGGGTGCTCGCGGCCCATCCTCTCGCACAGCCTCAGACCCGCCGAAGGGTCCAGCTCCAGCCGGCTGAAACCCCGCGAATCCTTGCGCTCCACGGGAAAGGAAATATCCATCAGGACCAGGTGGTACGGGGCTTCCTGGGCCGCCTGGAGCTTTTCCTGGGCGGCCTCCAGGGAGCTGACCTCGTGGACCGTGCCCTCCCGGCCAACAAGAGCGAACAGGCTGTGACACCATTGGCGGTAGACCAGCCTCGTGCCGAAACTATCTTCAACGATCAGGACCTTGAGCACTTCTTTCTCCTGGCGGCAAGAAGATTCGGATACTGGCCCCGGACGTGAAGCGGGGCTTGTCGAGGATCTCGACCTTCGCTCCCAGGGCCTTGGCGAACATGGCCACGCCCGGCAGCCCCAGCCCGCTGCTCCGCCCCGTGGACGGCTTGACCTCGAAGGCGTGCTCCCGGGCATACTCCGTGAAACCGGAGCCGTTGTCGTGGACCGAGACCTGCCAGGCGTCCTTCTCCATCCCCGGTGAGAACACCTCGACCACGACCCTCTTGCCCCGGGTGCCGCGGGGAAACCACCGCAGGCTGTTGTCGATCAGCTCCATGAGGATCTGCTGGAAGATGTCTGGGTCGGTGTAGGCGATGGCCGGCCTGGTCGGACAGTCCAGGGACAACTGCACGCCCTCGCCCTCCGCCTGCGGGGCGTACATGTCGAGCGTCGCCTGGGCGAGCTCCGCCAGGTTGCAGCCAATCGTCCGCGCGTGCGTGGGTCGATCCTGCAAGGTGTGCCACACGGTCGCAAGACTCTGGAGCTTGGCCGAGGCCAAGGTCAGGCTCCCTACCATCGTGGCGATCACGCGGTCGCGCTCGTCAACCGGCAGGTCGGTCTTCAGCAGCTCGGCCAGATTGATCGCCGCGTTGACCGGCTTGCGGGCATTGTGGAGCACGGCCTGGAGTTGGTCCAGCCGGCGTTTCTCGGCCAGAAAACGCTCGACCTGGTGCTGGACGAAATCGGCAAACGTGGTGAAGGTCTCCAACTGCCCCGTGGTCAGGATCCGCTGGCTGAGGTCGAACGAGACCACGACGACCCCCCAGAGCTCGCCCCAGACCCGCAAGGGGAAGTGGATCGCCACGCCGCGAGGCCTCGGCGCCACGTGAGGAGCCAGGGGGCTATCGAGGATCCCTTCTGCTCGGCCGGCAATGAAGTCGCGCAGATCGGGATAGCGCTCGATGTGGGCGTCCGGGCCGCACGTCCACCAGTACCTTCCGTCGGCGAAGACGTTCAGATGATCCTTGTGGACGTGCACCTCTTCCTCGGCTGGCTGGTCCTTGCGCTGGCCGTGGTCGAGGATCGCATGCGCGACCTGAGACAGAACCCCTTTCCGTTCCCGTTGCCGCCGCCACACCTGGGCCTCGTACGCCCCGGCCTCGATGCCGCTCGCCACGATACTCCCCACCAGTTTGGCTTCGTCGGCGATGGTCTCGAACGCCGTGGCCATCTTGGCCAGGGAGACCCGCAGGGTCTCGTCGCGCCGCGTGACGACGATCATCCTCGGGGTGCCTTGCTCGTCCAGGACCGGGGTCGCCGAGACGTCCAACGACATGCTGCCCAACACCGGATGGCAGAGACTCAGCACCCGGTGTACCCGGACCTTGGACGCCTGGTCGGGGTGCCGCCTAGCCAACGTCAATGCCTCCTGGGCAGGACAATGGACACAGGGTACCGCGGTCGAACAGTAGACTTCATGGCACTTCTGCCCCTTCCATGCCACCTTGCCCCCGGCCAATCTGCGGATCTCCCCCTGGGCCACGTGGTTCGCGTACCGCAGCCGGAGATCCGTATCCAGCACCGCGATGTTTTCCAGCGCCAAGTCGAGGACCGCCCGGGAATCCTCACCCGACTCTTCCCAGTTCTTGAACGCAGCCGGCACGGTTGCCGACTGCGGTGGGGCGGGCGAGTCCGCCTCCGCGCGGGTAGACGCAGAGACCTCCCCCAACGACGGCGGCCCGGGCTCCTGCGCCGCCGCCCGCGTCGCTGCTGCCCGGCGGACCCGCACTGGAGGCTCTGGGGATGTGATCAACCGCACGGCCTGCTCCGCGCCGGTCGTGGCGTCGTCGCCGCAACTGTCGGCGCCAATCTCATTCACGAAGGAGGACGTCACGGGCGCTCCCCCGACGAGCACCTTGACGTGGTCGAGCTCCGGATGTTGCGCCAGGCCGGCCATCACCGCCTGCATTTGGGCCATCGTGGTGGTCAGCAGGGCCGACATGCACAAGAGCTTGACTCCCGGCTCGGCCGCCGCCAGAAGGAACTTTTCAGGAGGGACATCCACGCCCAGGTCGACCACCTCGATGCCATGTCCCTGCAACATCTTGGCCACGATATTCTTGCCGATGTCGTGCAGGTCGCCCTTGACCGTTCCAATAACCGCCTTGCCGATGAATTCCAGTGGATGGGACACGGCGAGGGACTCCAGCCGCTTGAAGCCGCCCTCCATAGCGCGCGCTGCAACGAGGACCTCCGGGACAAAGAAGTCGCACTCCTGGAACTTCCGGCCGACGATGGTCATGCCGACGACGAGTCCCTGCTCCAGGATCGTCTGGGCCGGCACGCCGCGGGCGAACAACTCCTCCACGAGCCGCTCGGTCGCGGGGGACTTTCCGCCCACCACGGCATCGGCGAGTTCTCTGAGTTGTTCCTCTTGAAAGGGCGGGTCAGAAGGCTTCGTCCTCGACACCCAAAGATGAGTCAAACTCGGCTACGTGCGACCCTTCAAGGCAGGGGGACGCCCACGGTCATTCTGAACGGCGTGAAAGTCGAAATCAAGTGGGCCAATCGTGGGTATGGGAGGGTTTCCGTCGAAGACCCCTCGGTATGGGGTGCACGGCCTGGCGACACGCGCCGTTGCCGCAGCGTTCGCCCAGTAGGGTGGCCCGCTCCCCCGGCCGGTGAGGAATGCGGGCCAGGGGCGTGGTCGCGTTCTCGTTGCGTCTTGGGGCGTGCCGGTGATTCCCAGGTCGATGTACTGGCCGCCTCCGGTCGGGCCAACTGCGGGGATCCTTCACGCTGCGCTCGCCCGGACTTGCGACCCACTGGCTGTTGTGGACGCCAGGGACCGGCTCCTCCTGCTTGCCCACTTGAGGGTTTTGCTTGAAGCAGTCGTCCAACAGGCCCTGCCGGGGGGCCACCGTGGATCGGGTTGCGCAGCGCGGGTGGCCGCGCAGGACGCCCCGAGAACAACCGCCGGGAGAACCGCGAGGCTCGCAGACAATCGAGGAGAGATGCAGGTACGACGATGGATGGAGGCGATGTTCATCAGTTCTCCTCATTGCCGATATTGCCGATTGGCGGCGTCCGCGGCGCTTTGCCCCGCTCGGCGCAGGACCAGCTTGTGTGTGCCCTTGGAGAGCTATATACGCCATGGCCAATCTGCCTGATACCCCCTCTTGAGAGTTGATTCTGGAGAAAATCTATCTTGGTTTGTCAGGAATCGGGGTTCGGCGGCCTATAGGTGATAGGAAAAGGGGCGTTGCCCGGCGTCGCCGCAGGAGCGAAGAGCGTAGCGGCTGCCTGGCCGGGGAATTGGGAAACTGGGCGAAGGCGGTTTTGATTGCGGGGGATAGGTATCCCCTCGTAGTAAGTACAGCGTTGCGGGCCTCTGAGTGTTTTCAAACCTGTAGGTATCATCTTTGGAGGAGAACAATGAGAAACAACTTCCTGATTCCCCTGTTCCTTGGGACGCTGGTCCTAGGAGCGACGAGTGTGGCCTTTGGGACTGTCATCGACTTCACCGGCGGTACGGTGACGTTTTGGAATGGAAGCCCGTCTGTGACGACCAATAACTCCGGTTATTATCAGGCTGTCGATTACTATACGGAGGGGGGTTTCAAACTGGATTTCATTGATGGGCAGTCAATCGCCTTCGCGTCAATCGTCGGGGACTACTATTCCGCCGGAAACGACGTGATCCACGGACATTGGGCAACGGGTGTCCCTCCATATGGTGATTTGACCGGCATCGAGATTACGAAACTGGGTCCAGGTACGTTCGACTTGAACTACTTCATCCTGACCTCCAACACGGACACCGGTGGCGCGGCGGCCTCGGGAAGGGAACAGACCTGGATCCACGCGTGGCAGGGAGGAGTGATTACGTACTCCCAGATGCTGCCACCGGATAATTGGGGGTTTGCGGGGCTCAACCCGCAGATATTCCTGGGTTCTCAGTTTGACCTTGTTGACAAGGTTTCGTTCACGGTGACGAACACGGTGGACTGCTTCGGCATGGACGAGTTCTACATCAACGAGCCTGCACCTCCGGTTATCCCCGAGCCTTCCACGCTCATCATCTGGTCGCTGCTCGCGTCCCTTGGCATCGGCCTCGCCTGGTGGCGGCGGCGCAGGGCCGCTTAAGCCCGATTCCGAATCGTCAACCAACAAAGCCCGCGTCGAACCCCGGCGCGGGTTTTTCATGCGCCGTGGGTTTCAGGGACGCGACTCGTCGGCCCGGACGCAGCGGAATCCGTAGGCTTCGTAGCCGAAGCAGACGTCGGCAAATCCCGGCGCCGCGCTGGCTCGGGCCGAGCACCGGCAGTTCTCCTCGCTCGTGGACCAACTGCCGCCGCGCAGCACGCGCTCGTCGCCGGAGGCCGGCCCGCGCGGGTCCTTTTCAACCTGGTTCCCAACCTGGTTCCCAAGCTCCAGCTTGGGAACCAGGTTAAGCTTGGGAACCAGACTGACTTGGCTCGTGCCCTCGTAGCCCTCCTGGTAGAAATCGTTGCACCACTCGGCCACGTTCCCGTGCACGTCGTACAGGCCCCAGGGATTGGGGCTTAGCTGTTTCACCGGCTGGGTGGTCTTCCTGGCGTTTTTCTTGAACCAGGCATGCGCTGCGAGCGCCGCCGGCTCGTTGCCGAACGACCAGCGCGTGGTCGTTCCGGCGCGGCACGCGTATTCCCATTCGGCCTCCGTGGGAAGCCGGTAGCCGTTGGCGCTGAAGTCGCAGGCGAGCGTCTTCAGGTCGTAGCACGGCTTGAGCCCCTCCTTCACCGAGCGAAGGTTGCAGTATTGGATCGCCGCGAACCAGCTTGCCCGCTCCACGGGCCGATCGGGCGATTTGTCGAACTTGGCCGGGTTCTTCCCCGTCAGGCCCTGGTACGACGCCTGGGTCACCTCGCAGACGTCGATCGAGAACGGGCTGATCTGGACGCGATGGGCGGGCTTCTCGTCCTCCTCGCCCTCGTCGTCCCCCATGACGAACTCCCCGCCGGGCAGGCGGACCATTTCCACGCCCGTCTGCGTGACGAACCGCTCCGGCACGCCGGCGCCGGCCGGCTCGGAAGGCCCGGGCACCTCGCGGGCGCGGCAACCGCCCAGCAGGAGCAGGAGCAACAGCGCCACGCTCGCCGCGGCGCAAGCCAGGGGGACAGTCCCAGCCTTGTCGACGGCCGTCATTGTCGGGGTGCCTCGTAGCTGGTTGCGTTGCGGAGCATCTTCTGCGTGCGGACCCGGATCTCCTTGGCGACCTCGGCCAAGCGCGGGTCGACCGCCATGGCCAGGCCGGCCCGCTGGCGCAGGAGCTTCACGGCCAGCCGGCACTCGCCGACCAGCTCGTCCTGGTTCCCCCCGACCACGACGATCGCCTCGGTGATCGTCCCGCACCTGGCCAGGGCGTCGTCCTTTTCGTAATCCAGGAGGGTATCGCGGAACTTCCGGGTCAGGCCGGCCACGTAGTCGGGGGTCTTGATGTGCTCCCTCCGCCTGGCTACGGCGGCGTCAATTCCCCGGGCGAGCCGCTCCAGCTCGCCGATCGGCTCGGCAAGCTCGGGATGGGCCTTTTTCTCCCGGTCGAGGTACTGGAGCATCTCGTGCCCGAAGGCCACGTAGTCCTCAATCCTCCCGCGGATGTGCTTGACGAACACGAGGACCTCGGTGAGGATCTTGAGGATCTCCGGCCTCTTCTGCCTCTGCTGCCGGTTGGCGTAGATTTCCTTGAGTGCGTCGCGCGTGGCGCAGGTGGCCCGGCCTTTGAGGGTTTGCCCCTGGCCTTCGACGTCGAGGATGTACTCGCAGGGGCCGACGCCGAGCGTGGCGCGGACGACGTCGACCACGGTGAACTGGTCCAGGGGAGTCGCTTTGGCCCGATTGATCGGATAGATCACGGCCGGCCCCTGGAATTTGAGCACGCGGGCCAGCGGCTGGAGGTGGCCCTGTCCGCCGCGGTCCACCCAGCAGGGATACTCGAACGAGCCGAGCACGGTGGTCCACCGCTTGCGGTCGCGGGGCACGGTGGAGGGGCTGCCGAACCAGCCGTGCTTCTCGAAGTCGCCGCCCGGGCGCTCGGTAATCATTTCCCAACTGCTGGTCAGGCCGTCGCTGCGCCTCCAATCGACGCGCCACTGGGCCGGATACGGCGTGCTCCAGTCGAGGCGGACGACCTTGCCCGTCTCCTCCCTGGCAACGTCCCGCGTGTGCCACACGCCGCGGCCCGCCATGACCGCGACCCAAATTTTGCCGTCCTTGCCGAAGGGGATCTCGGAGCTTTGGATCGTTCGGCGGGCCCCCTGGCCGGAGAGCGTGACGCGGGCGTCCTGCTCGCGGGCGGTGGAGACGCTCATGAGCATGGCGTCGCCCTCGCCGGCCAGGTGCAGGAGGAAGTTCTCGCTGGGCAGATCGGCCTGGGCCACGGGGATTTCCGTGGCGTCGACGACGATGTCGTCGGCGAAGAAGTCGGGCAGCACGACGAATCGGCAGGGCGCTTCGAGGCGCAGCGATTTCGCCCCCTCGCGCGCTTCCGTCCGGACGAACAACTGGCCCATCTGGAGCGCGTAGCGCAAGACGATCCGGTTCCCGCCGGACGTGCTGAACAGGGCGTCGGCCGCCACCGCGCCCGGCGTGTTCTCGGCGATCTTCACGGAGACCAGCCGGGCGTCGGGCCCGTCGGCGCACGGCGCCAGCACGGCCCGGGCGTGAAACCCTTCGCGGCTCCTGGAGAAGACCTCCGCCCCCCGGGCGCCGCGGCGCAGGACCACGGCCAGCCGATCGTTCAGGAAGACCGCATCGCCCTTGAACGCATGCCCCGTCTCATCTTCCGGCACTTGGGTCCATCCGGCTCGTTTCGCCAGGGAATCGGCGGAGAGGGGCCCGGCCGTCGCGCTGCCGGTGTCGAAGAGGCTCACCCCGGCGGCCTGCGTTTCCTCGTGCGCGGCCTTTTCCAGCGGCACGTACTGGCCTTCGACGAGCCTGACCGCGTCGAGGCGGTACCGCGCCCCGGGCTGGGTGCAGCTTACGTAGGCGAACCACCCTTCCGGGAACGGCTTCTCGACCTTGAAGGTGACGTGGACCTCGGTCCAGGCGTCGCTCTTGAGAGTCGCCTCGCTGCTCCTGGCGGCCCTGTCCCACGGTTTGCCGGCCCGCTCGATCTCCAGGCGCACGGCCACCGGTGCCGCGTCGCTCTTGGCCATCGCGGCGAAGGTGTACGTCTTGCCCTGCGCCCCGGCTTCGATGGTCTGCCCGAACTGCGTCCCCCACTGATCCACCTTGTCGATGGTCACCAGGGCGCTCGACAGCCCGGCCGCGGCCTCTTTCTGGTCCACGACGAGGCGAGCCGCGGTGTCGCCCGCCTTGTCCAGACGCCAGCCATCGACCCCGTATTCAAAGCCGGGGTTCGCCATCAGGTTCTTCGGCTGTCCGGCTTCCGGAGGGGACTGCGGTTTCCCGATCGACGCCGGAACCAGAAGGGAAAACGCCAGGACCGGAATGAGTCGAATGGCAAGGCTGCGGAACATGCGCGAGTCTCCCTCTTACTTGGTCTGAAGCACCTGGTCCACCCTGGCCCGGACCTTGGCCGCCAGGTCGGCCCCGGGCGTGCCGGCGGCGCCGGCGGCCGCGGCCTGGACGCGAAGCCACCGCATCGCCATGCGGCAATTGGCCAGGGTGCGGTCCTGGTCGGCGCCAATGCCGCGGATTCCGACGCCGAGCCGCTGACCCTCGGCCAGGGCGTTCTGGTGGCCCACCACGGCGACGATTTCTTCGGCGAGCTTCGCGGCCTGCTCCGCGATCCTGGCGGCGGGCCTGGCGGCGGCCGGGCCCGGCGCAAGGATCGCGTCGAGCCGGTCCACGATGGGAAGGAGCGTCCGGACGCGCTGCCGGACCGCCTGGTCCTGCGACTGGGCGGCCAAGAGGGCCCGAAGCTCCCGCGCGGCCCGGGCGTACTCGTCGATCCGGGCCTGGGTCCGCCCTACCTGGTCGACCATCTCCTTGAATCGCTCGCGGATCTCATCCGCCGCGCCTTCCGTCTTCTTCCGCTTAAGCTGCTTCTCGACCCAGTTCATCACCTCGTCCGGCGTGGGGTTCGTTTCCGTGGCCAGGCCCTCGGTCTGGAGGATGTACTGGCAGGGGCCGACCCCCAGGGTGTTGCGCAGGACGTCGACCGGGCAGAAGGTCGTCAGGGGCGTGGCCCGGCTGCGGTCGATTGCGTAGACGAGCACGGGGGTGGATCGCCCGGCGTCGAGCGGGGACGCCCCGCCCGGCCCATCGACCCGCACGATGGCACGGTCGGCGCCCCCGTCGGCGCCCCCGTCGGCGGCCCGGCCGGCATCGAGCCGGCACGATGGGGCCACGCCGTCCGGCCGGACGAAGTCGGCCCGCCACTTGGCGGGAAAGGGAGGCTTCCAATCGAGCACGACGCCCTTGGTCACCGCCTCCGCGGAGATAACCTGCTCGTGCCACAGGCCCGCTTCTTCCAGCAACGCGATCCAGAGGGTCTTGCCCTTAAGGCACCCGATCTCGCAGGCCCCGATCTCACGGGCCCCGAGGACCGGCTTCAAGCCGCCCGAGCCGCCCGAAGAGAGGAGGTCTGCCTGCCGCCCGGTCGACTGCCAGACGCACATCAGCATCGCGTCGCCGCCCTCGAGCAGATTGAGAAAGAAGTTCTCGGCCGGCAGCCCGAGGCGGCCGGGCGGCTGGGGGCCGAACACCATGTCGTCCCCGAAGAACTCGGGCACCACGACGTACCGGGTGCGGCTTTGAACCTGGACCTTGTCGATCCCTTCGGACGGGCGCAGCTCCAGGGCGATCTGGCCCGTGGCCAGGCGGAACTCGAGCGATCCGCTCGCGCCGGCCGCCCGGAACGTCCCCTCCAGGGCCACGGCGCCTCCGCCGTTCTGGACAATACGGAGCGAGGCCGGCTTCAAGAAGCCTGCTGCCGGCGCACCAAGCGGCGCGAGGGACGCACGCAGCCTCGGGCCCGCGGAAGTCTGGGAATAGACCTCGGCCCCGGTCCCTTGTGAGCGGAGGACGACGGCGAGCTTGTCGTTGGCCAGCACGGCGTCGCCCTTGAACTGGTGCGTGAGGTTGTCCTCCGGCACCTGCGACCAGCCGGTCTTCGCGGCCACGGTCGGCGCCGGCCACGGCTCCGGCGACGAGGACCCGGTGTCGAACAATCGCGTGAAGGGCGATTCGTTCGGAGGGTCCTCTGCGCAAGACGCCGGCACGGCAAGGCATGCCGCGAGGAGGGCCGGCGCGAGGCTCGCCGCGGCCCGGCAGAGCACGGCGGACCGGCGAAACCCTCCGGCGGCGAAGCACAGGCAAGCGATGGCCAAGGTGCAGTCCTTTGATGCTTGAGGCTATTTCCAGTCCGGGGTCATGTCGGAGCCGTCCTCCGTGAGCTTCACCGGAGTGCCGCCCTGCGCCGGGATGCGATACAGCTCCCAGGGGCCTCGTTCCGTCGCCCCCTGGCAGAACACGATCGACTTGCCGTCCGGGCTGAACCGCCCATAACGCTGCACTCCGCCGAAGTACGTGACCAGCCGGTTCTTCTTGCCGTCGGGGTCAATCGTCGCGACGTGGGTCTCCGTCTCGTAGACCAGCCTCTTTGAGTCCGGCGACCAGTGCGCCTCGCACGCCCCCTCGCGGTCGAAGACCTTCACCGGCTCGCCGCCGCCGGCGGGCAGCACGTACAGGACGTTGCCCGCGTCCCAGCGGCAGGCACAGGCGATCCACTTCCCATCCGGGCTCCAGGCAGGGCCGGAAGGATGGGCCCAGCCGGCCGGGCTGATCCGCTGCTCCTTGCCCGTCGCCAGGACGCGCGTCCAGAGGGCCTCCTTGCGGCGCAACACGATCGACTTGCCGTCCGGCGACCACTCCGCCTGGTCCCCGTCGCAGATCCGCTCCGCTTGCCCCCCCTCGACCGACGTCCGCCAAACGCCCGTCACCTTGCCTCGGGTGGAGCTGAACAGGATTCGCTTTCCCTCCGGGCTGAGCGCCGGGTCCACGTCGTGCTCTTCGGCGGGTCCGTCGGTCAGTTGCCGCATGGCGGTGCCGTCCGGCTGAATGGTCCAGATTCGCCAGGCCCCGGACCGGTTGCTGGAGAAGACGATCCGTCCCGGGCCCTTACCCGGCGGACCCGTGGAGGCAGAATCGGCTGCGGCGGCTGCGCCGGCCACCCCGAGGACAAGACCCAAAAAAAGACCCACGGCCCCCACAAGCGATCGGCATTGCATCGTTGTCCGTCCTCACCGCCATTTGACGCCCGCGCCCGTGAGCCTATCACCGGCCCGGGAAGTCCGCAAGACCCGGCCTATTGCCCGCCGGGCGCCGGCCGTCATAATGACACACGGTAGGGTGCGTGCTCGCACGCACGCAATTCCGCGGGAAAAAGGCGCGCGTGCGTGCAAGCACGCACCCTACTACTACGACTCCGGCCCACGTGGAGGTGGTGCGATGCACGGCTTGCGCCTGCTTGTGTTCTGTGGGGCGATCGTGTTGGGAGCGACTTCGGCGGAACCGGCCGACCCTGGCGCACCGCCGGGTGAGAGACCCGCGGTGGGCCTGTTCGACACGCTCCGTCCGCTGTCGGGGATTGTTCCCGGCGAGACGCTCCAAAACGCGCCAGGCTGGCAACAAGTCCCTGAGTCAAAGGCCGGCTACCGATTCCAGGGCGACGCCGTCCTGCAAAACGGCCGGATTGCCGTGGTCCTGCGCAAGGGCTCGCCGGGGGCCGAGGTCTATTCGCACTCGCCCGAGGGCTGGCGCCGGCAGGCAGTTCTCGTGCCCTGCGGGCCCGAGCCGGCGGGAAAGCTCGTGTCGGTCAAGCTGGTGGCCAACGACGGGGAAACCGTGGCCGTCGAGGCGGCCTTCGAGCCGGCGCACGGCA
>Ga0315290_10000518_pt1 | contig 25407 bp, 15 predicted proteins | sample YL17G12_0_MG_FD_203627 | JGI IMG/M metagenome (GOLD analysis project Ga0315290, IMG submission 203627) | Sediment microbial communities from Yellowstone Lake, YNP, Wyoming, USA - YL17G12_0 | ecosystem: Environmental > Aquatic > Freshwater > Lake > Sediment | place: USA: Wyoming | collected... | reverse complement strand
ATCCTCTTCGCTGACTTCCCCTGCGGCGAGGAGACCCCTGTGCAGGCGATCCACCTCGACGACCAGGTCCGGGCCGAGGCGGAGGTTCCACGCCGGGACCAGGTTCTGCTCAACCGGCTCTCGATCGCGGCTCTGGTACAGGTCGGGCCAAATCCCGTCGAAGAGGCGTTTCAGGATGGAGACCGCAGTGTCGACCGCGGCGTCGTGCCGTCGGATGGCCTGGGCAGCCACGGTCTCGAACGTCTCCGGCCGAACGTCGGGCGCACCCGTGAAGTGGGAGGCATGGTCGTAGAGGACCGCCTCCCGATGCCCGGGGACTGCCCGGGCTGGATCAAGCACGCCCTTGCTCCCCGCCAGGATCGGGGCAAACAGGCCTGAGCTGATTCGCCGGACGTGCTTGCGGAAGGCCTGGTACTCGTCCTTCAGTTGGTAGGCCGGTCCGACTTTGGCCACGTACGGCAGTCGGAGCGTTCCCCACATGGCTTCGATCTCGAGGATGTCGCAGCCGCTCCGCCCGCCGGAGATGCGGCGGAGCACACGGACGCGATCGGGCAGGTCGTGCCAGCGGCCGGACTCACGCCCGGGCCGGATGCGCTGCAGCGCGGCGTCGATCTCCCATTGCTCGTCCCGGGAGAGCCCGCCTGCCGGCTCGAAATGGTCGAAAACGATTTCCATGGCCACCCACCCCGCAAGGCACAATCCCGGAGCGAACGCTGCGCACTCCCACCATTAGAGTGTTTCTCGCCGGGCCGGTCAAGGGGCCGGGGGCTGCCTCGGGTTCCTGGGGCACCGCTGCGCTATGCCCCAGCCACCCGTCCGCTGCGCTATGCCCCAGCCACCCCGTCGCTATCCACTATCCACCATCCACTATCCACTCTTCTGCAGCCGGGCGTCGCCCCAGTTGGCCGAGTCGGCGACGTAGCCGTCGCCGGCGTCGGTGACGACGAGGCGCAGGCGGCGCCCACCGGCCACGGGGACGTCGACGGGCTTGGACTGGCGGTTTCGCATCACGCCGCTGTCGAAGAGCTTCGTGTCGTCGGCGAAGACCTGGAAGACGACGCTGCCGCCGGCCTCCGACGGGCCGACCTCGGCCTGGAACCGGAGGTACTTGCCGTCCAGGGCGTAGACGATCTCGGAGGGGGCGTGGGTGCCGATCCCCTTGCGGAACCTGCGCTGGCCGAGGCGCAGGGGGTTTCCCTCAATATCGGCGTTCTTGCGGGGCAGGCCGTCGCCGTTGCGGGACCAGCCCGACCGGCCCGACTCCCACGGAAGGTCGCTTAAGTAGACCCAATCCTTGGCCAGGGCCGCGGGCCTGGCGGGCACCGGCGGCGGGGGGGCGGGCAGCTTCACCGCCTGACGCTCCACGGGGGTCCCCCGGAGCGAGACGAGGTCCTCGCGGGGCTGGCGCCCGAGCCGATCGGCCAGACCGGCCAGCGCGGCCAGGAGGGCCTGGTAGTCGGGGTCGGAGGTGCTGGCGAAGATGCCGCCCTCGCAGCGGCCCCAGCCGCCGGCCGACGCGGCCAACGGCGCGGCCAGCATCCGGCTTTGGCGCACGTCGTGGCGGCTGAGGCTCAGCCACCAGGTGTCGTGCCGGCCGTCGTCCCCGCCGTGGCAGTTGGTGCAACGCCGGTCGAACACCTTGCCGACCGCCTCGCGCACCTGGCCCGTGAAGATCTGCCGGTTCGGATAGTGGTCGGCCTCGTAGCGGTCGTAGTAGACGCCGTTGCAGTCGATCCAGTTCAAGAGCCGCTGCCACTCCTCCCGGGTGAGCTTGACGTCGTAGTGGCCGGCTTCGAGGAGCCTGGTCAGCCGGGAGACCTTCGATCCGTAGGTGTAGGGCGGGCGGGGCAGCACGTCGTCGGGATGGTCCCAGCGGTTCGAGATCGCCACGGTCAGGTAGGGCAAAAGCTCTTCGTAGCCGACGACGAACTGGTTGGTCAGGTCGTCAGTGAGGATGACCTTGTTGGAGGGGCGGTCGAAGGCATGGCAGGAGACGCACCTGGCGCTGACCAGCGGCTGGACGTCGCGGAGGTAGCTGACGATTTCGGTTCCCCAGGGGGGCGGCTCGGGCCGGCTGGGCGGGCGGTGGGCGGCGAGCACCCGGCCCGGCGGCGGGGCGGTGTTCCGCGACTCGTGGCATCCCACGCAACTGCGGATCTCGCCCGGCTTCAGGCACACGACGCTTCGCATGCGCTGGATCTCTCGATCGGACTGGTCGAGCACCTCGAAGTACACGTTCCGGTTGGCCGGCACGATGAAATGGGCCGAGCCGTCGGGCTCGATCGGCACGATTCCGAAGACCCGCTTGATCGTGAAGATCAGCGTGCCCGAGGTGCAGACCACGCCCCCTTCCATCACGCCCTTGCGGGGCACGTCCTCGATGATCCGCAGGCGCTTGGCCGTGCCCCGCGGCACGCCGGTCAGGCCCCGGTAGACGTCGGCCAGGAAGAGCGTGGCCTCGGCGTCGGTGGCGCCGGTGTCTTCCGGGGCCCCGGGGCGGACGTGCGGCACCTGCCGCCGGATGACCGGCACCGGCTCCTGGCAGGAGATCGCCGCATCGCGATAGACCAGGGCCAGGTTCCCGTGCCGGTCGGCCAGGTACAAGGCCCAGCTCTTCTCCAGCCACGGCAGCACCGTGGGCGTGTAGGAGCAGAGCCAGGCGTCTTCGCACAGGGGCATCGGGTCGCTGAACCAGCCGGCGCGGCTGTCCTCGGCCTTCTCGCCGGTGACGGGCACGTTCGGCGTGAGGATTTCCAGCGGCCGGTCGCCGTCGATCCCCTTGCGCACGTCGATCAGCCCGACCGGGCCGTGCGTCTGGCCGTGATGGGCCGTAAATAGTGCCATCACCTTGGTGCTCCCCGGCACCGGCCGCGGGAACATCACCACGTTCGGCCGGATCGTGGCGTTCCCGTAGTACGGCTGGACCATGGTGCCGTCGGGGTTCATCGTGAACGGATTGTGCAGCGACGTGACCGACCGCTCGTTGTACTCCCAGCGGCCGTAGAGGATTCGCCCGTCGGGCAAAACGCTGGGGTTGTAATCGTTGAAGATGTTGAAGCTCAACTGCCGCACCCCCGCGCCGTCGGCCTCCATGACGAACAGCGTCGGCGAGTGCCGGTTGCCGCCGCACATCACCACGTGCTCGGAGCGGTCCGAGGTGAAGCCGATCTGTCCGCCGGGCAGGTAGAACGGCTCGCAATCGTTCTTCGGGCCGTGGGTGAGCTGGCGCAGCCCCGAGCCGTCGACGCCGGCCTCGTAAACGTGGTAGCTCTGCTTGTCCTTCCACTTGTCCGAGCCGTTGCCGAAGGAGAACAAGAGCTTTTGGGCATCCCAGTGGAGGCAGACGTCGCGATAGACGCCCTCGCCGAGCGAATCGACCACCGGGGTGACCTTGCCGTCGGGCCGGACCGGGCTGAGCCGGTAGATCGCCCCGCCCGGCCGGTTGAACAGGTGATGGGCGTCCATGAACGGCTGCTCGGACCAGTAGGGCTTTCGCTTGAGAAACACAAGCGTATCGAAGCCGATGCGGTCCAGCAGGAGCTTGTCGCGCAGGCGGCTGGCGTCTTCGAACAGTCCGCGCCACGAGCCGGCCTGCTCCCACGCGGCGGTGCGGGCACGGAGCTGGGCGAGCCGGGCTCTGCCGGCCGCATCGGGCGAGTCCTCCAGGATCTGCCCGACGGCGGCCAGCACGGCGGCGACGTCCTCAACGTGGGTCAGAAGCGGTATCCAGAACTTCTCGCCCGCCGCCTCGAGGCTCAGCCCCAGCAGCCCGCCGCCCACCCCGCTCAGGTCCACCGGGAACCGCATGGCCTGCTTCGCCCCGGGGGCGAGCGTTAGCGACTGCCGGCCGCACGAGCGGGCCGCTTGCGGCGCGTCCCACTGGAGGGCAACGCTCACCGGGAGCGCCTGGCCCCCCACGTTGCCCAACGTGAGGGCGAGCTCGCGGCGTCCGCGGGCCAGCTCGAGCGGCGAATCCAGCTCCACCCACAACGGCGAAGGTTTGGCGGTGAACGCCGAGAGCCGATCGAAACTGCGGTGGTAGGCGTGGTACCACTGGTCCTTGCCCCCGCCGCCGGGATGCTTGTAGCCGACGATCGACTCGCCGGCCGCGAACCGACTTTGTTTCGGCTTCCCGCCGGGCCCGGCGTGCTCGACTTCGACCCTGCCGCCCGCCCACCGCACTCGCACCACGAGCGCGCGGTCCTCCGGCGGGATCAGCAGGAGCGGGAAGGGATTGGGCCACGTCACGGCCCGGCCGTCGGCGGGAATCGGCAACACCGGCGCGGAAGCCGGGCGCGGCGACGCCTTGTCCCATCGCGCCAGGATCGATTCCCAGTCGCGGATGGCCGCGAGCGACTCGCGGAAGTGCCAATCGTTGCGGACCATCTCGGGCTCGGCGGCCGCCGTCGTCGAGGCGGCGGCCGTGAGGCCCGCGGCAATCGCCACCAGTGCGATGCAAATCGCTCGGCAAAGCATGGACGTCTCCTGCGGTCGATCTTACACGATCTGCACGATCTACACGTCGCAGAGCCTTACGGCCTCGCGGAGCGAGGTCATGGGATCGCGGGTGGGGATGAACTCCTGGGCCACGTAGCCGGCGTACTTGGTCTCGACGATGGCCTTCATCACGGCCGGGTAGTTGACCTCCTGGGTGTCGTCGATCTCGTTGCGGCCCGGCACCCCGGCCGTGTGGTAGTGGCCGATGTACTCGTGGTGCTTTCGGATCCGCGTGATCAGGTCTCCCTGCATGATCTGGACGTGGTAGACGTCGAAGAGGAACTTCATCCGCTCCGAGGCGATGCGCTTGCAGAGCTCGACGGCCCATTCCACGTGGTCGGCCATGTAGTCGGGGTGGCCCTTCATCTCGACGTCGACCCGGCTGTTGAGGACCTCGAACACCAGGTTCACCTTCTTCTTCTCCGCGTAGCCGATGACCTTCTTGATGCCCTCGACGGTGTTGTCCAGCCCGACGTCGTCGGCCATGCCCTTGCGGAAGCCGGAGAAGGTGATGACGCTGGGGAAGCCGGCGGCGGAGGTGGCGTCGATGGCCTCCTTGACCTTCTCTTCGCACATGGCGTGGTTTTCCTTGCGGTTCCAGCCGTCGACGAACCCGTGGCTGCTGGTCAGGGCACAGATCAGGCCGTACTTTTTGAGGATCGGCCAGTTCTCGGGGGGCGTCAGCTCGACCGATTGGATTCCCATGGCCGCGGCGTTTCGGGCCAGGTCCTCGACGCTCATCGGCTCGAAGCACCAGGGGCAGACCGACTGCTTGATCCGGCCCTTGAGCGCGGCCGGCCTGGCCTTTCTCCTCTCGCCGCCGAGCACGATGGCCGGGGCGGCAACTCCGGCGGCCGCCGCCACGGCCGCCCCGCGCAACAGCCCGCGGCGGGAAATCTTCCGAGTGATCGTCGTGTCAGAAGAGCCCTTCATGTTCGCTATCCTTGTGCTAGGGTCGTGATTGCCGTTTCGCCTTCCACCGGAGGTGCATCATACCTCTGTCGGGCTGGCCCGGCAACCCCGCCGCGAGACCCGGGTTGGGTGGTTGGGTGGCACGCCCTGAGCGCAGCGAAGGGCGTGGGCAGCCCACAAACCACGCCCTTCGCTGCGCTCAGGGCGTGCCACCCCTGCATGCCGACCCAGGCTGCGCCCGTAACGGCATGCCACCCAACCGCGTTCCCTACAGGCGGTCCAGAGGGCGCTGGAGGATCAGGTACTCCCCGACGATCCGGCCGCCGACGAGATGCTCCTGGATGATCCGTTCGAGCACGGGCGGGTCGCACTGGCCGTACCAGGCGCCCTCGGGATAGACCACCGCCACGGGCCCGCCGGTGCAGATCCGCAGGCAGTTGGCCTTGGTGCGATACACGCCGCCCTGGCCGGTGAGGCCCAGTTCTTCCAGGCGGCGCTTGAGGTACTCCCAGGCCGCCAGCGACCGATCCTTGGCGGCGCAGTTGGGCACGGTCTGGTCGCAGCAGAGGAAGACGTGCCGGCGCACGGCGCCGATGGCCAATTGCTCGGCCTTCAGGCGCTGGGCGGCCAGGGTGGTTTCGCGATCGTCCATGGCACCCCCATTCTACACGCCTGCAATCCGCCGGGCGACCTCCGCCACGCGGCGGCCGAGGTTCTTGGCCGTGCTGATGCCGAGCTCGTCCTTGAGGATGTCGTCCTTCCAGTTGTTCCACAGGGTGCCGCCCCAGTGGCCGGTAGGCCGTCCGTCGCCCACCAGGATCATCTCCTGGCCCATCATGGAGGTATGGATCGAGCGGACCACCTGTTCCTGGCCGCCGTTGCGGCCCGCGCCCACGGCCAATGCCCCGCCCACCTTGTTGCTCAGGGCGAAGTCCTTGCGCAGCACGATGCAGCGGTCGAAGAACGCCTTCAGCACCGCGCTCATGTTGCCGAAGTAGACCGGGCTGCCGGCGATGATCCCGGCCAGCGCCGGGTCGGTGAGCTTGGGCAGGAGCTTGGGGAAGTCGTCTTCCTGGCCCGGCTCCGCCGGCACGACCGCCAGCGACCCGTCGATCTTCATCCCCGCCAGCTCCACGAGCTCGGTCTCGATGTGCTCCGGATCGACCGCCCGGGCCGCGTCCAGGGCCACACGCAGGGCGATCGCCGTGGTCTTCCCCTTGCGAGGGCTCCCGCAGATGCCGAGGATCCGGATCTTCTTGCCGGCCGACTGCGCCTCGGCGGCGACCGCTCCCGTGGCCAGCGTGGCCCCGGCCACTCCCAGAAAACCCCGCCGCGAAACATCGTTGGACATGGCTCTTCCTCCCGAAATGATGGTTGAAGGGTGCAGAACCGTTCACGGGCTGTCAAAGTCGCCTTTCGCTCCGCGAAAGTGACGCTTCTTTCGCGGAGCGAAAAGTGACGCTTCTTTCGCGGAGCGAAAAGTGACGCTTCTTTCGCGGAGCGAAAGGCGACGTTCACTCGCGGCCATGGTAGCACGGGGACCTCAGGCCAGCAACTGCTTGACCTGCTCGACCGACGGGACCACGCCGACGACCTTCACCTGTCCGTCGAGCACCAGGGCGGGGGTCATCAGCACGTCGTACTGGAGGATCTCGTCGATCTCGGTCACCCGGACCATCTGAAGCTCGATGCCCAGCTCCCGGGCCGCGGCCTCGGCGTTCTCGGCCATGGCCTGGCACCGCGGGCAGCCGACGCCGAGGATCGCGATGGTCCGCACGCAGCGTTCCCCTGCTACGCCGCCTTGCGCCGTCGCCACATCGAGGCCAGCAGGCACAGGCCACCGGCTGCCAAGAGGCTCAGGGACGAGGGCTCCGGGACGAGTACATAGGTGACGGATTCGACAACGATGTCGCGGCTGTTACCCGAGAATGGCACGCCGACATCGACATAGCCGCGCCGAATATCGGCGAGCTCGAATGATCCGCCGTCGCGAGTGCGGACCCGAAGTACTTGGTCGTATAGGTCGCCCCCGCCAGCAAACGGAATCATAAACTCGATAGTGTCCGGGGCAACCTGCTGACGAGGGGTTCCAGTTTCCGGGTCCGGGAGGCGAATCCCGCGGCCTCCCTCGAAGAACATCACCCAGTTCTCGTCGGTCCTGCCCTTGTCGTGCGAAGCAAGGAAGTTCGGGTCGTCTGCCAGAATACCGGCCCCCACACTACCATGCGCTCCCTCGGTAAACTCATGAATCAGCGTTGATGCTTGAGTAGAGAGCCATTGGGAAGCCTGAGGGAAGACAAGGAGGTCATTCAAGTCAACACTTTGCCGATGAGGATTCGTGTCTTTTCCCCACCCACCAATAAGCACGCCCGGCTGATCCCGCCCAATCTCCAGAATCCAAGTGGCTTGGGTGGTAGCGCTCGCCATCGCCAGTGACCCAAACGTGCTAGCGCCTGTCCCTTCATGCCGAAAGCTCAACAGGTTCCCCGATGGGGCGGGCGTAATGAACCATTGGTCGGTTGGCTGCTGAAATCGAGAGTACCCGTTCATAAGAGACACGAACGTATCAAGGTCGCTCTGCGCACCCTCAAGGCTTATCGTGCTGACCCAATCCTCACCGTTCGCGGCAGACAAGCTCCCCAGGAACAACACGCTACAGAGGACAACAACACAAGAGCGATGGAGCATGTGTAGCCCTTCCTTCACGCAAGACATGTGCATCAATGGAACCTCGATACCCCTTCATAGTCCGGCATGGCCCAAACGGCGCTGGCACGAGTCTAAACTGGTGGCCCGGGGAAATCAAGCGAATAGGCAGCTCTGCCCAGGGAATCCCCAGATTCGGCGAAGAATTCGCCCCCAGGGTTGGGATGGCATCGCCAAGGTGACGCACAGCCTATCCGCCCCTCGACGTTGCCCAAGGCGGCGCACGCAACCCTTTACGCCTCTTCCGGGCTGCAAGTCGCCTTGGGTGGCTCCCCAATCGCCTCCCTGATGTCAAGATAGCACACCACTTGCTGGCCCAGGGCGTTCGCGTTGAGCTGGAAGGTCTGGCCCTTGCCGGCCGAAGAGCCGGCGTCGACCACGCGGATCACCTCCGACCAGGCGCCCGCCTCGGGCAAGACCTCGGTCAGCCGGTTCGGCGACTCCTCGAAGAACTCCCGGTTGAGCGAATTGCCCTCGCGCCCGGGGAACAGGGCCAGGTAGAGGATGTCCATCTCCACCAGCTCGTTGAAGAAGTGCGTGCCCAGCGAGACGTCGGGCACCAAGTCCTCGCGCATGGCGACGACCTCGCACAACGCGGCGATGGGGCTGATCTCGGCGAACGACACCGGCACGCCCAGCGAGGGCGTGGTCGTGCCCCAGCGCCCCGGCCCGACGAGCATGATCGTCTTCGCCGGGCCCGGCTCCTCGACGTGCAGGAGCTTGCCGATGGTCCGGGCCACGGAGTAGCGCTGGTTGATCGGCAGCTCCGCGTAGACCGAGGGGACGACGTAGACGAAGCGGTCGACGGGGCTCTGCCGGCTGCGGCCGATGACCGCCCCGCGGGCCTCGAGGATGAGCCGCTCGGGGCGGAGGTCCTCGGGCAGCTCGGCGGCCACCCCTCGCCCGCTCACCTGCAACGGGCGGCACTGCACGAGGTTGATTTTGTAGCGGTCGCGGGCGAAGAAGTTCGCGGTGAACTCCGTGTCCACCGGGTACTCGTAGGCCGTCTGGAGCACGTCGAGCATGCGGCGCAGGTCCGCGGCCAGCGGGGTTTCGGACAGCAGCCGCTCGAAGGTCAGCACGCGGGTGAAGACCTCCGGGCCACCGCGCTCCGCCATGCGCTGGGCCATGGCGTGGTCTTCGGAGGCGAACAGGTCGACGGGCAGGCCCGGGCTCCCACGCGCTATCTCCGAGAACTCAAACGAGGCCAACTGGCTGGCCTCCAGGTCGATGGCGTCGACGCGGCGCTGCGAGCACTGGCGCACGGCGGTGGAATCGGCCTCGGGCCGGCGCTCGGGGGCGTTCAGGGCGACGATGCGCGTGTAGTCGTCGTCGGCCCGGTCCACGGCCCGGGTCCCCAGCCCGAACACCAGCCGCACCACGCCCGCCTCCGGCTCGATGTACGGGCTCCAGGCATACGGGTTGAAGGAGAGGCCCACGCCGGCCACCTGCGGATAGAAGAACCGGCCGTAGCGGGCCCCCGACACCCGCTGCACCAGGAGCGACATCTGCTCGTCGCGCTCCAGCAGGCCCCGCTGGGCCCGGTAGCGCAGGGCCTTTTCGCTCATCGTGCTGGCGTAGATCGTGCGCACGGCGGACATGAAGTCTTCGAGCCGTTTTTCGTGCGGGCCCTGGTTGGCGCAGAAGACGCTCTCGTACTTCCCGGCGAAGGCGTTGCCGAAGTTGTCCTCCAGGAGGCTGCTGGAGCGGACGATGATGGGCGACTGCCCGAAGTAGTCGAGCATCTCGGCGAATTCCTTGCGGATGTCGTCGGGGAAGGTGCCGGTGAGGATCCGCCGCCGGGCCTCCTCGACGCCCTCGAGGAACGTCTCGCGGTGGTGCTGCTTCTGCCGCAGCCACCAGCAGCCGTTCTGCACCAGGTAGGTGTAGAAGACGTCGGAGCCGATGAAGAAGGAGTCGTGGGCCTCGAGGATCCCGGCCCAGGCGGGGTCGGTGCGGCGGAGGATGGCCCGCGCCAGCAGCATGCCCACCGATTTGCCGCCGATCAGGCCCGTGCCGATCATCCGCTTCCACACGGCCAGCACGTCGGGCAGCGTCAGGTAGCGCTCGGCCAGGCCGAGCACGCGCTCGTCGCGGGAGATGGCCATGCGGAGCAGCACGCGCAGGGGCTCGCAGGCGGCGTCCGGGTGGCGCTCGCCGCGCTCGATGGCCTCGGCGAGCTGCTCGGCCTGGAGGAACAGCCGATTCCACACGCCCAGCCGGAACCGGACCGAGGCCACGCCCGCCCAGGGCTTCGACGTGAGGATCTCCGCCGGCACCGAGCTTTCCGTGACCGGGTGGAACTCGTCGCCGTCCCAGGCGTGGAGCATGTACATCGTCGGCGAGTAGCGGTGCTGCACCTTGATCGGGTGGACGTAGAGCGTCCCCTGGTGCCGGTACACGTCCAGCAAAATCTGCGTCGTCTCGGTGATCGGCCCGAAGGCGTGGAACGAGTGGCACCCGCGGAGGATGGCGAAGTACGCCAGCGACTCCATGTCGAGCACGTAGGGGCAGGTCAGCATGAAGAAGCTGCCCAGCATGCGGTCGCTGTTCCAGTCGACGGCCAGGGTCGAGAGACAATCGAACACGAAGCACGCCCCCCGGCCCGACCTGCCGATCACCTGATGGATCTCGGTGATGAACTGCTCGAACCCCTGGGCGAGGTCCGGGCAGGAGATTTCCACGTCCGGGCCCTCGGGGACCAGCGGGGGATGATCGCCGAAGCGGAAGTACACCAGCCTCTTGCCCTGGCGCCGGGCGTGCTCGCAGTACGGCTCGATGAACGGGGCGTAGTCGTCCAGCGAATCGACCTGCCAGACGAGGTTATCGCCCGGGATCAGACCGCGAAGCACGCGGTCGAATCCCGGGATGCCCGTGCTGAGCTGTGCATCGACCATCGGTCCGGCCCCCGGGGAGTTACACACCCATTATAGGCCGGCTCGTTGCCGGTGTGCCACGGTGACGGGGTGACGGGGTGACGGGGTGACGGGGTGACACGGCGGAACGCCACGGAGGGCGTTCCCTACACAGGCCGACGGCTGACGCCCGACACTTTCCGCTTTCCGCTTTCCGCTTTCCGCTTTCCGCTTTCCGCTTTCCCCTTTCCCCTTTCCGCCGACCCTACACCACGCCCTGGGCGAGCATGGCGTCGGCGACTTTGATGAACCCGGCGACGTTGGCCCCCTGGACGTAGTTGGTGAAGCTGCCGTTGCGGCCGTAGCGCACGCAGTTCTCGTGGATGGAGCGCATGATGTTCTGGAGCTGCTGATCGACTTCGGCGCGGGAGCGGCGCATGCAGCCGGCGTTTTGGGTCATCTCGAGGCCGGAGACGGCCACCCCGCCGGCGTTGGCCGCCTTGGCCGGGCCGTAGAGGATCTTCGCCCCGAGGAAGACCTCGACGCCCTCGGGCGTCGTGGGCATGTTGGCCCCCTCCGACACGCAGACGCAGCCGTTCTTGACCAGCGTTTGGGCGTCCTCGGCGTCGATCTCGTTCTGGGTGGCGCTGGGGAAGGCCAGGTCGCACTTCACGCCCCACGGCTTCTTGTTGGGGTGGAACTTCGCCCGGCGGTACTTCTCGGCGTACTCGGCAATGCGGCCCCGGCGGACCTCCTTCAGCTCCTTGACCCAATCGATCTTTTCCTGGTCGATCCCGTCCTCGTCGACGATCGTGCCGTTGGAGTCCGACAGCGTGATCGCCTTCGCCCCGCGCTGGAGCAGCTTCTCGACGGTGTACTGGGCCACGTTGCCGGAGCCGGAGACGGCGGCCACTTTGCCGCGGACGCCGTCGCCGCGCGTGGCGAGCATCTCCTCGGCGAAGTAGACGGCGCCGTAGCCGGTGGCCTCGGGCCGGATCAGCGAGCCGCCGTACTGGAGCCCCTTGCCGGTGAGCACGCCGCAGAAGCGGTTGGTGATCTTCTTGTACTGGCCGAAGAGGAAGCCGATCTCGCGGCCGCCCACGCCGATGTCGCCCGCGGGCACGTCGACGTCCGGGCCGATGTGCCGGCAGAGCTCGCTCATGAACGCCTGGCAGAAGCGCATCACTTCGCCGTCGCTCTTGCCCTTGGGGTTGAAATCGGAGCCGCCCTTGGCCCCGCCCATCGCGAGCGTCGTGAGCGAGTTCTTGAAGACCTGCTCGAAGGCCAGGAACTTCAGCACGCCGAGGGTCACGGTGGGATGGAAGCGGAGCCCGCCCTTGTAAGGGCCGATGGCGCTCGACATCTGGATGCGGTAGCCGCGGTTGACCTGGACGTCGCCCCGGTCGTCGACCCAGGCCACGCGGAACAGGATCACCCGCTCCGGCTCGACCATCCGCTCGAGGATCCGCGCCTTGCGGTAGGCCGCGTTGGCCTCGACGGTCGGCATGACCGACTCGACCACTTCCCGCACCGCCTGGTGGAACTCGGGCTGGCCGGGGTTCTTGGCGACGACGTCGGCCATGAACTCTTCCACGCCCGAGGGAACGCGGCGGACCGCGTCCTCGATGCTGCCGCTTTCGCTCGACTTCAACATGCTTGGCTCGCTCCTCAGGTAGTATGGGGACCGCGCCAGGAGATCACCCCTGGCAGAGATGGTGGATGTTGTCCAGGTAGTGCTTCAGGACCCAGAATTTCTCGAGGAACTGGGGCCAGCCGCACGACGGCTTGAAGCCGTGCTCGGCGCCGGGCAGGACCATGCCGTTGGTCGTGACCACCTGCTGGAACTCCTTCCACAGGTCCGCCCAGACCTTCAGGGCCTCGTCGTCCACCGACCCGACCACGTAGCGGAAATTCCTCAGCACGCGGTCCGGGGTCGGGTCTTCCAGGTCCAGGGCCCGCCCGACCCGATTCTCAAGGTGCACTCGCGGTTGTTCCGACATGCTTGGCTCCAGTCTGATTGAGGTGGGCGGACAGGTCGGCGGGCAGATCGCGCTGGCGCCCGACGCACGCCGCCGCCCTGGTTTCGAACAAGTCGCAGTCGACGACCCAGGTCCCCGGCTGCCGAAACCGGCAATTCCCTCCACGCACGCAGCGCGGACAATCGGCGCGTCTCACGGCATTGGCCTCCCAACACACGTCAGGTCCGTGCCCCGAACGGGTGCCACTGGCGTCGGGTGGCACTGGCGTCTCGCCAGTGCTGCGATGAAAGCACGGGCAGGATGCCCGTGCCACCCATCCGATCCAAAGCACGGGCAGGATGCCCGTGCCACCCGTCCAACGCCCTTCAACAAAGCAACGCGCGTGCCAAGGCGCGGGTGATTGCGGAGAATCGGCGTAACACGCTCTTGCCGAAAGAGTTGAAGCCCCCGGTGCGTCGGCCAGGCTTTTGTGGTCGATCCGAGGCTGCTGGCTCGAATCCACCACCGCCTGCCCAGCCTGGGCCTGGAAGGAAGAACGCAACCAGCGACAGCCCAACACCTTAGCGCGATGTTCACACCACGCAGGCCGCGCTGTTGCCCCAGCAACAGTCTCAGGGCATCCCCTCGATCACCAGGACTCGCGTCTGGCCCTTGGTCAGCGGCAATGAAAACTTGGGCCCCCGCCCAACCGATTGGCCGCTCAGCAGGTCCTTGACGTTGCCCGGTCGGCCGACGTCGATCTCCAGCGGCCCGTCCTGCGAGGCGTGGAGCGCCAGGTACGGCCCGTTGGCGTAGACGTTGCAGTCGGCCCCGGTGAACAGGTGGACGCTGGCATACCGGCAGGCGATGCGCAGAAGCTGGCTGGTCAGCCCCGGCGGGCCCACGAACAACGACGGCCCAGTGTCGGTCTGCCGCAAGGCCACCGCGGCGGAGCCGTCGGGGTAGGTGGCCAGGGTTTCCGAGGGCCGGGCGTCGGCAACGGCAAACAGCGGCTCGATCGGCTGGCCAACCCCGAATCCCTCCGTAAGGCCCAAACGCCTGCCGGCCGCCGTCGGCTCGGCCCGGGCCGGCGTTTTGGTGAGCCGCTTGATCTGGAACCCGGTCAGCTCGCCCATCGCCTCCAGCGACGTGCGGTCGCCGTCGTAGTATCCCGGGGCGTAGCACCAGATCTTGAGGCTCCCCCGGGTCGCGGCGGCGAGCTGCCGGCGCTGCTCGGCCGACAGGCACCAGGCGGTCAAGAGCACGTAGGCCCTGGCCCGGACCCTGCCGGCGGTGACGTCGTCCAGGAGATACTGTCCGTAGGGGGCGCCCATGCGTCCCAGGGGGCGGCGGACCTCGTAGACGCCGGGGACCGTGACGGCGTGCCCGCCCGCCGCCACGCGGAGCATGCTCTCCTCGTCGATCACGGCGGCCACCTCCGGCCTAAACGGCCGGGGGTGGTCGAGCAACGGCTGGTCGAGGGCGCTCAGGCGGGTCATTTCGGCCCACATCCGCCGATCGTTGAACCAGCCCGTCGCCCCCAGGTCCATCCACCACGTGCCGAAGTTGCGCAGGGCGCACTGCGCCGTGTTGCGGACCAACTGCACGTTGGTCTTCTCCAGCGTGTCGACGCCGTCCGCCCAGCCCGGGAAGGTGCCGGTGCCGAGGTACGTCCGGGTGTCGTCTTCGTAGAGCCACAGCTTGCCGGCCAGGGCGACGCTCTCGGCGGCGGTCATGGCCGGGGCGCTCTGGCCCAGGCCGCGGTCGAAGTAGGAGATCGGCGAGCAGAGCACGTCGACGTCGGGGCACTCCAGCACGCGTCGCAGGGCATAGTGGCCGGAGGTGGCCGGCCCGTGGCCAATCGCCCCGAACTCGAACACGTAGCCGTAGAAGAACACGACCAGCTTGCGCCCGCGCGTGGCCTGGCGCACGGCCCGGGCGAGCTGGCAGACGCACTCGGCCATGGACTCCTGCTGGAACCGGGCGAAATCGACCAGCGGCCGCTCGGCGACGGGGTCGCGCAACACGCCGGCGGGGGCGGCCCGCCGGGCCTTGGCAGCCGGCACTTCGGCCGCCGCCAGCGTGGCCTGCGGATCGCGCCAGGCGGCGCTAAGCGACGCATCGTCACCGTACCGGCCGCTGAGCCATCGCTGCCAGCCCTGGCGGTCCGCCGGGGCATAGCCGCTGAGCCCCTGCCCCCACGTCCCCTGGTAGAACCACTCGCCGGTGTGCTGCCCGCAGGGATGGTACCCGGCCACACGGTCGCCGAACCTGGCTTCGAGGCGGGCGACCAGGGCGGCCAGGCGCTCGGCGGCCTCGCGGCGGAACGCGGGCGACGCCACGGCCGCGTCGACCTGGTCGTCCCGGGAAGCGTCCCAGGCCATCATCTCCCCGCGGTGCGCCTCCCGCCACGAATCGGGTGGATAAACCCCAATGCGGGGCAGGAGCAGCGCCTTGGGGTTGGCCTCGAGCACCGTGCGGCACTGGGCCTCGGGCGCAGACCAATCGGCCGGCTCGCCGGGCTTGGGCCAGGGGAGATCGACGGGAAAGCTCACCCAATCGACCCCCGCCGCGGCCGCCAGCTTGATCTGAACGTCGAAGACCCCCGGCGGCCCGCCCAGGAACACGAACGTGGGTCCCGGCCGGTAGAAGGCGACGGTCAAATCGCGGGCCGGCTCGGCCCGAGCCCAGAGGCTCACCCGGTAGCGATGCCCCTTGCGCAGGGCGAGATTGGCGTGATGGTAGACGTGGAAGTCGGGCCAGCGGCCGTCGGGCGGGGTTTTGAGCCGGACGTGCAGACCGGCCGACTTCCCCCGCCCGCAGCCCGGCTCGACCTGGAACGTGGCCACGGTGTTCTGGGCCCCGATGGGCCAGGTGGTCCAGGACCGGCTGAAGCTGGCGGGCCCGCCCTCGAAATCGGAGACCGGGAAGACCTCGTTACCCGTGTCGAGGTCGGCGACGCGGACGTCGTCGAGCCACACGTCGCCCGGCAGGTTGCCGAAGCGGAAGTGCATGGTGGCGGCGGCCGGCTCGTCCTCGGTGGGCGAGAGCTCGAAGGTCACCTCGCGGCCGGTGGTCTCGGCTCGCAGGGGCCGGCTCCCGGGGGCGCCCCAGAACATTCTCGCCCGCACCGGCCGGCCGTCGACCACCAGCCGCGGCGCCCCGGAGGAGGCGTCGACCCGCACGGTCTCGACCGCCTCCGCCACGCTGAGCCCGAGCCAAGACCCGAAAAGGACCAGACCGGCGAGTCGATAGCCTCTGGCTCTTGCTCTAGCTCGGTAACGCATGGGCTTCCTCCAGCGCTGTCTTCTCGTTCTTCTCGTTCCCAAGCTCCGGCTTGGGAACGCTGTTGCGGACGTCCGTTGCGAAGCCGGAGCTTCGCAACGAGTTGAGTTCGTAGTTCGTAGTTCGTAGGTTATGCTTCAGCATAACAGTTCGTAAGTCATGCTTCAGCATGACAGGTCATCGCGCGAGACGGGCGTTATGCTAAAGCATAACCTACGCCTGTTGCGGACGTCCGTTGCGAAGCCGGAGCTTCGCAACGAGTTGTACGCCTCATGTCAAGAGGTCTCAGCCGATCGCTCGGGCGGAGCCGATCGCTCGGGCGGGAGCGGCTCGAGACGGAATCGCTTCACCCGGTTGCGCAGCGTGTTGCGGCTGATCCCGAGCATCCGGGCGGCGTGGACCTGGTTCTGCCCGCAGGCCGCCAGCGCCTCGGCCACCAGCGAATGCTCGACCAGGTCGATCAGGCTGACCTGGGCCCGTTTGCCCGAGAGGCGCAGCAGCGTGCGGGCCGCCTCGTCGACCCGATCCTTCAGCGTCGCCCCTTCCTCACCCAACGCCGCCAGCGGCGTCCCCGGCGGCTGCGCCTCCCACTGGACGTGCTCGGCGAGCAAGACGTCTCCCTTGCACATGAGCACGGCCCGGCGCAGGCAGTTCTCCAGCTCGCGGACGTTGCCCGGCCAGACGTGCGACTGGAGCTTGCGGATCGCCTGGTCGGCGACGTAGCGGATCGCGCAGCCGTACTCGGCGGCGAACCGGCCGGCGAAGTAGTCGACCAGGGCCCGGACGTCGTCGAGCCGGGCACGCAAGGGCGGCAGGTGGATCGAGATGATCCGCAGCCGGTAGTAGAGGTCCTCGCGGAAGCGGCCCTCCTGGACCTCCCTTTCCAGGTTCTTGTTGGTTGCCGCCAGGACGCGGACGCTGACCTTGGTCGACGCCGTGCTGCCGAGCCGCTCGAACTGGCCCTCCTGGAGCACGCGGAGGACCTTCGCCTGGGTTTGCACCGACATGTCGCCGATCTCGTCGAAGAAGATCGTGCCCTGGTCGCACCGCTCGAACTTGCCCACGTAGGTCCGGTCGGCGCCGGTGAACGCCCCGCGCTCGTAGCCGAAAAGCTCGCTCTCGAAGAGCGCGTCGGGAATGGTCGCGCAGTTGATGGCCATGAACGGCTTGTCCCGCCGCCGGCTGTGGTGGTAGATCGCCCGGGCCACCAGCTCCTTGCCGGTGCCGCTCTCGCCGGTCACCAGCACGGTGACGTCCTTGTCCGCCACCTGGCCGACGAGCTTGAACACCTCCTGCATCGACCGGTGGGTGCCGACGATCTGCACGCCGCCGGGCAGGGCCGGCGACACCGGAGTGACCGCGTCGGGCAGGCGCACCACCTCCTTCATGAACCGGCTCACCTCCAGGGCGTCGGCCACGATCCGCTTGAGCTCCTCCGTGTCGAACGGCTTCAACAGGTAGTCGTACGCCCCGCGCTTCATCGCCTCGATGGCCGTCTCCGTCGTGCCGTAGGCCGTCATGATGATCACCGGGGTCCGAAGCTGGATCTGGCGGATCTCCGCCAGGGTGTCCAGGCCGTTGAGCCCCGGCATCTTGTAGTCCATGAGGATCGCGTCGAACGAATCGGAGCCCAGCCGGGCCAGCGCGGCCACGCCGTCGGAGGCCGAGGCCACGTCGTACCCCTGCTTCGCGAACAGGCGCGTGAGGAAGTGCACCAGACCTTCGTCGTTGTCGACAATCAGGATCGAGGCCATCGCGTCCCTTTTCCGCGCAGGTAGATGGAAAACGTCGTCCCAGCGCCCGGCGTGGTGTGGACCTTCACCCGGCCGCCGTGCCCCTCGACGACCCCCTGGACGATCGCCAGCCCCAGCCCGGACCCGGACGCCTTCGTCGTGAAAAACGGCTCGAACAGCCGATCGAGGTCCGCGGGGCGGATGCCGGGCCCGGTGTCGCCCACGTCGATCCGCACCCACGGGCGCTCCCGATCCCCCGGCTCTTCCCGGTCTTCGTACACGGCGATGGTGAGCCGGCCCCCTTCGGGCATTACCTCCAGGGCGTTGACCAGGAGATTGACCACCGCTTCGCCCAACTGGCGGGCATCGCCCTGGACCTTGGGCAGCCGGGCCGCCACCGACCGCTCGACCCGCACCTCCTGCTGGTTCGCCCGAGGCTCGACCACCACCAGCGCGTCGTCGACCAGCCTGGCGAAGTCGAGCTCGGCCATCGACGGCTCGCGGGGCCGGGCAAAATCGAGGAAATGGTTGATCGTCGCCTCCATGCGCCGCGTCTGGCGCATGGCCACCTCGAAATCCTCGGCCTGCTCCGCCGAAAGCGTCACCTCCTCCTGGATCGACTGGAGGTAAAGCTTCAGCGACGTAAGCGGCGTGCGGATCTCATGGGCCACGCCCGCCGCCAAACGCCCCAAAGCCGCCAGGCGCTCCGACCGGGCCGCCGCCTCCACCGTCTTCTGGAGCTTCGCCTCGATGCGGTGCAGCTCCTCCTCGGTCAGCCCGATCTGGTGCTGCAGCTCGCTCTGGCGGTGACGCAACTGCCCGGCCATGTGCCGGAAGGCCGCCTCCAGGGCCCCGATCTCGTCGCTCCGCCGCCCGGGCCGCTCGGCCAGCGCCGCCTCGAAATCGCCACGCGACAGCGCGTGCGCCGCCTCGCTTAGCGCCCGGATCGGCGCCGTCACGTACGAGGCCGACACCCACGAGAGCACGATCGCCACCAGCACCGTGGCCACCAAGGCAATGCGGATGTTGCGGGCCATCCGGTCGGAATCGGCAAAGGCCTCGTCGCGGTCCTGCTCCACCACCACGTACCACTCCGTGCCCGGCACCGGCCGCGACGCCCCCAGCACCGCAATCCCCCGATAATCCGTGTACACCGGCTGCGGCCGCTCCCCGCCGGAAATGTTGACGAAACTCTCCGTCCGGGCGATGTTCTCCCGCAGGATCCGCTCCGGCTGCTTGTGAGCCAGGAACGTGCCCTCCCGGTCGACGAGGTACGATTCGCCGGTCTCGCCGAGGGCGACCTTCAGCACCCGGGTGAGAATGGCCGCGGTCTTCACGGTGGCGCAGACCACGCCCTGGAGCTTGCCGCCGGAGTGGCGGACCGCCTCGGCCACCAGGAACACCGACTCCCCTTCCGGCCCGGCCGCCGTGACGCTCGACAGGTACTTCCCCTCGGCCTCGGCCTCGGCCTGCTGGAACCAGGTCTCGTCGCGGCAGTCGGGCTTGGCGCCGGGGAGACTATCGTAGATCGTCCGGCCGTCGGGCCCGGCCACGACGAACCGCCCGTACACTCCGTACTTCTCCTGCACCCGCTTCAGGTACAAGGCGATCTGGCCCGGCCCCAGGCTCTCGCCGATCACGGTGTGGGCCACGACGCCGACGTCGGCCTTGCGCTCGCCGATCCACCGCTCCAGCAGGGCCTGCTTCTCGTCGGCCAGGTTATCCAGTTGATTGTTCACGATCGCGGCGATCGCCTGCTCGGCCAGGCGCACGGCCAGCGAGCCGACGATCGCCAGCGGCACCGTGGACACCAGGACAAAGACCAGGGCCACGCGAAACTGGAGCCGATTGAAGAACGACCACCCGACCAACGGAGCATCTCCCAACCCCTCCCAGCCTACCGAACCCGACCGCGCCGGGCAAGGGGGACTCACCACGGAGCCACGGAGACCACGGAGGAAGACACCCAGGGATGCAGAAGGGGATAAAGGTGTCAGACTGTAGGGTGTCCGGGAATGGGAGGGCTTAGCCCCGTGAGGGGCGGAAGTCAGTAGCCCAGGGCGCGAGCCCTGGGTCGACAACGCCCAGGCACGCCAAGAGCCCCGCAAGGGGCGACAGAACTTGCCAGAACGGGGATTGACGCCTCGGCGAGATGGACTACAATTCCAGTCCATGGCAAAGCGACCCAAGTTCACACTGTGTTTTGCGCCTCAAGTGATCGAGCACTTGGACTTCATCGAGTCATGAGGATTGCCCCCTTAGCGGACGTGAAGGCGCGTTTGAGCGCCTATCTGGACGAATGCGGCGTCGAGGGCCCCCTGGTAATCACCCGCAATGGCAAGGCCGTCGCCGTGCTGCTGGTTCCCTACGATGACGATGACTTGGAGCGGCTTATGCTGGCGCGTTCGCCGCGCTTTCAAGCCTTGCTCAACCGCTCCAGGCAAAGCATCAAGCAAGGGAAAGGCTTATCCGAGGACGCCTTCTGGGAGGCTGTTCGCAAACGAGCACAAGAGCGAAAGACCGGAGTTGCGAAAGATCGCCGAGCCAAGCGCTGAAGCGGACCGTGGGGATAAAGGTGTCAGGGACCATTTCTGGAGCCGGACAAAGTCCTGAGATCGCCCCTTGCCGTGGAAAGCGCGTGGAAAACGGTCCCTGATGGAAAACGGTTCCTGACACCTTCTTCACCCAATCACTGGCTCGAGAACCGGTACACGCACCGGTGGTGGTACGCCTGACCCGGCCGGAGGATCACCGGCGGGAACGCCGGCCGGTTGACCGAATCGGGCAGGTGGGCCGTCTCCAGGCAGACGCCGGCGTGCTTCGCATAGAGCTTTTCCCCCTTGCCGCGGAGCGTGCCGTCGAGGTAGTTGCCCGTGTAGAGCACGATCGCCGGCTCCGTGGAAAGGACCTCCAGCACCCGGCCGCTCGTGGGCTCGCAAAGCGTGGCCACGCGAACCAGCCACGTGGGGTCGTCGGGCCGGTCGACCGGGTAGCTCAGGTCGTACCCGCCGGCGACCTCGCTTCCCGGCCGCATCCGGGCGCCGATCGCCGTCGGCCGGCGGAAGTCGTAGGGCGTGCCTTCGACCGGCTCGATCCGGCCGGTGGGGATCTTCTTCTCGTCCAGCGGCGTGTAGCGGGCGGCCTCAAGCTGGAGCACGTGCCCCAAGACGTCGCCTTGGCCCGCCCCCGCCAGGTTGAAGTAGCTGTGATGCGTGAGATTGACCGGGGTGGGCCGGTCCGTCGTGGCCGCGTACTCGATGGCCAGCTCGTTTTGCCCGGTCAGCGTGTAGACCACCGTGGCCTCCAGGCGGCCGGGATAGCCCTGGTCGCCGTCGGGGCTTTCGAGGGTGAGCTTCACCGCCGGGTCCTTTCCCGCGGCCGGCGTTTCCCCCTTCCACACCATCCGGCTAAAACCCTTCGTGCCCCCGTGCAAGTGGTGCGGCGGGACGTTCAGCGTCAGCCGATAGTCCTGGCCGTCCAGCGTGAACTTCCCCTCGGTGATCCGGAAGGCCACGCGGCCGGCCGTGCCGCCGAAGTAGGGGTTCTGCGGCCCTTCGTAGCCGGCCAGGTTGTCGAACCCGAGCACCACGTCGTCGGCCCGGCCGGTGCGGTCCGGGGCCCATAGCTCCGTGACCGTCGCCCCAAAGGTAATCACCCGGACCATCATCCCGCGGGCGTTGCGCAGGGTGAATCGGTCGACGGGCGTGCCGTCGGCGGTCACGCCAAAGCGATCCCGCTCGACGGTCGTCCGACTCATGGCAGCGCCCTTGACGTCCGCTGGCGGGCCGAGGGCCAGCAGGACGATCGCGGCCGTCCCGCCCCATCGCCCGCCGGCCGTGTTGCGAAAGCCCGTGTTCTCGTGCTTCGCCATTGTAGCACCTCCCGGGAGCAGGTCCATGGTGAACGATCCCGCCGGCTCGGTCAAGGGGCATTGATCCGGGAGGCGGGAGGGGGGTAGAATCAGGGTTGGGGAGGACGGGGACCCGGTGTCTGGACCGCAGGTCAGAAATCGCGACGCAGGACCAGGGGGAATCGGCCATGATTGCCCGAGTCGGCGAATCGGCGGCGTGTGGTGTTCGTGGCGCATGGATTCCGCTGGGGCTGACGCTGCTTCTGGCCGGGGTGACGGCTGCGGCGCCGCGTGAGGTCGTGGTGACCGGCGACGTGGTCGATGCCGGCGGCAAGCCGATGGCCGGGGCCGAGCTGTTCTTCCAGGCGCGGGGGGCCCTCCTGTTCACGCAAGACGAGGAAGTGCTGCCGCTCCCGTTGGACGCCCAGGGGCGATTCAAGCTCACGTTGCCGGCCGCCGGGCGAGGCGACCCGGTGGAGTACCTTGGGACGCTGTGGGCGTTTGCTCCGGGGCACCGGCCGGTCGACGAGTGGCTGGCCCACGATCCGACCCAGCCCTTTGCGCCGGTCCGCCTCGAGTTCGGCCCGGCGGCGGGGTTTCGGATGAAGGTGTTGGATCCGGACGGGACTCCCCTGGCCGGCGCGCTCGTTTTGGCCACGTCGTGGGCGGTGCTCCAGGGTGCGCGGCCCGTCCGGAGCCCGGACTGCCCACCCAAGGTCCTCCGGTCCCGCTGGGAGGTCAGCGCCGATGACGAGGGGGTGGCCGTGCTCCCGGTGGCCGGCCGTGCGGAAATCGTGAGGGGGGTGGAGATCACCAGCCCGCGCCATGGCCGGCAGGAGTTCCACAACGATGTCGAGTCCCCTGGCGGCTGGACCGTTCGGTTGGCGCCGGTGGGGCGGGTGAGCGGGCAGGTGATGGCCGGCAGGCCGGAAGCGGTCCGCGGCCTGATCGTGCTTGCAACCACCCGCGCCGAGGTCTCCCGCGATGAGGAGAACCCGATCTACGTGGAGGGGTCGGCGCAAGCGACCACCGATGCCCAGGGCCGCTTCGAGATCCCCGCCGTTGCGGCCGGAGAGCTGTCGCTGGAGTTCGAGCTGCCTCCCAGGCCCTCGCACCTGCCCGAGCCCCTCCAGAGCGTTCGCCTCGAGGCCGGCACCACGCGGACCTTCGAGGTAACGCTCAAGCCGGCCGTGCGCGTGCGTGGGATCGTGCGGGAGAAGGCCACCGGCGAGCCGCTCCCCGACGTGTCGATCCGGGTCGAAAGCCCGTCCTCCAGCGCGTCGGACGGTTCCCTCCGGACCGATGCGGCGGGGCGCTTCGAGACCTACGTTCTGCCGGGGGACCTGTCACTTGAGGCCGACGCCAGGTCGGGCCACCCTCCGGTCCTCGCAGGCCCGTGGTCCACCGTCGTTCCCGAGGGGGTCCGAGAGCGGGCGTTCCCGCCGATCGAGCTGCTGTTGGCCCACGGCCGGGTGCTCGACGAAAGGGCCAGGCCCGTCCCCGAAGCCACCGTCGGCTTCCTGTGGCGCCGGCCGGAGGAGCAAGGCGAGGTGTCTTCCGGGAGGTTAGGGCACCAGTTCCAGGCGGACTCCCAAGGGCACTACCGGATGTGGGTCGATCCCCGCTGCAAGGGCTGCCTGGCCTTTGGGGCCAAGCAGCGGGTTACGTGGGAGACCGGCTGGATCAACCTGGCAAAGCTCCCCAACTGCGTCCTGCCCGACGGCGTGCTGCGCCCCACGGAAGTCCGCCGGATCGATCCGTGGGCCGTGGCGGTCCGGGTCGTGGACCGGCACGGCAGACCGGTGTCCGGGGCCAGCGTCTTCGCCGGTGCCGGCCCCCCGAAGCACGTCGGGCCGGCCACCGACGCCGACGGGAAGTGCCGGCTCCAAGGAATCTCCCAGGACGGGGCTTTCCTGTTCGTCGAGAAAGCGGGATTCCGCTTCCACGGGCAGGGGATCCGGAAAGGGACCGGGCCGGTCGAGGTGGTGCTCGCGCGCGCAGAGGAGCCGGCCCGGCGCACGCTCAAAACCCTGCCGCTTGCCACGCCACGGCCACGTCGCCTGGAGATCGCCCGGGCCCTTATCGAGCCGGAGCTTCGCAAGTTCCTCGCCGGCCAGGGGCGGGACTCCAAGGACCGGTTCCCCGCAAGCGACGTGCTCCGCGCGCTGGCAATCGTCGACCCCGAGCGGGCACGCCGCCTGCTCAAGGAGAACGCGATCCAGTCGAAGGAAGACCGTGCCGATCTGGAGCGCGAGCTCGCTTCGTCCCGGCAAGCACGGATGCCGCGGGACGCGCTGCCTGCGGACTTGCTGAACGACGCGAGCGATCCGGCCCTCAGAGCAAGGAATTGTCTGAGTCGTTGCGATGCGGCACCGCGGTCGGAGCCGAAGCAAAGGCTGGAGCACCTGGAGAAGGCCCTTGCCCAGGCCCGGCTGGTCAAGAAGCCCTCCCATCGCATGTCCCTCTTCGGGCAGATTGCCGAGCGGTTGCTCGACCTCGGGCGCCACGCCGAGGCCGTGAAGCTGTTCGGCGAAGCCCAAGCGCTGGCCAAGACGCTGCCGAGGAGGAAGTTCGGCGATCCGCGGGCCGATCTCACCGAGCGCCTGGCCCGGCTCGACCTGCCGGCGGCCTTGGAGCTGCTCAAGGACGTCCACGAGCAGGAGCAACACCGTGCCCTGGTGACCATCGCTTCGGTCCTGGCCCGCAGCAATCCGGCCGGAGCCGAGCACGCCCTCGACTTGCTGCGAAGCCAACGGGACTTCGGAGCGATCGCCGGTGACGTCATTGTGGGCGTCTGCGGGCGCATGGCCACGGTCGACCTGGCCCGGGCGAGGCGGATTGCGGAAGCGGCGAACGATCTTGACGATGCGGCCCGGGCCAAAGCCCTGATGGCGCAGGTTCTTGCGAAATCGCAGCCGGCCGTGGCCGCGGAGCTGCTCCGGCAGTCGTTTGCCGACCTGCAAGCCGCCGCCGAATCCCAGACGCGGCTGGCGAGCCGCGCGGCGGGGCTCTTGCCCGTGGCCGAGCAGATCGACCCGTCGCTGGTCGACGAGCTCCTGTGGCGGGCGATCTCCTTGCGCCTGCTCGCCCCGGAGGATCCGCAGGAGGCTTTCGAGTTCGACTATCCCGGCGTCCCGCACGTCGCCGGCCTGGAACGGGAAGACGTGCTGTTGGCCGCGCTGGTGGCCCGCTACGACGCTGCGGCCGCGCAAGCCGTGTTTGCCGCTGCCTGGAGCCGCATCCCCCCACGGTGCCGGGCCATGGCGGCCGACACGGCCGCGATGGTCGATCCCCAGCAGGCGGTGGCGGCCCTCGACGTCGCCAGCGCCTGGGTCGATCGGGCCCAGATGGCGATCGTGCTGGCCATCGAGCTTGCCGCCGAGGACGCGAATTCCTGGAAATCCCTGCAAACCTCGGCCCTTGGCCGCGAGGAGTTCGGCGATCAGGAAGCGCTCGACGCGCCCGATCGCCCGCTGCCCCTGTTGTGGGCCGTGCCGGATTGGGACGAATAGCCCGCCACGGGGTCGGGAGTATACAGGCCCGAACCACGGCCAGTCCGACCGCGTGCTCCTCGCCCATTCGCCGCGTGTCGGCCCCGCCGGCCTGATCGA
>Ga0315290_10000517_pt1 | contig 25408 bp, 23 predicted proteins | sample YL17G12_0_MG_FD_203627 | JGI IMG/M metagenome (GOLD analysis project Ga0315290, IMG submission 203627) | Sediment microbial communities from Yellowstone Lake, YNP, Wyoming, USA - YL17G12_0 | ecosystem: Environmental > Aquatic > Freshwater > Lake > Sediment | place: USA: Wyoming | collected... | reverse complement strand
GCAAAGGCATGGTATCGTAAGCGAAATGCCAATCAAAAAGCTGTGGATTGGCAGTTTTCAACCGAGAATGCAAGAGTTAAACTGAAAAGATTGTACCCACAAATTCAAATGTTATGAGGTACTAGCCGATCGAGTCTCTGATTTCATTAGACAATATTAGTATGTTTTCATAAGTTATATTGTTCGGCACCTTATCCTGATTACTAAATTCTTTTATTGCTCCTACGACAAAAGTTTCGAAATCTACATTGTTTTCTATAACCAGATCAGGACTGCTAGCCAGTTTGAACGGGCTTTTTGCTTCACAATGACTTCTATAAACGACAGAATAAATTTGTATTCGACTTTGATGAGAATCAATTTTCTCAATAGGCACATAAATCCCCCATTCATAAAATTCTCCTTCTAGCTCCGTATAGCACAGATGGTATCCCTGAAACTCTGCTTGCTTACCGTTCACGCTAGCCTTAAGAGCATAAACTTCAAACGGAAGCTCCGGCAAACTTCCACCAATTTCGCACTCATCAAAAAGAGCAGCTTGACTATCTTGCGATTTTGTGTTCCTGCTGCTCCAACAGGCTATTACCGTACCATCCCGCAAAGGAAACAATGCGTGTATATTAAGCCGATAAGGATCACAACTACCGGTCAGTTTATATAACTGTCTTTTCCTTGCCGTTTCTCGCGTATTCATTAATGTAAAATTGGAGGGCGTTTCCATTGCAAATATATCATCTGGTATGATTTTATTTTGTTCTAAATTCGTTATATGGAATTTTTTCTGCCACTCACCTTCGCCATCTTTCATCCATACCAAAGCTTTGGCAAAATCTCCTGTTGTTGCCGATAACCAGCATTGCATCCTAAGATTAGGCCCCACTTCATTTTCAATACTCCATTCCCACATGTTGTAATCCTGCCCCTCAATGCTCTCCTGCCCAACAATTTTGTATAAATCATAATAAGCCGGATCGCCGCAAACAAAGATCATAATAGTTTCAACAAGACCTCTGCTGCGAAGTTTTGCTTGTAATCGGCTTTGCCGGGAAAAACTTGCTTGTGATTTTGTATGCTCTATATCTAGAACAAATTCCCCGCCATCACAAATTTGCTCAGACACCGTTATGCTGGTCCCATCGGGCCCACTCGACATATTAGGCGTTACTGACCGCCATCGACCACTTTCGACATCCACCCAGTACTCAACATCAACTATTTGAACTTCACCATTTGCCTCTAAAGGCGGAAAATATATCTGGCCACTCAAGTATATACTTTTAGCCGCTCCGAACAATTCCCGAACATTCGACATCCCATAAACCTTACTTGCTCCATCAAACGACCCGCCGAACTGATTTATGCCGATAAGTACAGCAATAATAATCACCGCCGCGGCGGCAAGTTTTGTTATTCTTGTTTTCATAATAATTCTCCAAATATTCGGCCCAGCTCCAGCCGATTGTGTTGTTTTTGATTTTTCCAGTGTTTCCTGCGCGTTGCTGAGGACTCTCTGGTCCAGTTTGGCGCTGGTGGCGGCCGGTAGATTATCGGCGTAGGTGTTTTTGATGAACTTTTCTATATCTTCTGTGGGTTTCATTTGCTCACCTCACTGTTCAGTAACAAACGCAGTTTGTCCAGGCCATAACGGTAACGGCTCTTGGCGGTATTGATCGAGATATTCTGCGATTCGGCAATTTGCCTGAATCGCATACCACCGTGCAGGTGCAGGATCACGATCTCACGCTGTTCGTAGGGAAGCCCAGCCATGGCGCCGGTCAGCCGCTGATAATCTTCGCTACGAATGGCTGCCTCGTCCGGTGCGTTTGTACCCGATACAACCTGGCTGGCTTGATCGATATCCACTGTTTTTTGCCGCTGCCTGGCTCGGTACATATTGCGAGCATGGTTGGCAATGCAGGTTGTCAGATAGCTCTTGAGACTTCCACGCAGGCGAAATTCACCTCTGGTCTGGACGAACCGAACAAATGTGTCGTTGACGGCGTCTTCGGCGGCGGCGGTGTCGTTCAAAAGCGCGATCGCCAGCCTCAATAAGTCATCCTTGTACTTTTCATAGACGCGACGCAGGGCGTCCGGGTCGCCACGATTGAAATTACGTATAAGCGTTTTGTCTTCAAGCATTTATGAGCCGCTACAAGTATTACGAAAAACGATTAATCGCCACATATATAACAAATGAACTGCCCATTTGGGTCTGAACAAAATCAGATTTTTCAGATGTGACGCCAGCGTCAAAAGGATTGTGAATCATTGATTTTGGCACCCCAACGACGTTTTTAGGCGTGAATATCAACTTTTGACGCCAACATAAGCCGCCGACACGACCAAAAAGCCAAAGGAGGGACTTGAACCCTCAACCCCGGCTTTACGAAAGCCGTGCTCTACCATTGAGCTACTTTGGCAAAAACGGTGCCTATGTCCGTTCGTCGTTGGCGCTCTTTCCATTCAGTATTACCGATTTTGTCCTCTATGTCAATGGCGGTCTTTCGTTTCCGTTGACAAAATTATTTGCCATACGCCTTTACGGTTCGTCGCGGCCATCGGCGATAATGATTGTACTGAACGGTTTTCTGATTTTAGATTCTCTGACCGGGTAATTCTGGTGCTTCTCCTCGGCGGTCAACCGTGGACTGCCGAGATACTGGTAACTGAAAAACTCGCTCACAATCGTGCCGTTGTATGGTTCACCCAGGACTTCCTTGAGAACTTGAGATAAACGCGATTGGGCGATCCAGAAAAAACTTACTGGGCTTCAAAAAAAACACATACTTGACATCGCTATGGGAATTGGGTACGTTATCTGTAAGTTGTTCTTTTACGGCTGGTTGTGTTGGCTGGCCAAACTGGAAAATCAGACCCTAATGGCCTGAACTGTTACAAAAGAGGTGTGTCATGTTAAATAAGGTGGATATTCTTTTGTGGTTTACAGTAGTTATTATGTGCATGTTTAGTAGTATCCTTTTTGGTAATCAAGATGCTGCCGGTGACAAACTCACCCCTTCTGAAAAAGCCATACGCCATGCCAGGGAAAACTTACCCGAATGTATAGATACAGAAGATAAGAAACTTACTGATTTGGCCCATAGCCTTTATAAGAAATGCCTGTTTGATAAGCTGTGGGAGCCGGCGCTTCCTGGTCTGCCGTATCGATGGTTTTCGATTTCAGGAATAGATGATTCATCTTACGGAAAATGCCAGTTACAATGGGATACGATGTTTATCCTCAATGCCTGGGCGCCTCTCGATGACGATGCGCTTATGCGTGACGTCTTCCACAATTACTGGAATGTCATTGATAACAATCCCGAAGCTCTCAAAGGATCATATCGCTACGGAATGGTGCCTTGTACTACCACACCCGAATTACCACAAGGTGGATTCTCCCAGATTCCGATTTTGGCGTGGGGATGTCAGAAAGTTTTTCAACAGACAAATGACCCTGAGTTACTTGAGCTGTGCCTGCCATATTTAGACGCTTTTTTGCATTGGTACTCAACTGAACGTGACACGGATAATGATGGCTTAATCGAATATGGCGCCTATAAGAAATGCAGTATCGCGGACATCGTTCAGACGGCTCGATTTGAAACCTTTGATCGTCATGCAACCCTTGATAATTTGAAGCTGACTAAACATCCTCGTCGGGATTCCGGGGGCCCCTGGTATGGGAACATCGAGGGAGTCGAGCAAACATGTTTCCTGTTGATGTCCGAACGGGCCATGGTCGAATTGGCACAAAAAACAGGACGCCTGGAAATGGCGGGAAAATATGAGAAAAACATTGCCAAACGAATCTCCGCCATGCAAGAGAAAATGTGGGACCAGAAAACAAAATTCTTCTATAGCCTCGACAGAGACAGTGATAAAAAGATTCCAGTCCGCACCATTCAAGGCTTTCTCACTCTTACTTGTGGGGCGGCATTACCCGAACAAGCCGCCCACCTGGTAAAACAGTTGAAAGACCCTAATCAATGGTGGCCCCAATATCCGGTAACGACCACCGCTATGGACGAACCTACCTTCGATCCAAAAGGGTTTTGGCGAGGTGATATGTGGCCGCCTACTAATTACCTGGTTACCCTGGGCTTGAATCGCTATGGATATTATGACATTGCCAGAGAATTAACTGACAAAATGCTGCAATTGGTGGAAAAACATGATGGCCAATCGTTTGAGCGCTATGATGGAACTAAAGGTGTCCCGCTGGGTGTACCCGATTATTGCTGGGGACCGACTATATGGTCTATGGTTGTTCACAATGTTTATGGAATCCAGCAAGATTACCGAACTATCGTAGTGCCTCCACATGCCAAAGGGCGACGCTTAAAACTTGGCAAGCTGGAATTAAGCTATCCTTCCGATAAATCGTTAGAGGTACGAACGGTATTCGAGCGGGAATTCACAGTGATTTTCCCAGGTCAAAAAGGAGAAGTCAAAGTCCAAAGCGACGGGGAAAACGTTAAATTCCTTCAAAAAAACGTCCCCGTCCCCGAAGTCACATTCATTGCCTCGCCTCATAAAACATATATTGTTTCAATATAAGAGCCTGTTGCATAATATCCAAAATGCGATAACGAAACCACGTTTTTGCTATCAAAAACCGCTATAGTAAGACTCGAAAATGGGTCTGCGCAACAGGCTCTGTAAACAATCAAACGCGTTTGTCCAATTCACGCTCAACCAGCACAATACGATGTATAAGAAAAACAACACGATGTACAACAAAAACGACTCAGGGGAAACCCATTCTTACAACCGGCATAACTGTAACAAAACAATCCGCCCATCTTTTATTACATATCTTCAATGTTTTTAGCTACTTAGGTATCTTTCCCGCAGATCAGATTGCGTGGTTCCCAATGGCATGATATTTGCAAGGTAGATCGCTTCTGGAACAAATGGAAAGAGTTTATAATTTTGATTTTTAAAGAGAGGAAAACTATGAAAAACTTAATCACAGTTCTTGTTGTTGTCTTAACTTTAGTCGCCAACGCGTATGCCGGCGAAACTTTCTTTGTGAATCCCTCTGGCGGACTCGATCACTATAAATACTATACCTGGGGCATTAACGTACCGGCCGGACAAGAAATCTGTTCTGCGACTTTCACCTACACTAACATTCATGACTGGACGCAGGAGAACGGCGATTTCCTGTACACGAATCTCTTGGCCGTGGATCCGGACCTGGGTTTTAGGACGGCTGGCACGGACAATCAGGGTGGCGCAAACAACTTCGATACTACCGGTAATTTACTGATTGGAACATGGTCCGACCCCGTGGGTGGTAACAGCGGCACCTACCCCGTCTGGACTGTCGTCTATGATTTCACTTCTGAAGCACTTGACATGCTCAACTTGAGTGCTAATGATGGCAGAGTTGGTTTTGGTATTGACGCGGACTGCCATTACTTTTTTGATAAGGGGGGTATGGAGTTTTCTTATTGCACCAGACCCATTCCTGCTCCCGGCGCTATTTTTCTGGGTAGCATTGGCGTTGGTCTCGTTGGCTGGCTGCGACGACGCAGAACTCTGTAAATGTAAATAAAAAATAAACAGCGAAATCTAATCATGGCAGAGGATAATATTCTCTGCCCTTGAGAGAGACTTGAAGGTGATGATTATGAAGAAGATGAATACGAAAAAAGGAATTCTTTGCTTTGGTATTTTTGTCTTGGTCTTTTGCTCGGCAAATGCAATGGCAGGTTTCGATGGTGGTTCTTTCATGTGGAACGGTAACGAATTTGACGCGGTTGCTCAGGTCACCCTGACTCAATACCCTAATTCGAGTAACGGGGGTGCGTTTTGGGTAAACCTGTACAAAGGGTCACTTGCTCCCTCGATTTACAGCAATGCAAGTCCGGTCAGCGAGAAAATATACACCACATTTTGCGTTGAGAGTTCTATTACGTTTAATGCAGGCAATATGTACTGGGCAAGTATCGATACAAACGCATACTCAGGCGGCGGTGGTACCGCGATTGCTGGAGATCCGATTAGTGATGTTACGGAGTGGATTTACGACCGGTGGCGAAGTGGCAACCCCGATGGGTGGAGTCAGTACGATATCAGCCGTGGAATTTGGTGGGCCGAAAGCGAAAGTGGAGGAATCAAGAATTCTGTGGTCAATAATGCTCTGGAAGCTCTTAATTACAATGTGAGTAATCCCGGCATGCTGAATAATGCCGGCCATACCTACGCGCTCAACATCTGGCACGTGGAGCGGTGCAATGACGCCTGGGTTGGCATAGATAAGCAGAGTCAGCTTATCACTATTACTACTATTCCCGCTCCCGGCGCGATCATGCTCGGTAGCATTGGCGTTGGTCTCGTCGGCTGGTTGCGAAGACGCAGAACCCTGTAGATTTTGTTATGTATGTGTGTATGAAGTAAATTAATTAGCTTGTGTCGGTAGCAGAAGGTTTACGCCGTAAGGTGATTACCCTTCCTGCTGCCGGAACGACTATGTAAAAAGAAGAACGTTTATGAGGAGAAAGTTGTGAAAGTTTTTAAAATACTAATTATGCTGTTTGTTGCCTTGGCGTTCCCGATGAGCCAACGGTTGTTCGCCGCGCCGACATTTCAGGTTTATATCGACGGCGCCACTGCTGGAAACTATTTCGAGGACCATGATACATGGTTTACGGCGGATTCCTCTTTCAACTTGATTGTCGTTGGTGCTTATGGTCCCAGGACAATTTCGCTGAGCGAGGTTACGTTACTACTTTCCGTGCCGGACGGTGAAACCGGAACGATTGCCATTAACGGCGGTGCCAATTTACTGATCGCGCCAACGGCGACAGGTACCCCCCCTGGGGTTTATAATCCCGACGAGCTCGCCGATATAGACCCGCTCGGACTTGGCACGCCAAGTGGCTATAGTGATAAGTCGTTCCTCCCGGAAGGCGCAACTTTCAATAACCACTATCCGCTACAGGAAGATATCTCTGACTTCATGATTTACAGCCTGCCGGATTTCGACGATTTGGAGGCGATCCACAACTACGATGCGGATAATGGAGGAAGCATCACAGTAAATGGCCATGGTGAGGAAAAGGTCTTTGGCGTTACTGTAACCGGCTTCTCCCGGGTACATTTTGATGTTTATGGCTATGAGACTACCAGTTTAGTAAAGATGTTTAAGAATACCTGGGACATTAATCCGGGATCACATGATTCCACTTACACTATTGTTCCCGCTCCAGGCGCGATTATGCTCGGTAGCATTGGCGTTGGTCTCGTCGGCTGGCTGCGCAGACGCAGAACGCTGTAATCTGAATAATGGCCAAAAAACGTAACTTCCGCCCTGTTCATTCTCTGTCATTCCCGCGAAAGCGGGACACGAAGCGAAGCGAATAGCCGCGATAGCGAATCCAGCCGGTAGGGTGTCCTCTTAGCCAACGCGGACTTTCTAGGGGCGGGGGGCCATCTTCCCCCCGGTTTCCTCCAACATCGCCATATTTATTTCCTCAGATCACTAATCTTCACCAACTTACCAGCCTTATCTTTGTATTTACAGAAAAACCAGCCATCATTTCACCTTTTTCTTAATTGCCCTTAATTCCATATTCCGCGCGTGCAAACAAGTTACAAGGCTTCAAGCATATATACTATCTCGAAAACCAATTGGCATTTCATCCCAAGTTTTACCATCTAATAGCCTGCCAGTTCTTTTCTTGTTTATGCCACCCCATTGCTTAAAGAAAAAAGGTACATTTTGAGCAAGGCATTGTTCTCTTATATTCCTGACCCAGCCGATTTCTATCGGCCTTGAGCCTGGCCCAGATTCTCCACCAACAATTACCCAATCAATTCCATCAAGATTAAGTTCCCCTAAATCACCTAACAATGGCTCAAACGATAAGAATTTAATATTAGCTCCCGTGCACCTCAGGTAATCGATCCGGTATTTATAATCCACAGCTTCAACGGTAACACCCATCCATATATTTTCCAGCCAAGATAGTTCAGGCGACAATTCTGCTAATCTTTCAACTCTTTTGGTCAGAATTTGATATTGATGTTGTTGTGCTTGTCGCATCGTGGAAAAAACATCCAGGATAAAATCATCCGGTACATCTTTATGAAAAAGATCGCTCATCGAATTAACAAAAACCATCTGTGGCTTTTTCCATCGCAATGGTATATCAAGTGTATGCTGGTGACATCTGACCTTAAAACCACTACGATAATTTTTTTGCCCCATCGCCTTTAATCTTCTCGCCATCCGCTCTGCATAGCAATTCTTACAACCAGAGCTTATTTTTGTACAACCCGTCACCGGATTCCACGTTGATTCTGTCCATTCTATTTTGGAATCGATTCCCATTTAAATTTCCCCTATTAAATGTTCTGCAATTCTAATAGCAATTGGTGCTCCCTTGGCATTTCCGGCAGCAAAAAACAATTGGAATAAAGCGCTTCCACGACTATTGTAAAAAACCTTAGGTTTTTCTGCCACTCCAGAAAATATAGCTTTTAGTCTGTCTCTATAAAACTTCCCTATTCTGGCAAAGTCACAGGCCTTATCAATTATATCAACTGACTTACCAAAAATGTCATTTAAAGTCCGAGTTTTATAAAACTGTTCAAACCAATCTTTTGTTCCAAAAATCCTATTCAAACAATTATAACACACTTTTTCATGATCTTTGGCTAATAATCGATTAACTGCCATAAGCGGAAATAGTATCCAGACATCAATACATTGAGTTCTTGCGATTGCTTCGATTGTCAACCATTCAACCTCTGTTGCAAATGGATCGAGAAATAGAACTGCCCGTGTATTTGCCCAATCCTCATCGTTACAATAATTCTGGATAAATTCATTGGCATCGCTTTGTACTATTTTAATTTGGTTTGCTTTTTCAGGATGTTCCTTTTCCAATTTTTCCAACTCGTTAATTTTGTTTTTATCGCTTTCAATGAAGATATATCTGTGGAATGATGGATTTACTTCAAGGGCTAATTTTGCCGATCCCTTAAGAAACTCCTTGGATTCATCTTGTTCCAACTCTTCGAAAACCAACTCAATATTGTATTGACGTTCTCGTTGCTGGCGATATCCCGTTCCTGCAAATGCATCTATGTACACCCTTTCGAACGGTTGTTTACTTAGCACTGTATTGTAACTCTTGAGATATTTTCTTAGAATTTCGAGTTTTTTCTCGGTCCAGCCACCACCAAACAGTTGCCCCGTGAAATTTGTCATTCGTAGCCCTTTAAGATTCCTTGTTGAATTTGATCTGATCTCCGGTCAATAACCAATTTTATCTAGCTTTATTTTTTCCTTACAACTTCTTTCTGTTACCTCATGTAGTTTTTTTGATACATGGCCCAAGTTGTTCCAATTGTTCTTTCGTTATCTTATATTCCCTGTCATATCTTGCGCCAATATAAGCATAATCCAGCAAATCGAACAATTCCATTTCTTCCTCATGTCTGTCCCTATTTCTCTTCTTCCTCTGAGATCTCTGTGGCTATAAATCTTTTTCTTAAAAATTCTTTCTTCTCTGCGCCTCTGCGCCTCGGTGCCTCTGTGGTTCATCTTCTTATTCTTCTTATTCTTCTTATCCGTGCAAACCCGTCTCATCCGTCCCATCCGTGTCCTATTCTTCTAACCACTGACCACTTCTTCATCTTCCCTCCCCCGCAATACGCAATACGATATACGCAATACGCCTTCTACCACACCCCGCCCAAAAAATCAACAAAATCTCCCACACCAACTGACCCACCCACCTAACTTGCCCATTTCCCATCTGTCCCCCCTCAGCAATTGCCCAGACACGTAAAAATAATTCTAATCTGGTTGTAGCTTACCTCGCCATTGAGATAATCGAAAATCGGCTTTAATCGTTCAAACCCTGCCTCCACGCCAGCTTCCGCAACACGGCGAATAATCTGCTCATCATCTACCCATGGATATGGATTGTCAATTTCTTCTTGTTTGATGTATTCAACCAGATATTGAACCGTAGTCGATTCCGCCCGATCGATAGACTGGGCCACTTCTTTTATAGAGACTCCCTGTCTGAACAGTTCAAAAGCATCGCGCCGGGCCTTGTTGAAATTTGATCCTTTTTCGGATTCAGCCATTGGCTCCTGGTCAAAACTCGTTTCACAAAACACTCGGACATCCATATCAACACCATTAGCAAAACAGTATTCCTTAATAGCATCCAGTATAGTTTCACCATACTGTTGGCATTTTTTCTCACCTACTCCGTTGACCTCAAGAAGTGTTTCAGGTGTCGATGGCCTGCGCCGGGCCATGTCACGAAGTGTAGCATCGCCAAAAACTATGTAAGCTGGCACATGCTTATTTTGGGCAATTTCCTGCCGCAATCTTCGTAATATTTCAAACAATTGTTTATCGACGCCTTCCCAGGAATCTTTGGCTGCTTTGGAAACCTTGGCCGGCTTTTTGGCGGGCTTGAGCAGACAAGGCTTTTCTTTTCCTTTCAGCACCTGCCAGCCCTTTTCTGTTACGTTTAGAACATATTATATTCTCCAACCTTTTGAATACAATTCTGACCAATAAGCTGGTTGATCCAATCACGCACAATGCGTTTTTTGAAGTCGGACAAAAGGCTATATGTACTCAACGTATCATGGCCGTTTTCCAGTATCCGCTGTTCGCGAGAACCGGTCAGCACTGAGGCGGTATAATCACTCCCGAACCGCTCATTTAAGCGTACGACACAGGAAAGAATTTTTTGTGCCGTTACCAGCGAGTCCTCCATAACATCCATCTGCCCCAAACATACATCACAGGCATCGCAACTATCTTTGCCTGATTCCTGCCCGAAATAGTTAAGAATCGCCCTATGCCTGCACGTAACGCCTGTGCAATACGAATATATTTGGTTGAGTTTTTCCAAGGCGATTTGTTGCCCCTGTGGTTCCATCTCCCGCATGATGCTCTTCCAGACCCCGTAATCGCCACCGGAATAGAACAGACAGCAGTCGGCTTCGAGCCCGTCACGCCCTGCCCGTCCGCTTTCCTGCTGGTAGTGTTCCAGCGATTTAGGCATCCCGGTATGGATAACGTAACGTACATTTGACTTATCGATACCCATACCAAACGCGATTGTCGCGACAATGATATCGACCTTTTCCTCAATAAACCAATCCTGGCTTTTCTTGCGATCTTCATTGGACATGCCCCCGTGATATGGAGCCGCACTATAGCCTTTCACAGCTAATTGCCCACACAACCCATCGACATCAGCCCGCCGAATACAATAAATGATACCCGGCTCGCCTTTATGCCGATCCAGTACATCACAGACTTGCTTTAGCTTATTTGCACGCTGTTCGACTTTGTAGATCAGATTAGGCCGGTCAAACGAACCGATCAGTACTTTCGGATTCTCAAGACATAATTGTTGTGCAATATCCTGCCGAACCCTGTCAGTGGCGGTAGCCGTATAGGCATGGACCGCCATACCCGGAAAAGCCTTTTTCAAAACACCCAGTTGACGATACTCAGGTCGAAAATCATGCCCCCACATACTGACACAATGGGCTTCATCGATAGCAATAAACGACACTTCATTTTTTCGTAGAAAATCGATAAAACCATTCGAGACAAGTCGCTCAGGTGACAGATAAAGCAGCTTGAGAGTCTTGTTATGAATCCGGCCAAGAATACTATCTCGCTCACTAAACGATTGCGTACTGTCCATGCGAGCCGCGGCAATCCCACACTCGGTTAACGCATCGACTTGATCTTTCATCAGAGAAATCAGTGGCGAGATTACGACCGCAATTCCAGGCATTGTCAGTGCCGGTGCCTGAAAGCACAGCGATTTCCCACCACCGGTCGGCAACACGACAATTGAGTCCCGCCCACTGCCAACGCAATGCATAGCCTGCTCCTGCAACGGCAAAAACCCGTCATATCCCCAATATCTTTGCAATACCTGTTTAATCTTCTCCATCATAAACAACAATTTCCAGATCAATAATTAGGGACAACCATCATTTTTTAGCTTCTATTCATCCGCCACCGGTTCACCCGGCAGTTTCCCGGCACAGCCCTTGGCCCATACTGTTCCTCCACCCGTCTTCCTTCACATCCCTGACAAACCTCCCGTGATTTCTCCCCATCCCAACACAGCCCGGCTAACCTATAACCCAAAACTACCACGGCTAGCCCATAATGTCAACAAAATCCCGATCCCCCACCGATTCACCCACCTTTCACACCCCCCTCACCCCCCCACCGGTCCGCCCTCTTCCTTTCTGACTTCTGAAATCTCAAGTCTGACTTCCCCTATCCCCGGTCCGCCCTCTTTCCTTCCCCTCATCTACCCATCTACCCATCTACTCATTCACTTTTCATCAAAAGTGGGTGCAAACATACTCCAAACTACATACAAACATAGCGCAAAGTAGGCGCAAACATAGTGCAAACATAGTACAAACCACATCACTTTTCATCGGAATTCATCCAAATTTCGCCGAATTTCACACTTTTTTCTTACCCATCTTACCTAATCGTTATAATCGTTACGCAAAAATAAGGAGTTACATCAATTCCAACAACGTAAAATAAGCACTTACATCAATTCCCCAATACGAAAAATAAAGACTTACAACACCTCCCTGCACTATCACATATTTGTCTGCCTTGGCATCATTCCTGATATTTTTTCCATTTTACATTTCCTCCTCATCCAGATATACTACTCGAGAAGTTCTGATTCAAAGGGCAATCTTGACAAGGCAAGAATGTCATTTATTCAGATTGTTATTATTGTATATCTTTTATTGGCAATAGCTTATGATCATCGATTGTCACAGTCACATTTGGCCGTCCCTCAGCCAGTTAGGACAAGCCCAATCCTTCTCATGCCTGGGCGCCGCCAGTTCACTCCCAGCCAAACCACAACAGCACCAGGACTCCTGCTCCCATGCGCAAGTCGTTATAGTGCTTGGGTTTACCAGCAATCTCCTGAACGCCAAAATACCCAACACCTTCATAAGTGACTACGTTTCCACACACTCAGGCCGCACCATCGCCTTCGCCGGAATCGACCCAACCCAGCCAGACTGCCTCGACCAGCTAACCCGCTTACAACAGGAACAGCATTTCGCCGGCCTGGTACTCAGCCCCGCCTGCCAGGGATTTCATCCTTGCGACAGTCGTGCCATGCGGTTGTATCAATTGGCGCAGCAGTTACTTATGCCGATTTATTTTCTCAATGGCGAAACGTTACCGTCCCAGGCCATGCTGGAATTCGCTCAACCGGCCGCACTGGATGAGGTGGCTCGCAGTTTTCCTGACCTGAAATTAGTGGTCTCTCACCTGGGTTTCCCATGGGTCGAACAGACACTGGCGATACTGACCAAGCATCCAAACATTTACGCCGATGTCGCCGGACTAGTCAATAGACCATGGCAGGCATACCGCTCTTTATCCTTAGCTTACGAATATGGCGTAATCGAGAAGCTGCTTTTCGCCAGTGATTTCCCTAATCATTCTGTAAAAGCAGTTGTCGGAGCACTTTACAATCTCAATAAGATTACGCTGGACTCGGTTTTACCCGCTGTGCCGCGCGAACAGTTGCGAGGCATCGTCGAGCGAAACAGTCTGGAACTGCTTGGCCTTACATCGCCAAAGTTGTCCTCACCTTACCCGATCAGTGAGGAGCTCCCATCAGAGAAACCGCAAAAAACCGAGGTTGTAAGGGAACGGGACGGCTAACACGCCATACAAAGCCTTGGTATGTTTTGATCCATGGTTATCAATAAGTACAGTTTAGCCAAACCAGACAGTGTTTACTTCTGTATTTGCAAATAGTTATGAATATGAAAGAAACTCGTGAAAACTGGGGTTCTCGTATGAGTTTTGTCCTGGCGGCGATCGGCTCGGCCGTGGGACTGGGCAATGTTTGGCGTTTTCCGCATGAATGCTACAGTAACGGCGGCAGTGCGTTTCTGATTCCTTATATCGTCGCTATGATGGTTATTGGTATTCCCTTGTTGATTATGGAGTTCTCACTTGGGCACCTCACCCAGCAGGCAGCACCAGGCGCTTTCAAGCGTGTGGGACGGCGATGGGAATTTGTCGGATGGTGGCCAATCATTTTGAGCTTTATAATTGTCTGCTATTATGCTGTTGTTCTGGCATGGTGCTTAAATTATCTTGTCTTCAGTTTTTCCGATCCTCTGCCCTGGACTCAAAATGCCAGTAATGCCGGCGATTTCTTCTATAAAGACTATCTGCAGGATACGAAAACATTGAGCCTGGGCGGATTGCGCTGGCCCATCGTGGCGGCCACGGCGGTTATATGGGCGGTTATGTATCTGTGTATTTTCAAAGGCGTTAAGTTGGTCGGTAAGATTGTGCTTTGGACGGTGCTGATCCCATGGATAATGTTGATTATTCTTATGGTTCGAGGGTTGACGCTTGAAGGCGCCATACAGGGTTTGGAATATTATCTGGAACCGGACTGGGCGGTTCTTAAAGAACCACATGTTTGGCGGGCCGCTTTTGGGCAGGTGTTTTTCTCTATGACCATTGCCTTTGGCGTAATGGTGACATACGCCAGTTTTCTCCACCGCAAAAGCGATCTCAACAACAATGCCATGATTATTGGTTTGGCGGATATGGGCACCAGTTTCGTCGCCGGCATAGCTGTTTTTTCGACGATGGGCGCCTATGCCTTAAAGCAGAACATCCCGGTCGAGCAGGTGCTCGAAGGCAGCAGTTCGGTTGGTTTAGCTTTTGTTGCCTTTCCAGAGGCGCTGTCGCAATTGCCATCGTGGTCTAATGTGTTTTCCGTGATATTTTTCATTGCCATGCTGCTGTTGGGTATCGATTCGGCTTTTTCCATTACCGAGGCGGCCCTGGCGAGCATGATGGATAAAACCGGCTGGAAGCGCACCGGTATTTTGGCCGCGATGTCGGTGGTCGGCTTTACGGTTGGGCTGCTGTTTACTACCAGAGGCGGCATCAACTGGCTGGGCACGATCGATGGTTTTGTTAACGAAGGCACCTGGGGCATAATGTTTGTGGGACTTATCGAATGTTTGGTTTTGGGATGGGCCTTCGACCTGGGCAAACTGCGTAGTCACGCCAACCAAAACAGCGATTGGAAAGTGGGCATTTGGTGGGAATGGTCTATACGTCTGGTCGCACCGCTGATCCTGGGAGCCATGCTCGTATGGAATCTCCACAGTGATCTTGCCAATGAGGGCGGATTCTTGATCGACGCTCATGGGCAGTTGATCGGTAAGAATATTTTGGGTTTATGTTTGACTTTCATGGTTTTTCTGATGGCGGTGATTCTAGGCCTGTGGCGGCCCAGCAAAACCGCTAAAATAGAAGAGTTTGACACATAACAACAGCATGAGGCAACCTCTAGAAATACTTGCGGGGTAGCTGTTGAGTGAAAATTGGGTTTAAAAAACCGCGAAAGTCAACAAAAGGCAAGTAATATGATTAGTCGTCGCAGGTTTATGGAGGCGGTTGGATACGGCGTAGTCGGCTTTGCGATGACGGGCTGCAATGGTAACGTATTGAGCCGAAGTAAAAAGGCGGGCAAAAAGCCAAACATCATCCTTGTGATGGCGGACGACCAGGGATGGGGTGATATGGGCTACAATGGACATCCGGTGCTTAAGACGCCGAACTTTGATGCGATGGCTGGTGAGTGTCTTCGATTCGACAGATTCTATGCGGCTGCCCCGGTGTGCAGTCCGACGAGGGGCAGTGTTATGACGGGAAGGCATCCGAATCGATTTGGGTGTTTTAAATGGGGGTATTCACTCAGGCCGCAGGAAATAACTGTGGCGCAGGCATTGAAGTCCGCTGGATATGTTACGGGGCATTTCGGCAAGTGGCATATCGGGTCAGTGCTTAAGGGTGGTAAAGTCAGCCCCGGCAAATGCGGATTCGATGAGTGGTTGTCGGCTGCGAATTTCTTTGACAACGATGCGATCTTAAGCCGGGAAGGTGTGGCAATACAGACAAAGGGTGAAAGCTCTCTGGTGACAGTTGACGCGGCAATTGAGTTTATTCGTAAGCATGAAGCCGGGTCGGGGCCGTTTTTTGCGGTGGTGTGGTTTGGATCGCCGCACGGTCCGCACAGGGCCGGCGAGGAATTCGGTAAGGCATACGAGGACCAGGGCAAAAAGAAGAATTTCTACGGTGAGATCGCCGGGATGGACTGTGCTGTCGGCAGGCTTCGTAAGGAATTGCGAAGTCTTGGTATTGAAAAGGACACTGTCGTATGGTATTGCAGCGACAATGGTGGATTGCCCAAGCTTGGGGTGACTGGCGGTCGCGGGCACAAATCGCAGGTGTACGAGGGTGGGTTGCGTGTGCCGGCGATCCTCGAATGGCCTGGGCGTATTAACAAGCCGGCCATAACAAACATGCCTTGCAATACTACGGATATATATCCGACACTTCTGGAGATTGCCGGGGTGAAGATGAAGAGGCAACCGCCGCTGGATGGTATAAGCCTTGTCGGGTTGATTGAGGGCCGGATGAAAGACAGGCCTAAGCCGATGGGGTTTTGGGATTATCCGGCCAAAGGGATCAGTACGCCAAGCCATAAATGGATGAGTGAACTGCTTGAGGCACAAAGTCAGGGAAAAGAAATTGATGACACGGCGAGGCTTTATTCGGACGCTGGGAAGATAACGAAAAAATATCCGACAGACAGTTTTCCGGGACATGGGGCATGGCTTGATTGGCCGTGGAAGCTGCATCGGATAGAGGACAAGGGCGGGAATGTGGAGCTGGAACTGTATAACCTTGCAGAAGACGCGGACGAAAAAAAGAATCTCGTTGCGGAGCAGGTTGCAAGAACTAAAACGATGAGAACGCAACTTGAGGCCTGGCAGGAGTCGGTTGTCAGGAGTTTTAACGGCGAGGATTACTAAATACAAGAGGATTACTGAATCCAACAGGTATGATAATTCCTGTTTTCACACTATGACACCCAAGGAAAGAATATTAAAAGCTGTCAATCATGAGCCAGCCGACAAGATTCCCGTTGACCTCGGCGGTAGTGTCCAGACCACGATTCATGCCTATGCATACGCCGAACTGAAAAAAGCCCTGGGTATTGAATCAGGTTCGGTTGAAATCTCCGACACCTTTATCCTCGCCGCAAAGGTCGAGAATTCCGTCCGTCGCGCCCTGCAGATTGACACTGTTCCTATATATTGTCCTCTTGACGCCCTCGGTGTCAGAAACGATCTGTCCTCCAGGGATTGGATCATGCCCAACGGCCTAAAGGTAAAGGTATCCCGGGACTTTACCCCCGCCCAGCAGGATGATGGCTCATACATTTTCGAGAAAGGCGGCTTCAGCTACAAACTACCCCACAATGGATACTATTTCGATCCCATAAAATATGCCCTGCAGGATGCCCGGACCGTCGCCGACATCGAGAAAAATTATGATTTTTCCGGATACACCAGCGATCAGGTCGAATACCTCAAAAAGCAAGCCCGAAATCTAAATGGCAGAGACTTCGCCGTCATCGGTGATGTCTTTGCCAGCTTTTCCGCCGAGGATTGTTTCGGCTATGAAAAAGCCTTTATGAATCTCATTGCTGAAAAAGACCTTACCATTTATTTCATTGAACGGCTCACCGATATGTTCATTCACAATTTTGATTTGTTCTATGGAGCTGTCGGCGACGTCTGCGATATCATGATGTTGCATAAGGACATGGGCCACCAAAACGGGCCTATGATCTCACCCGATTTGGCTCGCAAAGTCTTTATGCCCTCTTTCAAGAAATTCGTCTCACATGTAAAGCAAAAGTCAAATTATAAAGTGATGATGCACAACTGCGGGTCCATTTACGCCTTCATTCCAGACCTTATCGATTGCGGAATAGATATCCTCAATCCCGTCCAGTTCACCGCCCGCGACATGGAGCTTAAAAGGCTGAAATCCGAATTCGGCCAAGACCTTTGTTTTTGGGGCGGCGGCGTCGATACTCAGCATGTTCTTCCTTTTGGCTGCGAACAGGATGTCCGAAAACAGGTCCGTCAAAATGCCCGTATTCTCTCCCACAGCAGCGGTTTCGTCTTTAACCCCGTCCACTGCATCCAGGCCAACGTCCCCGTCGAAAATATCCTCGCCGCCTTCGACGAAATCAATAGCCTTTAATCCGGATATTTTACAAGTTTTCTCGCCGCTACGGCTGCGGTAAATTCTTTTGGGATGGGAGTTTGTTGATAAGGCTGATAAGCTGATTATGCACTTTGAGGGGGTCTTTGACGTACTGCCAGACCGCTTCGACGCCGCCGGTGCCGGCGGTAGCGAAAACGACGTGGCCAAGTCCCAATATTCTTTGCAGCACGGTCAGGACCAAAAAGGTGTTCTGAATACGTTCCAGCGAGCATTGGAAAATATCTATGGTGAACACGCCGCGGACCCGGATGACGCGTTTGTCGGTTAAGACGTAACTGCGACTGCTCCACTGCAGCAAGGCGAAACCGACCCGGACCAGGACCAAGGCGCCGCAGCCCAGGATAATATATCCGCCCCAGCGTCCCCAATCCATCCACGGCCCCAGCGCAATCGCCGCCGCCGATGCCGCCGCGGCTATTACGATTGTGCGAAAGCTCAAAAACGCAATTATCCACAGCGACGGTTTGATAGCGATCAGGGGCTTTTCGTTTTCGCTGAGAAGCTCGCCCGGCAGCAGCCGGTCAACCTCGATATTGACCTGTCGATCTGATTCGTTTTTCGCCATGATGGCTCATTATAGCAAAAAGGGCTGCCATAAGCAATGAAAGTTAATCCAATAAAAGGCATTTCTGTAAAGTATCGCTTGCGTCGGCGGCGTTTTTTTGGCACAATAGCCGTATGAGAGTAATCGTTACCGGGACAGTAGGGCTGGACAAAGGCCCTTATCTGAATAGAGTTCAGGAATTGGCCGGGCAGACAGGCCGGGAGATAGTCGTCTGTCATGTCGGTCGGCGTATGTACGCCGAGTCGCCGGACGTGGCGGCCGGGCGGATTCTGGATTTGCCACTGGCCCGACTGCATCAACTGCGGCGCAGCGTTTTTAAGGATATTCTGGCCATGGCCGGGCGGTACGAAGACCTGATCGTCAATACGCACGCCACTTTCCGCTGGAAGCATGGTTTGTTCCCGGCGTTCGACTTCGATCAGTTGGCCCGGTTCGATGCCGAGATGTACGTCTGTCTGATCGATAACGTCGATTCGCTGCACGGACGCCTGATAAAAGAGCACCAGGTCGATCATTCGCTTAAGGATCTGCTCGTTTGGCGGGAAGAGGAGACGCTGGCTACGGAAATAATGATGTTAGGTTGTGGCTTAAATCGGCCCGGTCCGCCGGCAAAATTTTATGTGCTGGCCATCGGTAAGGACAATTCCACCGCTCCAACGCTGTATCGGTTGATGATGCGGCCGGATATGCCCAAGGCGTATCTGAGCTTTCCTATGACGCACGTAGTTGAAGAACCGGCGATTCTGGACGAGATCGAGCAGTTTCGCCAGGCCGCCGGGGAGCGTTTTATTGTTTTCGATCCGGCCGATCTGGAAGAACACCAGTTGTATCTCAGCGCTGTATCAGCCTCGCAGCGAGGACAAAAAGTAATGGAACTGAACGTATTGGGCCAGACTCTGCAGTTTGACGTGGCTGAAATATTGCAGGTGGCCGGCGATATTCACGCACAGATTTACGCACGCGATTTCCTGCTGATCGATCAGGCCGATATGATCATCAGCTATATACCCCAACTGCCCGGCGGAAAACCGAGCCTTTCCAGCGGAGTGGAACGAGAACTGCAGCACGCACACGAAGCGACAAAGGAAGTATTTGTCATTTGGCGGCCCAGTGTTGGACCTTCGCTGTTTATAACGGAAACCGCTACAAAGGTATTCAAAAGCACCGCTGAAGCGATGCGATATTTCGAACAGACCGGCTATTTTTCGCGGGATGGTAAGAGTTTTCCCGTCCGGTAAGGAGAAAAACATATTATGCTTTATCGAAACATTGGAAGTTATCAGGTCGATGCTTCGGTGATTGCCCTGGGCGCCTGGGCTATCGGCGGCTGGATGTGGGGCGGCGCCGATGACGATGAATCCATAAAAACCATACATAAGGCCCTGGACCACGGGATAAATTTCATAGACACGGCACCGGTGTACGGCTTTGGACGTTCGGAACAAATCGTCGGCAAGGCGATCCGCGGCAGGCGGGACAAGGTGATCCTGGCCACTAAGTGCGGCCTGGTGTGGGACAAACAAAAAGGTGAATTTTACTTTCACGCCGATGACAAGGGTCGCACCAATGGCCCATCGAAGCTGAAGGTTTATAGATGCCTGGCACCGGATTCGATAATCGAAGAACTCGAACGGAGCCTGACCTATCTGGAGACCGATTATATCGACCTATATCAGACTCACAGGCAGGAATCGACCACGCCACTTGGGGATACTGTCGCGACCCTGATTAAACTGAAGGAACAGGGCAAGATACGCGCCATCGGCGTTTCCAACGCCAACCTGCAGAAACTCAAGGCGTATGGCCCGATAGTCTCGGCTCAGGAACAATACAGTATGCTCGATCGTGATATCGAGCAAAACGGCGTCCTCCAGCACTGCCGTGAAAACAACATCGCGATGCTTGCCTACTCGCCTTTGGCCAATGGTTTGCTGACCGGCAAGCTTTCGCCCGAGCGTAAATTCAATCCCGGTGATCTGCGCCGTGACAGAAATCGATTCACCGTGGAAAACCGAAAGCTGGCGCTGGCCATGCTCGAACAGTTCCACCCCATTGCCGAGCAGCACAATGCAACCCTAGCCCAGCTTGTAATCGCATGGACATTCGCCCAGCCCGGTATTACACATGTACTATGCGGAGCGAGAACGCCGCAACAAGCCATAGAAAACGCCCAGGCGGGTCGATTGGTCCTTTCTTCAGAAGAGATCGAGACGCTGGACGAGATTGTCAAGAAATATGCCCTTCAATAACGCCACATTACCGTTAAGATGAGAAAGTGGTATCGGCGTCTTGCAGGCTGTCCAAAAGCTGTTCGAATTCCTGCCGACAGGAGATGGCTGGCGGACAACACACAACCGGCACAGTGATTCTCCCAATGTCCTGGCGATACCTAAACTGATTGCCAGACTCGTACGAGTAAAATTGTGCGAGAAATAGTCACAAAATACTTACATAAGTACACATTCTCACACAAACCTATCATTTGGTTCCGGCCATTGCCAATTTCCAGGCTCAGGACCATGTCTAGCTAGGTTTTATGATGACGGCTTTTCCAGCGGGCACGGCGCTTTTTACTGCCAACTTTACGACGGCGTCTGGGTTTTGACATGTAGTTCTCCAAAGTCATATTTTTAAATATCGGTACATTCTCTACTTAACAGCGGCGATTATACCGTATATGTGTTCACCGGGCAAGTACGTAATCACTAAAATATAACTGATTGTCAGTAAACAAGTTATATGCTTACGGGGCATCTGGCGGTCGTTATGCCCCCATGACATCGAGGCAGTTTCTTCTTGCAAACACCACAGGGTATCTTATACTGTGATATTGGTTTTCGACAGTCGGCCGAATATTTTCCGGTAGTCTGTACTAATGTCCTGTGAAGCTTAAATTTTCGTTAGGAGTGTTTATGTTATCTGTAGATACGTGCTCTGGAAATGTTCCGGTATTGACGGTAAAAGCTGATTGTCTGCCTGAAGCATGGGAAAAAGCCGTCCTGGCCGTCTGGAATCAGGGCGTTGAGGTCAGGACTGAGTACGACAAACCCAACGATCCGCCCAGCAGAGATGCTACCGTCGTGATCACCGTAGCCGATCCTTTCGCTCAGCCAAGGATCCACAAGAATTTCCCTGGCGGCCCAGCCGAGCTTGAAGCATATCGGCAGGAAGTATGCGATGGCATTCACGACCACTGGATCGACCCGGCTGGGGGCAAATGGACCTACACTTATCACGAAAGGCTTTTCGCTTACTGCCCTGTCGATGATTTAAGCAGCGCCGCCCCGGCCAAACCTTTCGTTCCGTTCGATCAGATCGATTACGTTGTTCGCAAATGCAGTGAGACGTTTCATACCCGCCGGGCCCAGGCCACCACCTGGATGCCCACCGCCGATCCGGTAACCAACGATCCACCCTGTCTGCAAAGGCTGTGGTTCCGTATTATCGAGGACGAGCGGGCCAGGCCTGTCCTGAACATGAACTCCCACTGGCGCAGTCGTGATCTCTATAAGGCATGGTTCATGAACGCTTATGCCCTGACCGACCTGCAGCGGATCATCGCCGGGCGGATCAGCAGGAACATCGGCCGGGAGGTTCTCATCGGACGATATGTGGACATTACCGATTCCCTGCACATTTACGGCAGTTATTTTGACGATATACAACTCGAGATCGAAAAGATGGCCCAGGGCAACTGGAGTTCGCGCGCCTGGTCCACCGACTACCCCGCCTTTGCGGCGATGACCGAAGAAGCCAGACAAAAACTCGCCCAGGACCCAGACTATTTCGCCAAGGGAAACCAATAGACGGTCAAAGCATAGACGAGAGACGGGCGAAGACAACTATTTTTGTGTACGAGTTGGGTCAATTCGCGGCTAAAACTTCGCCAAGCCTGGTCACATCATCAATAACAATCCACGGCCCCCCGCCCGCTACGGTCGCAATGTCCGTATGAATCCGATCGGCCCGTTGCACCTGAACACTCTGCCAGCCTAATTGATTGGGAGCAATAAAATCCTTACCGGGGTTGTCTGCAATATATACGCATTCTTTCCCGCTACAGTTCAGCGCCTCGCTCATCATCTCGAACGCCTTTGGCGACGGTTTCCAGAACTCCCGGCCCAGCTCTTCCGTGTAGATGATATGGTCGAATATCCCATCCAGTTGCAGAGTTTCGACTTTAAGTTTTTGAGCCGGTAGAAACCCGTCGGTGATCAGGCCCAGTTTATATTTTATGTGCAACTGTTCCAGCATCCCCCGCACAGCCGGTTCCAGTTGCAAACTCGGCCGATGGCAACGATACAATCCAACCAACTCGGCTATAACCTGTGGATCGTCACTTTCGCCCAGTTGTTCCAGTACCGTATTGAAAACCCGATCTCGCGGCCCATTTTCGAATGTTTGCCATAGCAGATCGAAAACCCGCTCGGCATCGCAATCGGACCCTGCCAGCCGTTGGGCCGCCACCCGAAAGCCGCTACGTACATACTGCACTTCCGGATACAGCGTGTCATCCAGATCAAAAACTATCGCTCGTACTGTTCCTGACAGTCTTTTCACTCGCCACTCGCCCATGACAGCTAATCATCGACCACCGGGCAAGCCGATAGATTACTGTTGATTAAAGTATTCCTTTAGTGCTGGGTATGTCTTTGATGCGGTCATCTATCCGAACCGCCTCGGCCAGTGCCCGGCCGATCGCTTTGAAAATGGCCTCGGCAATATGATGATTATTATTGCCGTAGGGTACATTTATATGCAGATTCATCAGGGCGTTATTCGACAGTGCCCGCATAAACTCACGCACCAGTTCGACATCGAAATTTCCTACTTTACCGGAGCAATACCGAACGTTATAGACGCACGAAGCTCGGCCGCAAAGATCGATGGCCACCTGGGCGAGGCTATCTTCCATAGGCACTATCGCTGAACCGAACCGTACGATGCCCTTTTTGTCACCCAGGGCCTTTTCGATAGCCTGACCCAGGCAAATAGCGACATCTTCGACCGTATGATGGGCATCGACATGAAGGTCGCCGCGTGCCTTTATCATCAGATCGAACAGTCCATGCCTGGCTACGTGGCACAACATGTGATCGAAAAAACCCGCTCCGGTTTCGATTTCATATCGACCGCTACCGTCGAGATTCAAATCCAGCTCGATTTGCGTTTCTTTGGTTGTACGTTCAATTTTAGCGGTTCGCTTTGCCATGATCGGTTTCTCCTATGACAGGATTTCATGCAACGCCTCCAGTAAGGCATCGTTTTGTTCGCTACTGCCCACGGTAATTCGCAGTTTGTCGGTCAGGCCTTCTTTCTTGAAATACCGCACATAAATATTGTGCTCGATGAGTTTTTCGTATATCCACTCAGCAGCCATCGTACCGGTCCCTACCAGCAGGAAGTTACTTTGGCTTGGGCCTGGCTCAAACCCGAGCTTTCGCAGATCGCTTATCAATCGCTGACGCTGATCGATGATTTTTTTGATGTTTTGCTGAAAGTATTCCTGGTCCTCCAGGGCCGCCACCGCCGCCACCTGGGTAGCGACGTTGACGTTATAGGAATCTTTAACCTTAATCATTGCTTCGACGATTCGCCGCGAGGCCATCGCATACCCGAACCGCATCCCCGCAAGCGAATAGCCTTTGCTCATGCTGCGCAGGATAACAATATTGTCGAATTCCTTAAGCAGTCGCAGGCAGTTGTCTTTCGCAAAATCGACGTACGCCTCATCGATAGCCAAAACACCGTCAATATCGCCTGCCAGTTTTGCCACATCATCCACCCCCACTAACGTACCCGTGGGAGCGTTCGGATTACACAAAATAGTAAGAGCCGCCCCGGTATCGCACAGCTTTTCGGGAATCCCAAAATCATCTCCGAACGGCGCCTCTACTACCGGGCAGTTCTGGATATCCGCCAGTATCGGATAAAGCGAATACGTCGGCGTCGGATACGCCAGCGCCCGGTCGCGATCGCAGCAGCATCGCACTAACATAGTCAGCAGTTCGTCAGCCCCGTTACCGCAAACCACCATTTCAGCCGCCACACCATGCACTTTCGCCGCCACCTCGCGGAACTTATCCCAGTACACACGCGGATACCGACGCAGTGCCCGGCCGTCGAGATTGGCAATAGCCTGAAAAACCTTTGGCGAAGGCGGATAAGGATTTTCATTGCTATTGAGCTTTATCGCCTCGGCATCCCCCGGCTGGAATCCCGGCGTATAACCTTCCATCCGTTCTATATTGTCACAAAAACGAAAACCAGAACTAAAACTCACGATCTTTCACCTTTTTTTTTATGGGTGCTGTCACACCCTGCCGCCACACATTCCAAACGTCAAACAAACACACCACCCAGCACATTAAAATTTGCGTTTTTCTAATTCTACCAGATCATCGCCACCTACGCACCTGTTTTTTTACCCCAAATTCCCACAAACCAACCTACCCCACCCACCCACAATCGTCACCGGGCTTGGATGGAAATGTACTTTTGGTTATAATTCGGCCAACAATCAACCAAGCCCCGACCGTGAGGGCCTGTCGATTTATTATTTGATTGGTTGGTGACAACGAACAAAACTTGCTCGTCGATGCCATTTTGTTAGGTGTTCTTTGAAAAGTTAAAAGTTTTGCATTCTGATTATCCTTAAT
>Ga0315290_10000513_pt1 | contig 25467 bp, 23 predicted proteins | sample YL17G12_0_MG_FD_203627 | JGI IMG/M metagenome (GOLD analysis project Ga0315290, IMG submission 203627) | Sediment microbial communities from Yellowstone Lake, YNP, Wyoming, USA - YL17G12_0 | ecosystem: Environmental > Aquatic > Freshwater > Lake > Sediment | place: USA: Wyoming | collected... | reverse complement strand
TGCTTAACGGCCTGTTCCTTGATCTCGATCGTATAGTGTGTACTCCCTATCATTCCAGTCATAACAAAAACACCTCCTGAGTGATTATCTCATGAGGTGCTTTCTTTTTGTGTCCGATTTTAGGGGTTCAATTCATTCAGCAGAGGCTTTCTTATTATTTTGGATTTGGTCCGTTGTCAGCCGTCGCTCAACTTCAATTCGCCTGTTGATGAAACTTCGCGGAGCTCACCGGTGGCGATGAAAATTGTCCGTTCGCAGATATTTGCGACCCGGTCGGAAAATCGTTCGAGGTTATGGGCCACCCAGAGCAGCCAATTGGCTCGTTCGATGTTTTTGGGATCCTGAATGATATAAGTGATCAACTCCCGGTAGACCTGGGTATATAGTTCATCCACCAGATCATCTTCCTTGGGAATCTCGCGCGCAGCATCGACATCTTCATTTACAAATGCAGTAAGTGCACGGTGCAAGGAATCTGCACAAAGTTGCGCCATGCGAGGCACATCCACCAGAGGCTTGAGCAAGGGTTCATTCCCCATCCGAATATTGATGACTGCAATTCCCTTGGCATAATCACCCATCCGCTCGATCTCACTGGCCACTTCAAGAATGGACGCCAGCAGACGCAGGTCGTGCGCCATGGGCTGCTGAGTGGCAATGGTGACCATCACCTGATTCTCAATCGCATAGCGCTTTTTGTTTATCTCCCTGTCTCGAATTACCAGCTTCTCTGCCGAAGGAAGGTCGCGCTTTTTCAAAGCCTCCACGGCTTCCAGCAGGGATTGCTCCACCATGCTGCCAAGAATGAGGATGTCATCTTTGAGTTGTCTGATTTCCTGTTCGAATGTTTTTCTTAGCATAGCGCACCTCTATCGATATAAAAAAATTATAACCCAATGTCGAATAATTTCAGCGTCCCAGTTGAGCCAATTGTGAGGGATACAATAACCATTCCAAAGTAGCGCATCGGCCATGGACCAGGTCTGGGATCGACAATCGGCATAGACCACCTTTTTTCATGATAATTGAAAGTGTTGGGTCGCCGGAAACGAGAATGGCGATCAAAGAACTGAGCGTAGGTTCATGCCCGACCAGTAATATATTTTCGTTTTTACGATAACGCGTGTTGATTTCCAAAATCGCTTGTTCACTTTCCACACCTGGGATCAAGTTCTCTGTAAATCTCAATTGTTCACGGATATTAAATACTTCAGCAACAATATCTGCAGTTTGCCGGGTACGGATATAGGGACTGGATAGAATCAGGTCAAACTGCAGATCAAGCGCCAACATGCCTCGCGCGATGCGGGTCATTTTGGCTGCGCCTTCAGAGGTCAATTCCCGCTGGGAATCATCCAAGCCTGGGGTTCCGCCTTCAACAGCGATGGCGTGACGAAGAAGATAAAGGTTCATTCGTCTTCAAGCTCCTCTAGCTCTTCCTTCGATGGAGATGCCACTGGCTGCCGCCATGGGAAACGCGCTTCGTGAGATTTCCGCCAAAACAGATTGAGCTGATTAATTCGGACATTAAAGTTTTCGATTCGCTCATCTCTTTTTTTAATTGCAAAATTCCGAACCAGTGTTATATCAAACTGCGGGTTCTCCTCACCGAAACGATCGAGAAACCCCAGGAACACAACCATGTCCTGGATATCCCCCATCATCCCCTGGTATCGATGGAGCGTTCGTGACCGGGTGGGAGGCATCCGCGGAACAAGCGGCTCGGTAACTTCCAGCATATAACGGAATTTCTTGAATGCGATACGCATCGCGTGGAAGGAGGTTGGATTGTCCGAACTGACATTCACCTTTCGCCATTGGACTTCCGCAAAGCCTTCGTCCACCACAGCTAGGACCTGATCCGATATGCCTGTTCCAGTCAGGTTTGTTTCCAACGAAAAACGTAAATCAATAACCTTTTGTGACAATGATTCCTTTTGGATTAATCCGATTTCAAAGCCAAGCCGTCTGTGGAGTCGCGTTTCCTCCAGGAGAAGATAAGCGATTAATGGAACAGCTGCATCATTTTTACGAAAATACTTCTTCAAAAAGAGCAGCATGACCTGGGTGTCACGAACTCCATCCAGGCTGTCGAGGTGTAATTTGAGTTCCTTCCGTAACCCTTTGACTTTTACCGTCGGCAGAACCGCCTTGCACATGGAGAGAATAACCATCAACCGCCGCGTGGAAACGCGCAAATCGTGAATATTCTCTTCGGTAAAGTCTGTCTGACACCGCGTCAGGCGGGCCTCAAATTTTTCCAACCGCCGAGTTAATCCATCGCGCAGGAGAATAGCTGCAGGCGATAATGCTAAAGTCAGGGTCTGCTCAGAAACAGTCGATACATCTGTCTCCAGGGAAAATTGATTCATGATGTCAATTGTATCTCTTTTTGGATTCTATTCATGTTATCCAAACCGGCCTGTGACATAATCCTCGGTCTGTTTGTTCTTCGGGCTGGTGAAGATGGTCGTAGTCCGGTCGTATTCGATCAGTTGGCCGGCGCGCTGCGAGTCGATCATCATCATGGCGGTGTAATCCGAGACGCGCGCCGCCTGCTGCATATTGTGCGTGACGATGATGATAGTGTAGTCCTTCGTCAGGTCATGCATCAAATCCTCGATGCGCAAGGTGGAGATCGGGTCGAGCGCTGACGCCGGCTCATCCATCAGGATCACCTCCGGCTCGACAGCCAGTGCCCGGGCAATGCAAAGGCGCTGCTGCTGCCCGCCCGAGAGCGACAGGGCGGATTGTCCCAATTTATCCTTGACTTCATCCCACAGCGCGGCGGCTTTCAGGCTGCGCTCGACTATCTCATCCAGGTCGGAGCGCCGGCGTATACCATACAGTTTCGGACCATAGGTGACATTATCATAAATGGATTTTGGGAATGGGTTGGGGCGCTGAAAAACCATTCCGACCCGGCGGCGGATGTCCACCACATCCACACCGGGAGCATAGATGTTCTGGTCGTCTAGGATAAGCTCGCCGTTCACCTTGCTATTCGAAGTCAGGTCGTTCATACGGTTGAAGCAGCGCAGCAGGGTGGATTTCCCACAGCCGGAAGGTCCGATGATAGCCGTGATTTGATTCTCGTACACAGGCATGCTTATCCCGGCCAGGGCACGGAATTTGCCGTAGTACACTTCCAGATTCTTAACTTCCACTTTGACCGGTGCGTTTGCATTGGTCTCATGGTTTATTGGGGTCATCACTTGCAGGGTCATAATCGAAATTCCCTTTCCTAATTTCTCTAAAAAAGATAAGTCTAACCTTTCATGCGCCGCATGCGGAAGTAGATCCATAACCGTGCGATGATATTCATGAGGAGGACAAAGATCATCAGCACCAAGGCCACCGCCCAGGATTGGTCAATGCGTTCCGGATAAGGTTGTTGAGCGTACTTCCACAATGTCAGTGGCAGTGAGTCAACCGGCTGGTTCACGATCCGCCCAATAATCATTAAGAAGGACTGGTGCTGAACAATGCCGTTGCTGATAATGCCTTTAATATCGTAGCGTTCATTGCCGAGCGTGGTGAACAACAGTGGTGCGGTCTCTCCTGCAGCGCGCGCGATGGCAAGCAGGAAGCCGGTGACAATCCCGTCCAGCGCGGCCGGGAAAATCACGCTGAGCGATGTTTTCCACTCCGCTGCGCCTAGTGCCAGTGAGCCCTCGTAAAGGTCATGCGGCACCAGTTTCAACATTTCCTCGGTGGTGCGTAGAATGATCGGTAGCATCAAGATCGCCAGTGCAGCGCCTCCCGCCAGCCCGGAGTAATGCCCCATTGGCTTGACCAGGATGGCGTATGCAAACAACCCGATGACAATGGACGGTATGCCGGACAGTACGTCGGTACTGAAACGCAGGGCGATACCCAGCGGAGTATTGGGGTTGCGCGCCGCGTAGAAAGCAGCCAGGATCCCGGGGGGGATGGCAAATAATGCCGCCAGCACTGTAATGACAATCGTGCCTTCAATGGCATGCAACACACCCCCACCAGCTACGCCGAGCGGACGGGGGGGTTGCGTGATAAAGGACAGGTTGATGGCCTTCATACCGCGCAAGAGCACGTAGCCGACGATCCAGAATAGCAGGGCAAGCACAAGGAGTGTCAATAGGCCGGTCACCGTGAGCATCAATGCATTGACCATTTTTCTGCGGGTGCCCAAGGTGGTCTGGTTTTTGGCGATCATTTGCTGGAAACTGGTCATGCCCGCACATCCTGGGGCGTCTTGCGTGCGACGCTCCAGACCAGCAGGCGGGCGATAATGTTCAGCAATAAGGTGATAAAGAATAAGACCAGTCCAACTTCGATCAGTACCTGGGTATGCAGTTTCGTGACAGCTTCGGCAAACTCATTGGCGATCACGCTGGACATGGTGTAACCAGGCCGCAGCAGGGAAGGACTCCCCTCGATGGAGTTGCCGATGACCATGGTGACGGCCATCGTCTCGCCAAGGGCACGCCCGAGACCAATGATGACCGCACCCAGAATGCCGGAGAGGCCGAATGGCAGTAATACCTTCCAGATGGTCTCCCACCGGGTGGCACCCATCGCCATTGAAGCCTCACGTTGATGACTTGGAATGGCAAGCAGCACGTCACGCGTAATGGCGGTGATGGTGGGGATGATCATGATGGTCAGGATAAGCGCAGCTCCCAAACGGGAAGAACCACTCTCCGGCATTGGGCCCATGAACAACAACCCCAAGCCGGGAATGCGCCCTATCGTGTCCGCCAGGACCTGCCCGAACGGTGCCACGACAACGGGCAGAAAGACAAAGATTCCCCACAGCCCATACACGACGCTGGGGATGGCTGCCAAAAGTTCGATCAAAGAGTTCAACGGCTGGCGCAACCTCTCCGGGCATAATTCGGAAAGGAAGATGGCAATGCCGAGGCTGAGGGGAAGGGCCAGCAGCATGGCGGCCAGTGAAGTCAGCAACGTACCGTAAATAAATGGCCAGGCCTGGAAGCGGTCATTGACGGGATCCCAATTGGCATTCAGGGTGGGGGTTAAAAAACCCAATCCGAACTGGATGCGGCTCCCCGCTGATTCCCGCCACAGCAACCAGCCAATCGCCAGGATCATCACCAGCAACAACAGCGACATGAGGATCAGCAAGACTCGCCAGGGGCGGTCGCCATGCTGGAAAAAGTCGCGCAATCGTCTCAAAAACTTGGGTTCGGATGAAATATTATTACGAGTGTGCATCGGTTTGCCTTATCTTTTTCGTCAATTGCCCAACTCGCTCACAGATCTGATCGCGGATTTTTCGAACTTCCTCGATCGGCAGTCCTTTCGGATCCGGGATCTGCCAATCTTCGTGGTGGATGGCGGGGATGACATATTCGTACTTTCCGGCGGGAATATCCGCCAAGGATTTCGACCAGTGTTTGCTCATGTCATAGCCGACTTCGCGCATAGCCTCGGTGACTACCAGGTTGACCCTGCCGGAGGGATGCGATCCTGCACTGTAAGCTTCAATGCCCTCTGCTGCATTAAGACGTACAAAAGCCTCCGCCATCTGGCTTCAGCCCGAATTCTCAATGCACACAAACAAAATACGGTTCATATTTGATATGACCTTATTAAGCTGTTGTGGAGGACCTCCGGTCGGAGGCCCTCCGTCAGCGTGTTATCGTTCAAAGATGTCCATTATTTTAGAACTGGCTGACCATTGCAGGTCACCTCACCGAGTTTGGCAAGCACTTGGTCACGGACAGCAGTAGGTAGAACAGAGTAACCAAGTTTTCCGGCGGCAGACGCTGCACCCGTGTCGGTCAGACTCCAGTTTATATATTCGAGCAGTTTCTGAGCCTTTACGCAGTCGGTCATGTTCTGGGTGTGAAGGATGAGGTAGGTGTAGCCTGCGATCGGCCAGGAACCAGCTCCCGGCGCGTCCACAATGGTAGCAGTCAGTTTTTCGCTAAAATTATTGGCGAAATCGCTCATGGCAGACTCGACGCTGGCAGCATTCGCGACCACGGTCTTGCCAGCTTTGTTGATCATCGAAACGTAGGATAAACCATTCGCAATAGCGAAGGACAGTTCGACGTAACCGACGGAGTTCGAAGTATTGATGACGGCTGCAGCCACACCTTGGTTGCCCTTGCCACCCACTCCGTTACCGGCCTTGTCCACCGGCCACTCCACAGAGGAGGCGCCGCCGGCGGTCCAATCGGGACTGAAGGAAGTCAGCGCCTTGGTGAAGATCTCGGTCGTGCCGGAACCATCTGAGCGGTGCACTGCGGTTATGGGTGCGTCCGGCAGGTAATCTTTCCAATCTGGATTCAAGGCGACGATGGCGGGATCGTTCCATTTGGTGATTTTGGCATTGTAGATGTCCACCAGGGTCTGGCGGTCAAGTACCAACTTCGGCAGGGTCGTGCCCTGAGGCAGGTCCTTGGCGAGTTTTATGTTGTAGATCGGCACAACAGCGCCGGCCACCATCGGGTACATCTGCAGATCCTTGCCATCGATGTATTCCTGGTCCTTGAGAAGAGAGTCGGAACCGGCAAAGTCTATCGTGCCATCAACGATGCCCTTCTTACCACCACCGGAGCCAATGCCCTGGTAATTTAGGACGACAGCCGGATCAACGTATTGGTAGGCATAGGTCCACTCGGTGTAGACCGGCAGAGGGAACGTGGCACCCGCGCCATTGATCTGGACGGAACCAGCAGGCAGGGGTGTGGGGGCAGACATGTCAGGCGTGGCTGTCACCTGGACAAGCTGGGTCTGAACGACTTGTTTTTCGACCACAACAGGGGTGGCTGGTGTGCCGCAGGCCACCAGCACTAGGCTGGCAACGATAAGAGCGGCGGATAAGACAAACAATTTGTTACGCATTATTTCTTCTCCTGTTATTTTATGTTTTCGATTTTTATTCTTGAATTATTTTCCCACCTGACTGTTAAGGTCGAGGGAAGACTTGGTTAACATCAGGTTAACATTTATTCCAACCGGACCGTCTACTGGAATCTTCCAATCCCAATTTCCCAAAGCAGGCATCGCTGTGTACATGGTCAGGTCCAATTGAATGGGGTTAATGGACACATAGCCTTCGGAAAGCGCACAAATATCCGTGCCGACTTCAGGGACACCGGTTGGAGCATCACCACCGATCCAAAAATACGGCCTCCCACGTGGATCCATGCGCCGGTCAAGGCGGTCGCGGTATACCCTCAATCCCTGCCGGGTAATGCGAATCCCTTTGATTTCTTCAGAGGGCAGGTAGGGAATATTTACATTGAGCAGGTAATCCGATTGGAGGTGTCGTTCGATAGCTTTTTCAACGATCTGATGTGCAATTCTCGCAGCTGCAAAGTAGCTCAATGGTTCCCGATGGGTTTCGTTCGTGCCCAATGAAAAAGCGATTCCGGGCGTTTCCCAGATGAGGGCCTCCATGGCAGCAGTAACAGTTCCGGAATAGGTTACATCATGCCCAAAATTGGGCATGGGATTGATGCCGGAGACGACTAGATCGATCTTTTCGTCAAAGAAACCAAGCAAAGCCAGAGCAACACAATCCGAAGGCGCCCCATCACTGGCAAAGGCAGACGTTCCATCCGCCAGGACCACTTCTTTGATGCGCAGCGGTCTCTCAAGCGTTTTCACATGTCCGCTTCCTGACCAGTTTCTATCCGGCGCTAAAATTAGCACATTGGCGATCTTTCGCATCTCTTGTGCCAGAACCAACAACCCTGGCGCATTAACGCCGTCATCATTGGTCACTAAAATTGTTTTAATCTCATTCATTGTTTCCAAAATCCTTTCTGTTGTTATTTATAAAATATGATTAAGCCATCCCCACCGGGGACAGCCTTGCCGGAGTGCTCATTACATAATCCCAAACCCAGCGGCTGATGATTTTGACCGCACTCCTTGAGTCTTTTTTTCCGGCGGCGGTTGTGCCATTCTTCAGCGCTATGATCAGGTCATCCACCGTCTGGCCGGGAAATTCTGTGACCCCCAGCCCAATAGCATCCAAGAGGTGGGCGTCACTGCTGCCGGTTCTCGCCAACCCGGTGAAGTGGGCTAGTTCCTGTGCAAATACACTGCTGTGGCGATCCAACGCCGTTGCATTTAAAACTTCAATTCCCCGCAGATACCGTCCTGCTTCAGGATTTTTAAGGGCCGTTATAACGGAGTGAAATTTCAAGCTATTCATACCCATCCCGCCCGTATTGGGATGAGGAGCAATGCAAATGCCTCCCAATGCGCCCACCTGTATTAGCGTTTCCACCAACGAATGACCTGCCGGAACGAGAGTGTGAATTCCCAAGGCCAACAGGTCACCCTCCGCAGTGGTAATCTCCACCCCAGGCATCACCTGGATATCGTAGCCTGGAGCCAATTGTTCCGCCAAAAGTGCACCACAGATGACATCATGATCGGTAATGGCGATCACATCCAGGCCTATCTCTTTCGCTCTGCGAAGCACGGCAGGGACCGAGGCCGTGCCGTCGTAACTGTAAATTGTATGCATATGCAAATCTGCAATCCCCATTTTTTTCTCCTTTCAATTCAGACTTACTTTATCTTTAAATAATTAACGCCCCTGAAACGGGGCGTTAAGGTTTCGTAAACAAATGATCTACGACTGTGCTATCGGGATAGTGAAATAAAACGTGCTGCCTCGGCCTTCTTCACTTTCAGCCCAGATCCGCCCGCCATGAGCCTCGACAATATGGCGTGCAATCGATAATCCCAGCCCGGTCCCCCCGCCGGAACGCGACCGGTCCACCCTGAAAAACCGCTCAAAAATACGCAGCAAATCATCAGCCGGGATGCCCACCCCAGTGTCTCGTACAGCGAATCGGATGAATCGACTGTCCTCGGTTGCAAAGAGCAGGATCGACCCTCCTGGCGAGGTAAATTTGACCGAGTTGTGTATCAGGTTCACCAGCACCTGTTCGAGGCGGCGGATATCGGCGCGCACATCCGGCAAGGAAGGGGCGACATCGATCTGTAACGTCAATCCCGACCGATCTGCCTGAGCGTGCATCCGGTCCACCGCGGATTCGATCAGGGTCTTAGGGGCTATAGTGGTAAATTCAAGCGGAACTTGACCCGATTCTATGCGGGTAAGTTCGAGCAGTTCAGCTGCCATCTGGGAGAGAGCATCCACCTCGGTCTGGATTCTGGCTATAAAACGATGGGCAGCTTGCGGGTCATCAAGTGCCCCATCCTGGAGTGTTTCGGTGAGAGCACGTAAGGAAGCAAGCGGAGTCCGCAATTCGTGGGACACATTCGAGATGAAATCGCGCCGCACAGTTTCAAGCCGGCGCACGCGGGTCAGGTCCTGTACAAGCAACAAGCTTCCACCACCATGCTGGTCCGGGATGACGATCAACTGCAGGAATTGGCGCCGGGATGGGATCTCCGCGGATTCAGTTTGTAAACCCCCGCTCTGCTGACAGCGCCGCCAGGCTTCCACCAACTGGTGATGCCGGATAACTTCAGCCACTGTTCGACCGACCGGACTGGATGTATCAAACAATCTTTCTACAGCCGGGTTGGTAAATTGAACATAACCCTGCGAATCCGCGATGAGAACGCCATCCGTCATTTGCTCAAGCACAGTCGCTAGCCGGGCTCGTTCTGCGTCAAGGGTGGAAATTTGCAAATTCAATCCATCACTGTATGCGCGAACTGCATTCGAAAGGTCTTCAATTTGAGGCACATCGCGCGGCAGACTCGCTGATGTCATTCCTGCTGTCTCTACACGACGAAATTTAACAGTGTAATCGCGCATCTGGCGTTTTAGTCTTGCATGCAAAACACTCACCCACACCAGGGCAATTATCAGGATAAACAGGAATATTACGAGATATGTAGTTAACATTTCAACCGTGGAAATTACCCCTCAAACCGGTATCCGCCACCCCTCACAGTAACAATCCGTTCAGGAGAGGCCGGGTCGCGCTCGATCTTCTGGCGCAACCAGCGCACATGGACATCCACGGTGCGGCTGTCCCCCACATATTCCCAGCCCCACACTCGCTCAAGAATGAACTCCCGTGAAAGCATCTGGCCACGGTGCGTGGCAAAGAATTCCAACAGGTTGTATTCCTGGGGTTTGAGTGCAATGACCTCGTCGTTTAAAGTGACTTCGCGGCGATTGGAATCAATGATCAGGTTGTTGAAAACGAGGGGTTTTAAAGCCGGCGTTGCGGTTTGCATTTTTTGCAATTCGTCGCGAATGACTTGCGTGCGCCGAAGTTGCGCCTTGACCCTGGCCACCAGCTCGCGCATGGAAAACGGTTTGGACAAATAATCATCCGCGCCGACTTCCAAGCCAACCACACGATCGATCTCATCGTCGCGGGCGGTCAGCATGATGATCGGTACATTCATTTCATGCCGTAGGATCTTGCATACCTCAAAACCATCCATGCCCGGAAGCATGATGTCAAGCAGGATCAAGTCGGGTGTAAACTTGCGCGCAGATTCGACCGCTATCTTTCCATTCCCGACAGTTTCGACTTCATATCCCTGCTTTTCAAGGTTATACGCAAGGGTTTCTTGCAAAGCAGGTTCATCTTCAACAACAAGGATTTTTTCAGGCATCGCTTTAGACAATAATACTTCTATGAAATATCAGCCAAATCTTCCAGTAATGTAGTCTTCGGTGCGTTTTTGTGTAGGGGAGGTAAACAATTCCTTGCCATATCCGTATTCCACAAGCTCGCCTTGAAGGAAGAATGCAGCTCGGTCAGCTGTGCGAGCCGCCTGCTGGACTGAATGAGGCACAAGGACCACAGTATAGTTTTTCTTGAGTTCCTGCAGACTAGTTTCCACTTTTGCGGTTGAAAGTGGGTCGAGACCGGAGGTTGGCTCGTCCAATAGAATCACTTCAGGTTCCAAGGCAAGTGAACGCGCGAGGCACAACCGCTGCTGCTGACCACCGGAAAGAGCGATGGCCTGGTCTTCGAGGCGGTCCTTGACTTCATCCCACAACGCTGCCTGTTTGAGCGAGCGCTCCACGGCGTCATCCAGCCGGGATTTTCTTTTCTCACCCATCACCTCCAGCCCGTAGGTCAAATTTCCACGAATGGACAGCGGCAAAACGACAGGCCGGGCAAAAACCATCCCCACTTTGCGGCGAAGTGCAATGACATCCGTTTTGGGGTCAAGTATATTTTCATCGTCAAGCAGGATGCGCCCGGTGACGGCTTTGACCTCCGTCAGATCGTTGAGCCGGTTCAGGCAGCGCAACAGGGAAGATTTCCCTCCGCCCGCCGGACCGAACATCACGGTGATGGCATTGGCAGTGATCCCCATACTTATATTACGCAGGGATTCAGTACCGTCCGAATATTGAAGACTTAAGTTTTCAATGACAATTTTATCCATTGCTCTTCCTACCACTGCCGCTTTGCCCTGGCTCGTGCGCGAATGATTGTAGCAATCATATTCAGCACGAGCACGAACATTAGAAGGACAAGTGCTGTCCCATACTGAATTTCCAGCGGCATCTCAGGGACCTGGGTTGAAATCACATAAAGGTGATAGGGCAGTGCCATGGTTGGGCTGAGCAGGGAGGACGGAAGAGACGGCAATGAGAAAACCGCACCCGTAAAGAGGATCGGAGCAGTTTCTCCAGCAGCGCGCTCCAACCCAAGAATGACCCCGGTTAAGATTCCCGGTACGGCTTCGGGCAGGACGATGCGCCGAATGGTCTGCCAGCTGGTGGCCCCCACCGATATACTCACTGTGCGGAATGCCTGCGGTACTGTTCGCAGTGACTCTTCTGCAGTGGAGATGACCACCGGCAGCGTCATGATCGCTAATGTAAATGATGCTGCCAGAATGCTGGTACCCATCTGAAAGAAGATGACGAACATCCCCAATCCGAACAAACCATAAACGACGGAAGGTATGCCCGCCAGAGTGATCAGCGCCAACCGGATAATACGTGTGAATCTATTTTCAGTGGCGTATTCAGCAAGATAAATTGCTGCCGCAATCCCCAGGGGAACACATAAAATCGTCATGACGAAAGTCAACAGTATCGTACCCCAGATAGCCGGCATGATACCGCCTGATCGCATCCCATTGGTGGGAAAGGTCGTCAGGAATTCCCACGAAATGGCAGATATCCCCTTTACGATGATAAAGCCGATGATCAGTACAATTGGCAGAATCGTTACAGTCGCGATTCCGGACAAGAAGAAGAATCCGATATTCTGGGCGCGGTTGCGGTTGGATTTTCGTCTCATGAGGCACTCGTTACGAGAGAATCCGTTCGGATCGCTTGCGCTGGCGGAATATGATCGCAGAAGCGGTGATATTGACGACCAGCGAGACAAAAAACAGGACAATACCTATGAAAAAGAGAACATGGTAATGGGTACTGCCTGTGGCGACCTCACCCATTTCCGCGGCGATAGTGGCGGTCATGGTGCGGACTGGTGAAATCAAAGCCGCCATGTAGGTCGCCATGATAGGGGCATTCCCTGTGACCATCATGACCGTCATCGTCTCACCGATGGCTCGACCGATTCCGAGCATCACCGCGGTCAAAACACCTGATCGCGCTGCTGGCAGCGTGACCCGCCAGATGGTCTGCCATTGGGTAGCGCCCAGTGCCCAGGCTCCTTCGCGGTAAGCTCGCGGGACAGAGTCCAGCGCATCTTCGGCAACGGAGACAACCGTTGGGATGGCAATCGCTCCAAGTAAAAGTGAACCGGTCATTGCGGAGAGACCGGTTGGCAGGGCAAACAAAATCCGTACATAGGGTGCAAAAATCAGGATGCCAAGAAAACCGAGCATGACTGATGGAAGCCCTCCAAGCAATTCGACCAACGGCTTTAACATTTCTCGCATCCAACGCGGTGAAATTTCAGCGATAAATATAGCCGTACCAAGTCCGAATGGCACAGCGACCATCGCAGCACCCAGGGTCACAATTAATGACCCTGTGATCAATGGCATGATCCCGAACAGGCCTTCCGTGGGGTACCAGCGGGTGGAAAACAACGTGAGCATTGATACTTCACGAAGCGCCGGCAAACCCTCTCGCATAAGAAAGAAGAAAATCAATAGCACAATTCCAATGGCAGAAACCCCTGCCACTTGAATGACCTTTGTGATTGCAAATTCACGCCAGCCAGAATTGGTCTTCATTGACTCTCCTTGAATCAAGATAATGTTTACGCTTAAGGCGCAGGCTTGATCGGGACAAATCCCTGCTCGGCAACAATGTTCTGCGCTTCTTCACCTAAAATCCAATCAATATAATCCTTGACCGCACCTTTTGGTTCACCCGGCGTGTACATGTACAGATCACGGGCGATTGGGTAGGATTTGTTATTTACTGTTTCAATGGAAGGCAGAACATAAGGGTCACCCGGATTCTTGGCGACCGCGATAATCTTTAAATCTTTGGGAATGTAGCCCAATCCATCATAACCAATGGCATTGGGATTCTGGCGTACTTCATTAATGATCACCTCGGAAGAAGGGAGCAAAAGGGTATTTGCAGAAAAGAGAGTCTTGTTATTTTTATCGCCCAGCCGGACGACCTGTTCGAGAAAATAAACATGCGTCCCGGAGTTTGATTCACGAGAGAGACGCACGATTGGGCGATCCTCCCCGCCTAGTTCCTTCCAATTGGTAATCTTGCCACTGTAAATATCCGATAATTGCTGACGGGTGAGTTGTGACACAGGGTTATCGGGATTGACAATGACGCCGATCGCGTCCCTGGCAACTGTGAATTCAACTGGGGTGACGCCATTTTTTTCTGCGTCCGCCTTTTCTTCTTTTTTTATTTGTCGGGAGGCATTGGCAATGTCCACGCTATTATTGATCAGCGCCGCGATTCCCGTCCCGGACCCGCCTCCCGTCACAGCGAGCTCCACATCCGGATGCTCCTCCTGGTATTGCTCCGCCCATGCCAGTGCAAGATTGACCATCGTGTCTGAACCCTTGTTGTCGATGGCTTCCACCGGTGACTTGGATTGTTGCTGTCCACCAAAAACGCATCCGCTGAGCGATGATACGAAAATAATCACGACAATCAAGAGGGGGAATATCAGCCGTTTCATCGCCTAAATTATAGTCGCAAATGGACAACCGTTGTGCAAACCAATGATAAAATTCAGGCATGGCTGAGAACAACATCTTCACCGTCCGCGACTTGGATTTTTATTACAGTGAGAAAATCGCCCTTTCAAAGATAAACATAGATATCCGTCCAAACCTGGTCACGGCGCTGATCGGACCCTCCGGCTGCGGGAAATCCACCTTCCTGCGTTGTCTCAACCGCATGAATGACACCATTGCAGGGTCACGAGTAGAAGGGCAAATTCTGCTCAATGGTCAGGATATCTACTCTTCCATTGTGGACGTGGTGGATTTACGTCAAAGGGTGGGCATGGTTTTCCAAAAACCGAATCCATTCCCTCAGTCCATTTATGACAATGTTGCCTTCGGTCCACGGGTCCTGGGTATTGCGGGCAAAAAGGCGGAGCTAAATAACACCATTGAAAAAAGTCTGACCAACGCTGCTTTGTGGAATGATGTCAAGGATAAATTGGACCAGGATGCGCTCAGTCTTTCTCTTGGGCAGCAGCAGCGTTTATGCATTGCACGTGTATTGGCGGTGGAACCAGAAGTCATTTTGATGGATGAGTCGACATCTGCGCTTGACCCCATTGCCACTTTGAAAATCGAGGAACTAATTTCCGAGCTGAAGAAGAAATACACCATCGTGATCGTGACCCACAACATGCAGCAGGCAGCGCGCGTTTCCGACTTTACCGGCTTGTTTTGGTTGGGTGAACTGGTGGAGTTCGCAGCCACTACAGAAATATTCCTGCACCCCAAAGAGAAATTGACCGAGGCCTATATCACCGGACGTATGGGATAATCTTTGTTCTTGGAAAACACAGGAGACCGGGTAGGTTATCCCCGCTCTCCTTTTCGTTTTAAGCTTTCGGTGTCATCTCCAAAAGCAATTTCAATAAACTCTCGGCGATCTCGGCACGATTGAAGTGTTCCTCCAGATAACGCCTCCCTGCCAGACCCATCGCTCTGCCCCGGTCGCGATTCTCTGCCAGCATTGTAATGGCATCCGCCATCGATTTTGAATCACCAGGTTGGCAAAAAATCCCACAACCAGCAGCCTCCAATACTTCGCGAATTACCCCGTCGATTGCCAGCACCACCGGGCGCCCGGCTGCCATGTAATCGAATACCTTGTTGGGATAAGTAGTTCGATAGGCATCCAGCGGTTTCAGGAGGGCAATACATGCATCTGACCCAGCAAGAGCTGAAGCCATTTCATATTTCGGGACGGGCGGCAGGAAGAGTACGTTCGTCAATTCCAGTGTAGCAGCTTGTTTTTGCAAGCTGCCTTTTTCTTTGCCATCTCCCAAAAGAACGATCCGGATCCCAGGTTTACCCTTTAAAAACCTTGCGGCATCCAGTATCACGGTCAGATCATTGGATATGCCGTGCGCTCCGGCATATAACGCAACATAGGATTTTTCAAGTTGGTGCTTCCGACGAAAATCATCGCCCCTGTCGAGTGGGTCGAACATTTCCGGGTCCGCTCCATTAGGGATGAGTTCCACTGATCGTGCACCACGGTTCTTGACATGTTTCACAAAGCCCGGGCTGTTTACCATAACCTTATCCGCATGCTGGTATAGAAATCTCTCCAACCAAAGCGACATCTTGATCAATGTGGGATTCTTCAACACACCTACCGCGATAGCGAACTCAGGCCACAGGTCGCGCACCTCGAAGAGGAATGGCACACGCTTCATGCGAGCCAGCATCCACGCTGTCCAGCCTTGAAAGATCGGGGGTGAGGTTCCCCAGATCAAATCCACATTTTTGACTCGCAATCCAATAAAAAACGATGAAACCATGAATGAGAAAAAGGAGAAAACCCGGTGGACAAAGGATTTATGCAATGCCTGGTAGGTATAGGCGCGCAAGATGGTGACCTTCTCATCATGTTGACCAGATTCTGAGTTGGAAAAATGAGCGGCACCCCCCGTCAAATAATTTATAGGACTGGCAATCACCGTTACGCGATTTCCCCGACTCGCAAGAAATCGCGCGAACTCGTGATGTCGAGTCCCGCCTGGTTCATCGATTGCTGCAAATGCCTGGTGAATGAGAAGAATATGCATGATTGAAATTAAGAAAAAATAAACTCAGTTGTGAACCTGGTTGTTACAGCCGCAGACACATCTACAGTCAAGGATAACGCAGGTTCTTTTTGTCCATAGGTTGGGGAATACCATCCCATAATGGGTGAAACCATCCCTTCCCCTTCGATGCGTTCACCGGCACGTGTAAGTGTTATTCTTGCATTTTCAAGACTTGAAATAATGTTGATGGTCATCCAACCCAAGGGGGACTTAAGCCGCAGTTCAACCTGCTGACCTTGGTGATCCAATATCCACTCCCAGTCGGGAAAAAGCCAGTGCAGCCTGAAATCCCTCAACCTTGCACCATTATTTTTTACCTCCAACAAATCCTCAACCTGCCAGCGATCTCCAACGGATTGTGTAACGGTTCGAGTATGGATCACGCCTATTGATTTATAGCCTTGCAGCCGCGCTGCCATTTGGGTGCCATCTTTACTACTCTCAATAATCCCAGCCAGCGCCCAATCCAGATATAAAAACCTACCGGCGCGGCTCATTTGTTCGCGCCCGTCAACAGTCACAGTATTATGAAGCTGAGTAATGGTCAGGGGGTTATCCCAGGGCGGATTCGCATTATATAAATACGTACCGGGGTCACGAGCGATGTTCAGTCCACGCCACCACAGGTCAACGTGAAGCTGATCGGCATGCGATGGGCGGGATTTAAATTTGACAGCCCTTAGATATGCCCAGCTATTTTGTGATTGTAATAGAAATTTATGCAGCGGACGTGCCGCCAGGGAATACCGTTCGATCATGGATATTTTTTGCCCAAACCAAAGCGCCATTTCGTTCCAGGGACCATCGCGAAATGGCTTTTCCCCGTTAAAAGCCAGCGAAGCCGCCTGCACGACAGGTCGGTAATCCGTGAATGGACAAATAGTTAAAGGGAAAATATATGCACCATCATTTGCCCCAAGGTTAACCGCCTGCCCGGACTCCCGGTCCGTTAGCGCAGCCAGCCATTTCGCTGCCAAAGCCAGCTGGCTTTCAACCTTGTACGGTGTCCCGCCTCGTCTCGCTGGGGAAAGATTGGCGAGCGTCCACACCCACAACGCCACCTGCAACATCAACCGATGATAATTCGCGCTGTGCTGAACATACGAACCATCTTTATAGATTTGCTTCTTGAGTGCCCATTCCAGCCACTTCCAACCTTCTGCACGCCAGGACTCGGATTGTGGGTGGTGGGGCAGCGCCAGGGCTGCTGTGTATAATCCTGCCGCTTCGCTGAGAAGATGGTTATTGTTCTGGGATCTCGCGTAGATCAAAGTGTGTGGAATCCGCTCCGCATGAGCAGCTATCGCATCTGTGAGTTTTTCCATCCGCTCAGGGGTGGATTCCGACGAGGCGCCGAACACCTGCCCCGCCCAAACCAGCGCCATGAGCCGAATGGCTACTTCCTGACCCGAAGTCCACTGCGGACCGAGGTAAGGAGGATTTGATTCTAAAAATAATTCAGTATATGTCCAGAAAGCGATTGCGTAGCGTTCATCCCCGCTAGCCAGATAAGCCCTGCCCAGCGTGAACGCCCATCCAAATCGAGCGGGTTCCCAACTGAACTTAATATCATTATATTTAACAGAAGGATATGGGACTTTGCCCGTTTCATAATCAGTCCAGTGTGCCAATTCCCCTTCATGGGCGAGCTGTAATGGTACAGGCTTACCACCGAACAATCTCACATTGCCCCCGACAATCTCATCCGCCTCAACCAATAATTGAGCCTGCCCATCCAGACCGAGTACTTTCAGTAAATCGTCTTTCAGAGGAAGCGGAAGGATCGGATTTAAGACCAAGCCATCAGGGCTTGAAGGGTTTTTCGTCACCCTGCGGTAATGACCGGTGACTAATCCAAGTTTGTAAATAGCATACTGCGCGAGGGATTTCGGTCCCAACAAGCGGAGTGCTTTATAAGTAAGGGAGAATCGGTTCATGTCGGCTATACTTCCAGTCTGCTACCGTATGTTATTATATTGACAATCCTTCACTTTCACAACGGATAATCCAGCTTAAAGAGTTGACTTCAAGTACCAAGATCACTTTCCTTTTATAAATTTTCTTAAATTATGAGCCCACAACAAAAATCCATCCTAAGTATTTTGTCTATCAGCCTGATCGGAATTCTGGCTGTCTTTGTTTTTCTAATTTGGCGCAATTCCACCTCAGGTCCTTCGAGGGAGATTCCGACTCCGGCCTGCGGTAAAGATGGTGAGAACGGAGGATCTTGTGATCTCGAAATCAGCAATGACCTTCCATATCAATCCCTTCTTCCTGAAACAGGAATTACCATCATATCTTCCTTCGAGATCAAGCCAACGATGATCCCCTCAATTTTCCCAACGGTGGGATTAACTACTCCTTCTGCTACATCATTAACACCTCTGCCCTGTCCTGTAAGTATATCCGGTGGGCTGGGTACCGAAATACGTGCGATTATCATGGTTATGCCTCAAGCAGGATCGAATGGATTCGTTACACCAACCGATGCACAGATCGCCAGTTGGGAATCTCTAATCCAGGCAATCATAGATGACGATATCCCAGCAGCATGTGCCATGATCCAGACTAATGGGTTTCCTTATGAACTTGTGCAATTCACTGACACCTTTTATGAAAGTCAACCTTATGTGATGCTCCGAGAGATCAAACCAGTGCAGTTTGGCTGGGGAACATATGTATTCCGTATCGGACAGAAAGCCAATCCGCTTGTTGTCGAGGTTCCACATCCCCAAGCGGATTGGAACACCGAAATTGAGGGAGTGGAAATTTTTCGAAAAACGAATGCCCGTGCCCTGCTCGTTCCAGGGACTCACCGCTGCGCTAATGATGCCTTTTCGTCGTGCACCGGAATAACCATCGCCTGCGGGCAGGTTGAACCCTACCGCTTATCAGATGTAGGGCACGGTGTGCAAAACATGTTCCATGCCACTCACCGGATGTTGGTAGAGTGCCGGAAAAAGACAGTCGCCATCCAACTTCATGGTAATAGCGTGGGTAACTGTCCTGATATATTCGTGAGCAATGGGACAACTAAACCAGGCTCTATGGCCGGGAATATTTCTGAAGCCATTACTGCAAGTTGCAGAGATTACAATGTCGATTTGGCGGACGGAGAACCAGGAGAATGTGCCTTCACCGGAGGTGGGTCCCCCCAGGCGGTGTTAACCAACAGTTGCAGGTGGTCAAATCCACCGGATGCTTGTACCGGTCAAGTTTTGCGCCCTTCCGGACCGGACCAGTTCATTTCGATCGAACAATCCCTTAAAGTCCGGAAGAATTTTGACTGCGTTGTGAAGGCGCTTGGAGATATTTTCAATCCCGGAAATTAGTTATCCATTGGGGATTTTCTTGTGGATGAATTTTTTGTCGCAGATCAACCTATCCTTAAGGTCTGTACAGCAGAAATAGTCGCCTGCGTCACACCAACCATTTGATCATAGGGAATGGGGGGCTGCCCACCCGAGCGGATGGCATTCGTGAAAGCCTGCATTTCCGCGGTGTGACCTTTATCCTGGGTTCGTTTAATTGTTTTCTTTTTCCCATCCCTGACCATTTCCAGGACTCGAAAGTCATCCAGCACAGCTACTCGTTCTCCACAGAAAACTTCCACCCGTTCTTTGGAGAAGGACTTGTCGCCATTGGCAAGATAATCCACAACTCCAATCGATCCATCCGGGAAGGTGAAAGTCATTGAGACATTGTCCCCGTAGTATTTTCCAACATCGGGTAACGCGTGCACAGTAACGGCTACCGGTACTGCCTCCGCAAGGAAGGTGATGAAGTCCACGAAGTGACAACCCTCACCAATGATTCGTCCGCCACCCAAAACGGAATCGTGCACCCAATGCTTGGCGGGAATGAAACCGGCGTTGATTCGGTAATGGATGTGGAGTGGTTCAGTGCGACCACCCAGAAATTTAGAAAGTTCTACAGCAAGAGGAGCAAAACGCCGGTTAAACCCGACCATGAATAGCTGCGCGTTGGATTCAGCCAACTGGTGGATTAACGCTTCCAACTGGTCGCTGTCCACGGCCATGGGTTTTTCAACGAAGACATGCTTCCCCGCCTTTAAGGCTTTGATCGCCAGGTCGGCATGCGTATCATGACGGGTGAGAATCGCAATTGTATTAATCTGAGAATCATTGAGGAGCTGGTCTTCTTCAGACGTGGCATATGCAAATCCAAATTTCTTTGCGGAATGCTGGGCGTGCAGCCCACCAGCTGAAGCGATTCCCACCAGCTCTACATCTTTTAGTGTTTTCAACGCAGGGAGCAGAGTAGCATTGGCAAACAAACCTGCTCCAATGACTCCCAAACGTACAAAAGCCGGTTGAATTCCAGAACCATGAAATTCCACTTTTCTGCTGCCAGCTTCTGGTTGCTTGGAATAGGTCAGTATTACTCCAAGGAAAGGTTCTTTCTTTTTCCCAGTAATAATCTCATAAGCTTCGGGGGCTTGTTCAATTGGAATTCGATGCGTAATGAGAGGGTTGACGTTCAACTTCCCATCTGCCATAAGTTCAACTATAGCTTGCAGATTGCGGCCTTCGGTCCAGCGGACGTAACCGATCGGGTAATCCTTGCCTTTTTCTTCGTAAGTGGGATCATACCGGCCGGGACCATACGAACGGGAATTGATAAAGGTAAGTTCTTTTTCATAATAAACCTTGCGGGGAAGAGTCAGTCCGACAGCGCCAGTAGCCACCACTCTGGCTCGGTCGCGTGCAATCACGCCAGCTAATTCCACCGGGTCAGATGAGGAAGTATCCGCACAAATGATGACGCTGTCAAATCCGCGCTGAACAGTAAACGCCGACGCTTGTTCTTCAGCAGATTCTCGGGTACAAGCCATAAACCCGAATTTCCCTGCCAGGCTGACTCGTTCCGGGTTGGTGTCAATGCCGAGAACTCGGCATCCCGCTGCAGAGGCGATCTGGGCCGTGAGAAACCCCAGCAGCCCCAAACCAATAACGGCTACGCGCTCCCCTACTTGGGGTTCAGCGAGGCGGAAGCCCTGCAGGGCAATCGCCCCCAGGGTGGTAAATGACGCAGATTCGAAATCAACCGAATCGGGCAGAGGTGTGATCAAAATTCGCGGTACGACATTGTATTCTGCATGGACGGCGTAATTCCCGCCGGCACATGCGACACGCTGATCGACCTTGAAACCATCCATCCCAGCACCCAATTCAACAATGGTTCCGGCGGAGGAATATCCAAGCGCCATGGGTTGGTCGAGGCGGTTGAAGGCGGATTGTAGCGTGGAAATCACGCCATCCCTTTTCATTTTGTCCATCACCTGCCGGAGAAGGTCAGGCCGGGAGTGCGCCTTGCCAATCAAGGATTTTTCGGCGAACTCGACCAGCATTCTTTCTGTGCCGGCTGATACAAGCGAAGTAGATACCCGCACCAATGCCTGCCCGGCGAGCGGTGTCGGAACCGGTACTTCACTAACGATTGTCTTTCCATCGCGCATGTTTTGTAAGAGTTGCTTCATTTTTGATCGCTTTTTTTATCCAAACAGGTAACTTCCTCCTGCTTATATCAGTGAAAGTATACCGCAAGTTGAAGATGACCTTGCATAACCGTTATCTAAGCGAATGCTTGCGGTATTTTACCAAATACCCACGTGATATAATTCACCGGTTGAATTTTCTTTGGTAAGGAGTATGTATTGTCTGACTCTCGAATTGAGAAATTTGCACAAATCCTGGTGGATTACTCTGCCCATATCAAAGCGGGTGACCGAGTTCTGATCGAGGCTACTACTGCCGCTGAGCCGCTGGTCAGGGCACTGTATAACCGCATTATGGAAGTTGGAGGCCATCCCGTCCCCTTGCTGGAACTCCCTGACCAGGAAGAGATCTATTTTGCGGCCGCTACCAATACTCAACTTGACTATCCTCCCACATTTCGGAAGATCGCTTACGACCAATTCGAATCGCGCATCCGGGTTGCCTCCGTGCTGAACACTCGTGCTCTGACCGGTGTAGACCCGAAAAAACTGGCACGCAGACAAAAAACCGTTTCCCAGGTCACCGAGACACAGATGCGCCGAGGGGCGACTGGGGAATTCAAATGGGTAACCACACTTTTCCCAACTGCTGGTTATGCCATGGAAGCTGAGATGAGCCTCAAGGATTACGAAGATTTCGTCTACCGCTCCTGTCACGCAGACCAGGCGGATCCGGTCACGTACTGGAAATCCGTTGAAGATGAACAAACCAAGATGATCGCCCGCATCGCCGGTAAACAACAAGTCAGCCTGCGTGGTCCTAATGTGGACTTAACCTTATCAATCAAAGGCAGGAAGTTCATTAATTCCTGTGGCACGCACAACATGCCGGATGGTGAAATTTACACTGGCCCGGTGGAAGATTCGGTCAACGGTTGGGTGAAATTTACCTATCCCGCCATCTACAATGGTGTGGCCGTCGAAGGCATCGAGCTAAATTTCTCGAGCGGCAAGGTGACTTCAGCCAAGGCAGTCCGCAATGAAGCTTACCTGCTCGAGATGTTGAATAGCGATGCCGGCTCACGATACCTGGGCGAGTTTGCGATCGGGACAAACTTTGAGATCGACCGCTTCACACGCAATATCCTTTTTGACGAAAAAATTGGTGGGACTTTCCACATGGCACTCGGTGCGGGGTATCCCGAGACTGGCTCTAAAAATAATAGCATCATCCACTGGGATATGATCTGCGACCTGCGCAACAACTCAGAGATCGAAGTGGACGGAGATGTAATCTACAAAAACGGAGCGTTTGTCTAGAAATCAGACGGGGCGGCCACTTGGCCGCCCCGATTTTTTGTAGTTTTCACTTCCTACCTTAATACCATCCCACTGATTTATCAACCTCGGATGCGTAAGCGGCGATACCCCCCTCCAGCGAGAAGACGTTCTTCCATCCTTGCGTGATCAACCAGCGAGTGACGTCCGCGCTGCGGATGCCGTGATGGCAAAGGACAATGATCTCCGCGTCGAAATTTGAGACCAATGATTCCGGCAAGGCGGACTCACGCGCATGAGCAAGCTGCGATATAGGCAGGATGACCAGCCGTGGGTCGTCAATTCGGGCATAACTTAATTCCCATAGTTCGCGCACATCCAGCAGGACAAAGCTGCTCTCTGATTTGAGCTTCACAGCGAGATCGCGCGGGGTTATGCCTGGGATACTCATTGAAACTTCTGTTAGTTTATTTTTTATTCTGCATTGCCGGGATGTACAAGCGTTCGGTGTATTCCTTAACCATGCGCCGGGTGGAAAATTGTGGTGTGATGGTCCGAAGCGATTCCTTCACCATCTCAATCCATTTCCGAGGTGTATCATCGCCGTTGCGCTCGCCATAATAAAGTGGAATGATCTTGTTTTCCAACAAGTTATAAAGCGAATCGGCATCCGCTTTGTCCTGGACATTCGCATCGAGATCGGCATCCTCGCCGATAGCCCAGCCATTGCGCCCGTTGTAAGCTTCACGCCACCAGCCATCAAGCACAGAAAAATTGAGCACGCCATTAGCCGCGGCTTTCATCCCTGATGTACCGCTGGCTTCATTCGGTCGGCGTGGTGTGTTCATCCACACATCCACGCCCTGGACGAGGTAACGAGCCACATTCATATCATAATCTTCAAGGAAAACCAACCGACCGCCGTTTTCAGCCCTTTTAACAGCACGGTAAACTTCCTGAATCAACATTTTACCCGGCTCGTCAGCAGGGTGTGACTTCCCGGCGAAGATGATCTGTACGGGACGGTTGGGTTGATTGACGATCCTGAGCAGTCGGTCGATATCGCTCAGGACAAGGTCTGCACGCTTATAAGTAGCAAAACGCCGGGCGAAGCAAATTGTCAGTGCATATGGGTCAAGCAGTGCTCCTGACCCGATCACCTGGACCGGATGGAAATCGCCTTTCATCCAGCGGTCACGGGCGCGTTGCATCATGTAGATCGCCATCTTACGCTTGAGATGGTTTCTCACCGCCCATATTTCCTGTGGAGGAATTTGGTCCATTTTCTCCCAGGTTGCCTGCTCGTCGAGTTTTTCAAACCAGTCGTTGCCGAAGTGTTTTTCGTACAACAGGCGCAACCGTCGAGCCAGCCATGTGGGAGTATGAACACCGTTGGTGATATACGTGATCGGCACTTCATCTTCTTCGAGGTCCGGCCAAAGCTCGTGCCACATGCGACGCGAAACACGTCCATGCAACTCGGAGACTGCATTGCGGCTATCAGAAAACCTCAACGCCAGGATGGGCATGCTGAAAGTTTCGCCCCAATTCTGCTTATGACGAGCAAGATCAATGAACTCGTCGCGCGTCATGCCCACCTCGCTCCAGACATTCGAAAGGTATTTGTCCATCAGCCACAACGGGAATTCATCATTCCCAGCTGGAACTGGCGTGTGCGTTGTGAAAATATTCGCCCTGCGGACTTTCTCGACCGCTTCGGCAAATTTTATGCCCTGCGAAATATATTCGTGCAACCTTTCCATGGTCAGGAAGGCAGCGTGTCCTTCATTCATGTGCCAGACTGTCGGCGCGTACCCCAGGGCTCTCAGCGCGCGAACTCCACCCACTCCAAGAAGTACTTCCTGCATGATGCGCAGATTCACATCACTTTGGTAGAGGCGGGTGGTTAGCTGGCGGCCAATCGGGTTGTTGGCTTCAATATTTGAGTCGAGCAAGTAAAGGGGAGTCCGCCCGACGCGTAACTCCCAGATGCGTGCCTGTACCGGTCCATCCGGAAAATTCACGCTGATCGTAAGTTCCTTACCATCCTCCCCGAGAACAGGGAGCATGGGCAATTCGTCGAATTTGATTGGGTTATTAACCGCGTCCTGCCAGCCATCTTCAGAAATGCGCTGGGTGAAATATCCTTCAGTATAGAGCAGCCCCAGCCCGACCAGAGGCAAGCCAAGATCGGATGATTCCTTAAGGTGATCTCCAGCCAGGACACCCAAACCGCCTGAGTAAATAGGCAGCATTTCGTGCAGTCCAAATTCCATCGAGAAATAGGCGATGGACTGCCTCTTCCGATCACCATTCACTTCAGAGAACCAGGTATCCTTACGTTCCAGATAGGCATCGAAATCCGCGAATACACGGTTGTAAATTTCAAGGTAGGCAGGGTTTTGCGCCGCTTCGTTCAAAACCGGCCGCTCGAGCTGGCGCAGGAAACGAAAAGGGTTGTGGTTGACCCTTTCCCAAAGAGCATTATCTATGCGGTTAAATAAGCGCTGTGCGTAGGGATTCCATGTCCACCAGAGATTATAGGAAAGCTCG
>Ga0315290_10000512_pt1 | contig 25486 bp, 24 predicted proteins | sample YL17G12_0_MG_FD_203627 | JGI IMG/M metagenome (GOLD analysis project Ga0315290, IMG submission 203627) | Sediment microbial communities from Yellowstone Lake, YNP, Wyoming, USA - YL17G12_0 | ecosystem: Environmental > Aquatic > Freshwater > Lake > Sediment | place: USA: Wyoming | collected... | reverse complement strand
GCGGTCTGCTACCGGGCTCTCCGGCGATTACCCGGACGGGACTCTCACCCGCTGGAACGATGCAGCTTGACCCGGTCCCTTCGGACGGTCGCCCTACCGATGGCTTTGGGTCGTCACGACGCACCATTGGGGGAATCTAGCCCAGATCCGGTCAGGCCAGCGCATGCCGGAGCGCCTCGGCGATGCGCTCGGCGTGGGATCGGATGACGGCGTCGTCCGGCCCCTCCACCAGGACCCGCGCCTTGTTCTCGGTGCCGGAGAAGCGCACCAGGACGCGACCCATGCCGCAGAGCGCCTTCTCGACCTCGGCGATGGCGGCCTGAACCCCGTCGAGCGTCTCGAGCGGCAGCTTCTCCTTCACGGCGACGTTGATCTGGGCCTGGGGCGAGGGCTCGAAGCAGGCGGCCAGTCTCGAGAGACGCTGCCCGGAGCGCTTCATCACCGCCAGGAGATTCAGCGCCGCGCAGACCCCGTCGCCGGTGGTGACGTGGTCGAGGAAGATGAGGTGCCCGGACTGCTCGCCTCCGAAGTTGAAGCCGCCCCGGCGCATCTCCTCGACGACGTAGCGATCGCCGACCTGCGTCCGCACCACCGCCCCGCCCAGCTCGCCCATGGCGCGCTCGAGACCGACGTTGCTCATCACCGTCGCCACCACCGTCTCCTGCTGCAACAGGCCGCGGCGGAGCAGGTCGCGGGCCACGACGGCCATGATGGCGTCGCCGGCCACGACCTGGCCGGTCTCGTCGGCGACGATGACCCGGTCGGCGTCGCCGTCGAGGGCGATGCCCAGGTCGGCGCCGTTCGCGCGCACCGCGGCCGCCATCCCCTCCGGGTGCATGGCGCCGCAGTTGTCGTTGATGTTCCGCCCGTTGGGCTCGACGTGGAGCGGGATGACCTTCGCGCCCAGCTCCTCGAAGACCGCCGGCGCCACGTGGTAGGCGGCGCCGTTGGCACAGTCCACCACGATGGTCATGCCGTCGAGCGTCAGTTCCCGGGGGAAGAGGGCCTTGAGAAAGACCACGTAGCGGCCGATGGCGTCGTCGATGCGCTTGGCCTTGCCGATCAGCTCGGCAGTGGGTCGCAACCCCTGGAAGTCGGAGGTCGAGCCCGAACCGCCCAGCACCAGCCGTTCGATCTCCAGCTCGTCGTCGTCGGGGAGCTTGAAGCCGGTGCGGTCGAAGAACTTGATGCCGTTGTCCTGGTAGGGGTTGTGGCTGGCGCTGATCACGACGCCGGCGTCGGCGCGCATGGACTGGGTGATGAAGGCGATCCCCGGGGTGGGAAGCGGGCCGCAGAGCAGGACGTCCACGCCCATGGAGCAGATCCCGGCCGCGATGGCCGTCTCCAGCATGTAGCCGGAGAGGCGCGTGTCCTTGCCGATGACGATGCGGTGCCGGTGGTCCCCGGAGCGGACCTTCCAGGCCAGCGCACGCCCGAGCTGCAGCGCCACCTCCGCCGTGATCGGATGGACGTTGGCAACGCCTCGGACGCCATCGGTTCCGAAGAGCTTCCGCTCCGCGCCTGCGCCGTAGCCGTTACGTGGGTTCGCCGCCATGGCCGCCTCCCTGTTGACATTCTAGGGCTTGCCGCCGGAACCGCCAGAAGCCCGAACGGCTGCCGCCACCCGGGCCGCCTGGCGCCCGGCCGCCACGTCGTGCACCCGGATGAAGGTCGCCCCTCCCAGGACGGCCGCGGTCACCGCCGCAAGCGTGCCCGCGAGCCGATCCTCCGCCGGGGCGCCGGTGATGGAGCCGATGAAGCTCTTGCGGGACGGGCCGACCAGGAGCGGACGGCCCAGCACGGCCAGGTCTGGAAGTCGCGCCAGCAACTCGACGCTCTGCTCGGCGGTCTTCGCGAACCCGATCCCGGGGTCGAGGACGATGCGGTCCTCGCCGACCCCCGCCCGGACGGCGCGCGCCATGGCACCGGCCAGCTCCGTGCGGACCTCGGAGACGACGTTCCCGTAGATGGCCCGATCGCGCATGTCACGGGGGGTCCCCCGCATGTGCATGAGGACCACCGCGACGCCGGACTCGGCCACCACCCTGGCGAGTTCCGGGTCGGCGAGCGCGCGCACGTCGTTCACCATCACCGCCCCGGCGCCCAGCGCCGCGCGGGCCACCCCGAGCTTGGACGTGTCGATGGAGACGGGGACCGGGAACCGGGCGGCTGCGAGCCGTTCCAGCACGGGGATGACCCGGCGAAGTTCCTCCTCCTCGGACACCTCGGGCGCGCCCGGGCGGGTCGACTCGCCCCCCACGTCGATGAGGTCCGCACCCTCGGCTGCGAGCCGGAGCGCGTGCTCGACACCGGCGCCGGGGTCGAGGTACCGGCCTCCGTCGAAGAAGGAATCGGGCGTGAGGTTCAGGACGCCGACGATGAAGACGCCAGGGGGCGCGAACTCGCGCCCCCCGATGCGGATCGACGATCCTGTCGCCGGGGTCAGCTAGGCCTTTCCCGCCTCGGGCTTGGTCAGGCCGCCCAGGCCCCCGAGAATGCCACCCTTCTTGACCTTCTCCGGCTCGCCCTTGTCGGCGACCGGCGGAGGAGGCGACCTGGTGGGCGGCGCGCGCGTGATGGAACCGCCCGCGAGCAAGAGGTCCACGTCGGCGAGATCGAGCGTCTCGTGCTCGAGCAGCGCGTCGGCGATCTTCCCGAGGGCTTCTCGCCTCTCGAGCAAGATCTTCTTCGACCGCTCGTATTGCTCGTTCACGATGCGTCGGACCTCGGAGTCGATCTCGCGGGCAGTCTGCTCGGAGTAGGTCTGGGTGGAGGCCATGTCGCGACCCAGGAAGACCTCCCCCTCCTTCTTGCCGAAGGCCAGCGGGCCCATCCGCTCGCTCATGCCCCACTCGCAGACCATGGCGCGCGCCATGTTGGTGGCCTGCTCGATGTCGTTGCCGGCGCCGGTGGTCTTCTCGTCGAAGGTGATCTCCTCGGCCACGCGGCCGCCCATGAGGATCGCGATCTGATTGAGCGCGAACTCCTGGTTGATGTTGAGCCGGTCCTCCAGGGGCAACTGCTGGGTGAGGCCGAGCGCGCGGCCGCGGGGGATGATGGTGACCTTGTGCAGCGGGTCCGCGTTGGGGAGGACCTTGGCGACCAGCGCATGGCCGGCCTCGTGAACCGCGGTGGTGCGCTTCTCCCTGTCGCTGATGATCAGCGAGCGCCGCTCGGTGCCCATGAGCACCTTGTCCTTCGCGTACTCGAAGTCCGAGCCCTCGACCTTCTCCTTGTTCCGGCGGGCCGCGTAGAGGGCGGCCTCGTTGACCAGGTTCTCCAGGTCGGCGCCGGAGAAGCCGGGCGTCCCGCGCGCGATCTTGCCGAGGTCGACGACGTCCAGCGGGACCTTGCGGGTGTGCACCTTGAGGATGCCCAGCCGCCCGCCCATGTCGGGACGCGGCACCACGATGCGCCGGTCGAAGCGCCCCGGGCGGAGCAACGCCGGGTCGAGGACGTCGGGGCGGTTCGTGGCGGCGATGAGGATCACGCCGTCGTTCGACTCGAAGCCGTCCATCTCGACGAGCAACTGGTTGAGCGTCTGCTCGCGCTCGTCGTGGCCGCCGCCCAGGCCCGCGCCGCGGTGGCGCCCCACCGCGTCGATCTCGTCGATGAAGATGATGCAGGGGGCGTTCTTCTTTCCCTGCTCGAAGAGATCGCGGACCCGGCTTGCGCCCACGCCCACGAACATCTCGACGAAGTCGGAGCCCGCGATGGAGAAGAAGGGCACGCCTGCCTCGCCGGCCACGGCGCGGGCGAGAAGCGTCTTGCCGGTGCCGGGGGGGCCCATCAGCAGCACGCCCTTGGGGATCCGGCCTCCGAGCTTGGTGAACTTCTTCGGATCCTTGAGGAAGGAGATGATCTCCTCGAGCTCGTCCTTCGACTCGTCGATGCCGGCCACGTCGGCGAAGGTGACCTTGTTGTGGTGCTCGGTCATGAGCTTGGCCTTCGATTTCCCGAAGCTCATGGCCTTTCCGCCGCCCGCCTGCAGCTGTCGCATGAAGAAGAAGAAGAGCAGGAAGAGGAAGACGAGCGGCAGGTACTGCACGAGGACCGTGACCCAGAACGAGTTCTGGTCGGCCTTCTCGTAGAGCACCTTCACGCCCTTCTTCTGGAGCCGCTCGAAGACCGCGCCGGTCGCATCGAGCGGCCCGACGGTGTGGAAGTCGCTCCCGTCCCGCATGTGGCCGTAGTAGTTGGTGTCCTTCACCGAGACGTCACGCACGTCTCCCGACTCCACCTTGGTGATGAAATCGGAGAACGCGAACTCCTTCTGCTCGCGGCCGTGCTGGGCGAAGAACTGGTAGAACGCCACGAACATCAGGATCAGGACGACCCAGAGCAGGATGGTCTTGTAGGACTGGCGCAATTTTCCAAACCTCTTCCCGGGGCTTCCCCCGAAATCTGCCTCTGACCTCCAATATAACAGGGCGGGCCCCCGGCGCAGTCCGGGATCGCTTCTCCCCGGGGGGAATTCTAGCGCAAGCTCGCGCTGACGCTGGGCTTCGCCGACCGGACGCCCAGTTCCGGGATCCAGATCACCCGCCCCTCGTCGTCGGCGAGGACCCAGAGCCGGTCTCTCGCCTCGCGCGGAACCTTCTCGTCGATGAGCCAGGCCTTGAGCTTCTTCGATCCCCTTTTCCCGGCGGGATGGATGCGGTCCCCGGGGCGCCGGCCCCGCCACCAGAGCGGCCAGCTCACGCCGGGGGCGCCGTCGACCTCGAGCACCTCTCCGCCGGGAAGCACGTGCGCACCCGGTCCCGGGACGCAGGTGGCGCCGTGCTCCGCCGTCGCGGCCGGCACCGCCCGGATCGCCACCCCGCCGTAGCGCACGCTGCCCTCGAATCCGCCGGGAAGCGGGGCGCGCGCCGGTGCTCGTCTTCCCAGGAGGGCCAGGATCGACTCGACATGATGGGCCTCGAGCCCGGCCTGGCGTCCGGTGGCGTGCTTCCACAGGCTCCGGATCGCGCGCCGCCGGACGGCGATGGGCTCACGGACAAGGTCCGCCACCCGCGCCGTGCCTCGGGTCACGAGGCGCCGGCCGCGCGCGGAGAGCGCTCGGTCGTCGTCGCGCAGGAGGTCGGCCGCGCGCGCCAGCGCGCTCTCGACATGGGGAGCGATGGCGCGCAGGGCCGGCAGGACCTCGGCGCGCACCCGGTTTCGAAGGAACCTGGGCGTGGCGTTGGTCGGATCCTCGATGTGAGGCAGCTCCCGCTCCTCCAGATAGGCGAGGATCTCGGCACGGGATCGATCGATGAGGGGCCGCACGATGGTTCCTCTCCGCGGAGGAATTCCGGCCAGCCCCCGTGCGCCCGACCCTCGCAGGAGGCGCAGGATTACCGTCTCGGCCTGATCGTCGCGGGTGTGACCGGTGGCCACGAGCGTCGCGCCGGTCAGGCTGGCCTCGCGCCGAAGCGCGGCGTATCGAGCCTTGCGCGCGGCGGCCTGGACGTTGCCCGGTGCGACCAGAACCGTGGTGCGGCGAAGTTCCACTCCGAGCCTGGCGCAGACCGCAGCGCAGGCGTCGGCGTCGCGCGCACCGCCGGGCCGAAGGCCGTGGTCGACGTTCAGGGCCACCAGCCCTTTCAGCTCGCCAGCGTCTCGAAGCTCGGCCAGAGCCCCCAGGAGCGCTGTCGAGTCGGCACCCCCGGAAAGGGCTACGAGTACCCTGTCACCCACCCCAAGAAGGGCTCTTCGCCTGCAAGTGTTCAGAACAAGTAAGGTAAATGGGTTCAAGCTCGCGTCCTTTGATCGCGGTACATTTTAAGGGAGTTGACCGGTCCATATCATCTGGACATCCTCTGGTCTCCACTTGTTTCGACGTTGGGCCGAGGGGCCCCCCCTCCCTCTCTTGGCCCACGGGGGGCCGGCAGAAATGTCGGCTCCTCTTTTTTTTCTCCCCCCGCGCGTCGCCCAACCCTCCCCCGAGTTTCTTGACGTTGCGTGGATGCGCGACGTATGAACGCAGGAACGCACCCGATCCTACCTCAGGGGACAAACGATGGCCGGCACCGACAAGCGCAAGCAGTCACTTTACTTCCCCGAGGACATGCTGAACGAGATCCAGAAGGAGGCCAACCGCCAGGACCGCTCGCTCTCCTGGATCGTCCAGCAGGCCTGGAAGATCGCCCGCGGGGAGATCATGCGGTTCCCGTCGGTGAACGACGTGCTCTCCGGGGTCGCCCGCGAGGACGAGCGCGAGGAACGGGAGCGCGGGACCTAGTCCCCCCGCCGACCCACGGCGACCCCCAGACGGCGCGCCGGGCATTGTCCCGTGCGCCGTTCCTTTTTTGACTCCCCCGGCGGCCGGGGCGATACCGGTGATCATGCCCAGGCCGCCCTCCGACCCGTCCGACCGCGAGCCCTCGTCCGATCCAGAACTGGCTTCCGGATCCCGCGGCGGGGACCCCCGCTGGGTGGAAGCGGGAGACGACGACGGAGCCGACCCGGCTTCGCGCCCCGGAGTCGCTCCACCGCCCTCGCCGCGAGGTTCCTCACGGACGGTCCAGGTGGTCGCGGTCGCCGGCGTGGTCATCGTGGCGCTGGCCGCCGCTCTGCTTTACCGCTCCCATCACCGGCGCGAGGTCCTCGCGAAGGGAATGGTGCGCGCCCACGAACTGATGCGCGCCGACACCTGGGCCGGCTACCGGGCGGCCTCCCAGGTTCTCGAACCGCTGGTCGCCATCGACGCCATGGAAGCCGGGTCGCTGCGCGCACAGGCCCTGGCCATGCTCGCGGCGGACTACCGCGACGAGGCCGCGGCCGCCGAGGCCGAAAGGCTCCTCGACCAGCCCGAGCGGTCGACCGAGGTCCCGCCGGCCGCCAGCCTTGCCCGGGCCGCGCTGGCGATGGGGCGGCGCGAGGTCGGCTCCGCCGCGACCTCGGCTTCCCGCCCCGGAACGGGCGCCGAGGGGCGCGTCGTCCAGGGGCGCGTGGCGCTCTTCGCGGGCAATCCGGCCGGCGCCGCCGAGTTCGCCGCAGAGGCGGTGGCTGCCGACCCGGGGCTTCCCGCGGCGCTGGCTCTGCAAGGCGACGCGTTGCGCCGATCCGGGAAGGCGGAGGCGGCACGCCTCGCCTACCTCGCCGCGCTCCAGGTTTCCCCGAACCACCCGCGCGCCGCGTACGGCCTCGCCAAGCTCGCACTCTCCGGCAAGGCGAAGGCGGACGAGGCCTTCCCCGCGCTGGAGAGGATCCTGGCCGACCGGGAGGGCGCCCCGTCGAACGAGCGCGCCCGGGCCGCGCTGCACCTGGCCGCGCTGCAGGGAAGAGCCGGCGACCGCGCCGGCGCGCAACGGACCCTCGACGCCTCCGGCACGAGCGGCGCCGATCGAGCCTGGCTGGAGAAGGGCGTCAGCGAGGAGGAACTCTCCCGCACCGGATACCGCGTGGTGGACCGCGCGCCGCCTGGCCTCCAGAGCGCGAGCGACGACGACCCGTACGTGGCCCCGCCTCCTCCTCCGCCGCCCGAGCCCCCCAAGGCGGTCGTGAAGAAGGTCGCGAAGAAGGCACCGGCCAAGGCCAAGACCTCCAGCAAGACCAAGGGCGCCAAGGCGCCTGCCAAGAAGACCTCCAAGCCTCCCCAGAAGAAGAGCGCCACGCCGTAGGACCTGCCCGGGCTCCGGGCAATCGCATGCTCGACGGCTGGGCACCCGGCAGAGCGGCAGCGTCCAAAGCGCGCGGGATGCCTGCTCGGCAATGCGGCACGTGGCCTGCACAGAGCCCGGGCACCCCACCCTCTCCGGAGGAATTCCCACGTGAATCCCATCAACTCGGGCGACACCGCCTTCGTGCTCCTCTGCGCCGGCCTGGTCCTGTTCATGACGCCGGGCCTGGCGTTCTTCTACGGCGGACTGGTCCGCGCCAAGAACGTGGTCCACACCATGATCCTCTCCATCGTCTGCATGGCGGTGGTGGGCGTGCTCTGGGCCCTCGTCGGCTACAGCCTGGCCTTCTCCCCCGGCACGTTCGACTCGTTCCTCGGAGGCCCGCACTGGTTCGCGCTGCGCGGCGTGGGGGCCGACGTCCAAAAGGACCTCGCCCCGGGCATCCCTCACACGGCGTTCATGCTCTTCCAGGGCATGTTCGCGGTCATCACGCCTGCGCTCATCTCGGGGGCGCTGGTGGAACGCATCCGCGTGAAGGCCTTCGTCCTCTTCGTCGTGCTGTGGAGCCTCGTGGTCTACACGCCGGTCGCACACTGGGTCTGGGCGCCAGGCGGGTGGCTCCGAGCCCGGGGAGTCCTGGACTTCGCGGGCGGCACCGTGGTCCACATCAACGCCGCGGCGGCCGCCATCGTCGGCGCGCTGCTCCTCGGCAAGCGACGCGGCCTGAAGGCCCCCACGTCCCTTCCGCACAACGTGCCCTTCGTGATCCTTGGCGCGGGCATGCTCTGGTTCGGCTGGCTGGGCTTCAACGGCGGTTCGGCGCTGGCCGCCAACGGAGTCGCGGCCTACGCCTTCGCGAACACCTTCTTCGCCCCTGCCGCTGCCGCCGCGGCCTGGGGACTGGCCGAGCTCTTCTTCTTCCACGGCAAGATGTCGGGCGTGGGGCTGGCTTCGGGCGCGGTGGCCGGCCTGGTGGCCATCACGCCGGCCTGCGGCTTCGTCACTCCCGCCTCGGCGCTCCTCATCGGCGCGCTGGCCGGCCTGGCTTCGCTCCTGGCCGTCCGCTACCGCCCCAGGCTCGGCATCGACGACTCGCTCGACGTCTTCGCGGTCCACGGCGTGGCCGCCACGCTGGGCGCGCTCCTCACCGGCGTCCTCGCCACCAAGCTCGTGAATCCCGACGCCGCCGACGGGAGCCTTTCCCTGCTCGGCTGGCAGGCGGTGGGCGTGCTGGTGACGCTGGCCTGGTCGGGAAGCGTCTCGTTCCTCCTCTACAAGCTGGTCGGCTTCGTCTTCCCGCTGCGCGCCGACGAGCAGGACGAGTGGAGCGGCATGGACTCCGCCGAGAGCGGCGAGCGCGCGTACATTCACACCGACATCGAGTCCAGCTCCGGGGGCACGGTCAAGGCCTGAACGTGCATGGCGCCGGGGCAGCCGGTGCACGTGCGGCGCGCAGCGGCGGCGGCGGAGCCCCGATCGCGCCTGGAATCGGGGCGCCCGTTCATCGGCACGCGGAGTGCAAAGCCACCCAGCGTCCGTCACGTTCGCGCTCCGCGACCAAACACCAGGGAGATTCCCCATGAAGAAGCTCGCCCGAATCCTCGCCGCATGCGCCATCGCGCTGTCCGCGCAGACCGCCTGGGCGACGCCGTCCACGGTGTTCTGGACGCCGGCCACGACCTACGTGCAGCCCTTCCTCATCCCGCACGTCGGCCTCGACACGTACTTCAACGACAAGGCCGCATACCCGATGGACTTCGGTCTCACCATGGGGGTCCTCCCCTTCGAGAAGGTGCAGGCCGAGGTGGGCCTGGACGCCTTCCTCCCCTACTGGTCGCCCATCCCGGGGGCTGGGTTCTTCGCCCCGCCGGCAGGGCCCATGATGCTGAGCGCGAAGGTCGGCCTCACCGAGGGCGCCTTCGGCGAGTGGTTCCCGGGCATCAGCGCCGGCATCTACGGCGTCGGTTTCACCGCCGGTACGTCCTTCGACATCCTCCACGCCGAGGTCGGGAAGACCTTCCCCTTCGGGGTCTTCACCGTGGGTGGTTACTACGGAGTCGGGGGCTCCGACGTGCTCTGGACGGGCTCGGCCGGCGTGGTCCGCGCGGGCTTCATCGGCTCCTACCTCACCCCGGACATCGTCCTCGACCTGAAGGGGCTCAACAAGATCAACTTCTTCGCCGACATCCAGACCGGCAAGAACGCCTTCGGCGCCGTGGGCGCGGGCATCGGCTTCTACTTCACGCCGAGCATCGACATCCTCACTGGCCCGATCTTCTTCCTCGACAAGGCCTCCCAGCCTCCCTTCGGAGCCGGCGGATCCAGCATCATGTGGTCGGTGCAGCTCGACATCGACATCGACTTCGGCGCTGCGCCGAAGCCGCCGCCCGAGCCGGCCAAGTCGTAGCGCGCGCGGGACCGCTTCGTCTCACACCTTGATCTGCTGCAACACCGTGTCGAAGACCAGGAACTCCATCCTGTCCCGCTCCGCCGGACCCAGGCCCGTGAAGGCGAAGGCGACCCGGACCGCCGCCGGCTGGACGATGGCCCCGACCACGCGAACCCGCGCGGCGAGCATCTCCGATCCCGGCAGGCGGAGCTCGACCTTCACGTCCTCGTCGTTCGGAGGGGCCTTGGCGAGCAGCGCGGAGAAGCCGCCCGCCGAGATGTCCTGCGTCACCGCCCGCACCTTGGAGACGCTCCACTCGAGGTCGGCCTGCAGCGCCCTGGCGACGCGAAGCGCCTGGCGCGGCACCTCCCCGGACTTCAGTGCGGCAACCTGGGCCCCCAGCAGGGCCCGAGCCATCTCGTCCCGCCCGGCGCGGTAGGCGGCCAGCCCGTCGCCGGAGAGCTTCCCGGCCCGAGCCTGCTCGTGCTGCGCCTTGAATTGGACGAGCCAGTCCTTGAGACTCATGCGGATCCCCCCGGGAAGTGCCGCATGTTACCAAAGGTGCGGCGCGACGCCATCACCCGTCGTGCGAGGGCAACTCGAGAATTCGGCGGGCCTCGGCCGGCGTGGCCAGTTCACGGCCGGAGGCGCGCACCATCCCCACCGCGGCCGCCACCAGCTCGTGGTTGCCCCTGGCCAGAACTCCCTTGGACAGGTACAGGTTGTCCTCGAGTCCCACCCGCACGTGCCCCCCCAGCTTCAGGGAGAGCTCCGCCATGGGCATCTCGAACCGGCCGATCCCGGCCACCGTCCAGTGGGCTGGCTCGGGCATGCCTTCGACGAGGAATCGAAGGTTGCGCTCGGTCCCGGACATGCCGCCGGGCACCCCCAGCACGAACTGCACGTGGTACGGATGCGCCAGGTGCCCCTTGTCGAGGAGCCAGCGGAGCGTCTCCAGCATGCCGGCGTCGTAGATCTCGCACTCAGTCACCAGGCCGCGCTCCCGGATGCGCCCGGCGATGCGGACGATGTCGGGCCTCGAGTTCACGAAGACGTCGTCGCCGAAGTTCAACGTGCCCATGTTGAGGGTGGCCATCTCGGCGCCCTCGACCAGCGAGCCGAGCCGCTCCTCCACGCTCATGCCCACGGCGCCGCCGGTGGAGCACTGGATCACCAGATCCGAACCGGCCGCGCGGATGCGGTCGACGATCTCCCGGAAGTGGACGGCCGCCTGCGACGGGCGCCCATCCGGATGGCGCGCGTGGAGGTGAACCACCGCCGCCCCCGCGCGCCAGGCGTCGAGAGACGCCCCGGCTATCTCCTCGGGCGTGTAGGGAACGGCGGGGCTCTGCTCGCGGGTCACCTCGGCGCCCACGACCGCGCAGGTGACGATCGCCTTCTCTCCCATGATCCCTCCGGCGACTAGACGCGAACGCGGCGCTGCTTGTCCTTCGGCACGACGCAGGTCCCGGTGGCCCGGCAGACCACCACCGGCTCGGCGAGGACGTCGGCGGCGCTGTCGGAGAGTTCGGGGCGCGGAACGATCACCTTGCGGACCTCGAAGCGCATGGTCCGGGAGGTGCTGCCCACCTTGGTGATCTCGCCGGTGGCCTCGACGTAGTCCCCCGCGTACACCGGGGCGAGGAACTCGACCTGATCGTAGGCCCGGAAAAGCCCCTCGTCGCCGTCGTGGCGGATGAGGAGCTCGGTGGCCACGTCTCCGAAGAGCTGGAGCATGCGGGCGCCGTCCACCAGGTTGCCGCCGTAGTGGGCGTCTGCCTGCGACAGGCGCATGCGAATCAGGACACCGTCAGCCATCTCGCACCTCCGGGTGCGCCTTGCCCGCCTTCTCCAGCACGCGCCCCACGATGTAGTTTGCCACGTCGGACGGCTTCGTCCCCGGACCGAATCCGGCGTCGTACCCCAGTTCCAGCCCCAGCCGGTGATCGATCCGCGGCCCGCCCAGGATCGCCACCACCCGCTCCCGGATGCCCGCCTTCTCGAGTTCCTTCAGGAAGGCCCGCGCGTTCTCCTTGTGCACGTCGCGCTGGGTCACCACCTGCGACACCAGCACCGCGTCGGCGTTCGCCTCCCGGCACGCCCTGGCCAGCGCGGCGTTCTCCACCTGCGAGCCGAGGTTGCGCGCGTCGAAGCCCGGGTAACGCTCCAGGCCGTAGTCGCCCGCGAACCCCTTCATGTTCATGATGGCGTCGATGCCCACCGCGTGCGCGTCGGAGCCGGTGCAGGCCCCCAGCACCACGATGCGCCGCCCCACTTCCCGGGAGATGAGCTGGTTCAGGTCGTCGAACCCCAGCTTGCGGACCCGGACCTCGGGGAGGTCGATGGTGGTGAGATCCACCGACACGTCGGTGCGTCCGTAGACCACGAAGAAGGTGTAGCCCTCGGCGGCCTTCTCCATGGCCGCCACGTGGACCTGGGTCATCCCCATCTTCTTCGCCACCAGCGAGGCCGCCTCGCGGGCGCGATCGCCGGCCACCACCGGGAGGACGAAGGAGAGTTGCATCACGCCGTCGTCGCGACGGTCGCCGTAGGGGCGAACCACCTCGGACGGCGACCCCTGGCGCGGACGTGTCACGGGCTGCCTCCCAGGCGCGCCGTCGCCACCAGTCGGCGCTGCACGTCGAGGGTCTGGCGGGACACCGGGGCGCGACCGGCCAGCCAGACCCGATACTGCTCCCCTCCGTCGCAGGTCGCCCAGGCCCAGCCGTGCCAGCCCCCCTGGTCGGCCTCCTGCGCCACGGCCTTCTTCCCGGCGAAGGTCGACGGATGGCGCCTCACGCCGTCCAGCGAGGTTGCTCCCCGGGCCAGCGCCTCCTCCGCCCCGGAAAGGCAAGTGGCGACCGGCCCGGGCACAGCGGTGGCCCGCACCTCCAGCAAGGCGTCGCCTCCCGGCGAGACGAGCTTCACCTGGCGCGGGCTGCCGTCGGCGCTCCAGTCGGCCGGCGCCTCGAAGTTCAGGCCTGCCACCGAGTAGACCCGGGACGCTCCGTCGGGCGCCGGACGCGACACCGGGCTGACGCGCGCGCAGGCGCTGACGAGAAGGGCCGCCACCGCGCCCAGCCTGGCGAGGCGCCCCCTCATCCGCGCCCTTCCAGGATGTCGAGGAATGGGTTGAAGTATCCGGGCGCCCGCTCCACCACCCCGGAGAGCCCCTTGCCGCCGTCCTCCGCCCGGGCCACGTCTCCGAACCGGGCCTTGCCGATGGCGGCGAAGAGGCCGGCATCGGCGACCTCCTCGAGCAGGTGCAGGGCCTTGCCGAGCGTCTCCGAGGCTCGCCGCTCCACCATCCCGCCGGGCCGGAACTGGATCTCCTCCCCCATCGACTTCCAGGCCCGGTAGACGTAGTCGGCGCTCTTCAGCGCCACGTAGCGATCCATGAGAAACGGGTTGTGCATGGCCTCGGTCATCATGCCCAGCAGCTGGATCGACTGGCCGGTGACCCTCCCCACCACGTCGGCCATCACGTCGTAGGCGTGGCTGAAGAAGATGTCCCCCTCCTTGTGCTTGGTGGGGGGCATGTACTTGATGGGCGCGTCGGGGAAGAGCGTTCGCACGAGCAGCGCCTGGGCCATCTCCCGCGCCAGGGTGTCGTCGCGGTGCGGGTCGATCTCGAAGCTGTGGCCGAGGCCGATGAGCCGGTCGGGCAGGCCGGCCCGGTGGGCGAAGGACTCGTTCACGAACTGGCTGGCGATGACGGTGTGGGCCGCCTCGTCGGCGTCGGCGGTGGTGATGTAGTTGTCCTCGCCGGTGTTGATGATCACGTCGGCGAAGGCGGTGATGCGGCGCGAGAAGTACTGGTCGCAGAGGGTCCGCTTCATGTTGATGTCGCGGAAGAGGATCCCGTACATGGCGTCGTTGAGGAGCATGTCGAGCCGCTCCCAGGCCGCCGCGTAGGCGATCTCCCCCATGCAGAGCCCCGACGCGTAGTTGGTCAGCATCACGTAGCGCTCCAGGCGGCGCGACTCCTCGTCGAGGGCCTCCCGCATGATGCGGAAGTTCTCCTGGGTTGCGTAGGTGCCGCCATAGCCCTCGGTGGTGGCGCCGTGGGGCACGTAATCGAGGAGCGACTGGGCCGTGGAGCGGATCACCGCGATGACGTCGGCGCCGGCCTGCGCCGCCGCCCGAGCCTGCTCGACGTCGTCGTGGACGTTGCCCGTGGCGACGATGAGGTACTTGTGCGGCCGCTCACCCATGCCCAGCTCGGCCTTGAGTGCGTTGCGGTCGGCGACCCGGCGGCGCAGCTCGTCGGCGGCGGCCCGGGCCTCCGCGCGCATCTCGTCGCGGAGCGCTCGCCCCTCTTCGGCGGGGAGCGGGTCCGGGTTCCCGGGCAGCGAGGTGATCCGATCGACGATCTGCATGGCGTCGCGGGCTCCGCGCCGCAGGGCCCACCCCATCCAGTAGGCCGCCCCATGCCCGAGCAACTTTCGCTCGTGGAGGGCGTCCACCATGAGGTTCACGAGCGGGACCCCGCCAGCGCCGGCGTCGTGGAAGCCGAGCTGCCTGAGCACGGTCCGCTCGATCGAAACCGTGGTGTGGCGCTCGACGAAGCCCATCACCTGGCCGCTCACCCGGTGGGCGAGCGCGCGGCAGCGCGACACCACCTCCGGGTCGAGGTGCAGGTCGGGGACGACGCGCCCGTCGGAAAGTCGCATGGCAGCTTCCTACGACGGGGCGGCTGCGCGGGCAACCCCGCGACCGAGCTCGCCCCCCCTATCCGCGCGCGATCCGGCCACCGCCCACCACCTCGTCGCCGGCGTAGAAGACCGCTGCCTGGCCGGGCGCGACGCCGCGAACCGCGGAGCGCAGGCGGACCTCGGCAGAGTCGCCGGGGCCCGGCCGGACCTCCCCTTCCTCGCCGTCGTGGCGGTGGCGCACCTTGATCCGGAGGGCAACCGGGCCAGGCGGGGGATCCCCGGAGACCCAACGAACCTCGGTGACGAGGAAGCGATCGGCGGAGGCCTCCGCCGCCGTTCCGACCACCACCCGCGCCGCCTCCGGCTCGATCCGGACCACGTAGGCCGGCGACCCGGAGGCGATCCCCAGGCCGCGCCGCTGCCCCACGGTGAAGCGGTGGACGCCGCCGTGCCGGGCCAGCACCTCGCCCCCCGTGTTCACCAGATCCCCGGACCGGACCGCCCCGGGACGGCGCAACTCGACGAATCGGGCCGCATCCCCGTCGGTCACGAAGCAGATCTCCTGCGACTCTGGCTTCTCGGCGGTGGCGAGGCCGGCCTCCGCTGCCAGCGCGCGCACCTTCGGCTTCGCGAGATGGCCCACCGGAAAGAGCACCTCGCCGAGCTCCGCCTGGCCGAGGCCATAAAGAAAATAGCTCTGGTCCTTGGCCGGGTCGGCGGCGGCGAGCAACACCCAGCGCCCCCCGCGCCGTTCCACCCGGGCGTAGTGGCCGGTGGCGAGCTTCGCCGAGAGCCCGCGGGCGCGTCGCAGCAGCCAGTCGAACTTCACCTCGGTGTTGCAGGCGATGCAGGGGTTGGGCGTGACGCCACCCAGGTAGTCGTCGACGAAGCGGTCGATCACCCGGCGGCCGAACTCCTCCTCCACGTTGGCAACGTAGAACGGGACGCCCAGCCGGACGGCCGCGGCGCGAGCGTCGTCGAGATCGTCGGGCGCGCAGCAGGATCGTCCGCGGACCCGATCGGAGAAGTCGTGGACGCGAAGGGAGACGCCCAGGACCTCGTGCCCTTCGGCGATGAGCAGGGCCGCGGCGGCCGAGGAGTCGACGCCGCCCGACATGGCCACGAGGACCCTCACCGGCGCTTACCCCTCGACAGCCCGGAGAGGGATCTCGAGGACGAACTTGGAGCCTGTGAAGTGGCGCCGGACGCCCTCCGACTGCGCGCGTGGCGGGCTCTCGATCGTGATGGTCCCGCCGTGGGCCTCGAGGATGCGCTTCGCCACCGGAAGCCCGAGGCCGCTGCCGGGGTGCTTCGACCGGTCGTCCTTGCCGGCAGCGTGGAAGAACGGCTCGAAGAGGTGCTTCTGCTCCTGAGGCGGGATACCGGGCCCCTGGTCCGAGACGGCGAAGCGGAGCGCTCTCGCGTCGCGCTGGACCTCCACGAGCACCTCGCCACCGTGAGGTGAAAACTTCACCGCGTTCCCCACCACGTTGGCGAGCGCCTGCCGGAGCTTCTTGGGATCGGCGGTCACCGGCCCTCCACCCGACTTCTGCACGGCCACGTGCAGCCGCGCCTCGCGTATGGCCGGACGCAGGTCGGCGACCACCTCCTCGGCGAGCGCGTCCGGATCGACGCCGGCCGGGAAGAGCGCCGCGTCCGAGGCCTGCAGGGAGGCGAAGTCGGAGAGGTTCTCGACGACCCGGGTGAGCCTGCCCGTGGCCCCCTGGATCGACTCGAGGATCCGCTGCTGCTGCACCGAGAGGGGTCCCAGCTTGTCGGAGGAGAGGATCTTCAGATACCCGGCCATGGGCGTCAGCGCCGTGCGCAACTCGTGGGCCAGGTTGCCCATGAAGATGCGGCCGAGCCTGTCGCGTTCGACGCAGCGGTCTTCCCAGCCCCGCGCCTCCTCGAGCGCGTGCTCGAGGTGACCGGCCATGGCGGCGGAGAGGGCGCGCAGCCCGGCCCGCTCGCCGGCCTCCGGCAGGCGCTCGCGCTGCCCGGCCAGGACGGCCCGGACCTCGGCGGTCAGCCGCTCGTCGTCGACGGGCTTGGCGAGGAACGCATCGGCGCCGCCGGCGAGCGCCACGTCGTGCTCCGACTGTGCGTCCCCGAGCGCCAGGAACGGCACCTGGGCGAGAGACTTCTCCTGCTTCAGCCGGGTCGCGATCTCCACTCCGTCGATGTCCGGCAGGTGCACGTCCGCGAGCACGAGGTCCGGCGGCAAGGTGAGGGCCCTGTGGATGCCGGCGAGTCCCGAAGCGGCCTCGTCCACCGCGTAGCCCTCGGCCTCCAGCGCGCGTCTCACCCGGGCGCGGAGCGCAGGGTCGCTCTCGATGCAGAGGATTCGCTGGGGCATGGTCGGGGCGTTCCGGCGCCGGGATGATAGTGCGGCCGGAGCCGGGCGGCTCCGGAAAACGACGCAACGGGTCAATTCCCCCCGGACCCCTGCGCCCCGCCGCGGCGCGCGCGCCACCAGTCGCGCAAGTGGCCGGAAAGAGTGGTGCGCGTGTTCGCCGCTGGGTCGTCGAGGACCACCTCGAGCAGGTGGCGGAGCCCCTCCCCGACCTCCTTGCCCACAGGGGTTCCGAGAACCTCCATCACGTCCTTGCCGCCCAACACCAGATCGGAGAGCGCGAGCGGAGGATCGCGGCGAAGTTCCGCCGACACCCCCTTCCGCAACCGGACGACCTCCGCGATCCGACGGGCGGAACGGGGCCCCTGGTGGCGCGCGTCGGCAGTCCACAGATCCAGGATGAGGGGCGCGTGCTCCCGGCCGGCCGCCGAGAGAAAACGGCGAATGGCAGCGCCTCCGCCGTCCAGTCCCGGGAGAGGACCCTCGTCGAGCCCGCGCCGGGCGCCGGACAGGGCCACGACCGCGGTCGCGATCCGGTTGGGCAGTCGCAGCTCGACGACGCTCTGGAGCGCTTCCTCCGGGGGGAGCACGTGCAGCAGCGCCGCCAGGCGGAGCAGACGACACCTCTCCCGATGATCGCCGCCGGTCCCTTTCCGGGAGCAGGGCGGGAAAGGTTCCGAGGCGACCGCCAGGGCGTGGCGGATCCTCGCCGGGGGCAACGCTCCCAGGCGCGGAAGGACGATCGCGAGGAGGCCGGTCTCGGCCAGGGTCCGGAGCCCTTTCACGGCGTGTGGCCCGACCAGCAGCCGGGACAGCTCCTCCGCAACGCGCTCTCGCGATACCTGCGCCACCACGGAGAGTGCGGCTGGAATGGCCCGCCGGGTCGCGGGCGCCAGGGCGAAGCCCAGCTGCGAAACGAATCGCGCGGCGCGCAACGGACGCAGCCCGTCCTCGGAAAAGCGTTCTCGCGCGTCGCCCACCGCGCGGATCCGCCGCCGCGAGAGGTCGCCCTGTCCGCCGAACGGGTCCCGCAACTCGTGGGCGAGAGGGTCCCACGCCATCGCGTTCATGGTGAAGTCGCGCCGCGCCAGGTCGGCCTCGAGGTCGCCGTGAAAGGTGACCCGGCTCGGGCGCCGGCCATCGAGATACTCGGCCTCGCCGCGAAACGTGGTCACCTCGACCCGCGCGCCTCCCTCGAGGACCGTCACCGTTCCGTGCTCGATGCCGGTGGGGATGACCTTCAGGAAGAGGCGCTGCACCTCGTCCGGGGTGGCGGGAGTGGCCAGGTCGAACTCCCCCGGGTCGTGCCGTTCGCGCGCGAGGAGCAGGTCGCGAACCACGCCGCCCACCAGCCACGAACGGTGACCGGCCTCGCCAAGCCGTCGCAGCACTTCCGTCACCTCGGGAGGAACGTCCTCGGCCCGGAGCCACCGCGTCGCCTTGCTCGCCATCCTCGCCATCCTCGCCTACCCAAAGCCGAAATCCGCCCCGGGGTCCAGTCCTCGCGAACCTGATACCCTCGGAGGAGCAGGAGAGGGACTTCCTTGGCGCGGGCTTCCGGACCATTGCCGTCGCTGGAGCGCGGGCACCCGGCGCCCGGCGCGGTGAGCCGGTTGCTCGAGGAACTGGCCGAGGCCCCGCCGTCCGAGGTGGGGGACGGCTGGAACAGCTGGCTCGCTCCCGGGGTGGTGACGGGGCGATTCGAGCTGGTCCGGGAGATCGGGCGGGGCGGCTTCGGCGTGGTCTGGGAGGCCGTCGACCGGGAGAGCGGCCGGCGCGTCGCCTTCAAGGCCGTCCGTCCCGGCGGGAAGGGCGGAGTCCGCGAGGCGCGGCTGCTTCAGGAGGCGGAGGTCTCGGCACGCCTGTCCCACCCCGGGATCGTCTCGCTCCTGGACGTGGGGCGGAACTCCCACGGGCCCTTTCTCGTCCTGGAGTTGCTGCGGGGCTGGACGCTCGCCTCCCGGCTCGACTACGGCGCCCTGCTGCCTGCCGAAGCACTGCGCATCGGCGCCGCCACCACCGGGGCCGTGGCCCACGCCCACGCCCAAGGCGTCGTCCACCGCGACCTCAAGCCGGCCAACGTCTTCCTCTGCGAGGACGGCAGCGTGAAGGTCCTCGACTTCGGCCTCGCCCACGCCTTCGGCCATCGGCGCGCCGACGGGGGGACGCCGGCCTACATGGCGCCGGAGCAGCGGCGCGGCGCTCCCGAGGACGAGCGCACCGACGTCTTCGCGCTCGGCGTGCTGCTCCACCGGATGCTGTCCGGCGAGTTGCCCTTCCCCGACCTGGCAGGGCGCGCGGTGCAGGGGCCCGAGCCGGCTCCGGCGCTCGAGGTCGTCGGCGCTCCCTCGCTCGGGCCTCTTCTCTCCCGCATGCTGGAAAAGGATCCGGTGCGCCGCCCGAGGGACGCCGGGGCGGTGCTGCCGGGGATCGAGGCATCGCGCGAGGAACTGGCCCGCGCCCCGGCCCGGGTGGCCGTCGCGCCGGTGCGGGTGCGCCGGCTCCCCTCCGCCGACGCCCGGGCCTACGAGTATTGCCTGCGCGCCCGGCAGTTCCTGATGGTCCCCCTCAAGGCGAATCTGAGGTTCGCCTGCGAGATGTTCGCGCGCGCCGTCGAGGTCGACCCCCGCTACGCGCCGGCCCACGCCGGGCTCGCCGAAGGTGCCGCCCAGTTGCACATGTACTACCCGTCCGCCGGAGGCGACCAGCTGGGGATCGCCCACGCCGCCAGCGCCCGGGCCCTGGAACTCGATCCCGGGCTCGCCGAGGCTCACGCCGGGCGTGGACTCGCCCTCTTCCTCTCCAGGCGCCTGGAGGAGGCGGAGCGCGAGTTCAAGACCGCCATCGCGGCCGATCCGTCGCGGCCCGAGGCCCGCTACTATTACGCTCGCGCCTGCTTCCAGCAGGGGCGGAACGCGGAAGCCGCCAGCCTCTGCCGCGAGGCCAACGCGGCGCGGGAGGGCTACCAGGCGGCCTTCTTCGCGGCCCAGGCCAGCGAGGCCTCCGGGGAGCACGCCGAGGCCCTCGAGGCCTACCGCCTGGCGCTCGGCGTCTGCGAGCGCCACATGGAGATGAACCCGGACGACCCGCGTGCGGCGACGATGCGGGCGGTCTGCCTGGCCCGGATCGGCCGGCGCGAGGAGGGCCTCCATTGGGCGCGACAGGCCCTCGCCATCGACCCGCTCGACGCGGGCGTCCGGTACAACGTGGCCTGCCTGTACTCGGTGGAGGGCGCCGCGGACGACGCGCTCGACTGCCTCGAGGAGGTGGTTCGCGCCGGGTTCCAGAACCGGGAGTGGATGGAGCGCGATCCGGACCTGTCGTCGCTGCGCGGGCTCCCGCGATTCCAGGCCCTCATGGACGGCCTGGCGAGAGCGCCGTCGGACCCACCCGCCGCCGGCCAGCCGGATGAACGAGCCGTACCCCGGGAGCACGGGGTAACCTCTCCGAGGGGCCCCAAATAGGAGGGACCCCCGCCAGCCGCCTTCGAAATAGGATGCGCCCCCATGCCATGGAGCCCCGTTGAAGTGCTTTCGGGCGTCCCGTTCGATCAGGCCGAGCGGGCCATCGCCCTCCTGCGCGACGCGGGGATTCACGTGAACGTGCGAAAGGTCGTGGAGGGGCGGTGGCTGTACGTCGCTGCGGTAGACGAGGAACAAGCACTCAAGCTGCTCGCGGCCCACCGGTTCCCGGCTCCGTTGGCCCGGGCAGGCGAGTCGGTGGTCGGGCGGCAGGCCACGCGGTCGGCACCCGGTGACGACGTGTGGGCGCTCCTGCTAGGGGAAGAGACGCCCTGGCCGAGCGTCTACTCGTTCCCCTGAGCGACGAAGAACGGCGCGTGATCCTCGCGTGCAATGCTAGACCCGTGCCCACCGCCCTCTCCTGATCCGGCTCGCTCCTCCCCGCCCAACATCTCAAGCCCGGCGACGAGGTCGAGAGCGAGTGCTGCCGGGCGACGCTGCGGGGGCCCTGCCGCCGTCCCGTCCCGTGAATCGCACCCCAGTCGCACTCAGGGCGCAAGCCCGTGCCGCCTTAGAGTAGCGCCCCACCTCGGGTCGCCGCGCATCGGCGCCCAGTAGGACGTGCTTCGCAGGTCGGCCTGGTCCGAATAGCCTCTCGCCAGTGCCTGCTCAAGCGAGGCGAAGGCGCGGTCGAGGTCCCCGAGCTGCGCGAAGGCCATCGCCCGCCACGCCTCGTCCAGGCTGGTCGTGTCCGCCCTTATCGCGGCCAGGGCCTCCCGCGGCCGGTTCGACCCCATGGCGACCCAGAAGAGCCCGGCTTCTACGAGCGGTGCCTTGGTGGCGGCCTGGAGTGCGGCCAGGTCCGCCTCGGCCTCCGCGATCCGCCCCTGCTGTACGTGGATGCGCAGCAGGTGGTACCTCGACGGCCAGTATTGCGGCGCCAGCGCCAGCGCCTTCCGGCACGCCGCTTCCGCCTCCTCCAGGTGAGGCGGCCCAGCATAGCCGAGGCACCAGCAGAGCTGGTCCCACGCCACGTGGTCGCGCGGCGTGGCCTCGACCACGCGCCTGTAAAGGGCGCTGGCGCCCAGGTAGTCGAAGCGGACCGCCCGGATGCCGGCGGCCGCATCGAGGGAGGCAGGTAGCTGCGGGTCGAGCGCGAGCGCCCGGCCGGCGAGCGCCTCCGCTCGGGCCAGCAGCGCGGGAGAGCTGTCGAAGTCCCGGTAGCTGGTGGAGACGGCCGACGCAAGGCTGGCCATTGCCGGGGCGAAATTCGGATCGATGGCAAGCGCCCGCTCGAAGTGCGCGATGGAGTCCTTCATGATCGCTGGATCGTCGGCGCCCTCACCGTAGCGCGCCTGCCCCTTCAGGAACTCGTCATAGGCCGCGGCGTTGCGCGTGCCCCAGTTGGCCAGTGCGCTCGCCTCGCCCGGGGAGAGCTTCAGGCCGAGGGCCTCGACGATTCGCCCGGCAAGGCGGTCCTGAACGGCGAAGATGTCGTCGATGCGCGCGTCCTGGTCCTCCGACCAGATCTGGACCGCGTCGCTCGTTCGGACCAGGGAGGCTGTGACGCGAACTCTGTCGCCGGCACGGCGCACGCTTCCCTCCACCAGATAGGCGACGCCCAGATCGCCACCGATCTCGCGCGCCGAGCGCTTGGTGCCCTTGAACTTCGCGGCGCTGGTGCGCGCGGTCACGGCGAGGCCTCGCAGGCGGGAGAGTTTGCTGGTGATCTCCTCCGTCATCCCGTCGCCGAAGTAGTCTTGCCCCGGGTCGCCGGAGATGTTGACGAGAGGGAGCACGGCGATGGACGGCGCGGCGCCCGGCGTCGCGGAAGCTGGACGATGCTCGGACTCCAGCTTCCATGCGTACCAGGCGACACCCGGCAGCGCGCCCGCGAGCCCCACGACGACCAGCAGCGCAGCCAGCCGGCGGCGGGAGAAGTAGATCCCGCCCGACTCCCTGGCCGATGGCGTCCGCATCACGCCCTGCGCCGTCAGGTCGAAAAGCCAGGCCAGGGTCAACGCTGCCGGAAAGCCCACCGCCAGGGCCGCGATGACCGCGGTGAGCACCCAGTCCGGCAGGTGCAGGCCGTGCATGAGCGGCTCGCTCACCTGGAGCGCCGCGAAGGCGAAGATGGCGTACCCGACCATGACCCGGAACACCCGCCGCCGCCGCAACTCGACGAGGAGGTCGCCGAGCGTCGCCTTCCGCGGGCCGGCCGGAACCGGCGCCTCGCCGGGCTTCACGCCCGTCGGCGAATCGCGATCATCCCCGGCGCCATCGACCACGCGCACCTCCCCTGGGAGCGGGTCGAAGCTACCTGATTGAGGAGTGCGGCGTCATCCCGGCATGGGAAGGTGGGCCAGCCACGCGTAGAGGGCCTTGATGGACTCGCGCCGATGGCGCTTTCCCTTCACTTGCTCCAGGGCCGGGAGGACGTGCTTCGCTGCCTTCCTCATCGGGTGATCCTCCCGAGGAAGATGGTCCCACGCCGGTCCCACCTACGCAGGAACCCCGGAGTCCGTCGGACCCACGGGGCTCCTATCATTGCGTCTTATTGCGATTACTGGTGACCCCGGCGTGACTCGAACACGCGACCTGCGGTTTAGGAAACCGCCGCTCTATCCACCTGAGCTACGGGGCCTCGGACACCGAAGGCGCATCAGATACCGCGTACGCCCGCGCCCCGCAAGGCGCGCGGCCGGGGATTGGCGGTACCGAAGCCGCATCCGCTAGCATCCGCCCGTGACCAGGGAGCCATTCCTGCGAACCCGGTCGGGCCGGGTGTCGCTGCTCGCCATGCACCCGGTCTTCCGCACGGTCGCCATGGGAGAGGCCCTCACCGGGCAACTGTACCTAGCCGTCCTCATCGCCCGCTTCGCGAACTCGGCGATGCGCGCTCCACGCGGGGGCGACGACGCCGGGTGAAGGTGGCCGACACGCCCCATCTGGCGTGGCTTTCCCTCCCCTCCTCCCGATAGTCTTCCCGGAATGGCGGCATCCGAGGCCTCGGTCCACCGGGACGGAGATGGAACACTCGTGGTCAGGGTGTCCGGGGACTGGTCGCTCGAGTCCGCGGCCCCCGCCCCTGCGGCCGTCGAACGGGAGATCCGGGACGCTCCGCCCGAGCGGCTGGTCTTCCAGGCCCGCGAACTCGGCCGGTGGGACTCGTCGCTCGTCTCCTACCTGGCCTCCATCGCCGAGGTGGCCCACGGCGAGGGGTTGACGGTCGACACGACCGGGCTTCCCAGGGGTCTCCAGCACCTGCTAGCGCTTGCCGGTGGGCCGCGCCGCCCCATCCCCCCGCCGCCCCCCCACCAGAAGCTCCCCACCCGGGTCGGCGCCGCCGGGATCGACTTCGGCGCGCACGCCGCCGGGATGCTCGAGTTCGTGGGCCGGGCATCCCTGGCCGTGCGAGACGTCCTCCTCGGAAAGGGCCACTTCGAGCGGCGCGACTTCTGGCTCCTCGTCGAACAGACCGGCGGGGCCGCCCTGCCGCTGGTGGCGGTCATCAACTTCCTGGTGGGGGCCGTGCTCGCCTTCCTCGGCGCGGTCCAGCTGGAGCAGTTCAACGCCACCATCTACGTGGCCAACCTCGTGGGGGTCGGCACCGTCCGCGAGACCGGCGCCCTCATGACCGGCATCGTCATGGCGGGCCGGACGGGAGCCTCCTTCGCCGCGGTGCTCGGGACCATGACGGTGAACTCGGAGGTGGACGCCCTCGAGACCATGAACTTCCCGCCCATGGAGTTCCTGGTCGCGCCGCGAATCCTGGCCATGATCCTGATGATGCCGCTGCTCGTGCTCTACGCCGACCTCTTCGGCATCCTGGGCGGGTACGTGGTGGCCACCGGACTGCTCCATCTCACGCCGGCGCTCTACCTGACCCAGACCCGCGAGGCGATGGCCTTTGGCGACGTGATGGTCGGCCTCCTCAAGGCCCCCGTCTTCGGCGCCGTGGTCGCGCTCTCCGGGACCTACTTCGGAATGACCACCGGACGGACGGCCTCGTCGGTCGGCATCTCCACCACCCGGGCGGTGGTCTCCGGGATCCTGCTCGTCATCGTCGTGGACGCGATCCTCACCGTGTTCTTTTACGCCGTGAAGCTCTAGAAAAGCTCCGTGCCCACCCCGACCCCAGGCGCCGATCTCGTGACCGTGGACAGGATGACCCTGGCCTACGGCGACTTCGTCGTGCAGCGGGACCTCTCCTTCTCCATCCGCCAGGGATCCATCTTCGTGGTGATGGGGGACAGCGGGAGCGGCAAGAGCACCCTCATGCGCCACATGATCGGCCTCGACCGCCCCGTGAGCGGCGACGTCCGGTACGCCGGCGCGCCGTACTGGAGCGCTTCCCAGCCCGAGCAGCACCGGCTCAGGAGCCGGTTCGGCGTGCTCTTCCAGGGAGCCGGCCTCCTCAGCTCGATGACCCTCTCCGAGAACATCTCCCTGCCGCTCCTGGCGCACGTGAAGGTCCCCCGAGAAGAGGCCCGGGAGGTGGCGGTGACCAAGCTCGCCCTGGTCGGCCTGGGCGGGTTCGAGGACAGCTACCCGTCGGAGGTGAGCGGTGGCATGCGGAACCGCGCCGGCCTGGCCCGAGCGCTGGCCCTCGACCCCGACATCCTCTTCCTCGACGAGCCCTCGGCCGGCCTCGACCCGCTCTCGGCGCGCCACCTCGACGACCTGATCCTCGAGCTTCGGGCCAGCCTGGGCGCGACCTTCATCGTCATCACCCACGAGTTGCCAAGCATCTTCGCCATCGGCGACGACGCCATCTTCCTCGACGGCGAGCGACATCAGATGATGGCGCAAGGTCCCCCCCGCGAGATGGCGGAGACCGCGACCGATCCCAAGGTGAAGGCCTTCCTGCAACGGGGGCAGTATCCATGACGAGAGCGAACCCAAAGATCGTGGGCGGCTTCATCATCGGGGGGACGCTGCTCCTCCTCCTGGCGATCGGCGCGCTCGTGTCCGGCAAGTTCTTCACCCACAGCACCACCTTCGTCTCCTTCTTCCCGGAGTCG
>Ga0315290_10000511_pt1 | contig 25490 bp, 22 predicted proteins | sample YL17G12_0_MG_FD_203627 | JGI IMG/M metagenome (GOLD analysis project Ga0315290, IMG submission 203627) | Sediment microbial communities from Yellowstone Lake, YNP, Wyoming, USA - YL17G12_0 | ecosystem: Environmental > Aquatic > Freshwater > Lake > Sediment | place: USA: Wyoming | collected... | reverse complement strand
CGCATGGTTGTTAGCCGATGTCTCGTTCAGCGGCATGGACGTTGCCCGCGAGCTTGAATCCGGCTTAAAGGAATACATGCAGTTCAAAGGGGTCAAGTTCGAACCGGTAATGCAAGAATAAGGAACACCGGCGGAACGTATTCTCAAGGCTTGCCGACCCCGCCCCTCAGGCCGCCAGCCTCCCCAGGTTCCCAGATCGCCAACCCCGCGGCATCGAATGGCACAGTTTCCGATAGTCCGCGAGTCACCCGATTTCGGGGCAAAATCACGCCCGTTAACGTCAGGCTGATTCAAACTTCGCGGAAGTCGAGAGAGTCTCATGAAAATACTGCGTTCAATGCTGGTCGCAATCGCCCTGACCTTGGCGATGACCGCGCATTCCGACGAGCCAGGAATTTCGGCGCTGGAAGGCAAATGGGCGGTCGATGTCTCGCTTCTGCCGATCCCCGCCGAAGCGCGACCCAAGAGCGTCACGATCACGTTTGCGGAAGCCGCGGGCGGGCGTCTGGCGACCAGGGTCGAGGTGGTGAGTTCATCCGACACGATCATCTACGCCGAGAGCGTCGCGGAGCTTAACGGCACGCCAGTCGCCGTCAAAGGCGACCTTGAAGCCGATACGATCGCAGCCGCAATGCCCGCACCCGGCGTATTGATCATGCAGCTTTCGCGAGGCGGAGTACCGGGATCGACCCGTGTCTATACGTTGTCCGCAGACCGCAAGTCCATGATCGAAACGGCCGCCAACTTTGGCGATGACGGCCGCCCCTTCATGCGCACCAACTACTTCAGGCGAGTGGAGTAGGTTCGCACGATCGATAGCCGCCCCGCCCGCCCGGAGGAATCGAATGGCACAGTTTTCGATAGTCCGCGGGTCAGCCGATTTCGGGTCAAAATCGCCCCGGATAGTCCGCGGGTGATGCGGGAAACCGCATGCAATTCATGAGCTTGGAAGTGGTGGCCAGGGACGGAATCGAACCATCGACACGCGGATTTTCAATCCAACGGAGAGCCCGGTTCGGCGCGAGTAAGTCGAAGAGGTTTGACGAGTTTTCTCGGGGCCGACCGAACCGCCCTCACCGACCGAGCCCATACCGAACCGAAGGCGTGAAAACCCGCGTTTTTCTTTGAGTGGCCCAACGCGCTCAACGGCTTAGCCGCATCGCGACCGAACTAGTTCCGAACTGTGCGTCGAACGGGTTCACCCGGGGTCCCGCCGGCACTAGCCCTCAACGACGGCAGCCGGCCGGGAACCTGCGAATCTAAAAACCTGGCTACCTGCGAGACTGAACGCCGGCTCGGTGGTAAGACTTGTCAGCGATCGGCGCGCGTTCACAACCTAATGACGATTCGAGCCAACACGATCACGCCACGGCTCGGCGAAGGGCCCGCAACGGGGTCAGTTCGTCTCGGATCCAATATTTGCGGAGCACAGGGCAATTCCGCCGGCAATGCAGCGTGTACTGCGCCGCGGCGAGCTATTTTGGCTATTCGCGCGCATAACCATCGTTGAAAGCAATAAAGAATGGGGACGGCATCAAATGATCTACTGCCACCGGGCTTCCATCGCGCGCTGTAGCTCGCTTGTCGTCAGCGCATGTCTTTTCGCACCCGTTGCATCCGTCGCCGACAGTGTCTGCTCGCAGTGGGACGTAAGCGGCGACTGGACACTCATACAGACGAATGACACGGCTGTGTCCCTTACGTTGACGCAGACAGAGCATGGGTTGTCGGGATATGCGAGTTTTGGACGCGTCGTAGAGAACAAGTTCTTCATGTGCAGTATTGGTATCTGTGGCAAGGACACAGTTATTCATTCGGGCCCAGCCGTCGGAACGATTAACGGCAACTCCTTTGATCTCACTGTCTATTGGAACGACAATGCCACAGGCGTTTACACGGGCCAGGTCGGACCCCAGGGGCTGATCGTGGGCAGCGGGTACGATAAGAACAATCCCGCGAGTAGGGCAGATTGGCACAGCGATCGCGTAGCCGTTTGCTCGAACGCCGCAGCCGCTGCACCGCCGGCGCCGGCAAGACCCACGATGGCGCTCGGCCGCGTCCAGATGCCTGCGGGAACTTCGGTAGCGCCTCCCATGACCATGTGTGAGCACGCCGCGGCAGCGCGCGCGCGCAACTCACCCGCCGCGCCGGGGCTCGAAGCGCAATGCGCAGCGCAATCTGCCAAGCCTGCATTGCCGGTGCTCGACGAAGCCTGGCGCAACGACAAATCGGCCCGGGGCGAAGCCCTTGCCGCTGCGGATCCCTTGGCCGTGGAGTTGCGCAATTCGATCCCCGAGGGCAAGTCCCGCAACGGATTCGACTACGGGATGGCCGTGGCCGAAGGCGATGCCGCGAATGGACCTGGCAAACAGGCCATACACGATGCCCTGGATCCGGACGAACGGTTCGGTTTTGAACGAGCCGTCCGGTTTTCGGTGGAACGCAATGCCAATGCGGATATGGCCGGCAAAGGCGCCGCAATCATGTTGGCCGATCCCACCGTGGCCGCCGTCCGCGACAGTTACGCGGCGGCCATTGCCAGGCGGAGCGGGGCGGCCGATCAAGCCGCCTTCTACAAGCTTGGGTTTGATATCGCCACTGGGCTGTTCGGCGATCCGGATCTTGGTGCCGCTGGCAACACGTTGATCGGACCGGGGTCGTTGAAGGTCCGCAGTTCTCTCGCTCCCGGCCCTGAGCAGACGGGATTCGACGACGCCGTGAGCTTCCATCTCAAACGCGATTACCACAAGTAGGCACGGTGGCGGTGGCGTGTTGCCGCCGGGGATTCCGAGGAACAGCTTTTCTTGCCTGAATGCTGGTGAGCACGCACGTAGCCGGAGAATCGAATGAACGTACATCGCTTGAGACCGCGCGCATCGACGTCACGCGTGGCAAACGGGCCTGACCATTTGCATTGTCCGCGACTCCCGCTGGCCCTTCTGAGCTTGCTGGCGAGCATGCCGGGCGCCGCGTCTGCGGAGGCCTTTCTGCCGCCGATGGGTGGTGGTGGCGGTGGCCAGTTCATCGGGGCCTGTCCGGCAGGGCAGAACCTCAACGGGTTCGAGCTGCGCGCCGGCGACGACATTGATGCGATTCGGCCGGTGTGTGTGACAGCCTACGGACCCGGTGAAACCAGTGCGCCGGTCCTGACCCGTGACTCCGGACTGGTCGCAGTTCCCGGCGGGTTGGGAGGGCTGTTTCAGCAGGTCGCTCCGGGCTGGTTCGGCGGGCCCGGAGGCGCAATTCAGCGTGTCCTTTGCCCGGCCGTCACACCGGTCGTGCTGGGTATCGATGTGGAATCCGAAGGCACCCACGTAAAAACAATCAATAACATCCACTTGTTCTGCGGCGATGTCGTCGCGGCGCAGTTTGTTCCAAGCGCTCCATCGGCCGTCTTCGATGCGCCGTTCAGATACCCCGAAGTCAAGACATCACAACGCTGGGAATCCCAGCGCTGCCGCGGCGGTCAGGTCGCTGTGGGCGTGCACGGGCGTGCCGGCGAGTATCTGGACGCAATGGGCCTCATCTGCGACCCAGTACGCATCGCGTCGCGCCCTCCGGGCTCGCCGGCCCCGGTGACCCTGGGTCGCGTCCAGGGCGTCGAGCCGACCGGACCACCGCTATCGATCTGCGAGTCCGCACGCAACGCCCGCGCGCGCAATTCGCCCGCCGCGCCGGGGCTCGAAGCGCAATGCCGCGCGCAGCAGCCCCCGGGCAAGGCCCTCGGCCGGGTCAAGTCTACTGAGCCAGCCGGCGCGCCGGTCCCGCTCTGCGATGCCGCAGGAAGTGCGCGCGACCGCAACTCCCCGGCGGCACCGGGGCTCGAGAAGCAGTGCCTCGCCCTCGGTGGGCACCTGCCGCCGAGCCCTGGCGCGGTGAACCTGGAGGAACTTGCCGCGCGAGGAGCGGCGATCGCCAATGACGACCCAATGTCGGGCGAACTTCGCAACCAGCAACCCGACGGTCCCATACGCCACGGCTTCGACATCGGCACCGCGGCAGTCGAAGGCGACACGGTGTGGGGCCCTGGCAAACAGAAAGTCCTCGATTCCCTGCCGCTCGCCGAGCAGGAAGGATTCAAAGTGGCCTCGTCGTTCGCCTTGGACCGTAACCGCAATACCGAACTCGCTGCCATCGGAGCGGCGATTGATGCCGCGGACCCGATCCTCGCAGAGGCCCGCGGCGCAGAGGTGGATGTGCGCTACTGGCTTGGCTTCGACATTGCGACCGGACTCTTCGGTGACCCGGCACTGGGTGCGAAGGGAAATACGGCGACCGGGCCTGGGTCATTGGGCATTCGGGATGCGTTGAGTGCGCCGGCACAGCGAGGGTTCAATGCAGCGTCAGCGCTGCACTTAAGTCGTCACTACTAGTCGACCAACCGTTGGCGCCACCCACGCAGATGCCGGCGTGAGTTCGCGCCGCAGAAGCTCACAGGCGCCGCAGTTCGACGCGGCGATTGCGTGCCCGCCCTTCCGGCGTGTCGTTGCTCGCCTGCGGCGCCGACTCGCCGTAGCCGCCGGTCGACAACCGACCGCCATCGATGCCGTAACGGCTGACCAGCGCATCCTTCACTGCCTCCGCTCGCCGCTTCGACAGTTCGAGATTCGCCGCATCGTTGCCGATCCCGTCGGTGTGTCCGCCGATGCTCAGCTTCCAGCTGCTGTTGCTGGTGAGGGCTGCGGCGATCTCCGCCAGCACGGGCGTGGACTCCGGCCGGAGACGATCGCTGGCGAAATTGAAGTAGATCCCATAGACGTCGACGCGCTTGTCGTTGGCAAGGTGCTTCTCGATCTCACCGCTGGTGGGAAACGAGATCTTCGTATAGTGATGCCTGAAGCCTGAGACGATGCCTGAGTAATCGAGAACGATGGGGAGTTCTTCGTTGTCGAGAACGGTCAACGAGGTCTGATGACGGGTGTTGCGGAACGCGAGCCCCGTCAACACCGGCAGGTCCACAACGCGATCGTTTACGGCGATCGGAAAGGTCTCCCGGTCGTAGCGCCCGGAGTGGAAGTTGCCGTCCACGTCGATCGCTAACGGATGCTTCAAATGCTGCCAATCGTCGAGCACCTCGATGTACCGATGCGCGGTGTTGGTAGTCGACTTGAGCTCCTGCAACGAGCGGGTCGATAGACTGAACATCGTTGCACCCGCAATGACTGGCGGGAGGTGGTCTCCCGCTTCGACGAGGTAGAAGTGGGAGTCGCGCAGGTCGGCGCGACACAGGCGCCGGTGTCCAACGGTCTCCCGGTGATCACAGGTGTAGGTCACATCGGCATACGCCGCGGTGACCGCGGTCACCTGCAGCAGGCACTCGTATTCCTCGTCATCGCTCTCGGAGTGCGGCTTCCAGACCTCCGCGAGTGTCAGCCCAACCGTGAGCGGCACCAGCGACGGTGGGGTGTTCTGCGCTTCTGCGGGAGGCGGCGGACAGTCTCCACCGATCGCCAGCCCGGCGGGGAACTCCGGCGTCCCTTGCTCCGGAGCTGGGGCCGCGGGCCGCGCGATGCGGACTTCCTCGTCGGGTGCCGACGCGCTGCTCGTGTCGTGCATCATGCTCGCCGCCAGTTTGGCCAGGCCGTCGACGGCAGCCGCTGAGTCGACGCCGGCAGCCGGGGTCGCGACGGCGGCAGCCGCGCGCGTCGGCGCCGATGATGTGCGGACACCGGCACGTTCGAACAACTTCCGGGCCACAGCGACCGCCCGCTCCTCCGCGCCCGGTCGCATCGGCAGCGAGATGCTGACCAGCGTCTGCCCCGAGCGTATGCTCAGCACGCCTTCGATGCTGTACGCCGCGTCGTCGCCGAGTTCGATGCTGTGTGCCACCTGGCGACCTGCAGCGCTCCCCTTGAACGTGTCGGCCAGCAGACGTTCGAACGATGGGGCAGGACCGTCTTGCCACTCGATCGTGATCTCCGCCTGCGCGTAACTGCTCGCGTCGGCTGGTGGATACGTGCACGAGGTCTTCCCCGCCACGCTCTCCCCGCTCGGCTTGCCGATCGGGCCGCCGAGTAACTCGCTCATGTCGGCGGCCGTGAGAAGCCCGCACGGCTTTGCGCTGCGAAGCGTGCCTGCCGCAGCGGCCGATGCCTCCGGCGCCTGCGGAGCGTCTGGTAAGTCCAGTGGCTTCGCTGCGCCTGCCAGCGGTACCTCGGCATCGGGTGCGCGTTGGCAGCCTGCCGCGAGCGTGATCGAGGCAGCCAAGAGTACGACCGCCATGGCCCGAGCATTCATCGAGGACCTCCAGTATCCACCGCGCTCGCGGGAGCCGCCGTCTGTCGCATGCGGCGAGAGCAGCGGACCGGCGGCTTTGAGGCAAAGGACATGGACTGCTCCCTGACGTTAATGGGGATCGCTTTCACGGACATTGTTCACAGGCGCCGCAGTTCGACGCGGCGATTACGTGCCCGTCCTTCCGGCGTGTCGTTGCTCGCCTGCGGCGCCGACTCGCCGTAGCCGCCGGTCGACAACCGACCGCCATCGATGCCGTACCGGCCGACCAGCGCAGTCTTCACCGCCGCCGAACGGCGCTTGGACAGGTCCAGATTCGCCGCATCGTTGCCGATCCCGTCGGTGTGACCATCGACCTGCAGCTTCCAGTCCGGGTGCGCCTTGAGCACCGCAGCGATCTCTTTCAGCACACGTTCCGATTCCGGACGGATGTCGGCACGGTTGAACGAAAAATAGATGCCGTAGACCTCGGCCACTTCCTTCTTCGCCAGCGCACTCTCAATCGACGACGGCGCTTCCTTCGGCTCCGGATACTCGATGCGCAGAATCGTCGACGCTGCCCCAAGACCGCTCCACCGCAGCACGATCGGGTTGGAGGGATCGTCCAGCACGAAGTACTCGAACTGCGCCGGACCCTTGCGGCCGGTCAGGGTGCCCTTCGCGTGCAGGACCGGCAACGATGTGCTGCGGCCGTTGACCAGCACGGACAGGCTCGGCGATGGATCAACGACTCGCGCGAGGGTGCCGGAATACTCGCTCCTGATCGCGCACGTGCCAAAGAAGTCGCCGACGTCGAGGTAGGTGATGGCAGCCTTGCCCGTGGTGCGCAGGTCGTTGATCATCACCGTCGAGAACCCCGGCACGGTACCGGGCAACGTTTCGGGATCACCGTCGCAGAAATAGGGCCGCAGTTTGCGGGAGTTGGCCCGATCCACCGCCAGCACCTTGCGCGGGATCGTCAACTGCACCGGTTCACCGCCGTCGGTACCGGGCAACTCACCGGATCTGACCGTGCGGTAGCCGCTCGCGTCGATCGAAGTAATCACCTGCAACGTTTCGTAGTCGCCCAGCGGCTCGCTGACCGCCCGCACCGCGGTGAGTCCGACGACGAAAGGAATCTTTGCCGTCGATGCGCCGCTGGTTGCGGCCGCCCCGGTAGTCTCCACCGAGCAACACAGGGCGAACGTGACGATGGCGAGTCGCGACAAGCCGGGCAGCATTACTTGCACTACATTCTCGGCTTGGCGGTGTCGAAGATTCTTCTCGCCGCAGCGGGCGAGTCCGCCACGCCGTCGAACACCAGCGTCACCAGGTCCTCACCCGTGCGGATCATCAGCAACGGGCCGGCGGACCCGGCCTGGTCGCCGATCCCGTCGTACGGAGTGACCATGCCGTGCTCGCGGCTTCCGGCCATCCCCATGCCGGCCATGGCTTCATACCCGTCGCCCCAGGTGACGGTGAACTCGACGGACGGGATGCTGCCGGACACCGGCTTGTAGATGCATTCGGTCGAGACATCGGGATGATCGACCGCTTCCGTGGTGACTGGCGCGCCGAGGATCGCCGTCATCTCGGCGGCGGTCACCAGTTCGCACGCCGGAGTCGACGAGTGCGGAGTCTTTGCCGCGGCGGCCGCCGCGAGTTCCATCGCACGGCGGGTGCGCGTGGGTTTGCACTTGAGCGCAGCCTTTTCCTCGTCGCTCAGCGACGACGTGTGGATGTCGAGCTGCTTGGCCGTGCCGTCCGCGTCGAGAAAAGCCGTGTACGCATGTTGACCGACCGTCCATCCCATCTGGTTCGGTGGCTCGCTGGTCGGTGGCCCCATCAGGGCGACGAGCTGCTCCCGGGTGTTGCCCGGTTGGGCCTGGCACCAGTGGTCGGCCGAGGCGTCCGACGCCGCGGGCACCGCACCACTCGTCTTCTCACCGCCGGAACACGCCGCGAGCAATGCCACCAGGAACGCGCCGGACACTTTCGTCTTCATGGAATGCAGCTCCCCCGAAAAAGAAGAATCGAACGGTGGTTGTGTTCAGTTCCTGATCTTGTCTGGCGTGGGCGCGACGACCTGATTGCCGTAGACCCAACGGAAGCCTTCGTGGTGCGACAAGACCAGGCCGGTCGCACGACTGACCCAGATTTCGTAGGCACTCCAGTCGGTTCCGCCGCCCTTCTTGGCGCTGCCGACGTGGTAACCCGCGGCCGCTTCGCCGGCAACTTTGCGATCGGGCAGCGGTGTGCACTGGATTTTCCCGGTTTGCTCGTCGGTCCGCACCGAGTCGCCCTGGTGGTACGACGTGACCCCACCCTTTGTGTACCCGTCTTTCACCATCTTGAGGGGATTCTTTGCGTTCAGATTTTCAGTGAACTGCATGTCTCCAATGACCACAATCATCGGCTCCCCCTTCGGGGCCGCATCTAAGCTGTCCACTTCATAGATCGCGAAACGCCTGGTCGCATCGGCCTTGCTGTAGGCGGCAATCACCGGTTTGCAGTCGGCCAGCGCAGTCGCCGCTGGCAGTATCACCAGGCCCGCGCCCAGTGCGCCTAGCGCAGTCGAAACCACTGAAGCGAAAAGCGGTGTGCGGTTCATGTCACGGTTCCTTGTGGGTTGTGTTTCGTTGCAACGCTCGGGGCTTGCGTCGTGCTACTTTTTTTCCCCTGAAGCGAGGACGCTGGTAGCCCTTGGTTTCCCAGCAGGACGGCCGCTCGGTTGCCGTTGGGTCCCATCTTGAGCATGCCACCGCTTGTGGCGTTCTCCCCGACGCTCATGAGCTTGTCGCCAGCGGCATTCGCAACTGACAACTGGCCGGTCTGCGACTCCGGCAGGGACCGCATTTCGACAACCGGCCAGCCGACTTTGCTCTGGACCGCAACTCTTGGAGTTTGGTCGGCGCCATCCCAGCCGACCCAGGTCTTGCCGAGCTTCTCGAACGTGCCCATTCCCGCATGTGCCGGCGTTGATTCCAGTAAGACCTTGGCTTTGTCGGTTGCATCAATGAGCTGAACAGCTGCAACGTCGCCACCCGCGGACCGATTCACTGCCACCCCCTTCGGATCGCCCACAATGAGCCGAGCGTTGTGAGTTTTCGGCACGCTCTCGATAGTGACGAGTCTCGTCCCGTCGGCGTCACGCCCTGCGGCCACGCAACCATCGCAAACAATGCCGTGGTAAGACCTATCGTGCCAACGAGGGCAGCAGCGCGGACTCGCGCTCGAGGGAAGGCATGCATGCACGGCTCCTTGTGTGTGATCGACGGAGGGCGGATCTTCTGGAATCCGACGCTCGATCTCAGAGCGTGCCGCTGCAGGCAGAATTTCAGCGTATAACACATGAGCGACGCGTGACCCAGTAGTCTGGGCATGCAGCTTGAACTGCCCCGCACCACTGCCGGAGGCGGCCAGCGCACGGCTGGGTGAACGTGAGCAGAGAGCTCTCGCGTGACTCCCGCCGCATTCGCCTATCACTCGATGCCCGCGAGGAAGGCCGCATGACGATCCCGGAAGCAGAGCCCTCGCCCGTTCTCCCGATCTGGCGCGGGCGCCGCGGCGCCATCACGCTTGCATTCATCAGCGTCCTCGCTCTGGTCTGCGGACTGGGTCTGATGGAGTTCGCGGAGCGCTTCGGCGTGGTACCCGCCTGCCGCGGCTATGCGCAGGCACAAGGCTGGCAGTACGTGTCCTATCGTACCTATGACGACTCTCTCACCAATCGCTCCGGCGCGATCTGCGCCTTCAAGGACCAGAATGGAAGTCCGACGGACGTCTATGTTCGCGACATATCACTACTCACGAATTTCTGGGTCAGCTTCGCGGTGCGCCTGGTGATCACCGTTCCGACGTTCGTGATCCTGTTTGCCATTGTGCGAACCTGGCTGTACCGCCGCAGCGCGGCGTCGAAGTAGCAGCGCAGTCGGAGAGGTGCACCACAGCAGAGCGAGAACTCTGCCTTTGCTGGCACGACCGTTCGATGAGCAACCGAAATCGGGCGCCTGTCTGGCGCCACACAACCACACGAGTTCGTACAGAACGCTTTCTGCAGCACCTGATGTAGCGTCGGACAATCCCGTCGCATCACGGCTCGCGGCGAAGTGAGTTCGTCAAGATAGCTGCAGCAAACGCGAGTCACGGTTTGTCAGGCTTCCATCCGGTGGAAGGTCTCTGTGCTGCATACGTCTCACGAGCGGTTTTGGCCGCATCGGCGGCGGCTCGAGCCGCGTCCGCCTGCTGTCTGGCCAGAATGGCGGCCTGATTGGCCTCCTGGCGGTGCTGCGCGCCGCTCGGATCGACGTTGCCGCTCGAATCGTATTCGTCGACATGAAGGAACTCATCGTTGGCGCGTTGCTCGGCTATGTCTGCGGCTTTGGCAGCCTCATTGGCCGCGAAACCTTCGGGATCAGCGGCCCTTTGTTGAGCGGCCGCTTGCTGCTCAGCTGCGGTCCGGGCGGCCTCTGCCTGTGCGTCAGCATCCGCCTGACTTTGCCGGGCCGTATCAATGGCGTCGTCCCGCGCGGCGTCGGCAGCGCGCGAAGCGTCTCGCGCGGCGTCGGCATCGGCTATGCGGGGACTCTTCTCACCCCACGGATCGTTGAAGTCGTCGGAGGCAGCGATATCAGCCGCATCGGCCGCATCACGTGCCGCGCGGGCGCGCTCCTGCGCCGCCTCGACCTCGGTTGGCGGGTCTGGTTCCAGAGGCTGTGGTTCAGGCTCGGGATCCGGTTCGAGCGGAGGCTTGGGTTCAGGCGCGGGCTCTGGTTCGGGCTCCGGATCTGGCTCAAGCGAAGGCTTGGGTTCCGGCTCGGGATCCGGTTCGAGCGCAGGCTTGGGTTCAGGCGCGGGCGGCCGCGGTGGCGTGGGCTGGGGCTTGGGGGTTGGCGGAGGCGCTGGAGCAGGCGCCGGTCGCGGTGGTGGCGGCGCAGCCGCAGCGCCGCCATTCGCCAACATCGAACCACCATCCGGCGTCAAACGATTAGCCGCACCCTGGGCGTGCAGGCTGGCTAGAAGGCTCGAACCGGGTGCAACGCCACCCAGCATACGCAGCAACGAGAACGCGCCGAGCGAGACGGCCCCAATCCCGCACGCGACGCGCAGACCCACGACGGCGGCGTCGTCCCCGATCGATGCTCCACGAGCCTGCGCCCAACTCCGCAGGCCGGCGATCGTGCGCCACGCGATCCACGCCTGGGCGAGGACGGTGAGCGGAAACAATACTTTCCAGACGGCCGGTCGCATCATGAAGGCCTGCAGCCCCGCGGTTTGGGGCCACCCGCCCACGACGAACCACAATACCGACGGCGTCAGGATGACCAGCCAGGTGATGACGGTCGGCCGACGTAAAGCGACGCGCAGGGAACTCAACGTCCAGCCCGGCGGCAACAGGGCCGGCACGTCGGTCTGCAATTGCGCGAGTTCGCGATCGACACGATCGCGTTCGTTCACGACCAACGCGTTCAGCGGAGCTGCCTGCGCGGTGGCAGCGGCGCGCTCAGCGCGAAAGGCGCGACGCATCCGCACAAAGCGATCGACCGAAATGAGCGACCAGGGAACCCGGCTGAAGGCGGCCCCGAGCGTACCCTTCAAGCGTGACGAAGCGGACTGTTCGGCCTTGAGCAGCGGATCGAGGGAATCGCGAACGCCCTGCCGCTGCTGATCGAGCCACCACGCTACTGCGAGGGCGGCGATCGGCATCCAGCCGCGCAGGTGGACCAGGGCACCGAGTGGCCATGCCAGAAATGCCAGCCACGATTCGCCAATGTCGGTGATGTTCCCGGCAGCGTGATCCAGCGAGATGCAGACCAACAAGCCAAGCGCGGCCAGGCGCGACGCCTTCGTTCGCAACAGAATCATCAAGCCAACGGCGAGTCCACCGACCGCCGACCAGACCAGGTGCACATTCAGCCGTGCGACATCGGTCGGCCCACCGGCCACGCCGATGGGAAGCCACGAGGTCAGTGTCTTGCCGATGCTGGGAACCAGCAAGGTGATCTGGGGGAATATCAACGCCCAACCACCCGCAATGCCCTCTGCCCGATCAGCAGATCCACCGAACCTATAGAGATCTTCGGCGAGTCCAAAGCCCGCACCGGTCGCCGCCCCGATCAGCACGAAGTCGGTAAACGACCATTGTCTTCTGAACGTCGGGACCAGCAGCAGCAGCGTCAACGGCAGCAGCTTCATCAGCTCTTCGACGAACGGATCGAGGGTATGGGAGGCGGTCCTGACCAGTTCCGGAGCCGACATGCCCAGCAGCGGTGCCAAGAGTCCGGTCCAGCTCGCCTGCAGGACCACCGTCAATGGGACCACCAGATACAAGCCGACCGCCATCGCCGCATACACCGTTCGAATACGAACCGTACGCGCGAAACTGCCGAGGATGATCAACTGCAACACGCCCCAGGCGTGTGCGGCAACGATTGAGAGGATCATGGATTCTCCTGGCCGGCGCCGCAGGTGGGAACGGAGACACGGCCGACAGTATCGCCCCAAGCGCGTTGCGTCCATCACAAGTACTTTGCGGCTGGCAGCTTTCCAGGACGACCCCGCGTGATGCCATGCTATGCGACGTCAGCGGAACGATTTCAGCCCGGCGTTGCGGCGACCGGTTGAGACGACCGCCGGAAGATCCGTTTCTCCAACCCAGCAAACACTGTAGCCTCTCCGAAGTCTGCATGGGATCGGCACCGCGCTTGGCTTCAGCACTTTGAGATCAAGGGCGGGGGCTCAGGCATGGCACGCAGGTCAATGAGTCATGGACGTGCGCATCCCCACGCACCTCGAGCCACGAGCAAGTGATTCCTCACATCGCCATTTGCAGCCATTGATCCAGCCGCGGGAGCCTGTCATGCCGAACAAGTTTCGATTTCCCGTCGTCCCAACGCTACTTATCGCGATTGCGATTCTGGCGGGTTGCGGAGACCGGCAGTCATCAAGCAGTGCGCCCGGCGGCCAATCGGCGCCAACGCGGCACATCACGACGCCGCGTCAGATCAAGAAAAGCGAAATGAGCGACGCCGAGCAGAAGTACGGCATCGCACCGATTCCCGACTCGTCGGTGGAGTACCAGCCCGACGTGATCGTGGTCGGCGGCGGCGCTGAAGCGGTGCGCGAGCAGCATGGCAACGGATTCATGTGGAGCATCGATGCCGGCGCCGCGCATGCCGATGAACTCAAACCCGGGAAGATCATTTTTCTCACCAATCGTGTCGTTGGGCGCGTGCTGGGGATCCGCAAAGAGGGTGACAACCTGGTGCTGGTGCTGGGACCGGTGGAGATCAACGAACTCATCCGCAACGCCGACATTCACATTGCCAGCATCCCGATCGATTTTGACGAAGCACTCGCCTACACGGCCCCGGATCTTCCGGGGCAAGTCGTCTCACTGGCTCAAAATGCCCCGCTGCCGGCCTCTGCCACGCATGCGCAGTTCGTCTATACGGCCCCCAATTTTCCGGGGCAAGTCACCTCACTGGCTCGGGACACCTCGCGGCCCACCCCTGTCATGCATGACCTGTTCGTCCGGACCGCCGATACGCCAGCTGCCGCTCCGACGCCGGACGTTTCAAACCTGGTCAACTTCAAAACGGTACCCTTCGCCAGCAAGTCCGGCGTCGGTATGCGTGCGACCACCGACGCGGGCGGCCTGAAGGTCAAAGCGGAGGTCCTGGTACACCTTGCAGCACCCACGTTGGATGTGATTCTGCGCATCAAGAACGGTCGCATAGAGGAAGCGTCCGTGGAGCTCAAGGGTGCAGCCGGGCTGACATGGAAGTTCGACGCCGGCACCGATGTCGGGCTCAGAGCCAACGTAAACGGTCTGCTGACACCCAATACGGACTTCAGCATCCCCGTTGGTGGTATCGGTCCGGTCCCGATCGCCGTCACGGTACGGCAACGATTCCAGATCGCCACGGCGTTGGGCGTCAGGAACAGCACCCTCTCGGCTACCGGCGATTACTCATTCAACGGCGGATTCCGGGTCGGATACAGCGGCGGGAAATGGGGCGTGGGCGGACCGTTGGGATTCAAACAAGCGGCGAGTTTCGCCCAAACCGGTCAGGGCGTTTCGCTGGGCGTAAGCGGCATCAGTCTTGGGCATTCGATGCGAATAGTCGCCGGTGTGGGAGCATGGGGGTTTGCGGCAGGGCCGTATTTCAGCTTCTTCTCGGCGGTAGGTATGGTGAGGAACTCGGACATCGGCATGCTGGCCTGCATGAGCGCGCCGGTAGTTCTGAAACTCAACGGCGGCGTCGGATACCTGCTACCGCAATCCGTTACCTCTGCCATCAATTCCATTCTCCGCGCGCTTAACATTCGCTATGAATTGAAGGGGGAAGGTGGGTTGCAGCCCAGCGAGTCGCTTACTATCGTCAACTACGAGTCCATGACGGGCGGATGCCGGCCACCGAGTCCGACCTGAAGCCCGACAAGTAGACGCACCTGAAGAGCCTTCGCTGGAGTTCCAAGGATCCAGTGGACACGCCTCTGCCGCCGGTACGCCTGGCCCGAGCGCCATGTGCGGGCGTCCATGGTTGTAATGACCCACCCATGGCCGCAGGATCGATCGCAGGTGCGACTCCGAGAGCGGGATCAACCAGTCCAGGCACTCGCGTCGAATCGTTCCAATCACCCGTTCACAGATCGCATTGGCCTTCGGGCTGTGCGGCGGCGACTTGAGCACGGTCAAGCCGAGATTTCTGATCGATTCGTCCAGGCTTCTCGCGAAGATGCTGTCCCGGTCGTGAACAAGGTACTGGTGGGCACGGTCAAATCCAACGACCTCCCGCAACTGCTGCAAGGCCCCTGCCGCAGTCGGGTGCGCCGTCACGGCGACCCGCACAACTCGGCGGCTGCCGTGTTCGATGACCACGAACACGTAGAGCAGTCGGAATGTCGCCGTGACCGCCACGAAGAAGTCACAGGCGACGATCGCGCGCGAACCTGCTCGGTGCCAGCGGATCAGCGTCTCGGGCCGAACCACGACCAGGGCATCGCACCAATCGAAGAGCCGGGAAAGCACCGCCAGCGACACCCGCGTCGCGGCGTCAACGCACCTCGGTTTTGAGCCGCGCTCCTGATACAGCGCAATTTGCCGGCGGCTTACTTCCCCGCGCCCTTCAGCACGCTCGGGTCGCCGTGCGGATCCACCGTCGCGCGGTACGGGCTCGCCAGCACGTAGCCCTTGTTGTTGTTGAGCATGCCGGCTTCCACCATCTTGGTGCCGCTGGAGTCGTTCAGCTCCAGGTAGCCCTTGGCGCGATCTTTCGTGCCGAACAGCGCCAACGTGGCCTTACTGTCGGACATGAAGCTCAGCGACCGGATGTTCAGAAGCACGACTAAGTCCGACGAGCCGTTGCCGAGCAGCAGCGCGCCGCCTTCCGGCTGTGCGGAGAGCACCGCGGTCGGTGTGGTGTTCGGCTTTGACACATAGACCCGGCCGAGACCGTCGAGCCGCGCGCCCATGTGCGCGACCGACGCGCCCTTGTCGTTGAAGACGTAGAGACCCCGGCTGAAGCTGCCGTCGTCTTCGCCCACCCGCAGCAGCGGCTTGCCGTCTTCGTCCACGACCAGGAATGGCGCGGTGACCGTCATCGGCTTGTCGTCGTCGGCCCCGTCCTTGTTTCCCTTGCCTGCGTCCGACTTGTCGTCGCTCGCGTTCTTTTCCACGCTTGCCAGACGCGCCGTCAGCTGCTTCACGGCTACGTCGCCGTCCCGCAGGCGCTGGTCGACGATGGCCGCGGCCGCGTCCGAATCGGCCGCATCGTCTGCGGTCTCGAGCGCTTCCTTCTCGAGTTCGAGTACGCGCTTCTCGAGCGCCTGCAGCTGCTTCTGCAGCGTGTACGGGTCGACGGCACCCTTCGGCGTCACGGTGGTCGCCGTCGCCTTGATGCCCTGCGTATTGCCAGTCGGCGGCGCGAACATCGCGAGCATCGACACGGCGGCGGCCCCGACCAGCGTGCGCTGCAGGGTCTGGATGAAGACTGGATTCATGGTGATCTCCGTGGCGACGTGGGTGCCGGGGCGGCACCACCGCCTCCACGGCGGATCGAAGTCTTCAGGGGTGGGCGAGCACCTTGCGAGTGATTGCCTTGACGATTTCGAGCGCCCCGGGCCCTGTCGGCGTGCTGACGCGGACGACCAACTTGCCTTTCTGCGCGTAGACCTCGGCGGACCCATAGAAGTCGGGATTGAAGAACGCGCCCTTGCCCAGATCCGGCAGCATCACCGGCCGCGGACCGCCATTGCGTTTGCGCCAGTAGTCGAGGTTGCCCTCGGCCAGCATCACGGTGATCCACTGGCCCGACTTCTTTACCGTGTATTCGCAGGAAACGTCGCCCGCGGCGATGTCCCCCTTGCGCGGTGCGCCCTCCAGCGGTCCCGCGATCTGCGTGACCTCAGCGACGGTGACCAGTCCGCAGGGATCCGGCACCGCCGGCGTGGCGCCGAGCACGCGGGTCGGGCCCACCATCAGCAGGACGGCCAGGCCGGCACCGAGCGCGCCGATGCTGCGCAGCGTCGAAGTGTTCATGAACTCCCCCCATCGAAGGTGTCGTGACTCGCCGCCCGACCGTGATACCACGCCCGCTCGAAGCATCAATGCGTCGCGGCAGAGCGTCCGGCCGAGAATACGCCCGGATGCGCGCCAGCCGCAACCTGGCGCGATTGCGCCGCGCAGCACCGCCGGTACGTGCAAGACTGCATGGCGCGTGCGGATTGCCTCACACTGCGAATTCGCCACCCACAGGCATTCACTGCCGCACAAGTTCCACCCGTCGATTGAGCGCCCGACCGCCAGCGGTGTCATTGGATTCCTTGGGTTGCGAAGCGCCGAAGCCGTCGGTCAGCAGCCTCGATGCGTCGACCTGGAAACGCTCGGCCAGCGCCTTGCGCACCGCGACCGAGCGCCGGCGCGACAGATCCAGATTCGATGCATCACCGCCGATATTGTCGGTGTGGCCGTTGACCGTCAGCTTCCAATCCGGATGCGCCTGCAAGGCCGCCGCGATCTCACGCAGCACGGGCTCGGATTCGGGCCGCAGCTCGTCGCTGGCAAAATTGAAGTAGATGCCGTACACGTCGGCACGCTTGTCCTGCGCCAGTTGCTGTTCCACTTCGTTTGCGGTGGGAAAGGACACCTTGGTATAGGTGACGAAGTAGCTCTGCAGTGATGGCACGTAGTGATCGAGCATCAGCGGAAAGCGCGCATCGTCCAGGATCTTGACCCGCACGATGTCGTTGTTGCTGTGATTGACGTAGCTGGCCTCGACGGTGGGTACCTCGACCAGCTTGTCGTTAATGATGAGCTTGAACGTGCCGGCGCCGTCCGAGGTCAGCGCTCCTTCGACATCGGCGTACACGGTGAGGAGCCCGTCGGCATGCAAACAGACGAGCCGGTGATGCATCTCTCCATGGTCTTTCAATCCCTTGAAGGAGGCGAGCGATACGCTGTATTCGAGCGCTCCGGCCATCGTCTCGGGAAATTTGTCGTTGTTGCAAGGTATGTACAGATAGGAATCCATCAGGTCCTTCCAGCAAACGCGGCGGCGCGTAATCAGTGTCCTGTGATCATTGCCGATGGGACAACTGCTGGTGCTCGACACGCCACGGTCATCGATTTTCACGATCTGGAGCAGGCACTCGTGCTCGTAGTCGCCCTCGTAGGCCTTCCATACACTTGACAGCGTCAGGCCCACTTTCAGCGGCACCTGTGCGGCCGCGGCGGCCGCGATGACAGCTTTAGCGTCGGGGCCCGGATCCGGGCATTCGGCGCCTGGGTGCAGATCTTGGATGGAGGACACCGGTGGCTCGCCGCTGTCCGCGCTGGCGACCGGGGTATCAATGTTCACCGACGGCGCCGGTGTGGCCGCGGCGGGTGGCCGAGGGGCGCTGACGGAGTCGGCCCCCGGCTCGCGTGCGCAGCCCGCTGCCAACGCTGTTGCGGCCGAAAACAGCAGCACCGACAGGAATCTCTTATTCATGGATCGAGATCCTGACATGTAATGCATTGATGTCGCCCTTGCGATCATGCTCTGGAATCCAGGTCAGTTGCCTGCGCCGGACGGTCTTCGAAAAGTGGTCGACGAACGAGACCTGCTGCCGTCGACAGGAGCAGTTCCGGAAACTGCTCCATCCGCACGTTGTTGATGTTGACGGCGGCGTTGTAGAACTCACGCCGGTGCGCGATCTGCTGCTCAAGCGCAGATATGCGCTGTTGAACGTTCACGAACAATTCGTTGGCGCGCAGCTGCGGATAGTTCTCGGCGACGGCGAGCAGTTTCGTCACACCCACCGAGAGAGCCGCCTCCGCCGTCAAGCGCTGGTCGGCCCCTGCCGACGCCTGCGCGCGAGCGCGCAAGGCGGTCACGTTCTCGAGCAGCGTTCGCTCGTGAGCCATGTAACCCTGCACGGCGTCCACGAGTTTGGGAAGTTCGTCGTGCCGCTGCTTCAGCAGCACGTCGATGTTCGCCCAGGCTTGATCGACCTGGTGCTTGACCTGAACCAGCCCATTGAATAGCGATACTGCATAGGAGCCCGCTGCGATCAGCAGGAGAGCCAAGGCCATTGCGACGACGGCAATCCATGCCATGTTCATCGTCCCAGCAGGAGGTCCACGAGTTGGTAGAGCGTGTAGCAGAGGATGGCTGCGCCGATGCCGGCAATCCACAGCGAACGCTGACGCAGCGACTCGAGTGCGGCCTGCTCGCGACGGTTCGAGACGAGGAACGGCCGCCCGCTGCGTCCCTTCCATAAGACCGTGGCAGTTGGATCAATGTCGGGTGGACCGCTGTCGTCAGCGCCCCTCGCCCGTTCGCCGCCGGTACCGATCTTGCTGAACATGTCGAGAAAGCCGATCAGCACCGCCACGACGACCCTCGCCGGGCCAGGCACGGCAGTCACCACGGCTCGACGCCATTCGCCGGTGCGAATCGAGGCCATGAATCGGTCGAGCGCGCGCGCGTAGCCAGCCGCCGGCAGGTTGCGACGCTCGTCGAGCGTACCGATGACATACAGCGCGCCGTTTGCCTCGAGACAGGTCTCGCTGACACGGATGCGCCGGTTTCCGGACCACGGGAATCCCAACTCGTCGAGCAACGCGAGGCCGGGAGCCGGCAACGCATCCTTGCGCGATTCCCACACCTGCGCTTCGAGCAGCAGGTCCGCGCCTTTGAGCCAGACCGGGACTCGCCCGGTGTCGTCCGCGAGTTCAACGACACCGATGTCGCCGCCATGACGAGCGGCAACCTGACGCCATTCGCCATTGTTGCGGCCGTCCTCATACCACAGGTGGATTGCCACATCCCACCAGACACTGGGGCGTCCGGTGACCGGAGCGATCGACGGTTGGACCGCCACTGCGCGGCCTTCCAACTCGACCAGCCCGAGCGCGGCGCTGCTTGTCTTGGCTGTTGGTGTGTTGGCAACCGTGAGCCCGTCACGCAGCCCGATGAGGCCTTTGCGAAACAGCCAGCCTCCAAATAGAAATCCAGCCGGCACCGAAATGACGGGATGGAAGAGCAGTGCCAGGAGGAGCAGCAGACCGATCAGCAGGGCCAGCACGCCGACGACGATTCCCCAGACCTTGAGCTTGCTCCACTCGCTCGACGCGATCCCCAATGTGGCCTGCGCGTCCTTCAGCGGCACGCGCTCCCCGATCCAGCGCACCCCAAGACGGCTCTGCACCGCCGCGACGATGGCGTCGCGATCCGTTCCACGCGGCAGCACGCGCATGAATGACTTTTGGTCGCCGTTGGTTCGAGACAGGACCAGCCACTCCATTTGCGCCGGCACCCAGCTTGGCAAGTCCGGGCCACCCCGGCCACCCATGCCCGCCATGGCGGCCGTCCCGCCCTCCTTGATCGAGCTGAAACGCAAGGTGTCGACGCCGCCGCCGAGCGGATCGTCGGATTCGAATCGCAACGTGTCCGCGTCGATCGCGAACGAGCAATGCGTATCGCCGAGTGGTGTGCGCAGCATGAACGTCCAGTGCCCGTCGGTATCCCCCGACGTCATTGTTGCTCTCCGTGAGGCGGCACCGAACCCACCCCGTCGTCGTCGTCGCAGGGCGTCAGAGCTTTGGCTGAACCAGGGCGAGGATCTTTGCGGCCGGCGGAGCGATCTCCGGGACACCCGTGAGGTAGATCTGAACCAGGTCTTCGCCGCTGATGACGAACAGGACCGGGCCGGTCATGAAGGCTTCGTCGCCGAGCCCGTCGAGTGGATCGACGAGGCCGGGCTCCTGCTGGCTGGCCATTCCGGCACCCATCCTCGCCGTCTGCGCTTCGCCCCATTCGACCGACACCCACGCATCCGGACTCAGCGACGTGGGCGCGGTGTAGACGCACTTGGTGACGCCGCTCGAACTTTCGTCGGGTGCGCTGACTACGTTCATGCCGAGGATGTCCGACATCTGCTCCTGCGACACCATCGCGCAAGCGGAGGGCTTGGTGGCCGGCTCCGCGACGGGTGCAGCCTGCGGCGCTGCAGCAGCAACTGGCTGCGCCGGTGCTTCCGGTTTGGAACAGGCCGACAAACAAGCCAGGCCGAAGCCGAGCGCAAGCCAGGCCGAAACGGGCGTCTGCATCGTTGACTCCTCTTGCTCGGCATTCTTGTGGCCGAGTTTCTGACCACCGGACGTCCGCCCCGGTCGCGGACGGACGCAGGCGTACTGAATAACACGATTTTCGACAACCGGCATGGCTTCTCGAACACACCGATCCCGCATTTCCCGGCGCCTGGCTCGCGGCCACGAATGGCGCACCCGGGGTTCTCAGTCAAGTGAGTCGGGTCGAGAGTGCAGACACTCGACGGCCCCAGCGGGGCCGTCCCCGGACGGGTCCGGCAGGCTGCTGTGGAGAGCCAGGCGTCGCGATTGGGTGAGTGAGGGTTGGGTCCTGTCAGTACGAGCGACAGGTCGGTCGCAGTGAAACGCGCCCGCATTTCAACGCGCGCGGATTGAGCGGGTGAAGCGCGCTGCTGAATCGCAGCGGTCGCCCGAGGTTGCGCACTTGACCTGGCGAACCTGCGGAACAAACGTCCGCAGTGTTGTGCCATTATCAGCCCATGGAAAAATTGCTACAGCCGTGAACACCCGGTGGATGCCGGGCACTTGATGGACGTCACGTGCACCAGAACGACAAACAGCTGATCGCCCGCCACCCGCAAGGAGTTGCCCATAATGCGTTACGTCGCTGCAGGTATCGTTCTCGTCCTCATTACCGCCTGTCACAAGTCGGAGGCGCCCGCTGATGCCAAACAACTTGCAGCCGTACTGACCGGGGATGCCAAAGGCGGCGCTGACGCCAACCCAGTCTGCAAATTGTTCGATGACGATGAAATGTCAAAGTACTCCGGCGCCAAGCTCGAAGCTGGAACCAACGCGGCCATGGGCTGCCAATGGGCGTCGCCGGATGGCAATGGCATGACCATGATCAACGTCGTGCCAATGCAATACGCCGACAGCCCGAGCGGCGCGCCGGGATACCGCGAACTGCCGGAATTGGGTGCAACAGGCTACGTGGCCGAGGACATGGGCGGCTGGATCGCGGCGGCTTCCCAAGGCGACGAGTTTGTGAAAGTCGTCGTCACTGGCCCCAATGCCAGCGAGACGACTGCCATTGCCCTCGTGCAGGAAACTCTGAAGCGCCGTCACTGATCATATCGTCGTGCCGTCATCGTCAGGCACGTTGGATCTGGTTTGCGAGCGCGGCACCAGCAGAATCGGCCAGCCACCGGCGGTGACACCCGACAAACCATGACAACCGCAACGCATACGAAAAATTTCCGACTGACTGTTCGGGCATGGACGGCCATGTCGGGGCGCGGCGTGTTTGCGACGATCACGCTGGCACTGGTTACTGTCTTCCCGCAACAGACGACACAGGCGCAGCAGGCCGCGTCGACGGCGCCACCACCGTTTCCCCTTGCGAGCGGAACGACGCTGGTAATTGCCGTGAGCAACGCGCCGGGCTCGGCGACAGCCCTGAGCCCGGCGATTGCCCAGGGTGACTACGAAGTGGTCGTCACGATCGCCGGGTTCGGCAAGGACGGCATCAGCGAGTCCGCGTTCATCGATGCCAACGACGTCAGCGGTGTTCGCCGGCAGGTGACTGTTCCGCGCAAGGTCCTCGCCGCCGATCTTGCGACGTCACACAAGCAGGTGCTGGGATTCGTTACCAATGACCCGTTGGTGATTGCCGGCACGACGTCACTGGGCCCTTCCACCTCAGTCGTGCGGGAACTGCTGCAGACGGGGCACAGCGAGTATTCCTTCCAGAATTTTGCCAGCCAGGTCGTCATCTCAGGCCGCCTCGATCGCGATGTCTCAGCTACCGTCAAGTTCCCAATTCTGTTGAATGGTGTCCGGGTGGAGTTGCCGGCAATTCGCACCACCGGCCAGGTCTCGGCGGGAGCCGCAACGCGTCCGTTCGAGCATGTCATTCTCGACTACCCACAGCATCCATTCTCGCTGCGCATGGCCTATGGACCACGTGGCGGCGGTTTCCCGTTCGAGCCGGATTTCGCGCGCGAAATCGTCCGTGTCGACTTCCCACTACCCAAGGTGAACCCGCTGGACGATAGCCTGGCGCAGAATTGCCGCGTGGTGGTGCCCGGCATTTACTTCGATTTTGACGCTGCGACACTCAAGGCGCCGTCGAAGCCCGCACTCGAGGGCATTGCCGCGCTCCTGCGCAAGCAGGGAGCATGGCGGTTGCGCATCGAAGGTCACACCGACAACGTCGGTGGTGATCGCTACAACGACGACTTGTCGGCGCGCCGTGCGGCTGCGGTCAAAGTCGCACTCGAGACCGACTACGGCATCGACCCGTCACGCCTCACGTCGAAGGGATTTGGCGCGCGCAATCCGATCGAGACCAATGCGACGATTGCCGGTCGGGCGCGCAACCGGCGCGTCGAACTCGCCCGCGACTGCGCTGAACCGTCGCGTTGAGTTCTTGTGCGCCCTGTACGGGTCGAGTACGTGGTTGACACCGCCTACGCCCAGGTCTGGGACATCGAGTACGTCTGATGCTGCGTGTCAGACGCGTGCAAGGTCGTCGTCGGTGCCGGGGCGGTCCTGGGCCTGCAGCAGCGCGGCTATGGCGGCGACGGGTGCAGCCTGCGGCGCTGCAGCAGCAACTGGCTGCGCCGGTGCTTCCTGTTTGGAACAGGCCGACAGGCCGGCGAGACCAAGGCCCAGCGCAACCCAGACCGACAAGGACTTGTGCATCGTTGACTCCTCTTGCTCGGCATTCTTGTGGCCGAGTTTCTGACCACCGGCAAGGCTTCTCGAACACACCGATCCCGCACTTGCCATAGACTGGTGCGCAGCCACAATCGGCACACTCAGGGTTCCCGGTCAACTGAGTTGGCTCGAGAGTCCAGGCGCTCGCCGGAAATTACAAATCGGACAAGAGGGCTCCGCCGTGAATCACCAGCCACTGTGGCCGTCCAGTGCCACCGCATCCATGTGCATCCGCCTCATCTGTGGTCTTGCGATCGTCTCATGCATTTCCCCCCAAGTTGCGCTGGCTGCGGACAGCGCCCCGGCCGCCGCCACGACTACGCGCATCCCATTCGTCGTCGACCTCCTCACGGTGCGGGCCATCAGCGAGCCCAGGGGCGATTACGAGGCACTTAGCGTCGTGCAGAAGATCGATGCCAGCGGCTATCGCATCGTGAAGTCGGGTGAAGTGCCTGGCGACGATGGCGGAGGACTGGTGAAAGTCGTCATACCGCGCAAAGTATTGGCGGCCGACCAGAAGAGTGCGCGCAAGATGCGCAACTACTTCCACACCGGCGATGCGCAGACGTTTCCGGGCACGGTCCCCGACTTTTCGGCGGCCGCGTTCCATGATCTGCGCAGTACCGGCAAGGTCGCCTACACCCTGGTCGATGTCGGCGTAATGTTCGGCATGTCCGTGGTCAAAGGCGAATACCCGTGTGAACTTGCACGCGTCCCGGGACCGACGCCGATGCTCACCGTGCTGGTCAACGGCCGCAGTACGAAGCTGCCCGCAATTCATGCCAAAGGCAGCTGTAACAGCGCAAGCGGTCGCGCACCCTACGAGTACTTCGTACTTGATGATCCGGCCAACCCGCTCATCCTGAAATGGACTGGCGGAGGAAACTCCTCCACGGTTCTGCGCATCGAGTTCCCGGTGCCGAAAGAGTCGCCGGACTCCATTGAGAGCTTACTGACACGCAACGAGGTCGCGCAGGTCTACGGCATTTATTTCTCGTTCAACAGCGCTGACATTCGTCCGGAATCTGAACGCATCCTAAAAGAGATTGCGGGCGTGCTCACGGCGCACCCGGACTGGAAGCTGCAGGTCGACGGACACACCGATGGCGTTGGTAACGATGCGGCGAACCTCGAACTGTCGAAGCGTCGTTCGGCTGCGGTGAAGGCCGCGCTCGTCGGCCGCTACGGCATCGCCGCCGGTCGCCTGTCGACCGCGGGCCACGGCGAATCGTCGCCTCAGGCAACCAACGACACGCCCGAAGGCCGTGCCCGCAATCGCCGAGTGGAACTGCGGCGCCTGTGAACAATGTCCGTGAGAGCGATCCCTATTAACGTCTTGGTCAAACTTCAATGCCTGTTCACACAAGCAAGCTACTGAACGCGATAGAAACAATGCGGATGCTATTCATGCCTCGAACTCCTCAGATGAACAGATCTTCGTCGTGACGGATCATCAATGGCGATAGTTACGCGCCAAGGTTGAATTTCACCGAGGCATCGAAGCCGCGTTGGCCGGCAGCGCTGAGCGAATCGCGGATTCTGGTCGCGTCTGCGTCCACCCTGAGGTGCTGTCAGCTTAACTTTAGGCATTCTCCGTTTAGGGGCAGAATTACCCCGAACGGAGGAATGCGCATGAAGCCCATCTCCTTCAAGCGCCACAGATTTCCGCCGGACGTCATCCGGCTGGCCGTCTGGCTCTACTTCCGGTTCACCCTCAGCCTGCGGGATGTCGAGGAGATGCTGGCGCAGCGCGGCATCGAGGCCCCGCACGGATGTCCATTAGTCGCCCCTGCTGAATCAGTCCGCCGAGTCCGCGGCCCCACCCTGTAGCAACGTCACGGGCGCCGAAGTTCCCAAACCCACATCAATGACGGATCCGCCGCTTGCAACCAGCAGACTGGGAGTTCCAGTGGTCGATGACGAAGGGGTCGAAGTGAAACTTGAACCGGAGCCTGCAATACCCGACCTAACAACCACGCTCTCACCTGAACTCAGGCACGACCCCTGTGCAACAACGGTT
>Ga0315290_10000508_pt1 | contig 25531 bp, 15 predicted proteins | sample YL17G12_0_MG_FD_203627 | JGI IMG/M metagenome (GOLD analysis project Ga0315290, IMG submission 203627) | Sediment microbial communities from Yellowstone Lake, YNP, Wyoming, USA - YL17G12_0 | ecosystem: Environmental > Aquatic > Freshwater > Lake > Sediment | place: USA: Wyoming | collected... | reverse complement strand
GCACTCGCTCGACTGGCACCTGCTCGAGGACCCGCGGCACCGGGGACTGCAGGATTTCAACCGCGAGTTGAACCGCATCTACACGGCTCTGCCCGCATTGCACGCCAGCGACGCCGACCCCGCCGGCTTCGCGTGGATCGACCTGCACAACGCCGACCAGAGTGTGTTTGCGTTCCTGCGGCGCGACCCGCGCGATCCATCGTCGCCGCCGGTCGTGTGCGTCTTCAATTGCACGCCCGTGCCGCGCGACGATTACTGGGTCGGCGTCCCCGATGGCGGCACGTACGCACGAATCTTCGATTCCGACGAAGTGCGCTTCGGCGGAGCGCAATACAACAAGCAGGAGCGCGTCGGCAGCGAGAACCAGCCGAGCCACGGCTACCCGTTCCGCCTCCGCCTCAACCTGCCGGCGCTCGGCGCCCTGTTCTACCGACTCGAGCGCTGAGACCGTTGCATGCAGCTGCGCCCGTTCGGCCGCACCGGACTGCACGTGCCGTTGCTGGGATTCGGTGCGATGCAACTGGGCGACCCGCGCATTGCCGAGGATGACGCGGCCCGCCTGCTCAACGCGGTCGTCGATGCAGGAGTCACGCTGCTCGACACCGCTCGCTCCTACGGACTGTCGGAGGAGCGCATCGGACGTCATCTGGCGCACCGCCGCGGCGATTTCACGCTCTCGACCAAGGTCGGTTACGGCGTTCCGGGTGTGCCCGACTGGACGTACGACTGCATCGTGCGAGGCGTCGATGCCGCGCGCGATCGGTTGCGCACCGACGTGATCGACATCGTGCACCTGCACTCCTGCGGACTCGAGACCTTGCGCGCCGGCGAGGTGACCGACGCACTTTCCTGGTGTGTCGCCGCCGGCAAGGTCCGCGTCGCCGCCTACTCTGGCGACGACGCTGCGCTCGCCCATGCAGTGGGGAGCCGCGCGTTCGGCAGCGTGCAGGCTTCCGTGAACCTGTGCGATCAGCAATCGTTACCCATGCTGCAGCGCGCCCGCTCCCTCGGCATGGGCACGATCGCCAAGCGTTCGCTCGCAGGTCGCCCCTGGGTTGCGGCGGCGGTTCCCGACGACGACGTGCATCGTGAGTATCACCGGCGCTTCCAGGCCTTGCGGCCGGAATTCGGCTTCGAGCCGGATGACTGGGACGCGCTCGCGCTGCGGTTTGCGGCCTACGCAGACGCGGTGGACTGCGTTATCGTGGGTGGCAGCAGCGCCCAGCACGTCCAACGCAATCTCGCCGCCGTGGCGGCGGGCCCGCTCGAGCCGGGCCTGCGCGCCGCCATCCGCGACGCGTTCGCGAAGCTGGGCACCGATTGGCGAGGACTCGTGTGACGTCACCTCATCTTGAACCGGGTTCGCCGCAGCCGCTGGGCGCGAGCCGCTCCGGTCGCGGCACCAATTTCGCGGTTTTCTCACAGCACGCCGAGCGCGTCGAACTGTGCCTCTTTGATGCGACCGGCACCACGGAAGTTGCGCGCCTCGCCTTGCCGACCCGGACCGGCGATATCTGGCACGGCTTCCTGCCCGCTCGCTTCGGTGATCCCGGGTTGCTGTATGGCTACCGCGTGCACGGGCCTTACAACCCCGGCGACGGCCATCGCTTCAATCCTGCCAAGCTGCTGATCGATCCGTGCGCGCAGGCCCTGCATGGCGATTTCACCTGGCACGCGGCGCTGAATGGCGCGGAGGCGGGGAACGACTGGCTGCCCGACGGCGCCGACAGCGCGCCCTATGTCCCAAAGTGCCGCGTCGTCGATGACGAGTTCGACTGGGGCGGCGTGCGGTCGCCGAACGTGCCCTGGCGCGACACGATCATCTACGAAGTGCACGTCAAGGGCTTTACGCAACGCCATCCCAACGTGCCCGAGCACCTGCGCGGCAAGTACCTAGGCCTCGCAGAACCGGCGGTCCTCGACTACCTGAAGAGGCTGCGCGTCACGACGGTCGAGCTGATGCCGGTGCAGGCGTTCGCGAACGAGCAGTTCCTCGCCGAACGCGGCCAGGCCAACTATTGGGGCTACAACCCGTTGGCCTGGTTTGCTCCCGATGCACGTTACGCCGTGGCGGACGCGGTGAAGGAATTCAAGACGATGGTCCGCGCGCTGCACGGCGTCGGCGTGGAAGTCATCCTCGACGTCGTCTTCAACCACACCGCCGAGGGCAACGAGGCCGGCCCGACGCTGAGCCTGCGCGGCTTCGACAACCTCGCCTACTACCGGCTCTTCCCGCACGATCGCGCGACGTACAAGAACTTCACCGGCTGCGGCAACACCGTCCAGATCGATCATCCCGGCGTGCGCTCGCTCGTGCTCGACTGCCTGCGTTACTGGGTGACGGAAATGCACGTGGACGGTTTCCGTTTCGACCTCGCACCGGTGCTCGGCCGCGATTCGAGCGGCTACAGCAGCAACGCGCCGTTCTTTTCGGCACTGCGTTCCGACCCGGTCCTCTCTTACGTGAAGCTGATCGCCGAGCCGTGGGACGTCGGGCCCGGTGGCTATCAGCTCGGCCACTTTCCGGCCGGCTGGTCGGAGTGGAACGATCGCTACCGCGACACCGCGCGCGCCTTCTGGCGTGGCGATCGCCCCCTCATCGGCCCGTTTGCGGAGCGCTTCGCAGGATCGAGCGACCTGTTCCGGCACGACGGGCGCAAACCGACGGCCAGCGTGAACTTTGTTGCGGCGCACGATGGCTTTACGCTGCACGATTCGGTTGCCTACAACCACCGTCACAACGAGGCCAACCTCGAGGGCAACAAGGACGGGCACGCCCACAACCTGAGCGACAACTGCGGCGTCGAGGGCCCCACCGACGACCCGGCGGTGCTCACGCTGCGCGCGCGGCAGATGCGCAATCTGCTCGCAACGGTGTTTCTCTCGCAGGGCGTGCCGATGCTGCTGGCCGGGGATGAGTTCGGTCGCACGCAGCAGGGCAACAACAACGCCTATTGCCAGGACAACGAGGTCAGCTGGATCGACTGGAGCCTGCTCGAGCGCGGCCTTTCGCTGGCCGACTTCGTGCACCGGCTGATCGACCTGCGCCGCTCGCGCCTCTGGTTGCGGCGCGACACGTTCCTCAAGGGATCGCAGCGCGCCGCCGCCACCCGTGACGTCGCGTGGCTGCACCCGTCCGGGCGTGAGATGAGCGAGGCAGACTGGAATGATTCCGAGTTGCGGGCGCTCGCCATCCTGATGAACGCCGGCGCGACGTCCGGGAAGTCGGACGGCGGCGGCGACCTGCTGATTGCCTTCAACGCCGATACGGCCGCCACTGCGATGACTCTGCCGAGCCCATCGCAGGGCGACACCTGGCTCGTGCTGTTCGACACGACCGACGAGGCCTCGCCCGAAACCCAGCGGATTTTGCGATGCAACGAGACCCTCGCCGTCGGCCCGCGCAGCACCGTATTGCTGGAATCGGTAACGGCGTAGCGCGGCAGCAACAAGCGCGACTCCATAGGCACCGGAAAGTCCGCATTAGACACAGGCTGTACAAGGGTTTCCGGCTCTTGCGAAGCGGCGTGGTTTAGTGGCATCGTCGTTGCGGGTCCGTACCCCGCCAAATGCAAAGACGGGGCGGACCCATGAAGTAATCCTGCTGCGGAGCTCGATGGGGAGAGTTCCGAAAAGCTTGTCCGCCGATTGACCTCAGGAGTGTGTGTCAATGTCGCGCTCGTTCAACAACTTCTTGAAGTTCTCCGCGTCCACCTTGTTCGCCGCCACGCTGCTCGCAGGTTGCGGCAGTGGCAGCGGCGGTTCCGCCGACCTGGGCGGAGGTGGGTCGGTGTCGCCGCCGCCGCCGCCGGTCACGGTCACTGAATCATTCAACTTCAAGGCAACCGCCGATTTCTTCGTGGTCGGCAACCCGCCGATCCACGCGCGCTTCCTCGGAGGCGTGGCCAACAATAACGGCGCTTGGGTCATTCCCGCCGGCAAGACTGGCGTGGTGGATTTCGGCACACCTGCAGATGCGGTCAAGTTCTCGACCGAGGACAATTTCATAGCGTCGTCTGGCACGGTTGCGAACAAGCCGGACGTGGGCGCGGCGCAGAAGATGGATCCGCCGTTCACGCTCGACATGTTTGTCCGTGGCTCCGTGCGCGACAGCTGGGCGGCGAGTGCTCAGAACAAGATGTCGGAGGTGTCCGATAACGTCCTGGCATTGACGATCCCGGTGGTGGCCGGCACGTACGCGTTCAAGATCGCCGACGCGGGCTGGTCGGGTCCGACAAATTGCGGAGGAACGGTCAAGAATGCACCTGTGCCGCTCGGCTCGGCGTTCACCATGTTGTGCGACAGCGGTTCACAGGACATGGGCCTCGAAATCACGGTGGACGGTGACTACAAGTTCACGTTCGATGCCACTGGCGCCGACAAGACTGCCGCGAAGATTACGGTTGCGAAATTCACTTCCGGTGGCGGTGGTGGCGGTGAAGTGCCCCAGGACAGCACCATTATCCGCATTCACTCCGTGACGGTCGTCGCGAGCGCCGCGGGTCCTGCGGGCGTGACGAGCGTCAAGACCGTCAAGGGCCTTGGCTCGCTCAGCGTCGACGAGCTGCGCTTGGCCGGCGACGCGCGCATCACGCAAATCGAGATCGAGAACACCGGCACGGCCGGTAACGTCGGCATCAAGGATTTCCGTTGGACCGCGGATGCGCAGTTCGCGCTGGCGAAGCAGCTGGTCGACATCTACTACTCGCGCCCGACCGGCAGCGTGGTGGGCACCAAGATCGTCGTGGGCGGCAAGACCTACGACTGCGTGGCGCCCCCTGCAGGATCCCCATTCGGGTGCGTGGCGAAGAACGTCGAGGTGACGCCCTACGCCAATGCGCCGATGACCGTGCAGAACGCCGACGGCAGTACCGAAACCATCGTCTTCAACGGCGGCAGCGGCGCCGAAGACGTCTATGCGAACTCCGGGACCACGCTGGCCAGCACCGGCACTCCGGCGCCCGCTCCGGTCATCGCGAATGCGGCTGCGCACTGGGTGGACGCCGGCACGCTGCTGTTCGATCCGGCGGCCGCGGTCACCAAAGTCGAGTTGCTTTACTCGCCCGACGCCTCGATCGCCACGGGCCCCCAGGGCATTTCGGGCACCTACGAGACGATCGCGCTCACCGCCGGCACCAATCCGCAGCCTGCGTTCAACAAGCAGTTGCACAACCTGAAGGCCTGGAGCCTGCCGGCAACCGTTACCGTTGCCAAGGCCAAGGACATCGCCCGTGGCCAGCTGGTCGTCATCGGCCGCGACGCAAATGGCAAAGTCCTGGGCGGCACGCGCGTGCAGTCGGCAGGCGCACTCGACGCCCTCTACGCGGAGGCGGCCTATGCCGCGCCACTGGGCGTGATCTATGCATCCGGTGCGCCAACGCTGGCCGTCTGGGCACCCACTGCGCTCAAGGACCCCGGCGTCAGCGTCAACGTTTATGACGCGAGCGGCACCAAGCTGGAAACCAAGGCGATGACGCTCGACGATGCCACGGGCATCTGGAGCGTCACGGGGACGTCGGACTGGGATCGCAAGTTCTACACGATCTCGTTCCAGGTCTTCTCCTACGCCGCCAATGCGATCGTCACGAACGAGATCACCGACCCGTACTCGGTGAGCCTCTCGACCGACAGTGTCCGCAGCCAGTTCGTCAACCTGAACGACGCCGACCTGAAGCCCGCGGGCTGGGACGCGCTCGTTCAGCCTGCGCTCGCGGCGCCGGAGGACAGCGTCATTTACGAGTTGCAGGTGCGCGACTTCAGCATCGCGGACGCCTCGGTTCCGGCAGCCGACCGCGGCAAGTTCACGGCTTTCGACGACGCGGGAACCAACGGGCGCCTGCACCTGCAGCAGCTGGCGCAAGCGGGCCTCACCCACGTGCACATCCTGCCTGCCTTCGACATCGCCACCGTCAAGGAGAATCAGGCGGATCGCGTCGAGCTCGACGACCCGGTCGAGGCGCTGTGCGCTAAGAATGCCGCAGCCGCCAGCTTGTGCGACACGGATGCGGGCAAGACCATTCGCAAGGCGATCGAGGACGCGATCGCTGCCAACCAGCTCGATCGTCCGCCGCAGATCGTGCAGTGGATGCGGCAGCTGGACGGTTTCAACTGGGGCTACGACCCGTATCACTTCGGTGTGCCGGAGGGCAGCTACTCGAGCGATCCGAATGGCGTGGCACGCATCCTCGAGTTCCGCCGCATGGTCAAGGGGCTCAACGACATCGGCCTGCGCACGGTCATGGACGTGGTCTACAACCACACCAACGCATCCGGGCAGGACAACCGCTCGGTGCTCGACAAGATCGTCCCGGGCTATTACCACCGCCGTGACAACAAGAGCGGCGACGTTCTTGGTGACAGCTGCTGCGAGGACACGGCCTCCGAGTTCCGCATGATGGAAAAGCTGATGATCGACACCGGCGTGCGCTGGGTGGGCGACTACAAGGTCAGCGGCTTCCGCTTCGACCTGATGAGCTTCCATCCGCTCACCGTCATGGAAGATTTCCAGGACGCGGTCAAGGCGGTCGATCCGACCGTGTACATCTACGGCGAGGGCTGGAACTTCGGCGCCATCGAGAACGACAAGCGGTTCAAGGCGGCTCGCCAGGCCAACCTCGGCGGCACGGGCATCGGCAGCTTCAGCGACCGCATGCGCGACCCGGTACGCGGCGGCGGGCCGTTCGACAGCGGCACCCAGTACGTCAAGAACCAGGGCTTCATCTCCGGGTGGTTCTACGACCCGAACTCCGAGAACTCGGGCAGCACCGCAGAAAGGGAGGCCCTGATCAAGGCCAGCGACAACATCCGCGTCTGGCTCGCGGGTGGCCTCGCCGGCTACCAGCTCACGAACGCCGCGGGTGTGTTGGTCTCCGGGGCGCAGGTGGATTATAGCGGGCAGCCGTCCGGCTACACCCAGGACCCGCAGGAGGCGATCAACTACATCGACAAGCACGATAACCAGACGCTGTGGGACTACGGTGCGTACAAGCATCCGACGGGGACCTCGATCGCGGACCGTGTCCGGGCGCAGAACGTCGGCCAGGCCGTGATCCTCCTCGGCCAGGGCGTGCCGTTCATGCAGGCTGGCTCCGACATCCTGCGTTCGAAGTCGGGCGACCGGGACTCATACGACTCCGGGGACTGGTTCAACGAGCTCGACTGGACGCTGTCCGGCACGAAATGGGCCCAGGGCCTGCCGGTCGCCGACAAGAACAGCGGTGAGTGGCCGATCCTGCTGAACAAGTACCTCGACCTGACCACGTATCCGGGCCCCGCGCAGTTGCAGCGAGCCTTCGATCACGTCAGGGAGATGCTGCGCATCCGCAAGAGCTCCCCGCTGTTCCGCCTGCAGAACGAGGCGGAAGTGGAACTGCGCGTGAAGTTCTACAACACCGGGCCGTCCCAGATTCCCGGCGTGATCGCCATGGGCATCGACGGATGCACGGAGTCTGACTTCGTGCCCACCGACGGCGCGCTGATGGTGATCTTCAACGCATCGGATGACCCGCGAACGCTGAACCTGTTCGGCACCGAGGCGTGGACCCTGCACCCCGTGCTGGCCGGCTCGACTGATCCGGTCGTGAAGACGGCCAAGCACGATGCGAACGGGTTCTTCGTGCCGGCGCGCACGACGGCGGTGTTCCGGCGGGCTGCGCAGACGTCCTGCGCGCCGCCTCCGCCTTACCCGCGTGATCTTTACGTCCGCGGCAGCTTCAACGCTTGGGCGGATCCGCCCCTTGGCCAATATAAGCTGCTGTTCCTTGGCGGCACGGCCTACTCGGTCACCGCTCCGGTATCGGCAGGGGATCAGGCTTTCAAGGTGGCCGATGCTGCCTGGACTGGGTCAACCAACTGCGGCGCATCGGTGGCCAATCAGGTCGTCGAGATCGGCAAGCCGGCGCTGCTGGCGTGTAATTCGACCTCGGGTAACCTGTCGCTGCCCGGCGTCGCAGCCGGCGACTACGTCTTCGCGCTGGATGCGAGCGACGTGGTCAATCCGACGCTGACGGTGACCAAGGCGGCGCCGTTCGCCGTGGACCTCTACATCCGGGGCGAGATGAACGGTTGGGCAGATCCGCCTCCGGCGTCGGCGCGCATGTCGTACGACGGTATCGGCAAGTACAGGGTGACCCTGTCAGGCTTGAGCGCTGCCTCTTACAACTTCAAGGTCGCGGACGCCGGCTGGGGCGGCAGCAACGCAGGTGCGAGCAACTGTGGCGCAAGCGCCGGCGGTTCCGCCGTCACGCCTGGGCAGCCTTATTCGATGTTGTGTCCAAGTAACGACAACATGGCGCTCACTTTGCCGACGGCAGGTAGCTATGTCTTCGCCGCGGACTTCGGCAACCCGACGGCTCCGTCGCTGACGGTGACGCGCGCCGCTTTCGACGTCAGTGTCTTCCTGCGGGGCAGCTTCAACGGCTGGGCGGATCCGCCGCCTGACAGCGCCGCATTGTTCGAGTTGGGAAGCGGCCTCCTCGCCCGTACTCTGCGGCTGGCTCCAGCCGCCGAGGCGTTCAAGGTGGCGGACGCGAGCTGGAACATATTCAACTGCGGTGGCGGGACCGTTACGTTGGGCACGCCCGTCACGCTCAGCTGTGGAGGATCGTCGCCGAACACGTCGTTCACGGTGCCGGCGGACGGTTACTACTCGTTCACGCTGGATGCGACGAATCCGTCCGCACCGACGGTGACCGTCAAAGGCCCATAGGACGCTTCGGTTCCATGGCGCTGGCTCTGCAGATGGTGCAGAGCGTGGACTCCCAAGGGCAGACCCCGGTCTGCCCTTGGTTTTTTCGAGGGTGTCGATCAGTTCGTGAGTCGCAAGCTGACGAGACGGCGTGACCTGGGGGATGCGGCGGACATCGGCGCAGCAGCAAACCCGCCGAACTCGGCTCGACGTGCGATCTTCACGGCGCTGACTCTCGTGCTACCAGTCGTTCTGCTGGGGCTGGTCGAGGGGGGGCTGCGCCTCGCCGGCTACGGCCACGACCTCGAGCCGCTCTTCATGCCGAGCCCCGAGCAGCCGCAGTACCTGCAGGCCAATCCGCGAGTCGTGACGCGCTTCTTCACGGATCCGGCACAGGCGCCGTCCGTCAGCATCGAGACGGCCTACTTCCGCGCGCAGAAGGAGCCCGGCGCCTTTCGCGTGTTCGTGCAGGGCGAGTCGAGCGCCGCGGGATTTCCGTACGGCCTGGGGGCCTCGCTCGCGGGAGTGCTCGATCAGCGTTTCGAGCGCAGCTTTCCCGGCCGGGAAATCGAGGTGATCTCGACCGCCATGGCGGCGGTCAATTCCTACGCGCTGCTCGACTTCGCCGACGAGATCATCGCGCAGCACCCGGATGCGGTGGTGATCTACGTGGGCCACAACGAGTATCTCGGCATCCTCGGCGTCGGCTCGTCACTGCGCATGGCATCGACCCCGGCGCTGACGCGGGCGTTCCTGGCCGTGCGCGAGATTCGATTGTTCCAGCTCATGAGCCGGCTCCTCGGCAAACGGCTGGCAGCGGACGGCGATCATCCCGTCGCGGCGTCGGACTCGCTGATGGCGCGGGTCGCCGGCGAGCGTTCCATCGCGCTCAACTCAGCGGTCTACCGGCGCGGCCTCGAGCAGTTCGAATCGAATCTCGGGCGGCTGCTCGACAAGTATCGCAGCGCCGGCATCCCGGTGTTCATCGGCACGCTGGTGAGCAACGAGCGAGACCAGATGCCGATGGCCGTCCTGGGTGCTGCGGAGACGGACGCGGCCGGTGCAGCGAAAACTGCCTACCACGCGGCACAGGATGCAGAGGCTGCGGAGGATTTCGACGCTGCGCGCAGCGGCTACGCGTGGGCCCGCGATCTCGACCCGCTGCGCTTCCGCGCGCCGTCCGTCTTCAATGAGACGGTGGCTGCCGTGGCAAAGGCGCATGGCGCCACGCTGGTCGACCCGCACACAGCGTTCGAGCGCGCGAGCCCGCATGGGCTCATCGGCAACAGCCTGTTGCTCGAGCACGTGCACCCCAACCTCGATGGCTATTTCCTGCTGGCGGATGCTTTCTTCGATTCGATGGTCGCACAGGGCTTACCGGGCCGACCCGAAGTGGTCGTGCCGGACGCCGTCGCACGCACCGAGATGCCGGTGAGCGACATCGACCGCTATCTCGGCGACTACAAGGTGCTGCGGGTCAAGTCAGGCTGGCCGTTCGCCGCATCCTTTGCCGAGCCGCAGCTGCCGGCGCCGGTTTCGGAAGGCGAGCGGCTCGCGCAGGACCTCTATTTTCAGCGCACGTCCTGGCCCGACGCGCAGGAAAAATTGCGGCGTTACTACCAGTCCACGGGCGACAAGCCCGGCTACACCCGCGTCACGGCGATTCTCGCCGATGCGTTTCCGTTTGCCGGGCAACTCCAGTTCGAGAGCGCTGCTGCCCTGATCGAGCTCGGTCGCCCGGCCGATGCGCTGCGTTACTCGGAAAAGGCGGTCGAGCTCGAGCCGCGCAACGTGAATCACCTGCTCGTTCACGCGCACGCCCTCCTGCTGACCGGGCAACGGGAAGAGGGACGCGTCTTGCTCGAAAAGGTGCTGACGCTCGAGCCCGGTAACGCGACCGCGCGCAACGTCCTGCAGCAGCTCGGTTCACCCGCCCGCTGAGCGCCGGCGCATCTCGCCGAGCCAGTACTCGGCGCGCGATTCGCCTGGATGTTGCTTGAGGATGCCCTCGAGCGTGGCGATCGAGTCGGCGGGCCGGCCGAGCATGAACTGGGCCTGGGCCAGCGAAAGCCGGTACTCGATCTTGCCGGCATCGATGCCGATGGCACGCCGCAGGTAATGAAGTCCGCTGTCTGCGGCGTCGGCTCGCAGCAGCAACTGCCCTGCCGTGTATTGCGCGTCCGCCGAGTTGACGAAGCCGTCTGCGAGGTTCACGGCGACGCGTGCTGCCTCGGCGGGGTTGCCTGCCTGCTGGTACACGCCGAGCGCGCTGTTCATTGCATCAGCCCATGACAGCCGCTTGGCGAACCACGCTTGGGCAATCTCCTCAATGCGGTTCGTGGCGGGCGGCATGTCCGTCGTCCGCAACTGCCGTACGAATGGCCAGTCGTTCTTCAGCACCGATACGCGGTACTCGCCGGCGAGGCGATCGATCTCGGTCACGGGCATCTCCTTGCGCGCGGTCTCGTCGTCGATCGCGAGTTCCGGTGCTCCGGCCCACGCGGTGATCGCCGGGTAGTACGCGGCGGCCAGCCGGAAGTAACCCTCGACGTTCGGGTGCACGTGCTCGAGCATCAGGTCGCTGCCAATGATCCCGTTGCGGGCCGCCGCCGCGAGAGCACCGCGAACATCCACCAAGGTCGCGCCGTCTGCCGCGGCCAGTTCGCGGATCAACGCATTGAATGACTCCGGCGCGCGAAAGCGTAGTTCGTCCCGGTCCTTCGCGGCGATGTACTCGGCGCGCGCCTCCTCGAAGCGGCCAGCGCGATCGAGTTCCCGTGCATGTTCATAACGCTGCGCGGCCGACGCGCTGCCCGCGGCAGCAGGCGCGCTCACGAACGGCGGCTGGTCGCGCTCGTTGCTCGCCAGCGTGCCGATGAACACCGGCACGCCAGCCGCACGGTACTTGCGCAGCAATCGGTCGAGATTGCCGCGGAACTGGACCAGCCCCATTTCGTAGAGTGGAGAGCCGAGCGGAATCGAGCGTTCGGCAACCACCCGCGACATCAGTGTTCCATCATGCTTCGACAATGGATCGGGGCCGGTGCCGAACGAGGACCATGCCTTCTCGAGCGCCCTATACAGATGCAGGCGACGCAATGCGGACACGGCCCGGGTCAGTGTCGGCGAACGCGAACTCACCAGCGACGAGCCGACCCCGCCGACGCCGAGGTACTCGTTGTGCCCGGTGTAGATCACGATCGCGTCGGGTTGCTGCGCAATGATTTCGTCGGCGAAATCGAGCAGCACATAGCTCGTCACGGCCGCCATCGCGGTGTTGATGACCTCGACGTTGCGACCCGGGTAGGCCCGCTGCAGGCGTTGCTGCAGCAAGGCGGCCGGCGATGCCCACCGTCCGTAGGGAAACCCGGCGGCGCTCGATTCGCCCTGGACGAAGATCCGCAGCGTGCCCGGCGCCTTGCGGGCCGGGAACCACGTCGTGTCGATGCTCACGTCGGGTGCGCGGCGCGGGTCGGGGAAAAAGCGCTGGATGGCGGCGGGATTGGGCTGCAGGTAGCCCGGCGCGTCCGCCACGGGCACGAACAAGGGCTCGCGCTGGCCGATGCCGGCGGCGCGCAGGGCGAGCTCGGCCAGCCCCAGCAGGAGGAGCGGCGTCAGCACGGTGATCAACAGGAGCAGGCGCTGGCGACGCACACGTCCCTCGCGACTTGAAGGGTCTTTTTCGAGTAGATTCGCACGCTCGCAAGGAGCGCGCTTGAAACGGATTCTCGGCTTGTCCGCATATTATCACGACGCTGCCGCGGCCCTGGTGGTCGACGGCCGCATCGTCGCGGCCGCGCAGGAAGAGCGTTTCACTCGCCGCAAGCATGACGAGCACTTCCCGGAGCACGCCGCGCGTTATTGCCTCGAGGCGACGGGCCTGCGCCTGCGCGACCTCGACGCGGTGGTTTTCTACGACAAGCCGTTCCTCAAGTTCGAGCGTCTGCTCGAAACCTACCTGGCGAATGCGCCGCACGGCCTGCGCTCGTTCGTCGCGGCGATGCCCGTGTGGCTCAAGGAGAAATTGTTCCTCAAGTCCGAGTTGCGCCGGCAGTTGGAGGCGCTGTCCGATGGCTGGGGCAAGACGCCCCCCATACTCTTCAGCGAACACCATCTTTCGCATGCGGCCGCGGCCTTCTATCCGAGCCCCTTCGAGTCTGCCGCCGTGCTGTGCCTCGATGGAGTCGGCGAATGGGCCACGTCGTCCGCGTGGGTGGGCAAGGGCAAGGAACTGAAGCCGCTGTGGGAACTGCATTTCCCGCATTCGCTCGGCCTGCTGTATTCAGCCTTCACCTCCTACACGGGGTTCAAGGTGAACTCGGGCGAATACAAGATGATGGGCCTCGCGCCCTACGGCGAGCCGCGATTCGCCGACACCATCCGTCGGCACCTCGTCGATGTGAAGGCCGACGGCACGTTCCGCCTCGACATGCGCTACTTCGACTACGCGACCGGCCTGCGCATGACCAACGCCCACTTCGACGCGCTCTTTGGCGGCCCGCCGCGTCGCCCCGACGAGCCGGTGGACCAGCGCACGATGGACGTCGCCGCGTCGATCCAGCAGGTGACCGACGAGATCGTGCTGAAACTCGTCCGGGCGCTGCGCGCCGAAACCGGCGAGGCGAACCTGTGCCTCGCCGGGGGTGTCGCGCTCAACTGCGTCTCGAACGGCCTGATCGCGCGCGAGGGCATCTTCGACGGCCTGTGGATCCAGCCGGCAGCGGGCGATGCGGGTGGAGCGCTCGGCGCCGCGCTCGTGGCCTGGTATCGCGACGCCGAGGCGGCTCGCCAACCGTCACTGCCGGACGCCATGTCCGGTTCGTATCTCGGGCCCGGGTATCCGGATGACGAGGTCGAGCGGTTCCTGACCGAAAACGCGATCCCTCACGAGCGTTTCGTGCCTGACGAGCGTGCCGACCGCGTGGCCGCGCTCCTCGCGGAGGGCGCCGTTGTCGGCTGGATGCAGGGTCGCATGGAGTTCGGCCCGCGCGCCCTGGGCAACCGGTCGATCCTGGCCGACCCGCGCAGCCCGACGATGCAGCGCGACCTGAACCTGAAGATCAAGTTTCGCGAGTCGTTCCGCCCGTTCGCGCCGAGCGTGCTGGCCGAATGCGCCGCACAGTATTTCGAGCTGGGCCGCCCGAGCCCGTACATGCTGCTGGTGGCGGCGGTGCGCGGCGGAGAGGGCAGGAGGGTGGAATCGGCACCCGGGTTGACCGGCCTGGAGCGGCTGCAAGCGGTCCAGTCGCCCCTCCCGGCAGTCACTCACGTCGATCTCAGTGCGCGTGTCCAGACGGTTGATCGCGACACTAATCCACATTTTCACGACTTGATCGACGCATTTCGGCGCAAGACAGGGGTAGCTGCCCTGGTCAATACCTCGTTCAACGTACGGGGCGAACCCATCGTCTGCACCCCGGCCGACGCCTACCGATGCTTCATGGCGACGGCCATGGACTACCTGGTGATCGGTCCTTTCCTGTTGCGGCGCGAGGGTCAACGCAAAGATCATCCCCTGCTCGCGGCGAGCCGCGAGTTCGCTCCCGACTGACCGATGAGGGTCTGGCACCACCCATGACCGCGCACGCATGAAAGTTCTGGCAAGAACCGATACCAGGGAACTGCGCTACTTCGCGCTCGGGCTCGCGGCGCTCCTCGTCATCGTGTTCTGGTGGCTGGCGCCCTGGCTCGCGCACCGGCCGCAGCCCCTGTGGCCGCTGGTCACGGCCTGGGTCATCGTGATGCTCGCCTGGATCTGGCCGCCCAGTGTCTGGCCGATTTACCGCGCGTTGCTGCCGGTGGCACGAGTGCTGGCGACCGTAAACACGTGGCTGCTGCTCGGCGCCGTATTCTTTGGCATGCTGCTCCCCGCCGGGTGGGTGCTGCGCCGACTTGGCCGGCTGCAGTACCACACCGGTTTCGATCCCGATGCGTCGAGTTACCGAATCCGAGTGCCGGACGACCACGTCACGCGCCTCGAGGAGCCTTTCTGAATGGGCGAGTTCCTGCGCGACCTGTGGCGGTTCATGAAGGTCCGGAAGAAGATCTGGCTGCTGCCGATCATCCTGGTGCTGGTGCTGCTGGGCGGCCTTGTTGTAATCAGCCAACAGTCGGCGCTCGCCGCGCTCATCTATACGGTCTTCTGAGACCGCAAAAGGCGCCCCCGCGCGCGACAAATGTTGCGCTGAATACGGCGCTGGCAAGCATTTGTTCAGGGTTGATTTTTTGCGATGCACCGTGCAACTCTGCACGGACGCTGTGGTGGACGGCCGCAGCATAACTACAACATCAGGTCAGCTCAGGCGATGCACGCACGCAGTGGGCAGGGAGCGATTGCCGATGGCAGCCGGCCGACCGCAATAGTCCGGTCGGTGTGCACATGCGCGTTGGTTTCGCTCGCTCTCGCGTTCGTCGGTTGTGCCGCGACGCCCGCTGCGTCGACCAAGGCAGCCGCCTCCACCAAAGGCATCGTCAGAGTCGTGCCGCAGCGCGACTGGTCCGACTCCGTGCTCTATTTCGTGATTCTCGATCGGTTCGCCGATGGCGACGGCGCCAACAATGCCAAGGTCGATCGCAACAACCCCGGCGGCTGGCACGGCGGTGACCTGCGGGGTCTCACCGCGCAGCTCAACGAGATCGCGAGCCTCGGTGCCACGGCCCTCTGGATCACGCCCGTCGTGCAGCAGATCGATTTCTGCCCGCCGTCGCAGGCGCCGGTCGGCATCACGGTGCCGGGCGGCTGGTTCGAGCATTGCGGGTTCCACGGTTACTGGGCCGAAGATTTCACCAGGCTCGATCCGCACTTCGGCACCGAAGCGGATCTGCGCGCACTCGTCGAGGCTGCCCATGCGCGCGGCATCAAGGTGTTGCTCGACGTCGTCTACAACCACGTGGGTTACGACGCGCGCTACCTCAAGGATCCTGCGACGGCGGGCTGGGTGCGGACCAAACCGGTCGAATGTTCCGTCGACGAATTGCACTGCCAGGTCGGCGGCCTGCCGGACCTGCGCACCGAGTTGCCCGCAGTGCAGGACTACCTGCTCAATGCGCATCTCGGCCTCGCGAAGCGCAGCGGCCTCGACGGTTTTCGTCTCGACACGGTCAAGCACGTCGAGCACGAGTTCTGGGAACGCCATCGCCGCGAGACACGCGCGCAACTCGGCAATGATTTCTTCCTGCTGGCCGAAGTGTGGGGCGGTTCGGCAACGGTGCTCGACGACTACTTCGCGCCGGACGAAATGGACGCCGGGTTCGACTTCACGTTCAAGGGCAGCTGCGAAAGTTTCGTGCAGGGCAAGGGCCGCACGATCGCCTTCGCTTCGTACCTGGAGAAGCGCCACAAGGTTCGCGAGGGGCATTACCTCGCGCATTACCTGTCTTCCCACGATGAGCCGATGGCGCTCGCCAACCTCGGCGGCGACAAGGACGCGTTCAAGCTCTGCGTCGCGCTGCAGATGACCTCGCTCGGCATCCCGACGATCTATTACGGCGAGGAAGTGGCCCGCCCCGGCAGCACGTGGCCGCTGAACCGCGGCGACATGCCGTGGGGCAAGCGCGCCTTGCTGCCCGGCAAGGGCCTGGCGCGCGACGAAGACATGCGCGCGTACTACCAGAAGCTGATCCGCGCCCGCCGCGAGAACGTGGCGCTGTCGAGCGGCGGCTTCCACCGGCTCTCCTCCGACGGCGACCTGCTGGTGTTCGAGCGCAGCGATGCGGCGTCGGGCAGCGCGGTGGTCGTCGCGATCAATCGCGGCCAGAAGGAAATCACTTCCGTCGTCGACGCGCCGCAGGCCTGGGGCGCGTCCGGCGAGGCGTTGGACGCGATCAGCGGCGCGAAGATGAGCGTCAATGCGGGACGGATCGCCGTCAACGTGCCGCCGCGCGCGGCCCGCGTATACATCAAGAAAACCTGAGCATCCTGCACATGGCGCGAATAGCATTCCAGGGGATCGCGAAACGCTTCGGCGACGTCAGCGTCATCGAGCAGCTCGACCTCGAGATCCACGACCACGAATTCATGGTGTTCGTCGGGCCCTCGGGCTGCGGCAAGTCCACCGCGCTGCGCATGATCGCAGGCCTGGAGGAGCCGTCCGAGGGCACGCTGGTCATCGGCGATCGCGTCGTGAACGACGTCCACCCCAAGGACCGCGACGTTGCGATGGTGTTCCAGAGCTACGCGCTCTACCCGCACATGACCGTGCGCGAGAACATCGCATTCGGCCTGCAGATCCGCAAGGTGGCACCGGACGAGATCAATCGACTCGTGGACGAAGCCGCGGGCATCCTGGGATTGAAACCGCTGCTGGACCGCAAGCCGAAGGCGCTCTCGGGCGGCCAGCGCCAGCGGGTCGCGCTTGGCCGCGCCATCGTGCGCAAGCCGTCGGTGTTCCTGTTCGACGAGCCGCTCTCGAACCTGGATGCGGAGTTGCGCGTGCAGATGCGCGCCGAGATCGCCAAGCTGCAGCACCGGCTCAAGACCACCACGGTGTACGTGACCCACGACCAGATCGAGGCCATGACGCTCGGCCATCGCATCGCCGTGCTCGCGCCGATGGGCAAGGAGCGCAAGACCAACCTGAAGCAGGTCGGCACGCCGCTCGATCTCTACGATCGGCCGCAGAACGTCTTCGTCGCCAAGTTCATCGGCACGCCGAACATGAACATGATGAAGGCGACGGTGAACGCGGACGCGACGCGGCTCGCCACCAGCGGCTTCGAGGCGCCGGTGCCCGAGAACTGGCGCGCGGGCCTGAAGCCCTATGCCGGCCGGCAGGTGCTGATGGGCGTGCGGCCCGAACACGTCGGCGAGGCTGCCGCGCACAACTGGGCGCTGACGGCCAGCCTCGGCGGCAACGTCGACATCGTGGAGACCATCGGCCACGAGGTGATCGTGCACCTGCGCAGCGGCGACGACCTCATCATCGCCAAGCTCGGGGCGCACCGCATCCCGACATTCGGCGATCGCGTCGAACTCGAGATGGATTGCAACGCGATCCACCTGTTCGATCTCGAGACGGAACAACGGTTGCCGGGCTGAGCGGCCCTGGCAGCGATCTTGTAAGCGGAGCACAGCGACATGACTGGAAACGGACGCGGAATCTTCGGCAGGCTGCTCACCGCAGGCGTGGCAGCCGCGGCTTTCCTCGCGGGCAACCTTGCCCATGCAGCGACAGATCTCACGGTGTGGCACGCCTATCGTGGCGATGAAAAAACGGCCTTCGAGAAAGTCGTCGCGATGTACAACGCGAAGCAGAAGGATGTCGTCGTCAAGACGCTCGCGGTGCCTTACGACGCATATGCCGACAAGATCTCGGCGTCCGTCCCGCGCGGCAAGGGCCCCGACGTCTTCATCTTCGCTCAGGACCGCCTCGGCGGCTGGGTCGAGGCCGGCCAGACCATCGAGCCGATCGATTTCTTCGTGGACGACAAGGTCACCTCGCAACTCGTCCCCGGAATGATGGCGGCGATGACGTATCGCGACACGGTCTACGGACTGCCGCTCAACTACAAGAGCATCGCGATGATCTACAACACGGCGCTCGTCAAGACTCCGCCGAAGACGACCGGGGAGCTCGTCAAGCTCGCGAAGAGCATGACGGACGCCAAGACCGGGCGCTTCGGGCTCGCCTACGAGTACTCCAACTTCTTCTTCCACGCTGCGCTCATGAACGCTTACGGCGGCCAGGTGTTCGCGAAGGGCCCCGTGCCCGTGATCGATTCGCCGCAGAACATCGCGGCCGTGAAGACCATGCTCAAGTGGTACAAGCAGGACGGCATCCTGCCGGCCGACCCGTCGTCCACGCTGATCGCGAGCCTCTTCAACGAGGGCAAGGCGCCCATCGTGTTCTCCGGCCCGTGGTTCCTCGGCGAAGTGCAGGACAAGGTGAAGTACGCGGTCGTGCCGCTGCCCACGGTGGATGAGGCGGGCGGCAAGCCGATGCGCCCCTGGCTCACGGTCGAGGGCGTGTACGTATCGGCGGGCTCGGCGAACAAGGAACAGGCCTACGCATTCGCATCGTTCCTGGTGACGAAGGAGGCGGCGCTGGTGCTCGCCACCGAGGGCGGCCAGCTGCCCACCAACAAGAGCGTGTACGACGACCCGCGCGTCGCCGGTAACCCGACCATCAAGGGCTTCCGCAAGCAGCTCGAGACCGCGGTGCCGATGCCGAACTACGCCGAGATGACGCTGATGTGGTCGCCGGTGACGACGGCGATGAACAAGATGGTGAAGGGCTCCGCGACGCCGGAAGTGGCGCTCAAGGAAGCCCAGGAAACGGTCAAGGCGAACATCGGGAAGCTGCGTAAGGGCAGATGAGCGACCTGGCGAAACTGCAGACGGCTCACCGGCAGGCGGCCGATACGCCTGTCCGCCGGCTGCTGCGCTTCGTGTTGCAGCCGGCCGCGCTCGGCCTGCTGCTGGCGCTGCTGGCGGCGGCGCTGCTCGGCAACTGGTTCTACCGGCAGGCCACCGCTGGCCTCGTCGACGGGCAGCAGTCGCGTGAGGCCATCCTCGAGGGGTCGGCGCTGGCGAATTTCGTCGCTGCGCAGATCGCGGCGAGCCCGGATGACACCGCGGTGCTGCGGTCGGCGGTCACGGACTGGATCGCCCGCTCGCCGGGGGACGATCGAGCCCGGGTCGTCCGGCTCGGCGGCGCACAGTTGCTCGCGTCCACTTACCCCACCGATCTGCAGGGCGAGTTGCCGCGACGCCTCACCAAGGACGAAAAGTGGCTGTTCGACCTCGGCCAGGAACTGCGCGCCGCAGCCGACACCAACCGGGCCGAGGGAGTCTTCCGCAAACCGCAGATCGACGTGAGCCGGCCGGCGGACGGGCGCATCCGGGTCACCGTGCCTTACCTGATGGACGGCGCGATCGCCGGGTTCGTTCAGCACGAGGGGCCGGTCGCTACGGCGGCTGCTACGCAGCAGCGCGCGCCGGTTCCGGGCTTGCTGCTGGTGCTGCTCCCGGTGGCCGTGCTGCTCGCACTGGCGTTCTTCGTCAACCGCGGTGGGGAGGTCAAGGGGACCTCGCGCTGGCTGCTGTTCTTCGTTGCACTCGGTTTGTTCAGCGCCGCCTGGTACTTCTACGCCACCCGCGCCACCGCGGGCCTCGAGAGCCTTGCGACCTCGGCCAACGCGGACGTCGCCCGGGCGTTCCAGGAATTGCGAGGGCGGGTGACTGGGCTTGCCGTCGAGGGCGCCGCGACCCCTGCCATGAGCCCGGCAGCGTGGGACGTGGACGTGTTCCAGCGTCCGCACGGGTTGCTCGCCAGGGATGGGTCCTTGGATGCGACGACCACCGCGCAGGCGCTCGCGCGGTTCACCGGTCCGTTCACCCGGGCGATGTGGGGGAATTTCGCCCTCGGCGCCGTGATCCTGGCGGTCTTCGCCCTCGGCCTCGCCCGCAAGCTGCGCGAGACCTTGGCCGAATATCGGGCCGCCTACCTCTACGTCACCCCGGCGATGCTCGGCATGCTGGTCCTGGTGTTCTTCCCGTTCATCTACGGCATCACGCTGTCGTTCACCGGGCAGACCATCTTCAACACCAACCTGCCGCTCAGCGACCTGTGGGTCGGGGTGCAGAACTACGTCGACATCATCGGCGACACGGCCATCGCCAAGCACACCGTCGCCGGCTGGGTCATCAATTACCAGAATTTCTACTGGACGCTGTTCATTACCGTCTGCTGGACTGTGTCCAACGTCACCATCGGCGTCGTGCTGGGAATGATTCTCGCGCTGGCCCTGAACACGCCCGGGTTGCGCTTCAAGGCGGTCTATCGCGTGCTGCTGATCCTGCCCTGGGCGATCCCGAACTACATCACCGCACTGATCTGGAAGGCGCTGTTCCACCAGCAGTTCGGCGCGATCAACCAGGCGATCCAGATGTTCGGCGGCGAGCCGGTCAAGTGGTTCGATGGCGTCTTCTCGTCCTTCATGACGGGCCTGGCCACCAACGGCTGGCTGAGCTTCCCGTTCATGATGGTCGTCATCCTCGGCGGCCTGCAGTCGATCTCGGCGGACATGTACGAAGCGGCTACCGTCGAGGGGGCCACCCGCTCGCAGCAGTTCTGGCGCATCACCCTGCCGCTCCTGAAGCCCACGCTGGTGCCGGCGGTGATCCTGTCCGTCGTCTGGACGTTCAACATGTTCAACGTGATCTACCTGGTCTCGGGCGGCGAGCCCGCCGGGGCCAATGAGATCCTGATCACCAAGGCGTACAAGATCGCCTTCGAGGAGTACCGCTACGCCTACTCGGCGGCGTACTCGGTCGTCATCTTCCTGATCCTGCTGGTCTACGGGGTCTTCCAGACCCGCATGACCCGCGCCACTGAGGCGGTGAACACATGAGCACCCAGGACGTCCGGCGCAAGGGCGACGGATCCCACGTACTGCTGCACGTCTTCCTGACGGCGTTCACCCTGCTGGCCATCTACCCGGTGCTCTGGGTCGTGAGCGTGGCCTTCTCGGGCACCCAGAACCTCGGCTTCGCCGACGTCCCCTCGAACCCCACGTTCTTCGACCGCCTCCGGGCCATCCTGCCGTGGCCGGAAACGGTCTCCCTCAAGAACTTCGTGGACGTCCTGACCGAGCAGCCCTTCCTGACCTGGCTCATGAACAGTGCCATTGTCGCCACAGCCACGACCGTGGTGGGCGTGTTCCTGGCCTGTACCGCCGCCTACGCGTTCTCGCGGTTCCGGTTCCCGGGGCGGCAGGCCGGGATGATGTCGTTCCTGGTCTCCCAGATGTTCCCCGGCACCCTGCTGCTGGTGCCCCTGTACATCATCATCGTCAGCTGGCTGAAACTCGGCAATTCCTTCATCGGGCTGGTACTGGTTTATTCGGTCACCGCCATCCCCTTCTGCGTATGGATGCTGAAGGGATACTTCGATACGATCCCGCTGGAGATCGAGGAATCGGCGATCATGGACGGCGCGTCCCGGCAGACGATCTTCTTCAAGATCATCCTGCCGCTGGCCAAGCCGGCCGTGGCCGTCACCGCGCTGTTCTCGTTCATGACCGGCTGGAACGAGTTCATCCTTGCGGCGACCTTCCTCGAAGAAGAGACCAAGTACACGGCGCCGGTGGGGTTAAAGTTTTTCGTGGGAGGGTTCACCTCGCAGTGGGGTTATTTCGCGGCCGGATCGATCATCGTGTCGGTGCCGGTCGTCGTGCTGTTCCTGTTCCTGCAGAAATACCTCGTCTCCGGCCTGACGGCCGGCGGCGTCAAGGGATGACCAACACAGGCCCCGCACCAGGGGCGTCGTAACGGGCTGAAATAGAGGGACTTGAGATGAACAACAACGCTCGCGTTTCCATCTGTGCACTGGCGGTCGGTCTTGCGCTCGCGGGCGCTGCGCGCGCAGAAGGCGTGAAATTCATGGACCCGGTCGGCGACGACAAGGGGCCGGGCAACTACACGTATCCCACCGACGGCGTGTACACGCCGGGTTCGTTCGATCTCACCGAGTTCGAGATCACCGCGGGCGACAGTCCTGACGTCAAGGCCACCGTGAACGACAAGCTCGCGGACCCGTGGGGCATGGGCGGGGGCTTCGCGACGCAGATGGTGTTCGTCTTCATCGACAAGGATGGCAAGGCCGGCAGCGGCCATACCGAGGGCGTGCCGGGCCTGAACGTCCAGTTCGCGCCGGAGAGCGCGTGGGAGAAGGTGATCATACTCTCGCCGCAGCCGCAGTCCCGCGTCCTGTCCGAGATCAAGGTCAAGGCCGCCGCTCTTGCTGCTGACATCGTGGTGCCCCGCCGCACTTCCGGCTCCGGCAAGACGATCAGCGCCAAGATCAAGCTCGAGGACCTGGGTGGCGGCGATCCAGCCACCTGGGGCTACCAGGTCGTCGTGCAGTCGAACGAAGGCTTCCCGGACAAGGGCGACCTCCTGACGCGCAACGCCAACGAGTTCGAGGGCCAGCACCGTTTCGGCGGCGGCAATGACAGCGATTGCGATCCGGAACTCATGGACATCCTCGCGGGCAAGGGCGAGGGCAAGCCGGAAGAGGCGCAGGCCCAGTACGACATGCTCAAGTTCGAATGCGGGGCCGACGGCAGCTCGGTCAAGAAGGCGACGCTCAGCGTCGTGCGCAAATAAGGGATTGCAGCCCATTCACTGGGGACAACAATGATGAACCTTCACAAAGTGGCGCTCGCGGCGGCGGTTGCGGCGCTGGGGATGACGCCCTTCACGAGCAACGCTCAGCAGTCGAGCGAGTATGGCAACCTGAAGTGGTCCGGCAGCATTTACATGAAGTTCCTGGACGGCAACCGCCAGCAGGACTGGAGCATGTCGAACAATTTCGACTCGACACCGGGCGAATCCGGTGGCGACCAGGGCCAGGCAACGGAACTGGACCTGAAGCTCAGCGGGCAGCTCTCGAAGCAGGTCGAGTTCTACGCACGCATCCAGAGCCGGCTGCACCGGGGGTTCTGGGCGAACTACAATGGCTTTGCCGTGCCGGGCCACCCGAATCAAGCTGCCCCCGGGTCCTGCACGGAGGCCGACCCGCGCTGCAACTGGTACATCAAGCTGCGGGGCGCCCGGGTGATTCTCACGCCGGGCTACGACTGGATCGACTCGGCGTCGATCGGCAGCAACGACTGGGGCATGTTCGACGCCTGGACGCACGGCAAGACCCGTTACATCGACCGTGACAACCTGAGCGGTTTCCTGTTCCAGGGCTCGGCGCTCGGCAAGACCCTGCGGTGGGATTTCGCACGGGTGAGTTCGCCGTCGTACCAGGGAGCAGCTTTCACCACCGGTGACCTGTTCGCCAACGATGCCGATTACGTCGGCCAGATCAAATACGCCCCGAGCGCCGCGTGGAACACGACCCTGATCGCCATGTACGCCAGCGACAAGGAACGGGACCCCAAGGACACGAACAACCTCAACGGCGTCGGCGAAATCACGCGCTGGGACAACTCGGTGATCGGTCTGAAGGGCCAGTATTCCGGCTTCAGCTTCGTCGACATCAAGGGCGCCTACTACTACAGCACGTACAACATTGCGGATGACGTCTGCAATGCCGATTCGCTCGAAAGCTGCCGCTTCAGCCCGCTGCCGAAAAAGGATACCAGCGACGGCGCGTTCTACTTGAACCTCGATTTCAACCGGTTGTTCGTCGACGGGTTGTCGCTGGGCGTGCAGGTCTTCGACATCGGCTCCGATTACGTTGCCGCCCCGGCCGCACGGCGCGAAGCCGACGTACTGCTGACCGAGGGCCAGGAAGGCACGTGGCAGTGGATGCGACCGGACTACAACTTTGGCAATCGAGGCAACGCCAATTCGAATGCCGGGCTGGGATACGGTGGCTGGAACGGAGAAGTGCAGCAGGTCGTGTCGGGCCTCGCCGACAACGACGTCACCGATTTCGACGAGCCCGTCGCGTTCTCAGTCCTCGGCTGGAAGGGCGTGACGCTGGTCCCGAAATACCAGGTCGGCGACTGGCAGTTCTCGGCCGAGTACAGCTACATCGACTTCAGCACCAACTGGCAGGCCTGCGGCGGCCAGGACAAGGACGTCAACTGCATTTACCCGCGCATGGAGGGTACGCATGCCTGGGGCTACGGCGGCGACACTCGCAGCCCGTATGCGCCGTACCAGGACCGCTTGATGCAGATCTTCGCGCTCAAGGCGAAGTACACGCTCGACGTCGGCAGCGGCCTCAACCTGATGGCGCGCTACAAGTACATCTCCGACGAGGACGATCGGGTCACCAAGGCAGGTCTCCTGACCGATGCCTACGACGGTTACCCGAATGCAACCGGCTCCATCAATCCCAACTGGATCCCGAACGTCGGTCTGGGAGGCTGCTTGAGTTGCGATAATCGCCGGGCCGATTACGACACCTATGGCATCAGCGGCGGCTATCAGCTCATGCCGGATCTCTACGCGACCCTGCTCTACGAGCTGCACAAGGTCGAACTGATCGACGGCACGATCGATGTCGCTCCGGTGGGCCTGGGCTTCGAGGCGGCCAATGCCTATGGCTACGCCGAGTACCTCACGGGCAAGACGACCAAGAACCGCATCGGCATGAATTTCAGCTATTTCCTGTCGGGCGTGGAGATCGGCGGCACCATCGACTACTTCTGGGGAACTTTCGACCCCGAGTTCTACACGGACTCGGCAGGCAAGCGCGTGAAGCTGAATACGGGGGGCTTCGATACGATTTCCACGCCGCTCGGCGACATTCCGACCGGTTCGCAGAGCCTCAGTCAATACCGGATGAAGGTTTACCTGAAGGTCTCCTTCTGACGCTTCGTCGTTCTGACATCCGGGGCGGCCACGCTCGCGTGGCCGCCCCGATTTTTCGGCGGTAAGGATGCAAGCGCTGACGCAACGATTGATTCCTGTCCTGCTCGCCGTGGCGCTCCTGGCCGCGCCGGGTGGCGCCAGGGCACAGCAGCTGTTCGCACTCGACGACGTACGGGGCGACGACGACGGCAACGGCTCGCTGATCTATCCCAACCGCGACGACATGCACAGGGGCGACCTCGATCTCGTGCAGGTCTCGGTCGAGCAGCGCGGCGACGGTACCTGGTTCGTGGTCGAGATGGGCCAAGCCGTCCGCAGCCCGGTGGGACGCGTCACTCTGCTCGGCCAGACGCCGATGGAAACGCTCGCGCGCAACGGCTTCTACACCTTCAACGTCGACATCTACATCGATACCGACCGCGTTGGCGGCTCCGGCCAGACCGGGACCGTGCCGGGCCGGGGCGTCACCGTCGATCGGCAATATGCGTGGGAGAAGAGCATCGTGCTGACTCCGCGACCGGATACCGCGCGCACGATGCTGCAGATGTACTTCGACAGCGTCTTCGAGGCTG
>Ga0315290_10000507_pt1 | contig 25541 bp, 17 predicted proteins | sample YL17G12_0_MG_FD_203627 | JGI IMG/M metagenome (GOLD analysis project Ga0315290, IMG submission 203627) | Sediment microbial communities from Yellowstone Lake, YNP, Wyoming, USA - YL17G12_0 | ecosystem: Environmental > Aquatic > Freshwater > Lake > Sediment | place: USA: Wyoming | collected... | reverse complement strand
CCCGAAGCGGCCTTGGCGCGATTCCTTGGCGCGACATCCGACGCGTCGAACGGGCATCAGCACGTGGTCTCGGAAAAGAAAAGCGTACCCGATTCCCCCCGCTTGGTCAAGGATCGCCCGAAGAAGCCGGCCAAACCCTGTCCTGACTTCCCCCTGTTCCCGCACGGGACGGGCCGATGGTCTTCCTTTTCCTTGACGCCAAGAAGCTCAAGGTCCAGTCGGGGGAGATGGAAGAGCGAACCTGGAAGGAATACGAGACCTATGGCGACCGCATGATTCGGGTCTTCGGCGCGAACACCCTAGTCGAAAGCCTTGGCCCCGCTGACTTCAAGAGGCTTCGGGCCGACTTCCAGAAGACCCACAGGAGCCTTGCATCTCTCCAGGGCGACGTCCGCAAGTCGAAGGTCTTTTTCCATTGGGCCGGACCTGGGACGAATGGCCAGGGTTACATCGATCGGCTGCCCCGCTTCGGTGACGCTTTCAGGCCGCCAAACGACCCGCAGTACGTCAGCCGGGTCTTCATCACGAAGTTCGGCGACCCCTACCGGCCTGCGAATTTGAGCCGCGAGTTGGGCAACGCGATGGTCAGGGCAGGCATGGGCCGCGATCAAGGGGACTTCTACGATCTGCGGCGGACCGGAACGCTCAAGGTCAAGGTGACCGACGTGGGGAATCGAAAAGCGGAAATGAGAATCGCTTGCCTGGCGATCCTCGCATTGGCGTCGGGAGCGCTAGTCACCCCGTCCAAGGCACGGCAGGCGAGCCGGCCGGCAGCCTGGGCCAGTATGCCTATCATGAGATCGCCCGCTACAATCCCGTCCACAAGGTGGTCGTCTTCGGCGGCGGCAACGACGGCAAAGGATACCGCAGCAAGGACCTGTGGAAGCTCGACGCCTCGGGCCAGATCACGAAGCTCCGGGTATCCGCCGACGCCGGCGGGCGAGTCGATGATCTTTCCGGTCTTGTTTTCCACCTCAGAGACCACGCGCCGATCGACCGTGTCACGCTTCGGCCGCGTGGCGCCGGCCTTGGCGAGGACGCTCGAAGGGGCCTCCGCTGCGGGGCATTTCCTGACTGTCGAAACGCCGAAGGGCCGGGTCGCGCGGTCGGTCTGCGACGCGACCCCTTCCTTCCCCCAACCGCGGCAGGACTTCCCGGCCGAGTTCCTCGTGCAAGCGGCGAATCGCGACCGGCAATCGTCCGGAACGACCACAGGTTGTGACTAACGCGCGGAGGGCTTGAAAACAACAGGGGGCGCCCCTCACTTGCGGTCCCCTGTTGTGGCGTCTGCCGGGCGAGTATCATGATGCCGGCCATCGGGAAGCCGGAAACCATGAAAGGACACGTCGGATGAGCCACGTACCTGTTCCGCGCTGTAGGGAGCACGCGACCATGAAAGCAGTCCACCGAATCCTCTTGGCGATCCTCTTCTGGCTTCCCGTGGGGTTGTCTGCCGCAGCCGACAAACCCGACAAACCCGACAAACCATCCTTCGAGCAGTACCTGAGGCAAAGCGCCGTTTCACGGGAAGTGATCGACGGATTTCTGCAAGGCCCGAGCTGGGCGCAATATGACCCGGAATTGGGCTACATTCTCGGGAACTACCTGCCGTCCGACGGCATGGACCAGAGCGCCACGATTTCCACCGTCCAAAGCAACGGGGCGCGCACTTCCTTTGTGTACGCCGGCAAGAAATGCCGCATCAACACCTACGGCGACAGCTTCACCCAATGCCACCAGGTCAGCGACGGCGAGACCTGGCAAGAGTACCTGGCCGGGCACCTGGGCGAGCCCATCAGGAACTTCGGCATGGGCGGGTACGGCGTGTACCAGGCCTACCGCAGGATGCTGCGCGAGGAGCGAACCGATCACGGGGCTGAATACCTGATCTTCTACGTCTGGGGCGACGATCACATCCGCAGCCTGTTGCGCTGCCGCCACGCCGTCACCTACCGCTCCTGGAGCCCCCAGGGCGGACGCGCGTTCCACGGCAACTTCTGGCCCAACCTGGAAATGGACCTGCAAACCGGGCGCTTCGTCGAAAGAGACAACCTGCTTCCCACCCGGCAATCGCTCTACCGCATGACCGACCCGCAGTGGATGGTCGACCATCTCAAGGACGATCTCGCTTTGCAGCTCTGTGCATTCTCGTTGGGATACATCCGGGATCTCGAGCGCGAGCCGATCACCAGGCTGGCGGCCCGGCTGGAGCTCCCCTTCGATGGCAGCCGGGAGTCGACCCTGCAATCCCAGGCAAGCGGACTGCTCGACCGGTACTCGCTGCGGGCCACGCAGTACGTGCTGGAAAAGGCGCGGGACTTCGCCCGGCAGAAGGGCAAGAAGCTGCTGGTGGTGTTGTTCGACCCCTACCGCGCCATGGCCGAAATGCGGCGCAGCGGGACCCGATACGACCAGCCGATCGTCGATTACCTGGCACGCGAGAAGTTCAGCTACTTCGACATGAACGAGGTCCATCTCCGCGATTTCAAGAAGTACAATCTGCCTTACAACGAGTACCTGAAGCAGTACTTCATCGGGCATTACAGCCCGCGGGGCAACCACTTCTTCGCGTATTCGATCAAAGACAAGGTGGTCCAGTGGCTCGACCCGAAGCCGGTCACCTACCAGAAGCGCGATCCGCAATCGATCGACTTCAAAGGCTATCTGCACTAAGCAGCGAGCCGCACGAGGAAACATTTCCATGCCGACGACGTTGTGTTCCATCGCCCCCGCATTGCTGATCGTGCTGGCGGGGTTCCCCGGCAGTGCGGCGTGCCTCCCGGCGGCCAGCGCCGGCCAGGTGTTTCGCGTCCGGGACTTCGGGGCCCTGCCCGACGGCAAGACCGATAGCGGCGCCGGCATTCGCGAGGCCGTCCGGGCGGCGATCGCCGCCGGGCCGGGCTCGGAGGTCGTGTTGGAGGGCGGGACCTACCGGGTGCGGGCCGAGGGCCGGCGCGCCTATTGTTTTCCCATCCACCAGGCCGCCAACCTGGTCGTGCGCGGCGCGGGCAAGGCCACGAGAATCGTGGTCACCGATCCTGCCGCCGGCGCCTTTTCTTTCGGCCTCTGCCGGCAAGTGGCTGTCCGCGACCTCACCGTGGATTACGACCCGCCGCCCTTCTGCCAGGGGACGATCCGGGCCGTGGACGCAAAGGCCGGCAGCTTCGACCTGGAGGTCGAAACCGATTACCCTACGCCCGACGCGGAAAACTTCGTCAAGGCCATAGAGCCTTACGGCAAGTGGGGCATGATCCTCGACCCCGCGACGCGGCGCATCAGGGCCGCGACGCCGGACCATTACATGACCCCGCGCTGGGAACACCGGGAAGGCCGCGTGTGGCGGTTCTTCACGTCGCAGGAGCACTATCGGGTCAACCTGCGGCACATGCGGGTCGGCGACGCCTACGTACACCTGGCTCGCGGCTACGGGGCGGCCGTGCTCGCGCAAGGCTGCGATTGTCTGCGTATCCAGAACGTGGTCATCCATGCCTCGCCCGGGCTGGCGGTGGGACTGGTCGGCAACCGGGGAGAGATCGTCGTCGACGGCCTGGAGGTGCGATTTCCCCCGGGCACCACGCGCCTGCTTACCACCAACGCCGACGGCGTGCACTGCCAGCAGAACCGCTCCGGCCCGCTCATCGAGCGGTGCTACTTCGAGGGGATGGCCGACGACGCGATCAACGTCTACACCCCTCCCAACGTGCTCGTTGAGGTCCGCGGCCCGACCCAGTGGCTCGTCTCGCCCCAGTGCCTGGTGTTTCCCGGCGATCGGCTCCAGGTATTCGACCCGAAAGCCGGACGCATCCGGGGTGAGGTGAAGGCGGTCAAGGTCGCGGCCGAGGGCCGGCGATTCCTGCTCACACTGGAAAAGCCGCTGGAAGGGGCCGTGGCCGGCCGGGACCATCGCGAGGCCGACACCCTCTACAACCTCGACGCCTGCGGGGCCGGCTTTCGCATCCGCAACAACCACATGAACGGCAACCGCCGCTACGGATGCCTGCTCCGCGCCGGCGGCGGGGTCGTGGAGGACAACGTCTTCGAGGACACCACCGGCGCCGGCGTCGTGCTGACCAACGAGCCCGATTGGCCCGAAGGTCCGGTGCCGTGGGGCATCGCGATTCGCGGCAACCGGTTCCTCCGCGGCGGCACCTGCCTCGGCTACGCCGACTCGCCGCACGGCGCGGCGCTTGCAGTCCGGGCCGTGCGGCTCGGCTTCGGTCTGGCCGAGGCCAACGGCATCCGCGACGTCGTCATTGAGAAGAACCAGTTTGTCGACCGGGCGGGGGCAGCCGTCTACGTGGGCGGGGCCCGCGACGTGACCATTCAGGACAATCGGCTTACGGCCACCCCCGGGGCCGAGCTGCGGCGCCAAGGCGGGGCAATCCTCATCGACCGCAGCGCGGCGGTGAGGCTCGCCGGCAACGAGGTCACCGACACAAGGCCCGGCATCACCGGCGCCGTGGAACTCCTGCCCGGCGTGGCGCCCGGCGAAGACGGAGTGCGCATCAGCAACCTGAAGACGACTTTGGCGCCGGGCGCACCGCCGGTGCTTGACCGCCGCGACACGCGGCGCTCGGGCAAGGATCGATGACGGGAAGGACAAACGGGACGGGAGTCGTTTTCAGCGCAGCGATCGTAGGACGGCCTCGCTCTTCGGTCCAGAAAACGACTCCCGTCCCCTTTTGGGCTATTTCCGGAAATCCACCCGAGGATCGAATCCCGGCGGGCGGTAGGAGGGATCGCTGGACAGGTACACTGCGGAAAGCCGTGGCCCGTTCGGCGCATGGGTGGGCTCGAAGGCGACGGAAAGCGTGTGGGATCCCGACTTGAGGGTCAGGCAGTCAAAAGGCCCCGCCCACCAGCCGGAAGCCATCTTGTCGCTGAACCACGTTGCTTCCCCCGGCTTGACGCCATCGAGGTGCCGCGTCAGCGTGCACGGAAAACGCAGTCGCCAATTGGTTCCGTTCAGCCGGTTCTCGCCATCGCAGTCGATCGAGAACAGGGAGACACGCTTCGCGTCCAGCGTGGTGTAGCGTGCCCAGAGATAGTAAACGCCGTCGAGGGGCACGTGGAATTGCCAGGTTGCTTTCGGAGGTGGAGCACTTGCGTCCAAGGGGGCGGGCAGAAACACCGAGGCAACCCCGCGGGATTCGGTTTTCTCAAGTCCCCCGGCGAGCACGGCCTCTTCGATGCCGAGTTCCACGGTGGCCGTCGGCATCTTCGCCGTGTCGACGCGAATCGTCGCCGGAGCCGAGCCCAGGCCGCGCTTGTTGAAGGCGATGACCTTGTAGTACAGAGTCAAGCCCGGCTTGAATCCCCAGTCGAGGCAGGCCGTGCCTCTTCCGGAAGTGAGTAGAGTGGCGTTGCCGGGCACGAAATCGGCCCGGTCGCCCACGTAGACGGAGTACGCATCGATCCCGGGATCCTCGGAGGGCGTCCACGCGAGTCGCACCTGTCGGGCGGACGTTTCCGTGGCCCGCAAACCGCCGATGGGCAACGGGGCCACGTCGCGATCATCCACGCGGTCGGGACGGTCCCCGGCAGCGTTGGTCAGCATGAGCAGGTCCAGACACAGCCCGTCGTCGCCGCTGCGGAGAACCAACGGCTGCGAGCCCGCCTGGAGCCTCAAGGGGCGCTCCGCGCGGGTCCACGTCCAGTGGTCGGAGCCAATCCGGCCCGTCACGGTCGTTTCCGAGCTGCTGCACTGGAAGCTCCCTTTCCCCTTGCCTCGCACCCAGACGTCGCAGGGCCCCTGTGCCGGGACGGCTATTCTCAGCGTGGCCTGACCGGTGACTTCCTGCGGGGTTTCCTTCCAAACCCGCACGCACCGGAAGTTGGAGCACGACCCGTCGAAATGCTGGCGCAAAGGGGGAGACAGCGCGCCTTCCTCGACGTCGGTATAGATGCGGTAGTTTGCCGCTTGCGCAAAGTGGGCTTCCGCCGAGTACAGGCCTTCAAGTCCGCTGTGCTCTTCGGCCGCCACCGCGTAGAACACCGGGCCGGACGGCGGCGTGTCGAGGAACTCGGTGGAAGGGTTTCGCTCGCGGTTGACCCGCCGGTAGCCGCGGCCGCTCTCCCGGGTGCGATACACGTTGTAGCCGGCGATCTCGCGGGCCGCGCGCGGCCGCTCCCAGCGCAGACGGACTCGCGAGCCGTCGCGGGCAAGCGTCACGTTTTGCGGTGCCTCGGGCCGCCGCGTCAGCGCGACGTAGACGTCGGTGTCGCCCAGCACGTCGCTCATGTAGGCGATCTTCGTCGCGTCCGGGCTGATGCGGGAGTAGGTGTTGCTGTCCCACGAGTTGCGCGACGTGAAATCGTGAACGACTTGCAGAACGGTTCCGGTCTCGCGCCCGTCGATCAGCAGACGTTTGCCGGCGACTGCGCCGTCCGTTCCGTTGGTCACCAGCCAGCGGTCGTCGTCCGACAATCGCCCGTAGTCCGACGGCACGTCCGTCGTCCAATTCGACCAGGTGCGGACCTCGTCCGCCCCGTGCTCGTCGCAGGGCAGGAGTCCCAGCCGGTGGGTCAGCATCATCGTCCCGTAGCGGCCCACCAGGCAACCGCGTCCGAAGAGTTCGTGTCCGCCGTAAGTGGGATAGTGGCCGAGCTGGATCTTGCCCGTGTCCAGGTCCATGTGCCAGGGCTGGAAGTAGTAGCACCGCTGCCAGGTGACCCGCTGGTCGTTGTGCGAGAGGGAGGCGCCTTTCATTCGCATCGGCAGCGGCACGCGACGAACTCGCTGGTCCGGGGGCTCTTGGTGGGGGTCGATCAAGTACAATGCACGGCCTTCTTTGAGCCCGAGCACCAACCGATCGGAATCGGGCGACATGCCGAACTCGGCGCCCCCCTGGTCGGTGCTCGTCCAGTCCGCGACGTTCAGCGAGGCGCCCGTGCGGAAGTTCACCGCGCGAATCGCGTAGCGCACCTTCCCGTCCCGCTCGTCGCTTTCGAGCAGATACATCAGCGCAGGGTTGGTGCGGCTGAACACCGGGGCTCCGCGCAGGCCGGCGAGCTCCCGCATGGCTCCTTGGGTGAAGTCGTAGACGACCATCCCCTTGAAACTGCGGTTGTAGATCGGCACGGCCGACCCGTCGGCGTTGAAGTTGTCGCAAGACTCCGTGCGCACGCTGCGGGTCAGCTTCCAGACGACCGCGCCGGTGCTGGTGTCGCGAAAGACGGTCTTCTCCTCGGGGAAGTCGAGCCGAATGGGCGCGCCGGCGCGTGCGTTTAGGGCTTCCAGGCCATGGTAGGGCCTCGGCTCGAGCCGCTCCAGGCGCAGGTCCAGCCCCGCCGGAATGAAGCCGGCTTGCTCCTCCGGCGACAAGGAATCGACCAGCCGCACTTCGTCCAACGCGACGCGCCCGCCGGTATTCAGAAGCGTAAGCCGCAGCTCGATGGGTTGCCGGCCTCGCAAGCTGGGCCTTGGAACGTCTCGCAAGTCCACCGCGTGAAGGCCCGTCGTATAGCAGACCTTCGTGTCCCAGCCGTTGACGGCCAGGGCCATGTAGGTTCCGGAGTACGTCATCCGGGCAACCAGGAAATGATAGCGGTCGAGGTCCACCGCGGCCGGGTACTTCTTAAGGACCATCGCCAGACCTGCCGGCGCGTTCTTGTCCCAGTCCGGCCAGTTGGGCGCCCAGGCGGCTGAGGGCCCGACCATGAAGGTCCCGGCAAGCGTCGTGAACGTGGTTTGCCGGCCGTCGGTTGCGATCGATTCCAGCCCGGTGACGCCGGGCCACTTCGAGATCTCCCAGCCGTCGGCCTTGGAGAAATCTTCACGAAACCCCACGCGTTCCGCGGAAAACCCCGCAGCGGCAACGGTCAGGCAAACCAGGAGAATCGGGATGGTCTTCATCTTTCGTAATACTCCGGTGCCGAGGGCACTCGCTCTCACAACGTCCTTCGAGGCCTTGCCGGGTTACGGTCCCGGCGCTGCGTCGAGGCAGTGAACGGTCGCGGCCGCATCCTGAACCACGATCTCGGCCAGGCCGTCGCCGTCGACGTCGGCAAGGGCGGGCAGGCTCAACGCCGCCGGGCCTTGCCAGGTCCACAGCAGGCGGCCGGAGGTGCGGCCGCCCGTGATGACCACCAGCGTGTTGCCGGCCGGGTAGATGATCTCGTCGCCGCCCCGGCCGTCGATGTTGGCGGCCGCCACGCGCGGGCCGGTCGGCACGGGGGCCGCGAGCGACCACAGCACCTTGCCCGTTCGCGGGTCGATCGCACGCACACCGTCACCGTAGCCGGCGGAAGCGATCTCGAGATTCCCGTCCCCGTCGAAATCGGCCAAGGCGTGCTTGCAGGCCGTGGTCTGGCCGACGTTGCCTTCGCCGGGTTTGACCGGATAGTCGCTCCGTCCCGGACCGTGCCACAGCGGCTTGCCCGACGCATCGAGCAGGGCCAGGAGGTACGGCGAATCGAGCAGGACTTCCGGCCGCCCGTCGTCGTTGAAATCGTAGACCATCGGCTCACCGTAAGCCGCCCAGGCGGGCAGATCGCGCCGCGAAGCCAGCTCTTTGCCCGCCGTGATCCGGCCGGTTCGGCCCTCGGCGGTCCAGAAACAGACCGGGTAGAGGCACACCAGCTCGTCGAGCCGGTCTCGATCGACGTCGACGGCCGCCAGTGGAACGCCGGCAAAGCCCCAGCGGAAGATGCCGGGCAGCTCGGCCTTGTCGCGCGTCCAGAGCGTGGTCGCGTCGCGCCCGTCCAGCAGTTGGCCTACGTCCGAGTGCATCAGCCGCCGCCGCGTGTTGACGAACAGATCGAGCGCGTCGGCTCGGCGAAAACGGCCGGGCCACCAGAACGTCAGCGCGCCCACGTTCCAGACCGGAGGGGCGCCGTTGGTCTGCGGGAACGCCTTGTCCCACAGGGTGCCCCCGTCGCCGCGATACGCCACCAGCCGGGCGTGACCCTCCCGCGCCTGGTCCGCAGCGACCACCTCGCACGCCCCGTCCCCGTCCAGGTCCGCCGCCAGCAGCCCGACGGCGCGCGAGCCGTCGCGCATCCCCCGACCCGGCCGCTGCCAAGCCAACTGGGGCCGCTCCCCGCGTTGGCGCGGCGGGGAGATGGCGAACACCTGCTCACGGGGGCCTTCCACGACGACGCTTAGTCCTTGTCCAGCGCGAAGCCGGGCGGCGATCGGCATCGAGAGGTCGGCGCCCAACGGCCGGTTCTCGACGATCCGCGCACGCACCTCGTGCCCGGTCACCGCGGCCGTTTCGTTGGCGGCCAGCCGGACGCGGACCAGCGCCGCCGCGTCGGGCGCACCGGCGTTGCCGTCCAGCACCATGGCCTCGCTCGCGTCCGGGAGCTTTTCCAGCCTCCAAAGCGTTTCCACTTGCCGGCCGGCCTGGCAGCGCATGGCCGACAGGGTGACGCGCCGCGACTCGCCCGCTTCCCACGTCTTCACGAAGAACGTGGGACGTGCCTTGCCGCGCAACAGCACGTGCTGCATGCCCTGCGATGCGGTCGTGGACCAGGTGGGCCCGAAACACGGCAAGTCGGCCAGGCACCAGGCGGCGTTCTGATACGACTGGCGAACCGCCGGCTCCTTTCCCCGGGCCCCGACCAGCTCGATCGTCCCACAGGCAGGCACCAGTTCCCCGTTGGTAGCCGTCGCGAACAACTCCGCCGCCCCGTCGCCGTCGACGTTCGCCGATCCCTGGATGAAACGGCGCGGCAGGTCCCAGAGCGTCTTGCCGCTGGCGGCGTCCAACGCGACCGCGTGCCACTGGCCGTCTCCCACGTCGTTGAACAGATTCAAAATCAGCTCGGGACGCCCGTCGCCGGTCACGTCGGCCAGAGGACGGGGGCCAACCTGCGGCCATTTCCCGCGTTCTTCGATGTTCTGCTCGATGTCCCGGCGCCACTTCACGCTCAAGCGCTCCTTTTCCGGACGCGCGGGATCGTATTTCAGCACGTCGACGTGGCTCTGAAAGTCCCCGATGGTAACCAGCTCCATCTGCCCGTCGGCGTCCACGTCGGCCAGGCCGAACCAGCCGTAGGGGCGACTGCCGTGGTAGCGCAGCTCCGTTTCCTTGCGCCCGGTCGTGCCCTCGAAGATCATCACCCGATAGTGAGCCGCAACGCAGACCTCCTGGACTCCGTCGCCGTCGATATCGAACACGACGTTGAGCGGGTTGAAGACGACCGCCTCCGGTGGGGCGGATTCCCAGACGCAACGCGGCTGGTCGAAACCGCGATCGTAAGCGAACAACTGCAGCCGGCAGACGGCCTGGTCCGTCCAGGTATGATTCCAGCCGACTCGCTGGTATCCGGGGATCCCGGGCAAGATCCTGGCCCAGCGCTCGTGGAACGATTCCACGGCGGGCCGCAGCGTCCCGCGGCCGTCGAGGTCCCGTTGCGGCGGGCCGGCCGGCACCAACCGGGGCGAGCCGGGCTCGGCAGCGGCGGCCGCGTCCAGCGTCACACGGTGCTCACCCGACGCAGGCTCAAGCTCCAGCCGCAGCTCCCGGCCAGCCACGGAATACGTCCACGCCACGTGAGGAACCGCGATCGCGCCACGTATGGGGCAGCGGCCCGTCAGCGCACCATCATGGCCGTAACGAGGCCAGTCCTGCGCCGCGGCCGGGACACTGGCGGCGAGAACCGACGCGATCAAGAGCCTGCTCAGACTCATCCGATGCCGCTCCTTGAGGGTGTCCGGGAATGCATGGCATGCTGTAGTAGGGTGGGTCGAGCGCAGCGAGCCCCACCAACCAGATCGTAGAGCCCCACCAACCAGATCGTAGAGCCCCACCAACCAGATCGTAGAGCCCCACCAACCAGATCGTAGAGCCCCACCAACCAGTTTTCCGGTCATTCGTGGTGGGGCTCGCTGCGCTCGACCCACCCTACCATCTACTCGACCCACCCTACCATCTATCCGCCTTCCGCAACGGAAATTACTTGGGATCCTCCAGCGGCGGCAGCGCCCACCACCGGGCCTCCGCGCCCCACGTCTTCCACGGCTTCAGGGCCCGCTCCAGCCGCGCGTTCACCACCGGGTCCGTGGCCCGGGCGATCAGGCCCTCGAGAAGGCGGACCTGTTGCGGGCGGACCTCGTTGAGCCACCGGCCCGAGTCGGCCATCCGCTCCGGCTTGTTCAGGGCCCCGCCGGAGCCGTAGCCCGCCTTGCCGTACAGTCCCTTGGCAAGCTTCACCTCGTTGTCGCCCATCTCTTGGCCGGCGTCGCCGTAGTAGCGCACGTGGAAGTCGCGCACCGCCGCCTCCCAGGAGACGTCGGGCGACCACAGGGCCCGCGCGGCCACGTACATGTTGCAGGGCGTGTACCCGTACATGTCCGAGGAGGCCCCTTGCGCGCCCAAGGTTTTGAGAATCCGCAGGTCCTCGACGATCACCTGCCCGCCGGGGTAAATGTACGGGGCGACCCAGCAGTTGTAGTACTCGTAGATGTAATGGTGCTTCGATCGGGCCATCCACGTCAGATCGTTGCCCAGGTACCGCAGGTTGATGGCCGACCGGGGCTCGCCGGCCAGCGGGCGGTAGCTGTCCCGCGCGATGTGCGCCAGACCCACGAGCACGTTGTCGGCCGGCGCCGGGCAGCCGTCGGGCATCGCGTGGTCCGCCGGGCCGTAGATCAGCGGACTCAGCATCACCTTGGGGTGGCTCTTGCCGATCGCCTCCGCAACGCGATTGACGAACCGGACGTGGCTCGTCGCGTAGGCGGCCTTCACGGCGTCCGCCGGCGTCCCCTCGGGCTTCTTTCCCCGGGCCTCCGCCGGCACCAGGCCTTGCGTGCAGGCCGGGCAATGGCAGAAGACGTCGCTGTCAGGGTGCCAAAGGTCCACGACGTCGACTTCCGGACAGCGGTCCAGGAATCGCTTCACGTTGCGGACCAGCTCCGCGGTCATCTCGCCGTTGGTCACGCAGAGCGTCGGCGGCTTGCGCTGGGCATCGTTGCAGGCGAACCAGTCGGGATGCTCCTGGAATCGCTCGGGCGGCAGCCAGGTGTGCATGGTGTGGCCGCCGAAGATCAGGCCGAGGCCGCGCTTCCTGAGCTCCGGCACCACCGCGTTGCGCCGCCCGTACCACGCCTGCGGCTCGCCCATCGCGTTGGGGCAGGGGTGGACCCAGTTCATCCGGTTCTTGGCGATCCAGTCCACGATCGCGACGCTCTGGGCCACGCTCCTCAGCGGAAAGTCGAGCATCATGCGGTAGCGCAGCGCCGGCGCCGTGTCCACCTCGAGCGCGGGAAGCGACAGCGTGGACCGCCTCGGAACCGTGTCGTCGCCGGGGACGCACCACCCGCATCCCAGCCGCTCCAACAGATCGTACGTCCCGAAGAGCACGGCCCGCGGGGTTGAGCCCACGATGGTGGCTCCCGTCTCGCTCACCTGGAGCCGGTAACGATCTAATCCCTCGGGCCGCGCTCGGCCGGCGTCGATCCCGGCGGCCGGGGGCAAGTCGGCCCTGAGGACGATCCTGGCCATGCCCGGGGAGCCGGGGCTTTCCGGGGTCGCGGCCCGGACGATGGGCACGGTCGCGCCGCTCATGGCTTGGACGTACCGCTGGAGTTCCTGGGCGGCGAAGAGCATCGGGCCGATTGCGTCTCGCTCGGCCAGGACGATCTCGGCCCGTGGACGGCCCTGCGAGACCAGGACGAAGTCGGCCGCGAGCCCCGGGGCCGCAGCGACCAGCAAGATCACGAGTCCCGGGACGCAGGCAGGTGTTCTCATGAGGTGTCCTCCAAAAGCCGGCCTGATGCCCTGCTTCCGGCGGCGGGCAAGCATTGAAGTGCTCAACCTTCTTCCGCGGCCCCGGGACTTCGTCCGCCTTCTCCGCCATGCTCGCATGATGATCGAAACGCTCCGCGGCTGCAAGAGGGACCACGGGCATGGCGACTGAGGCGATCCGCCGGAACGTGGGTCTCGACGAGTTTGGGCGAGTCTGCTACAATAGGGGCGTCGCGCGGCTTTCCGCGCGTGCCCTGACGGAAACTGGAACTCGCGAGGTGCCACCATGAACGCGGTGCGAATCAACGGCCACGTGGACGTTCAGCACCGGCTTTCCGCTCTCGTGCCGGACTGGATCCCCCCGGGGCCGGTCACGGTCTTGATTGTGGGCCACTGCGACGAGGATGATGCGGGAGAGGCATGGACGTCGGGCGTTGCGCGCGAGTGGGCGGACGAGTTGAGCGACACGCGGCAGGACATCTACACGCTGTCCGACGGAGCGCCGCAGAATGAACCGTGACGAAATCCACCTGGCGAGCTTTCCGTTTGGCGGAAGTGCGGGAATGAAGCTGCGCTCGGCTTAGCCGCCAGGCAGCTCAGCGGGGTTCTTCAACGGGCTGCCAGGCAAAGCGGTCTCGCCGTAATTGACCAGGCGATGCTTCACGCGGGCCTGAATCTCCGAGAAGTACTCCAGAATACGCTGAGGGTCGTTTCCGTATTCGGCTGAAATCACCCGCCGAACGCGACGGACTTCGTCAAGGGTAGGATCAGGTTTCATGGCTTTCTGCCTCGCCCAGCAGCTCCGTTCTGCGTTTCCTCCAAGGCTTGCCGGAGCTCGCCATCATACATCTCGGAGTCATCATCCACCTGGGCTGCGAGCCGCTTGCGTGCCTCCGGGATCGTGAGCGACAGCGCAATCCGCTGGCGAAGGTAGGTAGCCAGAATGCCGTTCGGCAGATCAGAAACCGGAACGCTCCAATACTCCCGACAGCGGGCAATTAGTCCGGACGCGAAATCCGGATCGACCCACGGCCCCTCAACGTCGGCTACGCAAAGCGAGGTCATACACACGCCCAACACGTATTCGACCGCCCAAGTGCGGTAGAACCTTACCGCATTTTCGCAGCCGAGCACGGCCTTGTCAATCCTGATACCTCCTACGGTGAAACGGGTTGCGACGGATGGCCAGTGAGCGAAGCCGTGCTACACCGCACCGGGGGTGGGCCGACGCACCTCAATCGACACCTGGGGTGGCATGGGGCCTCGCCAGTCCTGTGGTGCGAAGCACGGGCAAGATGCCCGTGCCACCCACCGGCGGAAGTCATACCCCCCGACACCGCACCCCGAGCACGGGTCGCGATTGACGGCCGCGGGGAGGGGCGGTAGGATCGAGTTCGTGGTCGCCCCAATGGGGTTACGCAGGAGCCCGATCTCGTGCCGGGCTGGCGATTGCCCTCGGCACCCGGGCCGTGAATTGGGAGGAGGATCGCCATGAGGCCAATGCGAACGGTTTTTCTGGGCGGGCTGGTTCTGGTCGCCGTCCTGGCTGGCCCTCAGCCGGCCGCCTACGGCGTGATGATGGGTAACCGGGTGTTCACCCTCGACTTCACCAAGCCCGAGGAGGTGAAGAACAAGGCCACCTGGAACCGGGCTGACAATGTGTTCCTCTCGAAAGAGGGCCTCGGGTTCAACGGGCCGGACAAGAGCTCGCTGGACTTCAGGATCGAGTCCACCGAGCCGGTCGCCGTGGGCTGGTCGTGGCGGCCGGTCATTGCGGTGTCGATCACGGCCACGCTCGAGCCCCCGGGCCAGTTCAAGATCGAAGGGACCGGGACCACCTATCCGTCCGGGCAGCTCTATGCCCGCTACAGCCCCGACGGGAAGCACTGGTCCTCGTGGCACAACTTGCCGGTGCAGGGACCCGAGCCGGGGAAAAAACCCCAGCAGCGCTACGCGGGCACGCTTCGCGTCCCCTACAAGGAGCAGGATGCGTATCGCAGGCTGGTCGAGGAGTACTCCAGAATGGACGTCCCCTGGGCGAGCGACGAGGAGGCCGCCGTCCGCTGGATCCTCCAGAAGGACCCGAAATTCTTCGAGAAATCGCTGCCGCTGGTGGGCTACGTCCAGTTCCTCTACGAGACGTCTTTGCGCGGCGGGCAGCGGATCGAGCGGATTCGCTTCGAGCTGAGCTACGGGGCCGGCGGCAAGCACTCGCCTCCCAAGGACCAAGGCGTCTACAAGACCCGCGACGGGCCGTGGCGGTTCAAGGTCGATTGAGGGGCAGAGGGTCAGACCTACTTTATCTTTTACGGGCTGACCCCATCCCCCCCACAGGCAGGAATGAGCTTCCCGGGGCGATCGATTCCTGCTTTGCAGCAGCGGGGCGGTCGGCAGAGATCAAGTTGCCAATGGCCCGACTCCGATCCGCGCCGATCTTCGCGGAGGGGGTGTTTGGAATCTCGTGGCACTCGGCAAGCGCCATCAACGCAAAGGCCGTTCCCTCGTGGGTGACGTAGTGCTTGCCGTCCTTTTTGGCCGAGCGCGTGTACCAGCGCCCGCTTGCCCGTTGATGGGTCTTAAGCCAATCGACTCCCTTCCGGATCTGCGGGTGTTCGGCGGACAAGCCGGCCATTCGCAGGACGTAGACAACGAACCCGGTCCCGTAGCCGTCGCTCGTCTGCGTGTCCTGCGGCTTTCCGTCGGAGCGCCGCCAGTTGCCCAACGAAGCGAATGCCCAGCCGCCGTCGGGACGTTGCAGTGACAACAACTCCTCAACGGCAGCCTTCTTCGCGGCCTCGGTCAGGATCCCGTCCACGTACCGTGACGCCCAGAGGAGCATCCCCCGCTCATAGGCACTGGCGGGCGGGTTCCGGCCGAGGTACAGCCGGATCTTATCGAGGCCCTGCTTGGCCGGGGGCGTCCGGCTGTACTCACCCGGGGCCATGCCCACGGCGAGGGCCGCCACGGCCACCCCGAAGTGCTCGTCAATCTCGCTGGGCGGCCATTGGCACTGCGTTGGCCATGGCCATCCGCCGTCGGGGCGCTGCAAGGTCCACATGCGGTCTAGGGCCCGCCGGGTCGTCGGGTGGAGCGTGCGCGTGGTCCGGGCATCGTTGATCGCCAGTCCGGCGGCGAGCATTACCGACTCGCTCGACCGGGCCGGATCTTTGGCCTGCAGGCCGTCCTGCTCGGCTGCCCGCTCGGCCGCAGCGCGAATCTGGCGGTGAGCCGGCGCGTCCCAGGCAACGGCGGGCCGGGCGACCAAGTAAGCGTAATCCGTGTGGCAGGCGATGCACTTGTTGTCTCGCTGCCAGTCGAGTACGACGGCGTCCAAAAAACCCACGGCCGCCTCCGGCGAATACCGCTGGCGGAGCGGTTCATCCGGCGTGTTCGCGCCGGGGGTGCCGGCCGCCTCGCGTGTACTCGGTTGCTGAGCCAAGAGCGGCCAGGCGCCCATGAAGACGCCCATCAAGATAAGAAACAGCCCAACAACTCGGCATACCATGGGTCGTCTCCTCATGAGCCCCTTGGAGAGCGTTTGCGTTACTGCGACACCCAGGCTGCCACGTCCTGTGCGACGGCGGGGGTGCTGATTTCGAGCAGACCGCCCGGCCCGGCGCTCACGGTCTCCGGAGCTGCGGCCTCGCCGTTGTGCGTGTCGAGCCAGACGACACGATACTTGCCCGGTTTCATTCCCGCGATGAGCAGTCGTCCTTTCACCCCGGTGGACCGCAAGTCCTCCCGTCGATTGAAGACCCAGAGGGCGGCGCAGTGGTCGCTTGCCTTGCCCAGGACTCCCATCGCGGGCAGATAGGGGTCAAAGCCGAAGGCGCGCAAGACGACCCAATCGTTCCCCGTATTGGAGAGCCCAAGGAGGTGGTCACCCTGCGGGACGTCGACTTCCACGGCGACGTTGACGCTCTGGTCGCGGTTGGCGGCGGGGAACTCCCGCGTGGCGACCGATTTGCCGTCCAACGTGACGACGAGGCGCGCTCCGGCCCTGGCGATTTGCGCCACCTTGACGACAAACTTGCCGGGGGCGGCGTAGTGGACGCGGAAGGTGCAGCCGCGGAAGAGATCCGCGTGGCCGGTCCCGTGCAGATAGCGGGGCATTTCGGCGATGCCGGGCACTTCGCCCGACGGCTGAACGGTGAATTCCGTGCGGCTGCCCTTGCCCCACTCGCCGCCGGGAGCGATTTCCAGCGGACCTCGGGCCTCGCACTCCACCCGAACCGAGGCCGGTCGCAAGCCCACCTGGCCGGGCATTCTCGACAGGCTGACGAAGCGCGCCGCGGCCCGGAGTCGTTGGGCGAAAGCGGGCTGCCGCATCCGGTCCCAGTACCAGTACTGGGCCGCCCCCGAGGACTGACTCATCAGGCTGCCCCACAGGGCACGATGCAGGAAGCTGCCGTCATCCCGGCCCCCTCCAGGGCCAATCTCGCCGAAGAAGTAGGGCTTGTCCAGGTGAAGATTGTCGATTCGCGCAATGGCGCTCAGGGGCTCCGGCGGGTAGGCATGGGGCTGATAGTAGTCCAGATCCTGCCAAAGAGCGGCCGCTTGCACGGGGGAACTCGTGGTCACCAAGTGCCGGTTGGGATCCTGCCGGCGGAGAAACGCCGCCATCTCACGGTGCCAACGGACCACCGTGTCCGGCTTGCGGTTCATGCCGTCGGTCCATTCGACTTCGTTGAACAGCTCCCATGCCAGGACGTGGGGCGAGTAGCCCCAGCGGGCCACGATGTAGCGGTACTTCGCCTTCGTCAGGGCGATTGCACGCGGATCGGTGAAGAAATCCTCGGGCGACTGGAGCCACCCGCCCCGGCTCTTGTTCCAGGGGTTGCCGGACCAGTTCGGATCGGTCCGCGAGCTGTACTGTCCATGGTGCTGCAGGGCGATTTGCAGGTAGACGCCATGCTCGCCCGCGGCGGCGACGGTTGCGTCCCATCGCCGGGCGACGTCCAGACTCAGGGTTCCCACGGGAAGCGCGGTTCCGGAGACCCAGTCGAGGTTCATACTCTGCGTGAAGTGGCACATCCAGATCCGCGCCCAGTTGCCGCCGTCCTGCCCCAAACGCGCGACGTACTCCGGCAGCCCGCCTTTGGCACTGACCCAGCCCACGTTGTAGCCCAGCGGATAGTACGGCTCGCCGCCGTCGAAGATGAACCGCACCGGGTTGGCCGGGTCGATGCGCACGAAGCCCCGTCCCGGGGTGCCGGTCACGGGGAATTCGTTCGGACTCGGCTTGGCACGTTCGACGGGTTTCCCGCTGAGAGTGACCTGCTGGATCGTGTGCCGGCCCGCCAGGCGGGGCGTATAGCGTACGCGCCACGTGCCGGCGCCGTCGTAGAACGCCGGCACGGCGGCGGTCCCGAGGTCCGGACACGCGAACCGGACCATCACGTCGTTCACGGCGTAATCGAACGGATTGCCCGAAAGCTCGGGCAACTCAAAGGCGGCCTCAAGGGGTGCGTAGGTCACACGAGCCGACTCGGATGGACCCGCCAAGGCCGAGGCAGCCCAACCGATGTAAAGAATCGCAATACTGCTGGTTCTCATCGAGATGTGTTCCTTTCGTTGGTTACCTCGTGCGGGAACGGACTCGATTGTAGCTTCCGGCGCTCAGACAAGCACCCCTGCGGCCACAGGAATCGGCTGCGGCGGCCAATGCCGAGATGGAGGTCCGCTGCCGCGCCGTGCACAAGCATCTGTCGATTGGGCCGATTGAGGAGCGAGAGGAAGCCGAATAAGATGGAGGCAGGGCCCTTCAGGTTTTCCATCGGGAGGCCGCGATGAGACGACTTGTTCTAGCGACGATCGTGTGTACCGCATTGGGACTGCCCCGCTGTTTCACGGTTCTGCCCGCCGCCCAGCCATCAGCCGGCACGGCGGAACGGCCGGAGAAGCCATCGACGCTACTGTTTAGCGAGGGCTTTGAGGACTCCCGCCTGCTCCAGCGCGGCTGGTACGACGGAGGCAAGTTCACCATCTCCGAGAAGGAGCCCTTCGCCGGCAAAGGGTGCATCGAGTACCGTTGGAAAGCCGGCGCCACGACGCCCGCCAGCTCGTCGGGGATTCGCCATCTCTTCGAGCCGACCGGCGTCGTCTACTTGCGATTCTACGTCAGGCTGTCCAAGGGTTGGGGGTGGAGCGGCCGCCCCTATCACCCCCATCTGATGCACTTCATGACCACCGAGAACGACAAGTTCCGCGGGCCGGCCGCCAGCCATCTGACCGTGTACATTGAGCCGTGCAACGGCAAGCTCCGTCTGGGAGCCACCGACATGCAGAACGTCGACGCGCCTCGCGGACTGACTCAGGGCCCTCTGCGGGGCGGTTACAATGGCCGGCTCTACGACAGCCAAGACGTGCCGTTCAACGACGATCGGTGGCACTGCGTCGAGGCCGTGTTCCAGCTCAACACGCTCGACTTGAAGGCGGACAAGCCGAACCCCGACGGCGTCGTGCGGGGCTGGTTCGACGGGAGGTTGGTGGTCGACCGGAGCGACGTGGTCCTGCGATCGCCCGATTTCCCGAAGATGAAATTCAACCAGTTTCTCTTGACCCCGTACTTCGGGCCGGGACTGCTTCCGCACGAGCAGACGCTGTGGATCGACGAGCTGGCGGTGGGGACGAAGCGCCTTGGTCCGATCGACGTGAATCTACTCCATCCCCTCTCCCGCGACAAGAGAATCGGGTACAATCGGGACGATGGTGAGCCCTATATTGGCACCCGATTCACGCTGGAGGTGCAACGTGGCAGCCGCATACCGTATCGTTTTCGCCCTGCTGTGTCTGGGCGCCGCAACGGCCATCCAGGCGGCGGAGACTGGGGCGAGACTCGCACCCACGTCCCCCCAGGCGGCAGCCAAGGGCCCGCTCCGGGTCCACCCGGCCAATCCCCGCTACTTTACCGACGGCAGCGGCAAGGCGATCTTGTTGACCGGTTCCCACACCTGGGGCAATCTTCAAGACTATACGTATGAAACGTTGCCCTCGCCGCAGCCCATGGACTTCACCGCGTACCTGGCCTTCTTGAAGCGGCACAACCACAATTGCTTCCGCCTGTGGGCCTGGGAGACTTGCCTGAATCGCGGCGCGAAACAAGGCACGATCCGCTACGATCCGATGCCCTACCAACGCCCCGGGCCCGGCACGGCCCTGGACGGGAAGCCCCAGTTCGACCTGACGCTCTTCAACCCGGTGTACTTCGATCGCCTGCGAAGCCGGGTCATCGCCGCCCGGCAGAGCGGCATCTACGTGTCGGTCATGCTCTTCAACGGCTTCAGCATCGAAGGCAAAGGCAACGTCGGCGGCGATCCTTGGCACGGACATCCCTTCAACCCGAAGAACAACGTCAACGGGATGGACGGTGGCGGCGGCAAGACGGTACACACGCTCTCCCGTGCGGCCGTCACGGCCCGCCAGGAAGCTTACGTCCGCAAGGTCATCGACACCGTCAACGACCTCGACAACGTGCTCTACGAGATTACCAACGAGGACGCGGGCGGGCCGGCCAATACCGCCTGGCAGGTGCATATCATTACTCTCATCCACAAGTACGAGGCCACCAAGCCGAAGCAGCATCCGGTGGGGATGACGCAACAGTACCCCGCCGGAAACGAGGCCGACTTGCTCCGCAGTCCGGCCGCCTGGATCTCGCCCGGCTCAAAGGCTCCCCCGGGCGACGGGCGCAAGGTGGTCCTGAACGACACCGACCACTCCTATTTCTGGACGGGCCTGAAGGCCGATGGACCGGCCGCGCAGCGGGCGTGGGTGTGGGAGAACTTCACGCGCGGCAACCAGTGTCTGTTCATGGATCCGTACCTCGATCCGAGCCACGACCCGGGCCGCAATAACCCCGCTGGCGACAAACCGGATCCTTACTGGGACACCATCCGCCAGGCCATGGGGCAAACGCTGCGCTACGCGACACGCATGGATTTGGCAAGGATGCTCCCCCGCGGGGACCTGGCGTCCAGCGGCTTCTGCCTGGCCGATCCTGGGCGGGAGTACCTGGTCTACCTGCCCAAGGGCGGCGAGGCCTTCGTAGATTTGTCCGGGTCGGGCGGTGAGCTGGCGGTCGAGTGGATGGACGCGGCGCAGGGAACCGCTGCGCAAGGCGGAACAATCCACCAAGGAGGCAAACGCAGGCTGAAGGCGCCGTTCGAGGGCCCCGCGGTCCTCTATCTCCGAAGGAAATGACCCACGCGTTACTTTCGGCTCACGTTGCCGATTCTGGTCCTCTCTGCCACCCTCCCTCTTGCCTTCGCGCAGGACGCAGGCGAGCGTCCTGCGGTGAGGCACCCGGCCAGCCTCATCAAGAATGGCGATTTCACCGAGGATCTCAGGGAGGGGGACTTCACCCCCGGGAGTTGGGTGACGATCAGAGCGGCGGTCATGGCGGCCCCGCTGGATCCGCCCGTCGCGGGATGCAAGCGCATGGCCCGGCTCGACTGTAGCCCCGAGCCGGGCAGTGTCCCGTGGAACACTTGCTTCCTGCAACGGTGCACTGGCGCGGTGCGCTCGGGCGACGCCATCTACTTCCGCGCGTGGCTGCGCAGCCCGGAGCGATGCCCGGCGTGCGCCTGGAGAACTTCGGCGGGGCATCCACCGGGGCGTTCGACGAGACCGTCGATTACTACGGCGGCCGCCCCCATCCCGATACCTGGCGCGCGGCGGCGCGGGAGCGCATCGAACGCATCCGCAAGGGCGATGTGACGCTTCGCGTGCTGGACGCCGCCGGGCGGCCCGTACCCCGCGCTCAAGTGCGCGTCCAACAGCAGCGTCATGGCTTCCGCTTCGGCAGCGAGGCGCCCGCCGCCCGGCTGGTCGACACGAAGGACCCCGACAACCTGCGTTTCCAGCGGGAGGTGCTCCGGCAGTGGTGGACCCGTTGGCACGGGACGACCGGCCCGGACGGCACGGCGACCCTCCGGGCATTCTACGGCAGACACCGGGTCACTGCCGAGGCGGGTGGCAAGCGTGCCGAAGCCATTGTCGAACTCTCGCCGGGCAAAGCGACCGTGGCGGTGCTACACGTGAAGTAGCCGGACCAGTCATGGCTCTGGCCTGCCTGGGCAACAGCCGCCTGTGGGAAGACTATTGGCTGACCCACGACCCCTCAACGAATCAGGCCCGACAGGAAGTCTTGGCAGACCCATCCCCGCACTTGGGTTGACCCTTGGTTGCCCGGCTGGTATCCTAGATCGACTGGCCGAGCGGTTCGGCCAGCAGACTTGTCCGGTAATGTCCGGTAGCGGGCGTGGAAAACTGTCCGAAAGCGTCGCAATCGGTAGTCGGGACCAGTTTGGTAAGAGCAAGACGGAGGTGCGCAAGCCCTTACTGGACAACAAGTTATAGCTTCGGGGCGTAGCTCAGCCTGGCTTAGAGCGCTTGGTTCGGGACCAAGAGGTCGCAGGTTCGAATCCTGTCGCCCCGACTTAGAAGACCCGGTGACAGCAGTTGTCAGCGGGTCTTTTCTTTTGACCACGCAAGCACTTACGGCGACGGTCCCCGTCTTCCGGTTTTCCGCTTGCGTGTCTGCCGTTTTGACAGGAATTGACCCCGACGTACTCGTTTTGCCAGTAGTTGGTACAAGCACTGGTACAAGCAAACAAACCTGCCAATCCTCAGTCCCCGTTGCCTTTGCGGCGACACGCTGAGTGCCAGACTGCCCATCTTCCGGCCCGATGGGCAGCGCAGGGAGAGCCTCCATCGCCCCGGCCACGTCCAACACCTTCGGATCGGTGTAGCAGACCATGGTCAAGTCGAGGCTGGAATGCCTCATTGCGGCCATCGCCGTCCGGGGTTTCCAGAGCGGTGGTCATACCAGGTCCTTTCGTGGTCTGAGGCACGTTGCCCGGCGTGACCTGCGCCAGTCCAAACGCGCCACACACGGACCACAAACCGGACCGTTTCTGGGTCAGTCATCGGCCCGCAATGGGTCAACGTCCTGCCGCCCGACGATGCTTCTGCCCCGCGGCCGTTCGGCTCGATGGGAGTACTTCTGGTCGCCAAGAACCTTCCGAGCGTTCCGAACCTGCGTGGTCCATGTCTCGCATGAAGGGAGCTTGTAGTCGGTCAGCTCGCTCGCCAATCCTGGGGAGTCCCTCTCATCAGGGAAGCCATGGTCCTGAAGCCACTCCTAGGCTTGTCGGTCCGTAACCCCAGCAGCCCCACCCGCCGTCAGTTGGTCTTCCGCCCATGCATGAGCGTAATACGCTTTCCGGTCAGCCGGTGCCAGTTGAGATTGGAGAGCCGTTCTCTTAGCTTCCTCCTCGGCCGTCCCTTTGCCTTGCCCCGTCTTGCCGAGCGGCGGCGGTTCCTCTTGGCGCCTCAAGACCCACGGCACTATTTTCCGGCAGAATTTCCAACGGTATATTGCCGCCCAATCGTCACTGCTGGGACGCAGAAGCAGAAGCAGGTCAGGAGGCAAACGCTGGTAATAGGAGGGGAAGAGGGAAGGAAAGGCTGACGCGTAAAAAGACATCTCTCCATTTTGTCCATTCGGGTTTCGCTGTCCGTCCAGCGAAGCCATTCATCAGCAGCGAGTTCTTCGTTCAGCGCGCCGAGGTCTTGGTCGTACAGCGCTAGAGCGGGGAATCGCTCTCGCACACACTCAAGGAGTCGCTCAGCCTGAGCCCTTGTCAGCTCGGCGCCAAAGAAGCGGATCCGCCTCACGGGCCTGCGGACCTTTTTTCCATCGAGTTCCGCCTCCTCTTCGGGGAGTTTGACATCGAAGACGTGACAAGATTGGACCCATTACCTAAATGGTACAATGCTGTCGCCCCCCGAGTTTGAGCGGCGAAACTAGATACACCCCCTTTTCATGTGCTCTTTGCAGGCGAGGGGCTTGCCGAGTTCGCGTTTGACCCATTGCCAGACCTGAGTGGTCCTGGCGGGGTCGATGAAAACGATGAGGTGCTCGTGGCGGTGCTTGGCGACTTCTCGCTCAATCTTGCGCCGGGCGGCATAGTCGGGCAGGCGCTCACCGGCCTGGCAGACAAAGGCGACAAGACCCCGCTTCTCGGCGACGGCCTGAAGGTGGACCTGCTTGCCGGCCACGGTCAAGGTCAGGTTGCCGGGGGGAAGTCCCAGCCCAGTTCTTGGGTGAAAATGCCGGTGAAATCGAACTTCCGCAGCCTTCTGCCCGAAGTCCCATCGAGCAAACGATCTGCGGTTCCTGGCTCTCGTCTTCTTCGTGGATGATGCACAAGCGGCCTTCAGCACGGAGTTTGACGACCAGTTCGGCGAGCTTGTCATCCGGAATGCCGCTGCGAAGCTGGCGGTTGAGGGTGTCGATGGCGGTTTGACGCAAGGGGAAGTTGTAGATGTCCTCGATGGCCTTGTTGAGCGCCTGCCGGAAGTCCGGGCCGATCAGCAACGTGCCCTCGGTCTCCTCGATGAAGTGCTTGAGTCGCTCATAGGTGCGAAAGCGGGCTCCAGACGGCCGGCCCTGTTGGTCTATCCAAGCCAAGGCGTCGTTGCCCTCTGCGGTTCGGACGTACACCAGCACCCCCTGAGGTGTCTTCTCAGCAGAGGTGTGCGGGCGGGTCGAGTAGACCACGTTGGGCAGGGCGGGAACGGCCTTTTTCAGGGAAGGGTTGCGGTCGTCCTCAAAGAACTGCTCGTCCGTGCCGGCGACTTCCTCATTCTCCCGCAACCGCTGCCGGACCCGGGCACGCAAGCGGATGATGCGCTCAACGCCATCGGCGGGTAGGAATGAGTAACAGAGAATGGTCTCTGCCTTCTGGCCGATGCGGTCCACACGACCGGCCCGCTGGACCAGGCGGATGATCGCCCAGGGCAGGTCATAGCGGAAGGTTAAGGTGTGCGATGGCATCGACTACATCGTCGGCAAAGAGCCGGGCGTACTCGTCGTTGGCGTCCTTGTCGTTGATGGTGAATCTGACCGTCTTGGGTTGGCGAGGTCGAGGTAAGTCTTGTTGTACGGGGTCGCCGAGAGAAGGATCAGGCGGCTTTCGTTCTCTCGGACATACTCCTGGATGGCTCGGTAGCGCTTGCCAGTCCCGGTTCGCAGGTTGTGGCATTCGTACCCCTCGGACGGTATGCGTCCGTGTCGGTGGTCTGCTCCAAAGGCGTCGGAAGGACGCCGGCTGAGGGACGGATACTGGCCGGTGTCCGCGGCAATCTGTCAGGGCAATCGGCCCCACCCGGAAGTCGGTGTCCCCAAACTTCTTGTGTCTGTTCTATCTGGGTCCCTCGCGAAGAACACACCCGTAGGATACCCACGGCGAGTGCTGGAGGCTATCCCTTGCACTACACCACCTCTTGAGAGGCATTGGTGGACAAGCTGTCGGTGCGTTTCAGCGAGGACTTGGCCCCGGAGACGGTCAACGCGCTGAACCGGATGGTGTGGAGCTACGGGGGCCATTTCTATCTGGTGACCGACGGCAGCGTGACGTGGGCGAATGCCGAGAGCCAGGCGCAGGCGGTGGAGGGGACGTTTGCCTGGATCAGCGGTGAGGCGGTGGGCTACACGAACTGGGCATCGGGGGATCATCGAGTTGGAAGGTGCGGACGGGGACTATTGGAGTTTCGAGGCGTTGGCTGGGGACGTGGTGTCGATCAGCGTGGACACGCCCGAGAGCGCGTTGGACCCCTATGTGCAGTTGCGCAGCGCGGCGGACGGCTACCTGGCGGAGGGCTGGAACTATGGTCCTGGCTCGGATGAGTTGATCAGCCACCAGGCGATTACCAGCAGCGGGACGTACTACGCGCGGGTGAGCGGCACGTCGGGGACGGGGAGCTACCGGTTGCGGGTGGACGTGGGTCGTGGGGTGCAGTTGGAGACGGACGCCAGCTACTCGAACGACTCGATCAGCGGGG
>Ga0315290_10000506_pt1 | contig 25549 bp, 19 predicted proteins | sample YL17G12_0_MG_FD_203627 | JGI IMG/M metagenome (GOLD analysis project Ga0315290, IMG submission 203627) | Sediment microbial communities from Yellowstone Lake, YNP, Wyoming, USA - YL17G12_0 | ecosystem: Environmental > Aquatic > Freshwater > Lake > Sediment | place: USA: Wyoming | collected... | reverse complement strand
GTTTCATGGGTGCATTCGATTCAAAGCTGGCGGACGAAATCCGCCCACGCCCACGCCCGCACGCCTGGGGCGACGGCGCGGGTTGCGGTCGGGGTTCTCGGCGATTGATGCACGAGATGCAACTCGATCGTCGTGCCGCGAGGCCGTTTCTTGCGCAGCGCATCCGCCAGTCGTTGCATCGGGCCGGCCATGGCGGGCGTGACGGTGCGCGCGGCCTTGCACTCGACCAGCGATACGCCGCCGCCGCGACCGGGCATGATGAAGTCCACCTCCAGCCCTTGCTCGTCGCGGAAATAGTAAAGCTCGCGCCGCCGGCCCGCGTTCAACTGCGCCTTCACCATTTCCGACGCGACAAAGCCCTCGAACAACGCGCCGTAAAAGGGCGACTTGGCCAGCTCGGCCGACGAATCGATACCCAATAGATGACAGGCAAGGCCGGAGTCAGCCAGATACAGCTTCGGCGATTTGATCAGGCGCTTGCCGAGGTTCTCGAAAAACGGAGGTACGATCAAGACCTGCGCGGTCGTCTCCAGCACGCCGAGCCATTGCGTGATGGTGGGCACGCTCACTCCGAGCGGCGCGGCCAGGTCGGTTCTGTTCAACACCTGCCCGTGCCGGCTTGCCACGAGCGCGAGAAAGCGCCGGAACGTCGCGAGATTCTTCACCGCCGTCACCGCGCGAACATCCCGCTCCAGGTAGGTCTGCAGGTAGGTACTGAACCACAGCCGCGCTCCGCCTGGACGCGCCACCGCCTCGGGATAGCCGCCCCGCAGCAGCGTCACCTTCGGTGTCTCGCGCGTGGAAAGCGGCAGCAGTTGGAGGACCGCGGCGCGTCCGGCCATGGACTCGGTGACGCCCCGCATCAGCGGCGCTTCCTGCGAACCCGTGAGCAGCCACTGGCCGGTGCGACGCGGCTGGCGATCAATCCGCGAGCGGACGAACGCGAACACCTCGGGCACCTGCTGCACCTCGTCGAGAATCGCGGGCGTCTTCACGGCGTCGAGGAAGCCGTGCGGATCGGCCCGCAGCCGCGCCACCACGTCAGGGTCTTCGAGCAGAAAGTAACTTGCTTTGGGAAACAGACGGCGCAGCAGCATCGTCTTGCCCGCCCGGCGTGGACCGGTCAGCACCACGGCCGGAAAGTGGCGGGTCGCATGCGCCAACTGCTTTTCCAGTGCCCGATGGATGTATTTCATGATTGAGAATTCTAAAGTTCTACTTTAGATTACTCAAGTACAGAATCGCCGTTCAACGGGCGGTCCCCGAGGAAACGGAGCGCGGAAGTCTCCGTTCCCTCCTATTCGGGTAACCTTATTTCCCCGGCGTGTACCAGATCGGCGAACTCCAGGCGCGTTCCTGGATGGTCGAGGGCACCTTGGTCAGCGGCGCCATCTTCATGCGCACCGCATCATAGGTGTTCCAACGGGGAGTCGGTATTTCGAGGACACGGGCATAGTAGAAGGCGCGCTCGCCCGGCTTGAAATCGGGATCGGTCCAGCCGGTGGCGAGTTGCGCGGCGCCGATGGCGTCCGTGTACGTCGCGGTCTTCAGATCAACACTGTTGCCGACCGGGGGTAGTTTGCCATTGGCGCCGATCTTGCGATCGCCGGACCAGGCGACATCGTAGATCTTCTCGTGCTGCTTGCCAGCCGCGTCAAGCCAGCCCTTGATGATCTGGACCCGATCGAGGTTGCCGCTCTTGGGGTCCTTGAGCGCCATGACGAGAAATGTCGGCGCCTTGCCGGCTCCGGGCTTCAGGTCACCGCCCATCGGCACGCCCTTGTCATAGGCGAGCTTGACGAAGTCCGGCTTGTTCACATCGTCGGCGGCATAATCGAAGCTGCCGAAGAAGCGCACTTTCATCATCGGGCCCGAAGTAGCAAAGGTCTCCTTACGCTGCATCGCATCGAAGATGGCCTCGCGCGTGTTCTGCGGGGCCCAGACGCCGGCCAGGCCGCCCGAGCTGAACTCCTGGATCTGCTGGATCTGGCCAGCCGGCGCACCCGGCAATCCGGTCAGCCGTTCCTTCGCATTATTCTCAAACGCGAACTTGCCGGTGAAGTTGTATTCCTCGTGGCTGGCGGCGGCATTGTGAGTGTCGGTATCGCCGATGAAGCCATATTTGAACGGATTGCCGGCGCCATTCGCAGCCTGGCTCATGCCATCGAGCAGAGCCTGGCGGATGAAACTGCCCTTGCGATGGGACGGGCGCTCGAAATCCGCCGACAGCGTGTAATCCCACTGTTCGAATCCGGCGAATTCGTCGGTCGGCGACAGCTCCGGATGGGTTTCCGAGGTGCCCTTGATCTGGGTGATTTCATACAGCGGTTCGTTGTCGGCGCGGGTCTTGTTGTAGGGCGCATCGATCGGCTTGCCATTGCGCTTCACCGTTTCGAACATGAGGCCATCGCTGGCGTTGCCGTTGTGCGGGATGGCGAACAGGGTCGAGCCCCTGGCGCGCTGATCTTCCATCCACTTCCACAGGACCTCTGGATCATCGGAATCGAGCGCCGAGAGCACCAGGTCAGGCAGGTGCGCGGTGTCGCGGAAGACGACGACGCGATGCAGATTGCGCTTCTGCGGGTTCGAGGTCCATTCAAAACCGGCGAAGGTGGTGAACTTGCCGGGCACGTAATTGGCCTCCGCCGCCTTGACGATTTCGGACCAGACGCTACGAGCCAGCACCGGATCGCTCAACTGCGGGTCGCGCTTGCCGTCGCTCATGTCGCGCAGGATGCCGGCAAAGGTCTGCAGACGGACATTGGCGTCAGGCGAGGTCACGCCCTTGGCAAGCTCTGTCTTGCTGAGCGGACTGTCCGGGTTGCCCATCTGGTTGAACACCCCCATGTACTCGGCGTGATCAGCCACCATGTAGAAGTCGAGTGGGGTCTGGATTTGCATTTCCGGCCCGCCGCTGCCCGTGATCGCCTTGCCCTGCGCCCAGGCATAGGCATCCATCGGTGTGGTCTTGGAGCCATTGGTGAACCCGTCGAACGACCAGCCGGTGTGGACATGCACGTCCCCGAAGTACACGTTGTTTTCAGGGTTCGGTGGCGGCAAAGCGGCTGCCTGTGAAGCTGGCGTAGCGGGAGCGGCTGAGGTAGTGGCCGGTGGCGAGGGCGAACAAGCAGCCAGAACCAGCGCAATGCCGAGGGTGGTGAATTTGGTATTGGCGTTCATATTCTTGATCCTCTTTGACTACGTACCCGGCGTGTACCAGATCGGCGAGGTGTAGGCGCGCTCCTGCAACGTCATCGGCACTTCCTTGGGCATGTGGATGCCGTAGCGCTTCGCGTCGAAGGCGGTCCAGCGCGGCGTCGGAATCTCGATGACGCGACCGTAGTAGAACGCGCGCTGTGCAGGATTGAAGTCCGGGTCCTTCCAGACCGCGATCAACTCGGGCGCGCCGATCGTGTTGGTCCAGGTGGCATTCGGAACATCCACGGTGTTGCCGACACTCGGGAGCTTGCCATCCGCGCCGGGTTTGCGGTTGCCGGACCAGACCACGTCGTAGACCTTCTCATGCAACTCGCCCTTCGCGTCCATCCAACCCTTGATGATCTGATAGCGATCGAGGTTGCCGCTCATCGGATCCTTCAGCGCGGCGACGAGGAAGGTGGGCGACTTCCCAGGAGGCGCCTGCTGCAGATCGCCGCCCATCGGCACGCCCTTGGAATAGCCCGCCTCTGCCGGCATCCGCGTCTGGGCATCCTTGGCGTCAAAGTCCCAACCGCCAAAGAAGCGCACGGTCATCCGGGGGCCGGTGGTCGAGTAAGCCTCCTTGCGCTTGAGTGCATCCCAAATCGACGCGCGCGTATTCTCGGTCGCCCATACGCCGGTGTAGCCGGCGGCGGCCATCTGCCAGCCGAGGATGTTGACCTGCGAGGTCTTGATGACTGCGTGCTCCCAGCGATGGGCCGATGGCTCCACCCCCGTGTGCTTGCCGAAGAAGTTGTCTTCCTCAGCCGTGGTCAGCCCGGTGTGGGTGTCGGTCCCACTGACGAAACCAAACTTGAAGGGATTCACGCCGAGCGTCTGTTCGAGCTTCAGACCTTCCTTGAGGGCCTGTCGCGCATACTCGCGCTCCAGCATGCCGGGCGTCTTCGGCACGCCGGCAAGGTTGGCCTGGTCCCATTTCTCGAAGTTGGAGAATTCGTCGGTCGGCGAGAGGGCCGGTTGGGTTTCGCCGTCACCCTTGATCTGGGTGATCTCATACATCGGCTCCCACTTCGCGCGGGCCTCGGCCCATTCGCGGGTCAGGGGATTGCCGAGGAAGGTGGTGAGCGCGAACATCTTGCCATTGGACAGATTGCCGTTGTGAGGGATGGCGAGGAGCGAGCCGCCCGTTTTTGCCTCCCAGGTCTCCATCCACTTCCAAAGATCCTCGGGGTTCTCGCTATCGAAGGTCGTCATCGGGATGGCGGTGTCAGCCTTGTCCTTGCCATCGCGGTAGATCACATTGCGATGCAGGTTGTCGCCGCCGCCGGCATTGCTCGTCCACTCGTAGCCGATGAGGGCGGTGAACCGCCCCGGCTCGTTGTATTTCTCCATGATGGAGTTGTTCTTCTGCCAGATCGACAGGGCGAGCTTGGGATCCTTCATCGCAGCCGGAACCTTGTTGTTCGACTGGGCCGCAATCATCTCGCTCGCCGCCTCGACACCCTTGCCGTCGGCCATCATGTCGTGCCACTTCTTGATTTGCGGATCGCGCATCAGGTTGGGATTGCCGTCCCGGATCTCGAAGATCACGCCGGCGGCATCGGAGTGGTCTGTGATCGCCACCCAGTCGAGCGGGCGGCTCAACTTCACCGGCTCGCCGAGCGACGACGTGATCTGTTCGCCCCGGGCAAAGCGCACGGCCTCCTCGGGGCCGAGCGAGCAACCGAAGGCACCCGCGTCCACCGACCAACCCGTATGCACATGCTCATCGCCCCAGAGGACGCGCGTGGGGTAGTTGCGGTTCGCGTAGGGCGAGAAGCCTCGTTTCGGGAAGGCATGCGCCGCCGCCTCAACGTTGATTTCTCCCTCGTCGGTGACAGAGGGTTTGTCCGCCGCGAACACCGGTAGTGAGTAACCCGCCAGACCCAGCACCAGGCTGATGGCGGCGAGTATGGTTTTGATTTTCATGTTTTTATTCCTACAGTCGTTGATTGGGTAAATCACGTACCCGGCGTGTACCAGATCGGCTAATCATAGCCGCGTTCGGTCACGGTCAGTGGCCTTCATCATCGTGTCCGTCCGAGCCAGTTCAGCCCAGCTTGATGCCCCGGACCTCTGAGGCCCGCTCGTCAACCGGGATAATGGGCAACTCGCCTTTGTTCTTGACCGGCAAGTTGCGCAGGTGATCCATGATCGCCTGCCATTCCTTGATCTCGAGCCCGGCATTTGCCCCGGTTTCGGTGTCGACACTGCTCGCATCCGTCGTGCCCGGTGGTGGCAGCAGGTAGCCCGAGTTTTCGGGAGGCATCTCGAGCGCGTCGACCTTCGAGGTGAGCGGTGTGCCGTCCTTCTTCTTGGGGACCAGCGGCAGTTTGCCCTTCGTGTACTTGGGGATGGCCACGATGATCGGGCCGAGCATCAATGGACAGGTCAGGCTATAGAGCTGCACATCCGTCCCGGTGATGTCGATTGCACGATAACCGCGATCAAGATCTCCCAATTCGACGGCCGTCACTACATCGAAGCGCGGACGAGACAGGTCGTAGCTGAAACGCATGCCGGAGGCGCGCGGAAAATACTCTCCCGGATGGGCCGCGTTGTCGATCAGCAGGAATTCCAGCAGGTTCTTGAGGTCATGGCCGGTGAAATAGCCAGTCACCAGCGTGCTGCCGGGGGTCGGATCGATCACGCCGGAACCGAGCGGCGCCACGGCGAACACGTCGTAGACCGTCACCACGCCAGTCTTACCGCGTGAGAGCCCGGCGCGCATCATGCCGTTGGCGGTGAACCCGATGTCGGCCTTGGTGGCGACGCGGAAAGCGTCGGTAACCAGGTTGGCCAGCAGCGTGCCGGCGGCGATGTCGGTGTAGGTATTGGGCAGATCGCGCGGGGCGATCGCCAGCGGTTGGTCGATGCTGTATCCACGCGACGCAAATGCCGCTGAGCTGACTGACTTCTTGAGTTTCTCGATGTCGGCTGCGATGGCGCGATCGCCAACGATGGTGTCGTCGATCGGGTGGAGCTGGTAGGACACGACCGTCAGCTTGCCGCCGTCCACTGCGAGCACCAGTTCGCCAAGATTGCGGCTCTCTTTGCCGGTCTGGACCACGGGCGTGTGGTCGTTGACGATGATCGCTTCGCGCAGTTCGGTGTGGCTGTGGCCGCTGATCACCACGTCGATACCTGGCACGTCCCTGGCCAGGCGCACGTCCTCACCGTCGTGGTAGTTGCCATCCGGCCCTTTCTCCAAACCACCATGACTCAGCGCGATGACCACATCCACCTTCTCGGTTTCGCGCAGGATCTTCACGACCTCTTTGGCGGACTCGGTGGCATCGGCGAAGGTCGTGGCTCCGCCATTCGTGTAAATCATGGCTTCCTTGCCAAGGCTTCCAAAGATGCCGAAACGCAGACCGCCGCGCTCGATCACTGCGTAGCGACGGATTACGCCCTCGTGGCTCAAACGTTGCAGGTCAGCCAGGCTGGCGTCGACCCCGGCGAAACTGGCATTTGCGCTGAGCACCGCCGGAATGCGGCCTGCTTTGACTGCGGCGTCGATGGATTTGCCGAGGCCCGCTGGACCAAGATCGAATTCATGATTGCCAAAGGTGGTGGCGTCATACCCCATCTTGCCCATCAGATGCAGTTCACCACCGGTTTCGCGCGTTGCGGCGCTGAACGCCGTGCCCATGCTGTAGTCGCCGGCATCCAGGATCATCACCGGCCCGCGCTTGCGGCGTGCCTTGGTGCGCTGGGTGATCAGGGCGGCCAGCCGCGCATATCCGCCCCGGGTCTGGTCATCGTTGACCGTGAACGGCGTGTAATCCGCTGACGGGCCCATGCCGATGAAACTCGCGTGCATGTCGTTCGTGTGCAGGATCGTGAAGGTCTTCGCTCCGGCCGGTGCCGCGGCGAGGTAGCCGGGCACGAGCATCGTGACCCCGATGGCCGTCCCGCCAGCGATAAACTCGCGACGCGAGCACGCTGCGGCGGTCGGTTCGTTGTCTCTTTTATGCATTGTGAGAATCCCGTCGATGCTAAGAAACGTAAAACGGGCCGCACGTATCTTGCAACGCGTGCGGCCCGTTGATCCACGTTAGCCCGGCTTATTGGGCTTTCGACGACTCCTCGATCTGCTTCTGCATCTTGGACAGATTGAACGAACCCGCCGTCTGGCTGGCCGGGTAGTCCTTGAAGGTCATGAGGAACTTTCCGACTACGTCCGTGGCCGGCGAGATGAGGAAGACGCGGTCGAGCCACCAGTCATCGTAGGTGTTCGCGTTGTGCTGGGCTTTTTCGAGCGGATCGCGGCGCAGGTTAAAGAGCAGCGGGGCGCGCAGTTCGACGAATGGCTCGCGCCACAGCGGCATGGCCTCGGCGCGGTTTTCCATGTAGACGACCTTCCAGTCGCCCACGCGGGCCGCGACGATCTCGCCGATGTCATTCACATAAATGAACTCCTTGCGCGGCGACTCCTTCGACTTGCCTGTGAGGTAGTCAAGCAGGTTGTAGCTATCGAGGTGGTTCTTGTAGGTGCGGCCATTGAGTGCCACGCCCTTGAGCAGTTGCTCCTTGATGTCCGGCGCACCGGCGGCGGCGGCGAAGGTGGTCAGCCAGTCTTCGTGGGCGACGATGCCGTTGAGCGTAGTGCCCGCCGGGAAATGACCGGGCCAACGCACGAAGCAAGAGACGCGGTAGGCGCCCTCCCAGTTCGTGTTCTTCTCACTGCGGAACTGGGTGGTGCCGGCATCGGGCCAGGTGTTGTAGTGCACGCCGTTGTCGGTGGAATACTGGACGATGGTGTCGTTGGCAAGGCCGAGGTCATCAATCAGTTTGAGCAGTTCGCCCACGTGCATGTCGTGCTCGACCATGCCGTCGCTGTATTCGTCCTGCCCGGAGATACCGCGATGTTCCGCCTTCACGTGGGTGCGGAAATGCATACGTGTACCGTTCCACCAGACGAAGAATGGCTTGCCTTCCTTGACCGTGCGCGTGATGAAGTCCTTGGCCGCGGCGATGGTCTCGTCGTCGATGGTCTCCATCCGCTTGATGGTGAGCGGGCCTGTATTCTCGATCTTCTGCCCACCCTTGCCGTCGGCCCAGGTGTGGAGCACGCCGCGCGGACCGTATTTCTTGCGGAATTCCGGGTTCTTCGGGTAGTCCAGATTCTCCGGCTCCTCTTCGGCGTTCAAGTGGTATAGGTTGCCGAGGAACTCGTCGAAGCCGTGCATCGTGGGCAGATGCTCGTCGCGGTCGCCCTGGTGGTTCTTGCCGAACTGGCCGGTGGCGTAGCCCTGGGCCTTCAGCACCGTGGCCATCGTCACATCCGTCTTCTGCCAGCCTTCTTTCGCGCCGGGCAGACCGACCTTCAACATGCCGTTCCGGAGGGGCACGGAGCCGCCGATAAAGGCCGCGCGACCGGCGGTGCAGCTCTGCTGCGCGTAGTAGTCGGTGAAGCCCACGCCTTCATTGGCGATACGGTCGATGTTGGGTGTCTGGTAGCCCATCATGCCCCGGCTGTTGTGGCTGATGTTCAGGTTGCCGATGTCATCGCCCCAGATAACGAGGATGTTGGGCTTCTTCGACGCCGCAAAGGCGGGTGTCATGAACGCGAGGCCCAGCAACGCCAGCACGCCCATGAGTGCTTTCAGTACATGATTCATCAAGTGTTCCCCAGCAGGTATTGAGAATTCGGCGTGGATTCTAGCAGCAACCGGACGCGTCTTGTCCAGATCGCGGGTGACTTCCTTGTCGAATCGAATGGCGGCGATCGCGACAGCGGCGGCATCGTAGCGGCCCCCGAAAGGGGTCATATCCTGGTCACCGGTAAATCCGAGACCGTGGACCTGCCCGTCACGGAAGCGCGGCAGGTTAGCTCCGGGAGCACTGGCCATGCAACGATGGGCGTCATGGACGACTGCCTGTCCCTGCAATGCCCTTACTGCGGCGAACCGGTCGAACTGCAAATCGACATCGGCTGCGGCCCGCGGCAGGAATACGTCGAGGATTGCCCGGTCTGTTGCCGCCCCTGGCAGGTCGGTGCCTGGATCGAAGACGATGGCGCCTGGTGCGCGATACTACGCACCGCAGACGAATAGGCGCGGCCGGTCACTGAATTGGCGGAAGCGTACTGGCGCTACGTCAAGGCGGGGGACATAGATGCCTACAGCGAGTTCCTGCAGCAGCGTGGACCTGGCGGACGCATCACGATTCTGTGGGACGCTCTCTCACCTGGTCTCGGTCTCAGCAAGATCGGGAGAGGCCCACCAGCGACGGTGAGGCAGGCCGTGTTGTCCGTCATCTTAATCGCGGGTGTAGGTGACGAACGCGCCTTTCATGTCGCCGTCCTCGGTGTACACGTCAAGCTCCGCGAACTTCCAGCCTTTCGCGGTCATGGCCGCATGCGTCTTGTTGACCTTGTCGGCAAATGAGGACTGCCCATGGCCGTCGATGAACACTGTCGTGATCTTCGCCTGCGCGGCGGCATCGTCCTTGTCGGCGGCAATTGCCGGCCCGGAGCACAGTGCCAACATGACGACAGCAACTGTCGTAACTATTGCAATTTGCTTCATGGTTCGCTCCTCGTTCTGTGAAGGTCGGCGCAGTATCTCAAATTGGCGCCGGATCGCAACGAAAGCTCCTGGCGGGTTGACGCGGCGGCACCGCGACCTGGATTTACAAACAGAAGCCCCGGCGCGGGGCCGGGGCTGATCTGAACAATGCTATCGGTCACCTCGTGAGTTCAATTCCGTAGCTGACCGAGACGGCGCACAGGGTTCCGCCTCCGTAGACGTTGCCCACGCCGAATTGATCATCGGGGCCGACGAGAATCGGCTTCGGGAACGTGATTGCGACGCTGTCGGAGCCGCCTTCCTGTCCGCCTCCATTAGCCAGGTATCCATGTGCGTTAACACCCACACTGACGAGTTTGAAATCCTCGGATGGGCCGCCCGGAGGATTAAACCGCAGCCAGGCGATTGCGCTGCAGTTCCCGTCGGCTTTCGCCATTAGTGACACGGAGTGGAGCAGATAGGCGTCGCCTCGCGGGTCAGCCCACTTCGGGCAGTCGCTGGTCGGACCCGTCGACGCGCCGCACAGCAGCGATAGCGTCCTGAACTCGGTGCCGAGGTTCATTGCCGCGCTGTTCACTTTAACCGGTTGGCCCCGCACGGTTACCGGCAGCGGCGTATTCACAATCGTCACAGGTACCGTGGGCGGACCGCCCGCGTAAGCGGCCATCGAAATGAGTGCTGCTGTAATTCCAACGAGCATCGTTTTCATGAATCTCTCCTCTTGCTCCACGAGGCTGGGCGCCTCATTTGCCCCCCTCCATGACAGTTTATTTTAGCCGTGACAGGGGGCCGACTAGCTATGCGTACTTGTACCTACCCTTGAAGCAGATGCGCGCGCACAGCAGGACCTTCTTGTTGTGCTGAAAACACAAGACGCGAGGCATAAGCGAGCCCGAACAGGGTCGCGGAGAGGCTCATCGGGAATCCGGAACAGAAGCCCCGGTCCGGGGCCGGAACCCCCATGTTGCGGTCGATGGCGCGATCATGCGTAAGAGGGGGATGGACGCGTCTGCGAGAATTGCGCCATCATCGGAACCTTATCTCTCCACTCGTGTCCCACGAACTGGCGAGCCATGCCTGCGCTGATCGGCTAGGGGGGCAACATGAGAATTCGTCGTACCGCGTTCGCTTGTATTGTCGTGGGTCTCTCTGCCGCTCTTCTGATGAGCTGCGGTGGGGGCTACGGTGGCGGGGGTTCCCTCCCAGCGGCAACGCTGACGATTTCGGTTGCACCAACAACGATCACGCTGGGCCAAAGTGCCACAGTCACTTGGAGCTCGAACGCCTCCTGCATGGCGAGCGGGGCATGGAGTGGTGCTAAGGCCGCGAGTGGCAGTGAGACGGTGACACCGACGGTGGCCGGCCCCTCCATCTATACGCTGATTTGTTCCGGCGGCGCGTACGGTTCCAGTGCAAGCAAGTCGGCCACGCTCACAGTAAACCCGGCAATGGTCGCCGGGCTCTGGTCCGGCAATGGCTGCTGCATCAAGTCGGATCCCTTCCCGGTGACCGGAATCACGAGCGACTCCGGTGATGACCGATTCCTGCTCCTCGGTACACACTACGTCGGAAAAATGGGGGCGACACAAACCGCATACGCGACGTGTCAATCCTGCCTCGCGGGCACACCCGTGACTGATTCCAACGACTTCAAGCTGCTCAGCATCCTGGCGCGCGTGTCGGCAGGGGCAAGTAACGTCGCGCCCAACCTGGCGACTGAGCCGACCACCGTTTCGTTCACGGTGCCATACGACCAGTCGTTCGAGCGACCGTCCGCCACCGCCACGGTCCAGGGTGTCTATACGACGAACCTGGGCACCGGTTACACGTTGGCGATCGCCATCGATGCTACTGGCCAAGTCACCGGCAACGACACGAACGGATGCAACCTCGCAGGTAACGTTTCGACCAGTCATCCCGCCGTCGACTACTACGATGTCGTACTCGACGTTTCCACATGCGGGAACAGTAATGGCCGTTACAACGGCAACGCGGCGCTGATCTTCGATAGCACCGGTCGCGCGACGGCGTTGTTCCTCTCAGCGTCGAATGCCAACGCGGCCATCGGCTGGCTGCTAAGCCGATAACCGGCAGCCTTCTCGCGCACTGCCACAAGCTCGACTGCTACTGCCCCGGCTGCCACCGTTGGACGTCAACTGACCTGGCTGGGCCGGGGTTCTTGAACGTGGCAGCGCAGCTTGCTTGCAGAATGACGAAACTACCTACCGCAGCGTTGGCGGGGCTCAGCGCGGATACGATTCCTTCATGACCAGGGCGAGGACCAAAGCCAGTCCGAGACCTGCCACGAGCGGCCATGCCGTGTATTGAGCGAATTCCAGGCCGGGTGTCATGCCCAGATTCAGTGCCTGGTCGATGCGCACGCCAGGACGTGAAATCAGGATGCCGCCCATCAGGAACATCAGGCCGTTGACCAGCGCCGAGGCCGTGCCGATGCGCGCCGGTTCGACCACATCCGCCGCCGAGCTGAATGACAACATGTGCACCGCAGCACCGAGCCCGAAGCAGAAACACAGCACCATCATCAACGGCGTGGATGGAGAGGCAAGGTAGATCAAGCCCAGCAGCGCGGACAACTGCAAGGCGATGCCTGTCAGCATGGGCAGTTTACGGCGGCGAAGCGTATCCGACCAACGCGGGACAATCAGGCATCCGGTCGCCACACCCAGCCAGATCAATGACGCGGCCATGGTCGTCAATGACGGGTCCATTCCGCGGCCGGCCAGCAACTTTGGAGCCCAGACCACACCCATCGAAAGCATGCTGCCGAACACCAGGCTGCCGATGACGCCCACCATCCAGATTTGACCGATGCGCGCGACCCGGAGGATGCCGCCGATGATGTCCTTGAGGAATACGAGCGGGCCGGCCCCGCGCGTCAGCGGCATCGGCTTGGGATCTTTCAGGAATAGCAGGGCGACGCCGAACAGCACGATGCCGAACACGCCGCTGTAGGTGAACAGGGTCTGCCAGGACACATGATCCAGCGACCGCGCAATGATGTTCTGACTGAATGCAGACGTAAATGAAGCAGCGAACTGCACCAGGCCGAACATGAAGCTGAATTTGGCGCCACCGAACCACTGCCCACCGACATAGCCGGCACCGACGAATCCTGCGCAGGCCCCCAAGGCCAAAACCATCTGTGACAACACCAGACCGGAGAAGCCGCCGGATTGCGCGAAGATGAAGGCGCCCGAGGTAACCAGCGCGATGGCCGGAAGCAATACCTTGCGTGCGCCCAGGCGGTCGAGCAGGGCCCCGCTGAAAAGCTGTCCGAAGGCATAAACCCAGGTATACGCGGCGGCGACAATACCGACCTGCGTCGTTGTGATCCCGGTATCCCGCTGCAAACCGGGATTGATGATCGAATATCCGGTCAGTATTGCGAAGTAATAGATGACGAAGGCGACGGCAACCGACCAGACCACCCAAGCCGTGGTCCCGGATGGCAAGCCATCAATCTTTGCGTTGAGCTTCTCAGCCCTTACTTGGCTGGGTAGGTTTCTTTCATGAACAGCTGCCGCCTCTCCCATCGTCAGCGCAGCGCCTACAGCAGCGCCCCGGCGAGCAGCTTCAGCAGCTCTCCCACGGGCATCACCAGGAAAATCAGTGGCAGGCCGGGGAGAGCCGTGATCACCGCGACCTGAAGAATCAGTTGCCGGCTGAAGGGGACGGGCTTCATCTCGCGAATCACAACGAAGCTGTTCCCCAGGTCGGCCAGCGACTGGATATCGCTGCTCCCGAGGAGCGGTTGGTCGGGCGGCGCTTGAGCTGCGACCCACTTCTGCTCGAAGGCACGGTTGTAGGTATCGGACAGGATGCCGTACTGGCGAAGCCCCTCCCGCCGCGTTCGGGCCAGCAGCGGCACGAAGATCAGCAGGGGCCCGATACAGATCAGTTCCATCAGAACCAGAAACACCGCGAACAGGATCTTAAAGTCCTCGATACGCGCGGCCTCGAAATAGAGTTGGAAGGCCGCGTGTCCGCTCAGGATGCAGCCGAGGGCAAAGGCGAAGATCGCCAGGGAGGTATGGGCAGTACCGAGAAAGCCCAGCCCACCGGCCCGGTCGGGATGCGTGGCCACCAGCTGGAGCTTCAGCCGCGCCATATCGTGCAGGAAAAAGGTCCAGATGAGCAGACGCCAGAGCCAGCGGAGCGCGAAGAACTGCAGGATCGGCACCGCGACGAAGCGATACCAGAGCACCGTCCACGACAGGCCCGCCCCGCCCATCACCGTCACAGAACTCCAGGTAGCGGTGGCCGTCCCGCCGGTCCAGGTTTCGACGGAGTTCCAGGCCCCAAACAGGGCGAGACAGACCATGACCAGCTCCGGCAGGAGCGCTTCACGCCGCCGCGCGGCCCGGACAATGGCCGCCTCGGCGGCGGGAAGATCTTCCGGCCGCACGAAGTCTCCCTGGACAAAACGGAGCCCCGCCGACCTGAGCCGCGGGCCGACGACGACTTCCGCCACGAAGAGCAGCGGCACGGCCAGGAAAAAGCGGGCGTACGTAGCGAAGTCGAGTAAGAAGGATTCCCGTGGCGTCGCCCCGAGCGCGCGGCCCTCGATCAGGGAAAATATCAGAAGAGGAACCCAGGTGATCAGCAGGAACCCGACACTACGCCTGCCGACGGAAGGACCCGCGCCCTTGATGAGCCCGACCCGCTGCATGAGCCGGTACGCAGGCCCACCCAACTCGAATTCCAGCTCAGCCTCATGCGCAAGGAAACGAGTCATCCCCTCTCCCGCAAGCCTCACCTTCCCGTCGACATCAGGCTATCACTGTCCGAACACACCCGATATGCCTCGAACTCTGAAGCCCGCCGGAGCCAGACGCCCTAGGGGTAAGTACGTATAGCCTTTAAGCGGGGCACAGGATCAAATGACGATGTTGATACTGAAGATGGCCCGGTACCCACCCCCCCTTGGTGCCGGGTCTTTTTTTTGGCAACGCGGGTCATGTGGCCACGAGTGTGTGAAAAACAGTGAGCCTGATGTTCAAGTATCATTTCCAGGAATCAAGGTGCGGATTCACGGCAGCAGCGATAGACTCCGCTGATTACCATTCCCGCTCAATAAACGGCCATCATCCAGAGGGGCAACAATGAGAATCACCCGCACGCGACGCCTGATTGCTGCGGCGGCCATGGCCTCCACGGTGTTCTTGCTGGTCTGCACAGGCGTGTCCGCCCAGGAGCCCCAGGCGGCGGCACCGGCACCGGCGGCCAAGCCGTTCAAGGAAGAAGAGCTTGCATCGCTCCTGGCGCCGATTGCGCTGTACCCGGACACGGTCGTCGCGCAGATTCTCATGGCCTCGACCTATCCGCTCGAGGTCATTGAGGCGCGCCGATGGGTCGAGAAGAACCAGCAACTGCAGGGCGAGGCACTCGCGACCGAGGCGAAAAAGCAGCCGTGGGACCAGAGTGTCCAGGCGCTCACCGCGTTTCCGGACGTCCTCAAGATGATGGACGAAAAACTCGACTGGATGCAGAAACTCGGAGATGCGTTTCTCGCGCAGCAGGCCGACGTGATGGCCATGGTGCAGACACTGCGCGGAAAGGCCAAGGACGCAGGTAACCTCAAGAGCGACGAACATCAAACCGTGAAGGTCGAGCCGGCGGCTGCGTCGAGCACCACGACGACGATCATCATTGAGCCGGCCGATCCGCAAGTGATCTATGTGCCGACGTACAGTCCGCAATACGCCTACGGATACTGGGCGTATCCGTCCTATCCGCCCTATTACTATTATCCGCCGGCCTATAACCCGGCTGCCGGATTCTGGTGGGGCGTCAGCGTTGGAATCGGCATCGGTGTCTGGGGCGGCGCGTGGAATAACAACTGCGACTGGAATGGGGGCAACGTCAACATCAATACCGGCGATATCAATATTGGCAGCGGCAACCGCGGGGACCGCAACAATGTTGGCGGCGGGAACAGCAACTGGCAGCACAACCCGGAACATCGCAAAGGCGCCTCCTATCGGGACAGTGCAACCGCTCAGAAATACAACCGTGGGTCGAGCGCTGGTGCGTCATCGCGTGATTCATACCGAGGGCGATCGAGCACCGGCGCCAGCGCGGGGACACGTGATGTGGGCGGCGCAGGCGGCGCCAGCGCGGGAACACGTGATGTGGGCGGCGGCTCACGAAGTGGCTCGAGTGCAAGTTCACGCGGATCGAGTGCAAGTTCGCGCGGATCGAGCAGCAGTAGTGCGTTTGGCGGCTCGAGCAGCGGCTCGCGCGCCTCGAGCTACAGTTCCCGAGGCGGCTCGAGTCGAGGCGGCGGCGGCATGAGTCGAGGCGGCGGAGGGAGAAGGCGATGAGTTCGTTTACGATACGGCGCCACTTTATCGTGGCTGTTCTCGCCGGCTCGATGGCCTGCGCGATCTCGGCGAGCGCAGCCGCTGCGCCGACGGGCAAGACATTTGCGACGCCTGAGAAGGCACTTGAGGCACTCATCGGTGCACTGCGCACCTACGACCCGAATGTACTGCTCGATATCCTGGGCAAGGATTCCGAGCCACTTTTTCTGTCGACCGATCCGGCAATGGACGCGAGCAACCGGCAGGGCTTTCTCGGGCTCTACGACGCGAAGCACGGCCTCGCCCAGAGCGCGGAGGGATTGATGGTGCTTACCGTCGGGGTCGGGGCCGAGGCCTGGCCTTTCCCGATTCCTCTCGTGAAGACGAACAAACGATGGGCGTTCGACACGGAGATCGGTTTCGAGGAAATCATCAACCGCCGCATCGGGCGCAACGAGCTACACACCATTCAGACCTGCCTCGCTGTCGTCGATGCCGAGCGCGAGTACTACTCGCGCGACCGCGACGGCGACGGCATCCTGGAATTTGCGCAGGCATTCGCCAGCAACGTCGGTCTCCACAACGGTCTCTTCTGGGGGGTCGAGGAAGGCGAACCCTTGAGCCCGCTCGGTGAGCTCATCGCCACGGCGGCTGCCGAAGGCTATGCGAAGGGGGCCAACGCCTATCACGGCTACCACTACAAGATGCTGTCTGCGCAGGGACCGGCAGCGGCGGGTGGCGCCTATGATTACCGCGCGCGCGACAATCAGATCGGCGGCTTCGCGATTCTTGCGTATCCGGCTACCTATGGTGACCTGGGCATCATGAGCTTCATCGTGAATCACGACGGCCTCGTGTACCAGCGCGACCTCGGCGAGCGGACGGAGGCCGAGGCTGCGAAAATCACGACGTTCGATCCCGTCGAAGGATGGATTCGCGTCGCGGACGAGGACGTCGCACCGATTCCTGGGGACTGACGGGACGCTGCCTGCGTCCCCGTCATCCGGTTCTGACTGACTCCGCGCCGAAGGGGACGGCGGAGACTACTTGCCGGTGCGTCAGTTCGCGCCCTGCTTGGTTCCGCTGTCCGCCGGCGCTCCCGCGAGCTTGCATTGACCGAAGACAACGTAGGCGCCCTTGGTGTCCGCGACCGTGATCGTCATTTCCCCCGTCGCCTTCTTGATGAGCCCGCTCCATGCGAACTTGAGTTCGCCGCCCTGCAATACGAGCATCACGTCGCTCGAGGCCGAATGGGAGATGGGCAGCAGCGAGGTGCGAAACGGCGAGCGAACCTGCTTTTTGGCAACGTCAATTTTGAACACGGGTTCGATATTGGACTCGCGCTTGATCGGGCCGCAGCTTGAGTTGCCGGGAAGGCAATCAAAGCCAGAGGTGACTGTGCAGCTCATGGGAACCGACCCGTCGAACTGCTGTGCGACGGCGAGCGTGGAGAATGACAGCGCCAGAACGATGCTGACCGGGTGAAGCGCACGCATGGAATTACTCTCCTGATGGTATTTGCCGGAACTGCGGGAAGTATACAACCTGTCGGCCCCAGGACCCGCCCCCGGCGCGGGGCCAGCGCCTCTCCCTGAATGGAGTGCTGGTCAGCCCCTGCCCGTCAGAATCCCGGCCGCCTCCAGCACGCGCTCGGTACACGCGGGCTCGCGCCTGCCCCGCAACGGAAAAGGCCTTTGGATTTTCTATCCCTTGGGCACGCATGAGGAATCGCGGCTGTCGGCCAAAACCGGACCGTCGACGGCAAAGCGCAGAGGAACGAAATGCACCGCCATGCGGTGCGTCGATGCTGGGTCGATACTCCTGCGCTTATTCGACAGAAGAAGGGCCACCCGCAGGTGGCCCTTCCTTGCAAGCGCGCGAGCTGACCCTACTTGATTTGCAGTTTGAGCAGCTGGAACGTTGCAGTGGCTGGATCAGTCACGCCGGCGCCGAACGCGAAGTTACCCCCGCCGCCGAAGGACAGGCCCATTTTGGTCGCGTTCGCGACCGCTGCAGCGAGTGCCGCAGCGTGATCCACATACATGCATCCAGCTATTGGATTGCTGGTGTCCGCGCCGTCACCCCAGCAGACGTCACTAGGCGCTTGGCTCGCGGAGTGCCCATCACGATCGGACCAGCCGCCGAGATCCAACACCGAAACCTCGAGATCGGTTCCCGTTGTTCCTAGCGCGGCAAGAACATCCAGATCGATCGCAACAGGGTTGGACCACCAGTACTGCGCTTCGCAATCGGGCCGCGCTGGATGCCATCCTGACTCGCATCCGATCGCCGCAGGATTCGTACCCTGCAGGTAGAGGCGAACGAATCCTCCATTGTCGGTGCCGTCGCAGTTGTCACCACAATAGTTGAACGCCGCGCCCGGCGTCGCAATGATTGCGATATGCGCCGAGATTGTCTTTCCGGTCAGACTGTCCTTCGGTCTCTTTGCCGGTTTTACACCCGTGAGCAGCACGGCGCGGTCAGGAGTGGGCAGGAAATCGAACGACACGCCTCCACCTCTTATCTTCTGGACCGGCAGGGGAATAGGAACCGTGTAGCCGTTTTCCGGCACATAGGTCATGATCGTCCATTGCCCTGGCGGCAAGGCACCGCCTCCCCGCCCTCTACCTTTCGCAGCGCCAGCTCCCGTTGCAAATCCGAGCGTGATGCCTACCACGACAGCAATGCACTGTTTTCTCGTAATCTTCATGGCTGATCCTCTTTGAGGCTATTGGAAACACCGTACCGGACTTCAGGCACCAACTGCGTCGGTCGTCCGATCCCGGATCAGGCGGTCCTACGAACGCGTTAAGCAATGACCTGGGTCAATTCGGCGAAAATCCTGTTCGATATCAGCAGGCCGCGTCCCAGCGGATCACCGGCTGAGGAATGGAGTGGCTCACGGCGGAGATCAATGGGTCGGCGCGACTCTACATCAGTCAATCTCCCGCCCGTGCCGATCCTGTACCATCAATCGCACCTGACAACGGATTCGCACGCGCATGCGCCTGCTCCTCATCAACCCCAAGTTTCCCGAAAGCTTCTGGAGTTTCAGGTGGGTGATCGAGAACATCCTGCGCGGAAAGCAGGCGATCAACCCGCCCCTTGGGCTCGCGACCCTCGCGGCGTTGTGCCCACCCGACTGGGAAATCGAGATCGTGGACGAGAACATCGAATCGATCCCGCTCGCGCCGAAGACGGACATCGTCGGGGTCTGCGGCATGGGCGTTCAACACGAACGCCAAATGGAGCTGCTTGCCTATTACCGCGCGCGAGGATATCGCACGGTCGCGGGAGGCAGCTTCGCGTCGCTGTGTCCCGAACGGTACGGCGCGCTTGCCGACGCCGTGATTGCCGGCGAAGCGGAATATATCTGGAAGGACTTCTGCCGCGACGTCGAGCAGGGCGCGGCCAAGCCGCTGTATCGAGAGACGGGCGTGGTTGCGCTCGCGGATTCGCCCATCCCGCGCTTCGATCTGCTCAAGCTCGACCGCTACTCGTCCGTAAGTCTACAGTTCTCGCGCGGCTGTCCGTATCGCTGCGAGTTCTGCGATATCATCGTGATGTTCGGGCGCAAACCGCGCACCAAGAGCCCGGAGCAGGTGGGTCAGGAGCTTGACGCGCTGCGCCGCTCGAACGTGACGAATGTCTTCTTTGTCGACGATAACCTGATCGGCCACCGGCCCGCCGCCAAGGCGCTGCTTCATTTTCTCGGCGACTATCAGCGACGCCACGGGCAGCCGTTTCATTTCGGCACTGAGGCGTCGCTCAACCTGGCCCAGGACGAGGAGCTGCTCACGCTCTTCCGCGAGGCGAACTTCGGCTGGGTGTTCATCGGCATCGAGTCGCCGGATCCCGAGAGTCTCAAGGAGACGGGAAAGACGCAAAATCTGCGGCAAGACATCCTCGCATCCGTGCGCCGGATCTACGCCCATGGCATCGACGTGTTTGCCGGTTTCATTATCGGCTTCGATCACGACAGCCTCGAGACCTTCGAGAAGCAATATCGTTTCATCATGGCCTCTGGCATTCAGGTCGCCATGATCGGGTTGCTCACGGCCCTGCCCAAGACACCGCTTTACGAGCGATTGCACAAAGAAGGGCGATTGATCGCGGAGCGGGACAGCTCGGATAACACCAAGCTTGCGACCAATATCGTCCCGAAGCGCATGCGCTATGACGACATGGTGCGCGAGTTCCAGCGGCTTTACGCGCGCCTATTCACCGACCGCGCGATCGCCGACCGCATCCGGAAAAAGCACGCCTACCTGAGGCGGCCGGTCTCGCGCATGAATTATCCCTGGGCGCAACGGTTCGGCATGTTCAAGCGCCTCCTGGTCAAGGGCATTCTGCCGGGGGGTCCGGTACGGTTCTGGCATTTCCTGCGGACGCTCTACGTGCGTTCGCCGACGACGCTACCGGCCGCCATTCAGGACTGGGTTGTCAGCTCTGCCCTGAGGGATTACATCGAGCGTCATTTCATCCTTCCGGACAACATCGAACAGCGCTCGGAAAAAAAGTTGCTGCGAGCAACCGAGCGGGCCTTTGCCACCCAGCGGCGCGACGGCGCGCTCGAGCTTTCCTGGCGTGACACCAAGGAAGCGGGCGTGCAGCTCCTGATCGGTCTCAAGGGCCGCCTGGAACCAGAGTTTTTCCACGAGGCGAGGCGCTACCTGGTGAAACTGCTGCGCCGCACGCGTTCAACGATCTACCTGCGCATCGAGGTGCTGCACCAGGAAGAACGACCCGAGCTACAGCGTCTGCTTGCCCGCCTGACACGCTGGGGCGACCGCATCTACGTGGAGGTCAACGAGAAGTTGCACGATTTGATTCAGATCGATTCGTCGGTATTCCAATTGGTCCTGCGACGGGAACCTCTTCCTGCGCCGCTGTCCGTCTAGCCACTCGGGGAACCCCGGCGCCGGGCCGGGGTTATAAGGAAGGTTGGTGACAGCCCCGCTATTGGGCGCTCGGCATGAGCCGAGATTCAGGGAAGTTTGTACTCTCCGCTCCAATCAGACCAGCCCGCGCCAGTGTCGCCTATGAAGTTACCCTGAAATTTTTGGTTGCCGCTTATACCTTTGTATTTGCCGGTCCCTCCCACAAAGCGTTCAGTGCCTGGACACGCAGGCATCACACCCGCGCATTTCCACTCGACAAAGATTGTGTCCCCATCCGCGTCCGTGACCACGCACGTCCCAGTCGCATTGGCACGCCCTTTATTGACGTCGTTAAAAAGAGTGCAATCGACTCGGGCTTTGTGCATGAAGCCTTTGCCCTCGTTATTGAACATGACGCCAGGCACCATACCAGCATAGACCACCCGGTCTGCACCCAGCTTCTGCACTTGCCCGGTGAAGGTCCAGCCATAGTGACCGGAGTATGTTCCGCTCTTGGGTAGATCAGCCGCCGAGGCGGGTAAACTCAGGCACACTGCAGCAACTGCCAATGCGTACACGACCGACGTATTGCGATTCATGGTTACTGGTCCTTCTAATTAGTCACTATGGTTAGCTACTTCGGACGCCCCGTCTCAGGCTAGCGCGGGGAAGAACAAACATCGCATCTTTAGGAAGGCTTGTCATCAACTGCCCAACACCCGCGTTGAGCGGCCCGCGGCAAACGCGAGCTGAGGATGGCCGGGCTTACACGCCACGCGACAGATACGCGGTTCACAGCGGCGACCTGGATGCAGTAACAGAAACCCGGGCACGGGGCCGGGGTTCTGTTTGGAGCATGCGCGTGGCCCACGATGTCTTGTGCGGTTTCTACCAGATGGGCGTGGCGAGGAAACCTCGCTGGGTGCCAGCATCCGGCCAAATTCCGACGAGTGATATGCGCCGGGTGGGCCGAAGGTGTCAGCGTCATTCGGCGCCGCCGCAACTTGTGCCAAGCCATTTCCCCGAGAACTGCAGCGATACATTCCCCGAATCGCCGCCGCCAGTGTAGAGCCCCTTGATGCGATCCCGGCCGATCGATTCGACCTTGAACGTTCCGTGGCGTCCATCTTCACCCGTGCAGACCATCGTTTCTTCCTGAACGGTGCTTGTTTTGATGCCGGGCGTGTAATTGCAGTTGCTGTCCTCCTTGCCTTCCTTAAAGCGGAATGCGCCCTCTCTCAGATCCTCCTCGGTCACGCAGGTCTTCTCGGTTGTGGTTTTGGGCCCCTGTGCATCCTGTTTTTGCTGCGCGGCTGCAAATCTGGCCCGCTGCTCGGGCGTCATCTTGTCGAGCGCCGCCTTCGGAATCAAGGTGCCCTGGACCTCCGTCGTGTAGGTCATTTCCCAGAGGCCGGTCTTGACGTCAAGCCCGTCTGCCGCGGCGCTGCCGATTGCGGCGAAGGCCAGTACCGCAAACATCATCCGTTGCTGTTGCATTGACAATCCCCTCATCTATCGCTGTGGCGAAACGTGGATTCTGCACCTGCGACGGATCCAATGAAAGTCGCGCAGTCCTGCCGCTTGCGCTCAACCCACGCGCCCATTCGAGTTGAGCAGAAAGAAACCCCGGCGCGCGGCCAGGGCTCTCTAAAGTGGTAGCGGTGGCAGCATTACCGGATTCTCAATACGCGTGCGATGTGACTAGCAGGGACACGCCCGCCTCTACTTGGGTGTTACCGACATGGTGTCGATCGCCACGCATGCGGCCTTCATCACAACCGTCGTGACAAAAAAAAGCCGGGCGCGAGGCCCGGCTCCTTCAGTGCCGTGTCAGGCAACTCGCAGCGCTACTTGAGCTTGAGCACCTGCATCGTCGCCGAGCCGAGTACGGTCCGGATCTTGGCGCGCTCGACCTGCGCCTTGCTGGCCGCGGCCACGGATCCTTCGATCTGCTTGGCGATCTCGTCCCCCTTGGCCAACGCCCCGTCCAGGGCGGCCCAGTTCTTGTAGGTAATCCTCAGGAGCAGGTCTGGATCATCGAGTTCGCGCGGCTCGACCTGCAGCACCTCGTAGCTCAGGATGTAGCCGGCCTTCATGGAGGCTTCATTCTCCTGCTTCCACGTGGTGGCGAGCCAATTCATGTACTCGTCGAACTTGCCGTCCACCGTGCGGATCCTGGACACGTTGACGACCGGCCCTTCGGTATAGGCGTGATCGTCAGCAAGAGCCGTAAAGCTCGTGCACGCGAGAGTGGCGAATGCCGCATAAGCGGCTAACCGATACTTACCCAACATGTGAGTCTCCCCCTTGTGATAAATCGAGGCGTCAGGAATTACTGACGCTTGGTCGATGATACGGCAAGTCTGGGCGCGGGGACAGATCGAAGGCAAAACACGGAAGTGCAGACCGGTACGTCCTTAGGGTAGATTCATGCGAAGCAAGCCTCCGACTGGCAGCAAGGACACCATGCACCACCCTCTTCGCGCCGCCCGCCATTGTGCGGCAGCCGCACTGGCAGCTCTCCTCATCTCTCAGCCCGCGTTCGCCGCTGAGGAACCACTCGCAGGCAGTCTCTCTCCGGAGACAATCAGGAAGATCGACGACGCGGCAGCCGAGGTCCTGAAAAAGACCGCTGTACCAAGCACCTCCATCGCGGTGGTGCGGGACGGACGCATCGTGTACCTGCACGCTTACGGCAACGCGCGGCTCGAGCCGCGCGTGCCGGCGGATCCCGCCCTGCGCTACGGCATTGGCTCGATCTCGAAGCAGTTCACGGCCTCCGCCCTCCTCCTGCTGCAGCAGGACGGCAAGCTCTCGCTCGACGACAAGGTAGCGAAGTACGTGCCGGAACTGACGCGCGCCGGCGACATCACGATTCGGCAGCTCCTGTCGCACACCTCCGGCTACCAGGATTACTGGCCGCAGGACTACATGTTCCCGTTGATGATTCAGCCGATCTCACCGGAAGGGATCATGGACCGCTGGGCGCGCCAGCCACTCGACTACGAGCCCGGCGCGAAATGGCAATACAGCAACACGGGCTATGTGATCGCCGGCCGCATCGTCGAGAAGGCAAGCGGCAAGCCGCTCTTCCAGTTCCTGCACGAGCGGATCTTCGAGCCGCTGGAAATGACCACGGCGCACGACTTCGACCGGGAGCCACTCGCGCCCGGCAACGTGCCGGGCTACAAGGCCTATGCGCTCGGCCCTCCGCGGGCAGCTGAAGCGAGCGGCGTCGGCTGGCTGTTCGGCGCCGGGGAGCTCGCCATGACGGCCGAGGACCTTGCCAAGTGGGACATCTCGATCATCAACCGCAGCTTGCTGAGCGAAGCCTCGTATCGCGCGCTCGAGACCGAGACGCTGCTGAACAACGGGGCCGGCACGGATTACGGGCTCGGCGTGGACGTCGAAATCGAGAAGCAGCGGCGCAAGATCGCGCACGGCGGCGAGGTGAACGGCTTTACGGCCCTGAACTCGATCTATCCCGACAACCGCGCGGCTATCGTCGTGCTGGTGAACCAGGATGCCTCGCGCGCCATCGAGCAGCTGACTGAGAAGCTCGCCGACATCGTGTTCGAGCAGGCGCAAGCCACGGACACCGCGAAGACCGCGCAGGCTCGTGCGATTTTCGATGGGTTGCAGCAGGGCCGCCTCGACCGCAGCATGCTCACGTCCAACGCCAACTTCTACTTCTCGGAGCAGGCAATCGCGGACTTCAAGGCAAGCCTTGGCCCTCTCGGGGCGCCGACGGAGTTCAAGCAGACGCGTGTCGGGCTGCGAGGAGGCATGACCGGCCGCTCGTATGACGCGAAATACACCGACCAGACCTTGCGCGTGTGGACCTACGAAACGCCCGACGGCAAGCTCGAGCAGTTCCAGGTGGCGGTGAAGGAGTAGCCGTTTGACTTTGTTAAACGTGCCCCCCAAGTGGTCGCCTGCAAGGGCAATTGCGGGATCAGTTGACGGAATGCGCGCGATTTCACATTTGTGTCTAATTCAGGGCGAATTCACTCCGGCGGCGCGTTAGCCATGGCATACTCCGCCCCGCGTTGAAGGCCCTCCGGGACGGAGGGTCGAGCGGCCACGGATCTGGCCGATCGCCGGGTGTTTTATCGCTGCCCGGCCCACCACGATGCCCTGAATCAATCGTGAGCCATCTGGCCCACGAACTTATGTCTGTGTCTGCTAATAAGAGGTATTGAGTCATGATCGTTACAGCCCTGGTGATTGCAGCCAGTCTGGTCTGCTACGTCGCGAACGAAATCTCGCAGTAGGCTCACCTCGCGATGAAACTGCAACAAACGTGTCCGTGAAGACGCGATCTGCTGCGCAGGCCGCATACAGGGATACGTGCGCTTTCGTGCTGCGGAAGTCGCCGCGTTCCCGCTGTATAAGAAGGACGAGCACACGGCAGCCATTCAACAGCTAACTGCGATTGTCGGGCGCCGAGTGCAGTAACAGAATCTATGGTCAGCCCGGTCTTTGCAAGGTAGTCCGGTATTGAAACAAGGGAGGCTTGCGCAAATCTATCCGGAGTCATGATGGGGAGGTAGTTCCCCGCTCCTCGATGAGAGCCGCGCCCGGCGATCCTCAAAAACCCCGCAGCATCATGGTG
>Ga0315290_10000505_pt1 | contig 25557 bp, 21 predicted proteins | sample YL17G12_0_MG_FD_203627 | JGI IMG/M metagenome (GOLD analysis project Ga0315290, IMG submission 203627) | Sediment microbial communities from Yellowstone Lake, YNP, Wyoming, USA - YL17G12_0 | ecosystem: Environmental > Aquatic > Freshwater > Lake > Sediment | place: USA: Wyoming | collected... | reverse complement strand
GACCGTGGCAGGCGCATCGCTCGAATTCGACGTGGTCTGCTCGAAAGGCACCTACGTGCGCGTGCTGGCTGCGACGATCGCAGCGGGTCTCGGAACCCATGGACACCTGACACAGTTGCGCCGCCTGTGGGTGGAGCCGTTCGGCGACGAGCCGATGGTGACTCTGACTGCCCTGGAGGATTGGGCCGCCGCAGGGGGTTGGGAGCAGGGGACACCACCCGGACTACTGGCGGTGGACCGGGCTTTCCCGGAGCTGCCCCGCGTCGATCTCGACGCCGGCCGCAGCCTGTGCCTGCGCCAGGGTCGGGCCTTGGACATTCAAGCGCCAGGCGCACCCGGTGACTTGCTGCGTGTCTATGGCGAGGACGGCGGCTTCCTGGGGCTCGTAACGCTGGGTGAGGACGGACTTCTCCGCGTGCAACGGCTGTTCGTCGCCGGCGCCGGGACCGGCACACCCTAAATAGTTGAGACTTTCCGGTACGCACAGGTAAAATGCGCGGCTCAGTTCAATGAGATACAAGGTTTCGAGGGCACTAACCGATGGCACTGTCCACCGAGCGCAAGACCGAAGTCGTAGGGCAATTCAAGCGCGGGGCCGCGGATACGGGTTCGCCCGAGGTCCAGATCGCTCTGCTGTCTGCCCGTATCAACGAACTCGGCGAGCATTTCAACACGCACAAGCGTGACCACGCGTCACGTCGCGGGCTGCTCAAGCTCGTCACTCAGCGCCGCAAGCTCCTTGATTACCTCAAGGAGACCGACTCGTCGCGTTATCAGGACGTCGTCGCCAAGCTCGGCCTGCGCCGCTGATCACCGCCTTCGGCCCGCCTCCGCGGGCCGGATTCGTTTCCGACCCTACGTCTGGCAATGCCACACGGGACACCACAGTGAACGTCCACAAGAAAACTTTTCAGTACGGCCCCCACGCAGTCACCATCGAAACCGGGAGACTCGCCCGTCAGGCGGACGGCTCTGTCCTCGTGTCGATGGGCGACACCTCGGTCCTCGTCACCGCGGTCGGCCGCAAAGAGGCGGCCGCGGGCAAGGACTTCTTCCCGCTCACGGTCAACTACATCGAGAAGACCTACGCTGCCGGCCGCATCCCGGGCGGCTTCTTCAAGCGCGAAGGCCGTCCCACCGAGCGTGAGACGCTGATCTGCCGCCTGATCGACCGCCCGGTCCGCCCGCTGTTCCCCGAGTACTTCTTCAATGAAGTGCAGGTGGTAGCCACGGTCGTGTCGCTCGATCCGGAAATCGATTCCGACATCCCGGCGATGCTCGGCGCCTCGGCGGCGCTCGCGCTCTCGGGCATCCCGTTCCGGGGTCCGATCGGCGCCTCGCGCGTCGCCTATATCGACGGCCAGTACGCCCTGAACCCCTCGGCGAAGGACATGCTGACCTCGAAGCTCGACCTCGTCGTCGCCGGCACGGCCGACGCGGTGCTGATGGTCGAGTCCGAAGCCGACATTCTCTCCGAAGACGTCATGCTCGGCGCCGTCGTGTTCGGCCACCAGCAGATGCAGATCGCCATCAACGCGATCCGCGAACTGGCGGCAGAAGCCGGCAAGCCGGCCTGGAGCTGGACACCGGCCGCAATCGACGCGGACATGTCTGCTGCCGTGGCCGCGCTGGCCGAAGCTGAACTGGGCAAGGCCTATTCGATCATCGAGAAGCAGGCCCGCCAGGCGCGCGTCGGCGAGATCAAGCAGTCGACCATCGTCGCGCTCACTGCGGGCGACGCGCCGAAGTACAGCGCGCGCCAGGTGTCCGACGAAATCGGCCGCCTCGAGTACAACCTGGTCCGCCGCCGCATACTGGCCGGGGAGCCGCGCATCGACGGCCGCGACATGCACACCGTGCGCAAGATCACGGTGCAGACCGGCGTGTTGCCGCGCACCCACGGCTCGGCGCTCTTCACGCGCGGCGAGACACAGGCGCTCGTCACGACGACGCTCGGCACCGGCCGCGACGCCCAGCTCATCGATGCGCTGACCGGCGAGCGCAAGGAGCGGTTCATGCTCCACTACAACTTCCCACCGTTCTCGGTGGGCGAGACGGGCATGATGGGCGCGACGAAGCGCCGCGAAATCGGCCACGGCAACCTGGCCCGCCGCGGCGTCAGCGCCGTGATGCCGGAGATGACCACGTTCCCGTACGTGATCCGCGTGGTCTCCGAGATTCTCGAGTCGAATGGCTCGAGCTCGATGGCCTCTGTCTGCGGCACCAGCCTCGCGCTGATGGACGCGGGCGTTCCGCTCAAGGCGCCGGTCGCGGGCGTGGCCATGGGCCTCGTCCTCGAAGGCGGCAAGTTCCAGGTGCTCACCGACATCCTCGGCGACGAGGATCACCTCGGCGACATGGACTTCAAGGTGGCCGGCTCGTCCGAGGGCATCACGGCCCTGCAGATGGACATCAAGATCGAGGGCATCACCAAGGAGATCATGAAGGTCGCCCTGGATGCCGCCCACAACGCGCGGCTGCACATCCTCGGCGAGATGGCCAAGGTCCTCACCACCGCGCGTCCGCAGATGTCGGAATGGGCGCCCACGATCATCACGATGAAGATCGACCCGGAGAAGATCCGCGAAGTCATCGGCAAGGGCGGCGCCGTCATCCGTGCGATCACGGAGGAGACGGGCACCACTATCGACATCGAGAACGACGGCACCGTCAAGATCGCGTCCGTCAGCGGAGCCGCCGGCCGTGAGGCCCAGCGCCGCATCGAACTGATCACGTCGGAAGTCGAGGTCGGCTCGATCTACGAAGGCAAGGTCGTGCGCCTGATGGACTTCGGCGCGTTCGTGCAGATCCTGCCCGGCAAAGACGGCCTCGTGCACATTTCGCAGATCTCCGACGAGCGCGTCGAGCGCGTCAGCGACAAGCTCAAGGAAGGCGATGTCGTGCGCGTGAAGGTGCTCGAGGTGGATCGGCAGGGTCGCGTGCGCCTGTCGATGCGCAGCGTCGACGGCTGACCTTCTCCGTTTCTCCCGCTCGCGCGGGAGATCGTGCCGGAACGGCGGGTGAGGGCTCTTATTCCTTGTCTTCCCGGCCCCACGGCCGCGGCAGGCGCGAAAAGACCTCTTCCTGCAGCGATTTCCAGCGCTGGTAATTCTTGTGCGCCACCGCCGAGACCGTCTCGAGCGGATCCACGCCCACGACACTCTTGAATCGATCGCGCAACTCGCGCTGTTCCTTCGCGAACATCTGGATGCTTTCGTCGAGGTAGCGCCCGACAAAATCCTGCACGCCGCTGCCGTAGGTGCGAATCACCTGCGAGAGGAAATCGCGACTCATCAGCGATTCGCCACCGCCTTCCTGCTCGGCGATCACCTGCAGCAGGATGCTGCGCGTGATGTCCTGCTGGGACTTGCGGTCGAGCACGACGAAATCCACGCCCTCGACGACCAGCCGGCGGATGTCGGCGAGCGTCACATAGCGGCTCTCGACCGTGTCGTAGAGACGCCGGTTGGGATACTTGCGGATGATGCGGGGCCCGGCCTTGCCGTTCTCACCGGTCGTCGCCTTGGCGCGCTTCTTTCTCGTCTTCGCCGTCGTCATTGGTTTGGTCATCCTCAGTCCCGTCCTGTACTGCCAACCCGCGAACACGGCACGAGTCGATGCCCGCGAAGCGATCCGGGCGCCAATGCGCCACCCCCCACCGCAACACCTCGTCGAGTCCAGCCTGCGCCAACCCGGGCGGCAACTGCTGGCGGAGAAACTCGAGCACCGCCGCGACTTTCTCGCCAGGCGCCGTCCACCCGGCTGCAGGGGCGCTCCCCGACTTGGAGAGCTTAAGGCCCCTGTCGTCCACGGCAAGTGGCAAATGCAGGTAACCGGGCCGCGGCAGCCCGAGCCCCTCCTGCAGGAGGAGTTGCCGGTGCGTGCTGGTGAGGAGATCCGCGCCTCGCACGACATCGGTGATCCCGTGCTCCGAGTCGTCCACGACCACGGCCAGCTGATAGGCAAACAGCCCGTCCCGACGCCGCAGCACGAAGTCTCCTACCGTGCGGGCCACGTTCGTGCGCACCGCGCCCTGGGCCCGATCGATGAATTCGACCTCCCGGTCCGGCACCCGCAAGCGGATCGCTGGACCTGGATCCGCCTGCGCACCGGCTACGATGCAATCCGGCGGGTGAAACAGTTCCTCGCCGGCTGGCCGGCCCTGGTTCTGCGCAAGGGCAGCGAGAGCGGACCTCGAGCAGGCACAAGGCCTGGTTAGACCGAGTCTTTGCAGTCGGTCCAGCGCATCGGCATAGGCAGAGCGGCGCGAACTCTGGCGCAGGACCGGGCCGTCCCAATGCAGGCCCAACGCCTCCAGGCTGCGAAGGATCTGGTCGGCCGCTCCCGGGCGCTCCCGTGGCGGATCGAGATCCTCGATACGCACCAGCCACGCGCCGTTATGCGAGCGCGCGTCGAGGTAGCTGCCGACGGCTGCAACCAGGGAGCCGAAATGAAGCTCGCCCGTGGGGGAGGGCGCGAAGCGCCCGCGGTATGGGGGCGAGTCCTCACGCGGCGGTTGGCCGCTGCCCTCACCCGGCCGTTGGCCGACCTCTCCCGCTGACGCGGGAGAGGTGAAGCCGCGATCAGCGATAGTCGTCCCGGTCGCCGAACTGCTTCTCGCGACGCTCGCGCCGTTCCTGGGCTTCGACGCTCAGGGTGGCCACCGGTCGCGCTTCGAGGCGCTTCACGCCGATGGGTTCGCCGGTCTCGAGACAAAAGCCGTACGAGCCGTCCTCGATGCGCTTCAGCCCTTCTTCAATCTTGCGGATCAGCTTGCGCTCGCGATCGCGCGTGCGCAGTTCCAGGCTGAACTCGGACTCCTGCGTGGCGCGGTCGTTCGGGTCGGGGAAGTTGGCGGCTTCGTCCTTCATGTGCAGGACGGTGCGGTCCACTTCCTGCATCAGGTCCTTCTTCCAGGAGCTGAGAATCGTCCGGAAATGCTCGAGCTGCGCCCTGCTCATGTACTCCTCACCCTTGCGGATGATGTACGGCTGAACGTTGCGCGGGCCGGAAAGCAGGCTGGCACTCATCTCGCCATTCGGTTCCCCGGAGCGCGCGGCCGGTGTTCGCGCCGGAAACGCTGCAGCCGGTGTCTTTACCGGAGCTTTCTGGACCGGCTTGGCGGCTGGCTTGGCCCGCGGTTCGATCTTCGGCGCTGCCTTGGCCACAGGTTTGGCAACGGGTTTGGCAACGGGCTTGGCAACGGGCTTAGCGACAGGCTTGGCAGCAACGGGCTTCCGCGGTGCTGCCGGCGCCCTCGCGGCGGCCTTCGGCGTCGGCTTCACAGCCTTCGCAGAAACAGTCTTGCTGGCCTTGGCAGGCTTGACAGACGGTTTCTTAACGGACATCTCGCACTCCCCGATCCTATGGAGGACGCGGGATTATACAGACCGCTGGCTGCGGGTCCACCCGTTCTGAAAAGCCGGGCTGGAGCCGGTCCGCGGCGGCCGCCGGCAGCCTCGCAGAGTGCTGTGACGAGCGACGGATTCTTCTAGAATTCGCGTCTCTCCTCTCCGGTCCGTTTTCCCGTGGGTGATCGATGCGACTGACCAAGATCAAGCTGGCCGGATTCAAGTCCTTCGTGGATCCGACGGCGATCGGCTTTCCGACCAACCTGGTGGGCGTGGTCGGCCCGAACGGCTGCGGCAAGTCGAACATCATCGACGCCGTGCGCTGGGTCATGGGCGAGATCTCCGCCAAGCACCTGCGCGGCGACTCGATGGCCGACGTCATCTTCAACGGCTCCGGTTCCCGCAAACCCGTCGGCACGGCGTCCGTCGAACTCGTGTTCGACAACACCGACGGCAAGCTGGCCGGCGAATACGCGAGCTACACCGAGGTGTCCCTCAAACGCGTCGTCTCGCGCGATGGCACGTCGACCTATTTCCTGAACGGGGTCCGCTGCCGCCGCAAGGACATCACGCAGCTGTTCCTCGGTACCGGCCTCGGCTCGCGCAGCTACGCGATCATCGAGCAGAACATGATCTCGCGCGTCATCGAGGCCAAGGCCGAGGACATGCGGGCGTTTCTCGAGGAGGCTGCCGGCATCTCCCGGTACAAGGAGCGCCGCCGCGAGACGGAAACGCGCATTGCCCGCACGCGCGAGAACCTGGCGCGCCTGAGCGACCTGCGCGACGAAGTCGAGAAGCAGCTGCGCCACCTGCAGCGGCAAGCCGCCACGGCCCGCCGCTACCAGGCGTTGAAGCAGGAAGAGCGGCAGGTGCATGCGGAGCTGCTCGCCCTGCGCCTGCGCGAGGTCGAAACGGAATCGGGCGCCCGCCAGGCAATCATGAACGAGCGCGACGTGGCGCTGCAGGCCGCACTGGCCGGCCAGCGCCGTATCGAGGCGGCAATCGAGCGGGCGCGAGCGCAGCACGATGCGCAGTCGGAGGTGCTCGCCGGCGTGCAGGGCCGCTACTACCAGGTCGGCGCCGAAATCTCGCGAACCGAGCAGGCCATCGAGCACGCGCGCGAGATGCGCAGCCGCCAGCGACAGGAACTCGAACAGATCGCACAGGGCTCTGAGGACGCCAATGCGCACCGGGTACGCGATCGCGAACAAGCGATCGTCCTGGAAGCGGCCTTGGCGGAACTGCGGCCGGGCCTCGAAGCGGCGCGAGTTGCCGAGCAGGCGGCGGCCGAGGAATCTGCCGCAGCCGAGACCGCGATGTCCGGCTGGCAGGAGAACTGGGAAACATTCAACCAGTCGCTGCGGACTGCGTCTTCGGCGGCCGAAGGCGAGCGCGCGCGCCTGGAAGGCTTTGACGAGCAGCTGCGCCGCATGCTGTCGCAGCGGGATCGCGCCAGGCAGGAGCATGAAACGCTGGCGGCCGCGGATATCGCCGCCAAGCTCGTCGAGATCGAAGCCTTCGAGGCCAGCGCGCGCACCGAGCACGAAGACGCGCGGCGCCGCATGGAAGGTCTGGTGGAGTCGCTGCAGACCGAGCGCAGCCGCGAGCGCGAGCTGGCCGAAAGCGCGCAGCTTGCGCGGCGAGAAGTGCAGGACAGCGAAGGCCGCGTCGTCTCGCTCGAGGCGCTGCAGCGTGCCGCGCTCGGGCAGGGTCAGGGCAAGGTGGTGGACTGGCTCAAGTCCCGCGGTCTGGAACGTAGCCCGCGCCTTGCGCAGCAGCTATCGGTGGACAAGGGTTGGGACCGCGCCGTCGAGACGGTGCTCGGCAGTTACCTCGAGGCCGTTTGCGTCGATTCGATCGACAGCGTCGCGGGCATGCTCGAGAGTCTGGCCGCCGGCACGGTCACTTTCTTTTCAGGCACCGATGCGCCCGCGGTCTCGGGTCATCGCCAGGAAACGCTGCGCTCGCGGGTGCGCGGCCCTGCCGGCATCGACGCCCTGTTCGAGGGCATCGTCGCCACGGAGAGCCTCGGCGAAGCATTACGAGCCCGCGCCGGACTGCGCGCCGGCCAGTCGGTCATTACGCGCGACGGTATCTGGATCGGCCCGGACTGGCTGCGGGTGAGCCGCGACAAGGATGCTCACGAGGGTGTCATCGAGCGCGAGGACGAACTGCGCCGCGAGCGATCGGCCCTGGAGAATCGTCAGGCCGGCCACAGGCAACTCGAATCGCAGCTCGAAGCCGCACGTAGCCAGGTGCGTGAGTTCGAAGACAGGCTTGCCGGGCATCAGGTGCAGGTGTCGCGCAGCGCCTCCAGTCACATGAGCCTGCGTTCGCAGCTCGACGGCCTACGCGCCCGCGCCGAGCAGCGCAACTCGCGCCTCCAGCAACTCGCCGGCGAACTCGCGGAACTCGATGGCGCGATCGAGGAGGCGAGCGCAGGCAACCGCTCGACCCGCGCGCGATTGGCCGATGCTGTCGAGGCCATGGCGCAGCTCGAGGAGCGGCGCAAGGTGCTCGAGGCCGGACGCGATGACTTGCGCAACCGGCTGGCAGCCGCGCGCAACCGCGCCGAAGTCGAGCGTAACGCCGCTCGCGAAGTGGCGATCCGCGTCGAATCGCGGCGCACCGGGCACGAGTCGCTGCTCGCCGGCATTGTTCGCCTGGACGGCCAGATTGCGCAGTTCGACGCGCGGCGCACGGATCTCGAGACGCAGCTGGCGACGGGCGCGGACAGCGAATCGCAGCTCAAGACGACGCTCGAGGACGCGCTGCACCGGCGCGTGGCAGTCGAGGAGGAACTCGCTGTGGCGCGTCGTGCGATGGATGACGTCGATGCGAATCTGCGGTCTCTCGACGAAAGCCGGGCGCAGGCCGAGGCCGGCGTCGGGGAAGCACGCGACCTGCTCGACAGCGTCAAGTTCTCGGTGCAGGAACTCAAAGTGCGTCGCGAGTCGCTGCTCGAGCAGTTCGCGCAGACACGGCTCGAACTCGCCGCAGTGGTGGCCGCGCTCGTCGAGGAAGCGAACGTCACCGGCTGGGAGCAGCGCCTCGTCGACACCTCCGAGAAGATCGAGCGCCTCGGCCAGGTGAACCTGGCGGCCATCGACGAGTTCCGGGAGCAGTCGGAGCGCAAGGAGTACCTCGATCGACAGTTTGCCGACCTCACGGACGCACTCGCCACGCTCGACGACGCGATCAGGAAGATCGACCGCGAGACGAAGAGCCGCTTCCAGGACACCTTCGACCGCGTCAACGCCGGCCTGAAGGACAAGTTCCCGCGCCTCTTCGGCGGCGGCCACGCGTATCTCGAGCTGGTCGGCGACGACGTACTCGAAGCCGGCGTGGCGATCATGGCGCGCCCGCCCGGCAAGCGGAACAGCTCCATCAGTCAGCTCTCGGGCGGCGAGAAGGCGCTGACGGCCGTGGCGCTCGTGTTCTCGATCTTCGAGCTGAACCCGGCGCCGTTCTGCCTGCTGGACGAGGTCGATGCGCCCCTCGACGAGAACAACGTCGGTCGGTTCTGCGACATCGTCAAGGAGATGTCCGATCAGGTGCAGTTCATCTTCGTGACGCACAACAAGACCACGATGGAACTCGCCAACCAGTTGCTCGGCGTGACCATGAACGAGCCGGGCGTGTCCCGCCTGGTCACGGTGGACGTCGACGAAGCCGTCCGCATGGCGGCCATGTGAACCGGCGACCATGAACGAGCTGCGCTGGATATTGCTGGCCGCCGGGGCCCTGCTGATCGTGGGGCTGTACGTGTGGGGCATGCGGTCGCGCCAGCGTTCGGCCGCGGCGCCGGTGGAGCGGGCTGCGCGGTTCGAGTCTGCGGCACCTGCGCCCGCACCAGCACCACTCGCCGACACCGCGCGCGTCGAACCGATCTTTTCGCACGATGACGAGATCGCGGCCGGCGAGGCCGCCGACGCACACATGGTCGATTTCGACGAGCCGCCGCCGCCGCGGGCAGCGCCGCGGCGCGAGCCGACACTTGGACCGCAAGTCGAGCCCATGCATCGGCCGAAGCCGCAGGCAGCAAGGCCCGCGGAGCCGGAGCAGGCACCGGAGCAGGCGCCGGAGCCGGTCGCAGAGCCCGGGCGACCGCGGCAGAAAATCGTCGCCGTGCGCATCGTTGCAACCCCGCCCGCTCGCTTCGAAGGCGCCAGGTTGCAGGAAGTGATCGCGGCCGAGGGCCTGGTGTACGGCCGTTATCAGATCTTTCACCAGCTGCACGGCGATGGCCGGCCCATCTTCAGCCTCGCCAGCCTGCGCGAGCCCGGCACGTTCGACCTCGGTTCGATGACCACCACGGCGTACCCGGGGGTCGCTCTGTTCGCGGTGCTGCCTGGCCCGATGTCAGCAGTCGAGACGTTCGACCAGCTGATTTCCGCTGCTCGGGCTTTTGCCGCGCAGCTGAACGGCACGCTTGCGGACGATCGCGGCGCTCCGCTCGCCGTGCACCGGATCACGCGCCTGCGTGAAGACATGGTCGCGTTCGAGCGCGAGCGCTCGGGCAGTGCAGCCGACTGAGCGGACGCATGGGCACGCGCGTGGCGGCGAAGCGGATCCGCGAGTTGCGTGCGAAGATCGAGCACCACAACTACCGCTACTACGTCCTCGACGATCCGGAAATCTCCGACGCCCGCTTTGACCGGCTGCTCGGGGAACTGCAGCAACTCGAGCACGAGCACCCCGCCCTGGTCACGGCGGAGTCGCCGACGCAGCGCGTAGGCGCCCAGCCGCTGCGGGAGTTCGGTGAAATCACGCACTCGGTGCCGATGCTGTCGCTCGACAATGCGTTCGCCGAGCAGGAGGTGCTCGATTTCGACCGGCGGGTACGCGAGCGACTCGATGTCGAACAGGTCGCGTACTCCGTCGAGCCCAAGATCGACGGGCTGGCGATCAGCGTGCGTTTCGAGCAGGGCCGCCTGGTGCTGGCCGCCACGCGCGGCGACGGCACCAGGGGCGAGGATGTCACCGCCAACGTACGCGCGATCCAGTCGGTGCCGCTCGTGCTGCGCGGCAATGCGCCGGCCGTGCTGGAGGTGCGGGGCGAAGTCTTCATGACGCGCCGCTCGTTCGACCAACTGAACCGCCGGGCTGCAGAGAAGGGCGAGAAGACCTTCGTGAACCCGCGCAACGCCGCCGCCGGGAGCCTGCGCCAGCTCGACCCCGCCATCACGGCCAGCCGCTCACTCGACCTGTTCTTCTACGGCATCGGCGCCACGGCAGGCTGGACCGTACCGCGCCGCCACAGCGAAGTGCTTGCGCGATTGCGTGAACTCGGCCTGCGCACCTGCCCGGCCGTGCAAGTGGTGGACGGCGTGAGCGGCTGCCTCGCGTATTACGCCCGGATCGGCGCCCGGCGCGACACGCTCGGTTACGACATCGACGGCGTGGTCTACAAGGTGGACCGACTCGACTGGCAACGCGATCTCGGTTTCGTGGCGCGTGCGCCACGCTGGGCCGTGGCCCACAAGTTCCCGGCGCAGGAGGAAACGACGGTCGTGCGCGACGTGGAGTTCCAGGTGGGACGCACTGGCGCGCTGACGCCGGTGGCGCGGCTGGAGCCGGTTTTCGTCGGCGGCGTGACGGTCAGCAACGTCACGCTGCACAACATGGACGAACTCGCGCGCAAGGACGTGCGCATTGGCGACACCGTGGTCGTGCGCCGCGCGGGAGACGTCATTCCGGAGGTCGTCCGTGTCATCGCCGACCTGCGGCCTGCCGGGGCGCGGGTGGTCGAGCTGCCGCGGCGTTGCCCGGTCTGCGGCTCGCACGTGACGCGTACCGAGGGCGAGGCAGTCGCCCGATGTACGGGCGGGCTGGTCTGCCAGGCGCAGCGCCGCGAAGCCCTGCGCCATTTCGCATCGCGCCGCGCGCTGGACGTCGATGGTCTCGGCGACAAGCTGGTCGAGCAACTGGTCGAGGCCGGCCGCGTCGAGACTCCGGCGGACCTCTACACGCTCACGGCGAAGGAGCTGGCGGAGCTGGAGCGCATGGGCGAGAAGTCGGCAGCCAACCTGGTTGGCGCACTCGAGCACAGCAAGCACACCACGCTGCCGCGATTCCTGTTCGCGCTCGGCATCCGCGACGTCGGCGAGGCGACGGCCATGGCGCTCGCCGAGCACTTCGGCGAGCTCGAGCGGCTCGAGTCAGCCAGCCGCGAGGAAATCCAGCAGGTGCGTGACGTGGGCCCGGTGGTCGCGCAACACGTGCGGGACTTTTTCGACGAAGCGCGCAATCGCAAGGTGATCGCGGAACTGCGCAAGCGAGGCGTCACCTGGCCCGAAATCGCACGGACTCGTGCCGCTGCCGGCGGCCCCCTGACCGGCGAGACCGTGGTGATCACGGGGACCCTGTCCGCCATGTCCCGCGAGGAAGCACGCGAGGCGGCGAGGACGGCGGGCGCGACGGTCACGGATGCGGTATCACGCAAGACGACGCTGCTGGTCGTCGGTGCGGAGGCCGGCTCGAAACTGCGCAAGGCGCAAGAGCTCGGGGTTCGCATCGTGGACGAGGGCGAATTCAGGCAGTTGCTGCAGGGGTGAGGAAATGAGCGCGAAGCAGCCCGACACGACACCGCACGGCGGGCACCTGCTGGTCGAGCGCCTGATCGGCATCGCGGGGACGGAGCACGTGGCCTCCGATGCGGACTCACGGCGCTTCTTCGCGCAGGACGTCCATAGTTCCGGGCACATGCCGTTGGCCATCGTCGCCCCGGGTGCGGTTGAGGAACTCTCAGCCGCAGTGGCCGCAATCACCGGGGCCGGGTATGCAGTGGTTCCGCGTGGCGGTGGCATGTCGTACACGGACGGTTATCTCCCGGTGCGTGCCGCAAGCGTCACCGTAGACACCCGACGGCTCGACCGCGTGGTCGAGATCAATGCTGCAGATCGGTACGCGATCGTCGAATGCGGCATGACCTGGAAGGCGCTGAATGACGCCCTGGAACCGCACGGCTTGCGCACGCCGTACTGGGGCCCGCTGTCCGGGCTCAAGGCCACGGTCGGCGGCGCACTTTCGCAAGGCAGCATCTTCCTCGGCTCGGGCCTGTACGGCCCCGTACAGGAGAGCCTGATCGGCCTGGAGGTGGTCATCGCGGACGGGACCGTCCTGCGCACGGGCGGAGCGGCGCTTGCGCACGGTGTGCCGTTCTTCCGTCACTACGGTCCCGACTTGAGCAGTTTCTTCACCGGCGATTGCGGCGCGCTCGGCATCAAGGCACGGGCGGCGCTCAAGCTGATCCCGGTGCCCGCCGCATCGCGCTTTCTTTCATTCACGTTCGACGATGCGGCCGCGCTCTATGCCGCGATGGCGGACACGGCGCGGGCGGGCCTCGCGGCCGAATGCTTCTCCTTCGACCCCGGACTGCAGGCCGTACGAATGAAGCGCGTCAGCCTCGCGGAGGACGTCAAGGCGCTCGGCAAGGTGGTGAAGTCCGCCGGCAGCGTGCTCGCCGGCTTGAAGGAAGGCGCCAGGGTCGTGCTGGCAGGCAGGTCTTTCCTCAAGGAAGGTGGATTCTCGTTGCACTTCGGTGTGGACGGGCGAGACGCGGTGGACGCCGATGCCCGGAGCGCGGCCATCCGCGCCATCGCTGGCAACGCGGGCAAGGAAACGGACGACACCATCCCGAAGGTCATGCGCGCCAGCCCGTTCATGGAAGTGAACAGCATGATCGGGCCAGGCGGCGAGCGCTGGGTGCCGGTGCACTGCGTGGTGCCGTTCTCTCAGGCGACAGCCATGTACGAGGCCTGCGAGGCGCTCTTTGCGCGCCACGCGGCCGAACTCGCGCAATTGGCGATCGATCACGGCTACCTCAGTTGCTCCGTCGGCAGCTCGGGCATCCTCGTCGAGCCGTGCCTGTACTGGCCCGATGCCCGACAGGAGTTCCACGACAAGGTGCTCGACGCGGCGTACCTCGCGCGGCTGCCTTCGTTCCCGAAGAACCCTGCGGCGCGCGCGGCGGTCATGCGCATCCGCGGTGAGTTGGCCGACCTGTTTGCCGCGTCGGGCGCCGTGAGCTTCCAGATCGGCAAGTTCTACCGCTATCGCCAGTCGCAGCACGCGAGTTCGCTCGCGTTGCTGGACGCGCTGAAGCGCGACGTGGACCCGCGCGGCCTCATGAACCCGGGTGCGCTCGGGTTCCCGGCCTGAAACACCGCGTGTAGACTGCCGCGGCGCCTTGGGGAGGGCAGACGTGACGACTATCATCGTATTGTTCAATCTGAAGGCAGGGGCCAATCGCGACGCGTACGAGCGTTGGGCCCGTGCCACCGACCTGCCCGTCGTAAACGCGCTCCGGTCGGTCGACGGCTTCGAAGTGCTGCGCACCGCCGGGCTGCTCGCGGGCGGCGCCGCGCCGTACCAGTACGTCGAGATCATCCGGGTCAACGACATGCAGGCCTTCGGCGTCGATGTCGCCTCGGAGACCGTGCAGCGCGTCGCGACGGAGTATCGGCAGTTTGCCGACGAGCCGCTCTTCATCCTGACCGAAGCACTGTGACCGGCGGGGGGCGCGGCGGCGGATGCTGAGTTACGCCCTGCGGCGGCTGCTTGGCGTCATTCCGACGCTGCTCGTCATCGTCACGGCCGCATTCTTCGTCATGCGGCTCGCGCCCGGCGGGCCGTTCGACCAGGAACAGACCCTGCCCCCGGCGATCGCGGCGAACCTCGAAGCGGCCTACGGCCTCGATCAACCCATGCTGGTGCAGTTCGGTAACTACCTCGCCGGGCTCGCGCACGGAGATCTCGGGCCCTCGTTCAAGTACAAGGATTTCCGTGTCTCGGAACTGATTGCGCGCGGCCTGCCTGTGACGCTCACGATCGGCACGCTGGCGCTGCTGATGGCGGTGGGTCTCGGCGTGCCGCTCGGCATGACCGCGGCTTGGCGGCACAACGGCTCGCTGGATCACGCCGTGATGGGCGTGGCGATCGTCGGCATCGCCATTCCCACTTTCGTCGTCGCGCCCGTGCTGGCGCTCGCGTTCGGCGTGAAACTCGGCTGGCTCCCGGTCGCGGGTTGGGAGTCCGGCAGCGCGCGCTACATGATTCTGCCGGTGATGACGCTGGCCCTGCCGTTCGTCGCCTTCATCGCGCGCCTCACGCGCGGCAGTCTGCTCGAGGTGTTGCAGGCGCCGTACATGCGCGCCGCGCGTGCGAAAGGGCTCGAGCGCGGTGCGCTGTTGCGCCGGCACGCGCTCAAACCCACGCTGCTGCCCGTCGTGAGCTTCCTCGGCCCGGCCGCGGCGGCGATGCTTACCGGTTCGCTGGTCGTCGAGCAGGTGTTCGGCTTGCCGGGAGTGGGTCGTTACTTCGTGCAGGGCGCGATCAACCGCGATTACACGCTGGTGATGGGCATGGTGATTTTCTACGCAACCCTGATCCTGTTGCTCAACCTCGTCGTGGACCTGCTCTACGGCTGGCTCGATCCGAGGATCCGGCATGACTGATGCGGGCGTGCAGATCGGCGGTGGCGGCCTATGGGCCGATTCGTGGCAGCGACTGCGTCGCAACCGGGCAGCTGTGACCGCGCTCGGCGTCCTCGTGGCGCTGATCGTGGCGGCGATCGTGGGTCCATGGCTCAGCCCGTATGCCCTCGATCACGTTGACTGGTCCCTGGGTGCTCTCGCGACACCGCCCGCGACGGCGCATGGGCACTGGTTCGGCACGGATTCGAACGGACGCGACCTGTTCGTGCGTGTGTGGGCAGGCACCCGGGTGTCATTGCTCGTTGCGCTGCTGGCCACGGCCGTCAGCCTCGTGATCGGCGTCGCGTGGGGCGCCACGGCCGGGTACCTCGGCGGCCGCGCCGACAACTGGATGATGCGGTTCGTGGACGTGCTCTACGCGCTGCCGTACATGTTCTTCGTGATCATCCTCACGGTGGTCTTCGGACGCAGCCTGTGGCTGATCTTTCTCGCGATCGGCGCGGTGGGCTGGCTGACGATGGCGCGCATCGTGCGCGGCCAGGCCCTGGCCCTGCGTCACCGGGAGTTCGTCGAGGCGGCCATCGCGCTTGGCCTGCCATCACGGCGCATCATCGCGCGGCACATCGTGCCGAACGTGCTCGGCACCGTGATCGTGTACGCCACGCTGACGGTGCCGCAGGTGATCCTGTTCGAGAGTTTCCTGAGCTTCCTCGGCCTCGGCGTGCAGGAGCCGCTTACCAGCCTCGGGCGACTGGTCGCCGAGGGGGCGCTCGAAATGGAGAGTGCTCCCTGGCTGTTGCTGGTGCCGTCGGCCGTGCTGGCCGTCGTGCTCGTCTGCCTGAATTTCCTCGGCGACGGATTGCGCGATGCGCTGGATCCGAGGCAGCGCTGAGATGTCTGCGGCGCCCCTGCTCGACATACGCGACCTCGGCGTCGAATTTGCCACGCCGCAGGGCACGGTGCGGGCCGTCACCGGGGTCTCTTTGAGCGTGGCCACGGGCGAGTGTCTTGCGATCGTCGGCGAGTCGGGCTCCGGCAAGACGCAGCTGTTCATGGCGTGCCTGGGATTGCTTTCGGACAACGGCCGGGCGGTTGGTTCGGCGCGCTATCTTGGCACGGAGTTGATCGGGGCGAGCGAGACTGAACTGAACCGTGTTCGAGGCGTCGGCATGTCGCTCGTCACCCAGGACCCGCTGAATTCCCTGACGCCGCACCTGCGCATCGAACGCCTGCTGACCGAAGGCGTGCTCGACCGCGGGCTCATGAGTGCCGCCGAGGCCGGGCAACGCGCACTCGAGGCCCTGCGCACGGTCGGGATCACGGAGCCCGAGGCGCGTCTGCGCCATTACCCCCACGAGTTGTCCGGCGGCATGCGCCAGCGGGTTGCGATAGCCGTCGCGTTGATGACGGCGCCGAAGCTGCTGGTGGCCGACGAGCCGACCACCGCACTCGACGTCACAGTACAGGCACGCGTGCTCGACGTGCTGCGGTCGCTGCGCGCAACCGGTCTCGCCATCGTGCTGATCACGCACGACCTCGGTGTCGTCGCCGGGATCGCCGACCGAGTGGCGGTGATGTATGCGGGGGAACTCGTCGAGACCGCCCCGGCGGCGGGACTCTTCGCGGCTCCGGCGCATCCATACACCGCGGGCCTGCTGGCCTCGGTGCCGCGTCTGAGCGACCCGGCGACGCTGCGGTTGGCTGCGATCGAAGGTCAGCCACCCCGGCCCGGTGAGATCGTCACGGGTTGCCCGTTCGCGCCGCGCTGCGCATCCGCGAGCGAGGTCTGCCGCGAGGTGGCACCGCGTCTGCGCTCGATCGCGAGCGGTCGTGAGGTCGCGTGTCATGCGCCCTTTTCGCAGGAGGGCAGGGTGTGACGGCTCCGTTGCTGCAGGTCGAGCGACTCGTCGTGCGCTACCCGCTCGGCAAGCCGCGGCTGTTCGGGCCGCGCCGCGAGATTGAGGCGCTCGCCGGCGTCAGTCTCGACATCGCTGAAGGCGGCACGCTTGGGGTGGTCGGTGAGTCGGGCTCCGGCAAGTCCACGCTGGCTCGTGCCGTGCTCGGCTTCGTGAAGCCGTTGTCGGGCGAGATTCGCTGGCGCGGAGAGCTCCTGGACACGACCGACAAGGCGCGGATGCGCCCGATGCGCCGGGTGATGCAGGTGGTCTTTCAGGATCCCTTCGGCAGTCTCGATCCGCGCATGACCGCCGGGGCCAGTGTCTTCGAAGCGCTCGAGGCTCTCGAGGGCCCGGCGAGCAGGGAAGCAGCCAACGAACGCGTTGCCGCCGTGTTTCGCGAGGTGGGTCTCGACCCGTCGTTCGCGCGGCGCTACCCGCACGAGTTGAGCGGCGGGCAGTGCCAGCGCGTCGCGATTGCCCGGGCCACCGTGGCGCGCCCGCAGCTGCTGATCTGCGACGAAGCCGTCAGCGCGCTCGATGTGTCGGTGCAGGCGCAGATCGTCAATCTGCTGCGTGACACGTGTCGCAGGCACGGCATGGCGCTGCTCTTCATCAGCCATAACCTGGCGGTCGTGCGCCATCTCTGCGCTGACATTGCCGTGCTGTGCCAGGGGCGACTCGTAGAACGTGCCGGCCGCGAGCAACTCTTCAGTGCACCGCGCGATCCCTACACACAGGCTCTGCTGGCAGCGGTCCCCGAGCCGCGCCCGATCGCGCGAGCCTAGCGGCCCGACCGCTGACAGGCACGGCCGGGAAGCCTCAAGGTTGGGTTGCCGTGGCCGTCCCGGTCTCGATGAGTTCGATGTGCTCGCCCGACGGTCCGAGCATCGCCCCGGTGCGCCGGCCCGCATAGGGCAGGCCGGCAACGCGACGCGGCGGCGCGACGAGCCGAGCGAGGAAGGGCTCGAGCGAGGGGACCGCGAAACTCACCATGGCCATGCCGCCGGGCAGATCGCGCTTGCGGCGGTGCGGCGGTGCGGCACCGGCCGGGTATTCGTCCACTTCGATCAGGAACCGTTCGGGCAGGCGCACGATGGCCAAGGGAAAACGGGTGTCGCGCGGCAGGCCCCACGCGTCCGCGAGCACCTCCACTCGGGACGGCGACGGATCCGTGACAGGCATGCCAAAGGCCTGCGCGTAGAATTCGAGCGTGCGCCGGATGTCGTGCACGCCCACCACGACGATGAACACGCGGTCCACGAAACTGGTGGCGGAGCCGAGTTTGAAGCTGGACTTGCCGGCAGGGATGCGCGTGAAATACAGCATCTCGTTCGACGGGCCGAGCGCCTGCATGGCAATCACGGCCGGGTTCAACTCGAGCGGCGCGGCGGGTCCGACCACGCGAAAGGGCGAGCCGGCAAGCTGCTGTTCGAGCCGCGTTGGATCCTCGACGAGGATCTCCGTGGCATTCCACCCGAGGCGCTTGAGCGCAGGCGCGGGCGGGTCGCGGCTGGCGACGAAGCGCACGTAGACCGGTTCCCGGCTCTCGGCCTGCATCACGATGTATTCGCGAGCCGCGACGCGGGTGGCACCCCAGACCTCGGCCTGTGCCTTGCTCACCTGACCGCGCTCGACGGTCTGGTAGTGCAGGGCGCCCTGGTAGGCGCGCTCGGCCACCTGCACGTCCGGAACCAGCAACGTGACGGCAACGATGGCACTCAGCACGGTACGATCCTCGCGGTATGCTCGCAGCGTTCATGATAGACGAAAGCCCATGAGCCCCACGGACACCCCGCTGTATCCGGCACTCTTGTCCCCGTTCGAGCGCGGCAGGCTGCGCCTGCGCAACCGCCTCGTGCACGCGTCGCTGACGACCCGCTTCGTGCGCGACGGGCTCGGACTGCAGCACCTCGTGAACTACCATGCCAACCGCGCGCGCGGCGGTGCGTCGCTGATCGTCACCGAGCCGCTGAGCATGGCCACGCATCAGCGCCTGCCGCACAAGGTGCGCGTGTGGAACGACGACAACCGCGATTTCCTGCAGCGCTGGGCCACGGCGGTCGAGGGCGAGGATTGCCGGCTGCTCGGCCAGATCCAGGATGCGGGACGCGGCCGGCACGAGCGTGGCCGCAATCCCGACGGGGTCGCGCCCTCGGCGCTGCCGGACGACCTCAGCTGGTCGGTGCCGCGCGCCCTGCGCGCGGACGAGATACGTCGCATGGTGGAGGAATTCGCAGCATCCGCGGCGCGTCTGGAACGGGCGGGTTTCAGCGGCGTGGAGATCTCCGCCGGGCACGGCCACCTGTTTCACCAGTTCCTTTCGCCATGGTCGAACCGGCGCGAGGACGACTATGGCGGCGACTTCCAGCGGCGCCTGCGCTTCGTCCAGGAGTTGATAGGCGCAATCCGCGCCGAGTGCGGCGCCGGCTTCCTGCTCGGCCTCAAGCTGCCGGGCGACGACGGCGTACCGGGCGGCGTCGATCCCGCGCTGGCGGCACGGATCGCCGCTGGACTTTGCGCCGGGGACTCGGTCGATTACGTGTGCTTCACGTGGGGCAGTCACGCACGTTCGCTCGACTGGCATATCCCCGACATGCATTGGCCACGCTCGCCGTTCGTCGCGTTGACTGCGCAGCTGCACGAGGCGATTCCGGACGTGCCGGTGATGGCGGTCGGGTTGATCACGGATCCTGCGCAAGCGGACGGCATCCTGGCGCGCGGCCAGGCGGATCTGGTCGCCCTCGGCCGGCCACTCGTGACGGACGCGGCCTGGCTGAAGAAAGCGGCCGCGGGCCGCGAGGCGGACATCCGCTACTGCGTTTCCTGCAACAACTGCTGGGGCACGATCGTCGAGCAGAAGCCGCTCGCCTGCGACAACAATCCTCGGGTCGGCGAGCCCGACGAGGTGGATTGGCGGCCGGCCGCTGCGAAAGCACGCAAGAGAGTGGTGGTGGTCGGCGCAGGCGTAGCAGGAATGGAGGCAGCGTGGGTCGCGGCTGCCCGTGGACATGCCGTTACGGTGTTTGGAGCTTCGGGCGATCCGGGCGGCAAGACCCGTCTGCACGCGCGATTGCCCGGTGGCGAGTCGCTCAGCAGCGTCTACGATTACCAGCAGCTGATGGCCAGGCGATTCGGTGTGCGCTTCGAACTCGGCGTCGTGGCGAGCGCGGCGGACGTGCTGTCGCTGGCTCCTGAAGCAGTGGTACTCGCCGCCGGTTCCGAGCTGTCCTGGCCGATGGCCCTCCCGGACTCATGGCGGGAGGAGGGTATCGTGCCGGATGCGCGCACCCTCGCCGCGCAGCTCGCGGAGCGACGCGAGCGGCAGCCTGGCAACGCGGTGCTGTTCGACCAGGACCACACCGAGGGTACCTACGCGCTCGCGGACCTCCTGGCCAGGCTGTTCGACAGGGTGACGCTCGTGACGCCACGCGAACGCGTAGCGGGGGACGTGCCTCTGGTCACCGCACTCGGCATCCATCGGCGCATCGCACGGCGCGGCATCCGCGTGCTGCCCTGGCACGAGTTGTCACCGCAGTCCACGCTCGAGGACGGAAAGCTCGCCTGTGCCAACGTCTACACCGGTGAGCTGACGTGGATCGACGACGTGGCCTTGCTGACGTATGCGACGCCGCGGCTGCAGAACGACGCGCTGGATGCGCCGCTGCGAGCGGCCGGAATCGAACCGATCGCCATTGGCGACTGCCGGATCCCCCGCGGCGTGATGGCGGCGACCGCGGAGGGCTACGAGGCGGGCTGCCGGTTGTAGGCGGCCACCGGCTGCGCATTGTCGCCACGCAGCCCGTGATCGTTTATCTTGCGAACGTTGTGCCTCGAACCACAGGGGATTGCGATGCCGGACCTGATCAAGCACCAGCGCAGCCGTGAAGCGCAGTCGTGGCTGAAGAAGGAGATTGCCGAGCAGAAGGTGCGCTTCCGCAAGATCGAGCATGAGATGAACGTCGTGATCGCCAGACAGCGCGACAAGTGGTTCGACGAGTTCCTCGAGCGCATCCAGACCCGCGGCTACCATGTGCACTTCAACATGATGCGCAAGATCAAGCCGGAGGAGATCCCGAAGAAGCCGAAGCGCAGGACGAAGGTCGTTTACTGACCGCCGCTCGCCTCAGGTTCCAAGTCAGGAAGTTCGCACCATGGCCAGGCCACACATCGAACCGTTCGTCGATCGCGCGGTTCCGTTCAAGAAGATGGCATTACCCGGATTCCCCCGGGGCATGCACTACAAGATGCTGAGCCTCGACACGGACACGGGCGCCTGCTCGATGACCGTGATGTTCGAGCCCGGTTACGAGTTGCCGCCCGGCATGAGCTACTCCGAGATGGAGTTGTTCGTTATGACGGGTTACATCGAGATGGAGGGCAAGCAACACGGCCCCGGCAGCTACATCTGCCTGCCGGCCGGCGTGCACCTGCCCGCGATGAAGATGCCGCGCGGCATCACCGGCCTGCTGTTCTACAACTACGGCGAGCCGTCCTTCGTCGAATCCGACGCCGACCATCCGCTCGCCGAGCGCCACAAGATGGTCAAGGTCAACGCGTACGACGACCTGCAGTGGAGCGCGACGAATTTCTTTCCGGCCACGGCGCCGGGCTGCATGGTGAAGATCCTGAAGTTCGACGAGCGCACGCAGGCGTTCACGTTCATGTACTGCATGACGCCGAACTTCTGGCAGGACAACATCAGCTATCACGACTGCGCGGAGGAGGCGTACCACATCTGGGGCACGTCCTGGATGATGCAGTTCGGCGAACTGCCGACGGGCGGCTATTTCTATCGCCCGCCCTACATCAATCACGGCGCGTTCCGGTGCAAGCTGGGCACGCTCGCGATCGGCCGCACCGACAGCCAGCTCTACAACCACTTCCACTTCAATCCGTGGAGCACGCTCGCAGAGAACAGGGAGCGGGCCGGCGCCCGCCTGCTCGCGTGGAAGCCGGACCTGTACCAGTGGGTCGCGACTGGGGACCACAACCATCCTGCCGATTTCGAGTTTCCGCATGCTCACTACAACGAGAAAGGCGAGCGTATCTTCCACCACCATGAAGGCGGGGAACTCGACCACAACCATGGACGCAGCCGGCAGTCGACCGCCGGGAAACGCAGGCGCGGCAAGTAGTCGACGCCCTGTTCCAGCATGCCGGGACCCCTGCAAGGAATCGTCGTACTGGACCTGAGCCGTGTGCTCGCGGGTCCATGGGCCACGCAGGCCCTGGCCGACTACGGTGCCGAAGTCATCAAGATCGAAAAGCCGGGGGTCGGCGACGACACGCGGCAGTGGGGCCCGCCGTGGCTCAAGGACAGGAGCGGCCGTGATACGGCCGAGTCCGCGTATTACCTCGCCACGAATCGTGGTAAGAAATCCGTGGCGATCGACCTTGCGCATCCCGCGGGGCAGGATCTCGTCCGTCATCTCGCCCGGGATGCTGACGTGGTCGTCGAGAACTTCAAGGTGGGCGGGCTCGCGAAGTACGGGTTGTCGTATGCCGATCTTGCAGCCGTGAACGGGCGGCTCGTCTACGTGTCGATCTCCGCCTTTGGCCAGGACGGCCCCGACGCGACCGGACCAGGTTACGATGCGATGATCCAGGCGATGGGCGGGCTGATGAGCGTCACCGGCGTTCCCGATGGCGAGCCGGGCGCCGGGCCACAAAAGGTCGGCGTGGCGGTCGCGGACCTGATGTGCGGCATGTATGCCGTGTCATCCGTCCTGGCGGCGCTGCTTGAGCGCCAGCAGTCGGGCCTCGGTCAATACATCGACCTCGCGCTGCTCGACACACAGGTTGCCTGGCTCGCCAACCAGAACATGAACTACCTGATCGGGGGGGCCTCCCCGTCGCGGCAGGGCACCGCACATCCCAACATCGTTCCGTACCAGGCCTTCGCGACATCGGATGGATTCCTGATGCTCAGCGTGGGGAACGACGGGCAGTTCGCGCGGTTCTGCGCGGCGGCGGGCCGACCCGAATTGGCCATGGATCCGCGCTACGCGACCAACCGGTCGCGGCTGGCGCATCGGCGCGAGTTGGTGGCGGTGGTGCAGGAGATACTGCAGGCGCACACCACGGCCGCATGGCTCGATCGGCTGCGCGCCGCCAGCGTTCCCTGCGGACCCATCAACGACCTCGCCCAGGTCTTTGCGGAGCCACAGGTGCAGCACCGCGGCATGCGCATCGACCTGCCGCATCCCACGGCGGGGACTGTGCCCGGGGTCCGTAACCCTGCGGTTTTCTCCCGCACTCCCCTGGAATACCGTCGCGCACCGCCTGAACTCGGGGCCGATACCGATGCGGTGCTCCGCGACCGGCTCGGCCTGCAGCCCGCGCGGCTGGCGGAGCTGCGGGAGATGGGCGCAATAGGGTAGTTGTCGTCCTGTCCTCCGGCGACCCGGCGCGCCATAATTGACGCAGTGCAGCCAAGGGATTCGCCATGTCCACCCGCAGTGTCCGCCCCAGCCCCGGTCTCGCGAACGTCCGTTACGAGATTCGCGGCAAGCTCGCCCGGCGTGCCCAGGAAATGGAGCGCATCGGGTACGACATCGTCTCGCTGAACATCGGCAACCCCGGCGCGTTCGGTTTCCGGACTCCGGAGACCATGCGCCTCGCCATGATCGAGAACCTGCGGGCGGCGGAGGGCTACTGCCATCAGAAGGGCATTTTCCCGGCGCGTGAAGCCGTGGTCATGCAGCAGCAGATGCGGGGGGTGAAGGGCGTCACCGCAGAGGATGTGTTCATCGGCAACGGCGTCAGCGAGCTCATTGACCTTACCCTGCGCGCGCTGCTCGCAGCGGACGAGGAGGTGCTGGTGCCGAGCCCCGACTACCCGCTCTGGACCGCGGCCGTGAATCTCAATCGCGGCCGCGCGGTGCATTACCCGTGCCGGCCCGAACGCGGCTTCGTGCCGGACCCGGCCGAGATCGAGGCACTGATCACCAAGCGTACGCGCGCCATCGTGGTGATCAATCCGAACAACCCGACGGGCGCGGTCTATCCGCGCGAGGTGCTCGAGGCGATCGCGCGCATCGCGGAGAAATACCATCTCGTCGTGCTGGCAGACGAAATCTACGACCAGATGACCTACGACAACGCCGAGTTCGTGCCCATGGCGACGCTCGTGCACCACACGCTGTGCGGCACGCTGAGCGGCCTCTCGAAAGTCTATCGCGCCTGCGGCTACCGCGTGGGTTGGGCGGCGTTCTCGGGTGACCTGGAGAATTCCCGCGAGTACCTCTCGGCGCTCGAACTGCTGTCGTCGCTGCGCCTGTGCAGCAACGTCGCGGGGCAATGGGCCGTGCAGACGGCGCTCGGCGGTTACCAGAGCATCCAGGAACTCGTCGGGCCTGGCGGGAGGCTGTATGAGTCGCGCAAGGCCATCATCGAGGGTGTCGCGCGCAGCAAGTACCTGAACCTGACGCCGCCGCGCGGCGCGATGTATGCCTTCATCGGGGTGCAGACCGAGCACCTGCCGGAATTCGACGACCAGCAGTTCGCGCTGGACCTGCTCGAGCACAAGCACGTGCTCGTGGCGCCCGGCTCGAGCTTCAACGTGCCGTACCGAACGCATTTCCGCGTCACGAACCTGCCGGACCCGGGGGTGCTCGCCGAAGTGTTCGCACGCGTCGAGGAACTGCTCGACAACTATGCGGCGGGCGTCGAACCCGTGTCCCGGCCAAGTCCGCTGCGCGTCGTAGACACGAAAACTCGCTGAGTAGTGACCTGAGAAATAGCTCATAACTATCTGTTTTTATATATAAAAGACAGCCGTGGAAAAGGACGACACACGGCCGCATGAGACCCTGGTCACCCCGACCCGGCGGCTCGCGCATCACCTGAAGGCCCGCCACGATGCGGTTTGCGTCGAGCGCGGACTCGCCGTCTGGCGCGCGCCGGACATCGTGACCTGGTCGGGACTCATTGAACGCATGTTCAAGCTCGACCGGCAGGCCGGGCGGACCGACCGACGTTGGCTCAGCGACGGCGCTGCGCGTCTGGCGTGGGAGCGGCTCGTACAGCGTGATCCGCACGCAGCCGGCGTGATCGGGCCCGAGGGCCTTGGGCGGACTGCGCACCGGTCATGGCGCCTGCTGCACGACTACGACATCGCGCTGGGTGCGCTCGATGCCAGCGACGGCCCGGAAGTGGCTGCGTTTGTCCGTTGGGCTGCGGAGTATCAGCACTGGCTGGAGACCGCAGGCTGGGTCGATGGCGCGCGCGCCCAGGGCCTGGTCCACGCAACCTCTGCCGGTACGCGACTGCGCCTCGCCGGCTTCGACACGCTTACGCCGGCCCAGCGCGCGTTCACGCAACGCCTGCTGGGCGCCGGCGTCGAAGTGATCGTCGATGCCACGGCGCCGCCGGCAGGGCACACCGGCTGGGTCACAGCCAGGGACCGCGATGCGGAGATTGAATCCGCCGCGCGCTGGGCCGCGCTGCGACTGCACAAGGGCAGCGGCCAGCAACTTGCCATCGTCGTCCCGGGACTCGCACAGGTGCGCGCACAAGTGCGCCGTGCGCTCGATCGCGTGCTGGCGCCGCCAGCGACGATCTGCGGCGGACCGGCGCCCGAATCGATCGCCTACGAGTTGGCCGCGGCACGCGCGTTGAGCGAGCGTGCCGTGGTCACCGCGGCGCTCGAGTGGCTCGGTGCCTTCTGTCGCGAGACCGATATCGTCACCAGCAGTCTGCTGTTGCGGAACCGGTTCTGTCGTGGCGCCGATACGGAGGCGAGTGCGCGCGCGGCGCTCGATGCCTGGATCCGCCGTCATGCCGCACCCAGCCTGAGCCTTGTGCGACTGGCCGAACATGCGGCTCGCCGTCAGTGCCCGCAGCTGTCGGCACTGCTGCAGGCCGCGCTTG
>Ga0315290_10000504_pt1 | contig 25588 bp, 11 predicted proteins | sample YL17G12_0_MG_FD_203627 | JGI IMG/M metagenome (GOLD analysis project Ga0315290, IMG submission 203627) | Sediment microbial communities from Yellowstone Lake, YNP, Wyoming, USA - YL17G12_0 | ecosystem: Environmental > Aquatic > Freshwater > Lake > Sediment | place: USA: Wyoming | collected... | reverse complement strand
TGGCCGGATAGGCCTGGAGGGTATCGGCCCCGGCGGAGTCGGTCAACGTCGCCGTGTCCGTGCCCAGGCTGGCGTAGGCGTAGACAAAGTCGAAGTTGTTGACCCGGTCGGAGTAGCCGGTGCCGGTGAGCCTGGCCGTATCGGGCGAGGCGGTGAAGGTGTCGTTCCCGGCCGAGTCGTACAGTCGGGCAACGTCTGCCCCGCCGTTGGAGGAGGTCACCTCGACAGACGGGAAGGAGCTGACCCGAATCGAGTAGGCCGGACTGGACAGGGTGGCGTAGACCGGGGTGCCGATGAAGGCGTCCACGGCGGAAGAGTCGGTCAGCGTGGCCACGTCGCCGGTTCCGCCGCCGCCCATGGCCAGGACGTAGCGGAAGTTGCCGGCGGCGTTGGAGAAGCCGGTGCCGGCGAGGGTAGCCTTCGCCGAGTCGGCCGCGAGGGTGTCGCTGCCGGCGGACCCGGTGAGCTTGGCGACGTCGATCCCGCTGCGGGAACGGCCCTCGACCTGGTCGAATGCGTTGGCCCGGTTGTAGTACGCGGTGCCGTACATTGCGGCATAGGCCGAGTCGGCCGTGAACACGTCGTTGGCGGTCGAGTCGTACAGGGTGGCGACGTCGTTGCCGCCGGTGCCGTAGGCGTACAGGAAGCGGAAGCCGATGGCCTGGTTGGAGAATCCGGTCCCCCAGAGCGTGCCGGCGGCGGGCGTGCCCAGGGACGCGTCGTTGCCGGCGGCCTCGAAGGTATCGTCGCCGGCGGAGTCGTAGAGCCTGGCGACGTCGCCGCCGGCCAGGGACTTGCCCTGGACGCTGTCGAAGCCGGTCGCCTTCAGGGAGTACCCGGTGCCGGTCATGTCGGCGTGGTCCGGGTAGGCGGTGAAGTTGTCGGTGCCGGCCGAGTCGGTCAATACGGCCTGGTCGTGGCCGGCGGTGGCAGTGGCCTCGGCACGGCGGAAGCCGGAGGTCGTGAACGAGAACGTGCTGTTGGTGAGGGAGGCTGCACCGGGGCTGGCGGTGAAGGTGTCGTCGCCGTCGGAGTCGTGGAAGAAGGCCTCGTCGGCGCCGCCCTTGCCCTTGGCGTCGATCGCTTCCGAGTTGGCGACGTTGAAGGTCCAACCCACTCCGGTCAGGGTGCCGTGGTCGGGCCAGAGCTCGAGTTTCTCGTTGGCGCCGGTTCCCTCGACGAAGACCGTGTCGTAGCCGCCGCGGCCGTCGAAGTTGAGGATCGCGGTCTGCGGATCGACGACCTGGTCGACGCCGTTGAGCTGCACGACCCAGGTATCCGGCGTGGCTCCGGCCTTGAACACGAAGGTGTCGTCGCCGGAGGTTCCGACGATGGCGATCGACACGGGGCCGTTGTTGCGGCCCGGATCGCTCCACCCGCCGCTCCAGCCGGTGAACCCGTTGAGGACCAGCGCCTGCTGGAAGGCCGCGGACGTGCCGCCCGCCGGGGTGGCCGTATTCACCGTGATGGCCCGCATGAACACGCCCACGTTCCTCGCGCCCAGCGGAAGCAGCGGATCGAGCGGATCGAACAAGGGATCATCGGGCCCTTCCCAGGCCACGGCGAAATCGCCGTTGGCGGCCATGGCCACGGCCGGGCGGACCTGGTTGCCCAGGGTGTCGGCGTTGATGCGGAACTCGCCGCCGTTGCCGAACGGCCGGCCCGTCCCCGTGTCGATCAGGTCCGACCCGTCGGCGTTGAACAGCCGCGCGAAGATACCGTAGTCCGTGGACTTCGGCTCCTGCCCGAAGGGGCTCCAGGTGACCACGTACGAGCCGTTGCGGCTCATGGCCACGCCCGGCTGGTGCTGCCAGCCGGTCGTGCTGACGTTGGCGCGGAACTCGCCGCTCCCCACGCCGGCGCTGGTGTAGCGCTTGCCGTACACCCCGTAGCCGCTGCCGTCCTCGAGGAAGCTGGACCAGACGACCACGAAGTCGCCGTCGGCGTCCATGGCCACCTTCGGATCGCGCTGCTTGTCGGGGGTGTAGTCGTTGATGCGGAACTCGCCGCCGAGGCGGACGTCGTTCTTGCTAAGCCGCTGCCCGTACACGCCCCATCCGCTGCCGTCCTGTCCCTCGCTCTGCCAGACGACCGCGTAGTTCCCGTCGACGTCCACGGCCACGTCGGAGCGGTCCTGGGCGTCCCGCGTGTACGTGTTGATGCGGAACTCACCGGTCAACGGGTCGTTGAACTGGTCGAACCGCCGGGCCATGACCGACTCGAACTCGCCGGCCTGGTCGTAGTGCGTCCAGGTCACGATGACGTTGCCCTCGGAGTCCAAGACCACGGCCGGCCGGTTCTGGGTGCTCACGGTCGACGCGTTGACGCGGAACTCGGTCCCCAGCGGGACGCCGAACGGATCGAACCGCCGGGCGAACACGCCCCTATCGTCCGTCGCCCCTTCGCCCGCCCAGACCACCACGAAATTGCCGAAGGGGTCCATGGCCACGTCGGGCTGGATCTGGTCCCCGGTGGTGTACGTGTGCACCACGAAGGGGCTCCCCTGTTTCTGGCCCAACGGGTTGAACCGCTGGGCCTGCACGTCCCTCTGGTAGCCGAGGATCAGCGGCGGGGTTACCGAATTGTCCAGGATCGGGGTTTGCTCGACCCAAACCACCACGTAGTTGCCGTCGGAGTCCGCGGCGATGGCGGGGCTGTCCTGCTCGAACAGCACCTGGGGGTTGACGCGGGTGTCCTTGTCGGTGGGCTTGGGGTCGCCCGGCCCGCCAGGGCCGCCGCTCGTCGGACCGATAATCAGGAACTTCCGCTGGAAATCGACCCCGGGCGAGCCGTCGTAGTTCCCGTCCAGGGCGTTCCCGAAGACGTCCTGCACGGCGTCGCGGAGCGTCAGCACGTACGACCCCGGCGTCAAGGGCTGGAGCCCGGCCACCTTGGTGTCGCTGTCCAAGGTGATCACCGCCTGGTACTTGTAGGCGGGCGTGGTCGGATCGGCGCCGCTGCCGGGCCACTCGACCCGCGCCTGGCTCAACCCAAAGTGAATCGACGTCACGCCGCCCCGGATGATCGCGCCGTTGCGGGAGAGGTCCCAGTTGATCGGGTTGAGGATGCTGTGCTGTCCGTTCACTCCCCCCTGGGTCCAAAGGTCCTCGTCGAACTCGATGACGAACCGGTTCGGCCCGGCGGTCATGGGCGTCAGCACGCTTCCGTCGCGCACCAGGCGCAGGCTCACCTGACCGTCCTCCAACGGGACGGCGGCCAGCGTGTCGGAGACGATCGGGCCGGTGTCGTCCGCGAGGTTCTCGTAACGCTTGTAGAACACGCCCTGCACGTCGCCGGGGCCACGCCCGCTCCAGACGATCTCGAAGTCGCCCGTGGCGTTCATCGCAACGGAAGGATACCGCTGGGGCCCGTCCTTGGTCGTGTTCACCGCGAACTCGGTGCTCAGCTCGCCGTTGGGCGTGCCCACCAGGGGGTTGGTGCCGATCAGGGAAGTCCGGGCATAGCGCTGGGCAAAGATGCCATAGCTGGTGGGAGAGTCGGGGCCGGTGCCCGGCGCCGGGCGATCCTGGAAACTCTCCCAGGCAATCACGAAGTCGCCGTCGGCGTCCATCGCAATCCGCGAGTACTGCTGGTTCCCCTGGGTGAACGTGTTCACCCGGTACTCGGCCGCCACGGGCTGGAACTGGGAAGTGTATCGCCGGGCGTAAATGCCGTTCTCGCCGTTGGCGCCGGGTCCGTAGCTGCTCCCGCCGCCGTCCTGGCCGTAGCTCGTCCAGGTGACCGTGAAGTCGCCGTCGGAATCCATGGCGATGGTCGACCATCGCTGGTTGCCGGCGATCGTCGAGTTGACGATCGTCTCGCCGCTGCCGCCCAGCGTGATGCCGTCGATCCAGGTGGCGTAGCTGGAGGTGCGGATGTTGCCGCCGTAGTCGCCGAAGCTGGCGTTAATGCCCGGGACGGCGTCGGCCGGGCTGTTCGGGACGAAGGCGATGAACGAGGTGACCGCGGCGACCAGGCCGTTGATGAAGCTCGGCCCGCCCGAATCGCCCGGGGCACCGGAGGCCTCGCGATCGCCCAGGCCGAGGTCGACCAGGCCGACGGTCGTGCCGAACAGGTCGTTGGTGGCCAGGCCGCTGTCGAAGTCGTAGAGGATCGTGTCGGCGGGGACGCCAAGCCCGTTGGGGTCCTGCGGGCCGAGCAGATCGAAGCGATTCTCTCCCGTCCGCTTCGTGCCGGCCGCAATGGTCATGCCCGCGCTGCCCATGCCGCTCATTCCGTAGCCGGCCTGGACGAAGCCGCGCCCGAGCTCGTTGGCGGTGCGGTAGATGTCGTACCGCTCGGCCTGGGCCGGGGCGGGATTGGCCAGGGTGAGAATGGCGATGTCGGCCCCGGTCCCCACCATGCCGGTGTAGGCCGGATTCACAAACACCCGCGTGACCCCGAGGGTCACGGAGCCGGTCGGCATGTCGAAGGTCACCGACAGGGCTCCCGCCGGCAGCGGGATCGGCGAATTCTGGAGGGCCACCACGTGCGCCGCGGTGAGGATGTGCATGCCGGTCGAGAGCAGCGTGCCGGAGCCCATCCACCCGGTGGTGGCGTCGATCCGCACCACGCCGTCGTAGCCCGAGCCCGGACCGATCACGTGGTTGCCCGGATCGTCGGTCGTGACGATGACGAACTGCTTGGTCGGATCCGAGGCGACCACGCCGGAGGTCAGCGAGGTGTTGGCCCCCGCGCTCGGCCGGAGCAACTGGTTGCTGATGAACTTCTTGGCCACCACGTTGGTCTGGAAGGCCTGGTCTCCCGCCTGGCCGTAGGCGGTCCAGGTGACGACGAAGGTGCCGTCGGCCGACATGGCGATGTCGGGGAACATCTGGTTGCCCAGCGTGGTGTCGTTGACGCGGAACTCGCCGGCCGAGCCGTCGCCGCGCGTCGACCCCACGATGGCCGCGTCGGGATCGCCGGTCACGCTCGCCAGCACCACCAGCGGCGCCTGGTCCTTGCTGCCGTCCTTGCCGGTAAAGCGGATGGCAATCTCCGTCCGGCTGATCGCCTGGACGACGACCTCCGCCCCCAGGCCCTCCAGGGCCTGCCGCACCTTGTCGGCCGTGGCAAACGTATTGCCGTTGTACGCGATCTCGAGGGTGCGCTTCGGGAGGGTCGCCGGATCGTCGTCGTCGTCCCACTCGAGGATGAAGTAGCCGCGGGGGTTGTTCACGAAGGTGATCATCTGGACTTCGTCGTCGCCGCCGATGGCGTTGCCCGCCGGGGTGTAGCGCTGGCCGTAAACGCCGTAACCGCTCTTGTCCTGGTTCATGCTCTGCCAGGTAATGACGAAGTCGCCCTCCACGTCCATGGCCACGGTGCTCGCCCGCTGGATGTTGCGGGTCTCGCTGTTGACGCGGAAGCCGTCGTCCAGCGCCTCGCCCGTCGCCGTGAATCGCCGCGCCCAGACGTTCCAGTCCGTCTTCAGGCTCGTCTTGGGGTCGATGTCCTTCTGCGACCAGGTGACGGCGAAGTCCCCGTCGGCGTCGCGGGACACGGAGGCGTAGGTGGCCGTGGGATCGGTGGTCACGCGGATCGGCGGGACCACGGTCGTCGCGCCGGTCACCGGGTCGACGACGACCAGGGGGACGGACACCTGCGACTCGCGGCCGGTGTCCGGGTCCTCCCACCACGTGACGCCGTAAAGCTTGGCCCACACCCCTTCCTCGCCGACCTTGTCGCTGGTCCACACCGCGACGTAATTCCCGTTGCCGTCGCCGGCCGTGGCCTTGGGACTGTGATCGAGGGTGAACTGATTGCCCGCCGGATCGTCGTTCACGCGGCTTTCCTCACCCCGCGGGACCAGCACGTCGAAGGAGCGGCTGAAGTCGTTCCCGTTGGGGTTGTAGCCCGTGCGCCCGAGCGGGTTGCCCGCGCGGTCGCGCATCGAGCTCAGCGCCACGATCTGATAATGACCGTCGGTAAGCGGCGAGGGCACGTCGCCGCCGGCCACGCCGTCGCCGTCCAGGAACAGCACCGCTTCCCACTTGTTGCTGCCCACGGTGGCGACTCCGAGGATGCTGCTCAGATCGGAGGCGCGGTTCATGCCGAACTCGACGTCGGCGACGCCCCCCAGCACGGCCACGCCGTCGCGCAGGAGCACCCAGTTGTCCGCATTCGTCACCCCGTTGGCCCCGGCCCGCATCATCTCCTCGTCCAGGGTGACGACCAGGTACGGGACGTCCGCGTTGACCTGCTGGCCGTTGCGGAGCCGCTCGCCGGTGGGCAGGAGGAAGTCGGTCACCAGCGGGCCGGCCGTGTCGGTGTTCTCCGCGAAGCGACGGTAGTAGATGTTGCTCCCGGCGACGGACGTGCTGGTGAACTCGTCGATCTGGGTCCAGGTTATCGCGAAGCTCCCGCTCGGCTCGATGGCCAGCGAGACGTCGCGCTGCGTTATGCCCGTGTCGCCGACCATGTACTCCTCGACGTTCGGGACAATGTCCACGTCGCCGACCTGGATGGTCCTCGCCGTCAACCACATGTACATCTCCAGGTCGTGGACGTCGCCCTGGAACGTCACCTCGTAGATCACGTCGGTGGCGTCGGCCACGCTGCTGATGTCCCACGGCGTGCCCAGCCGCTCCTGCCGCTCGAAGCTCGACACGACGCGAACCGCGATCGGGCCGTTGTACAGGTTCCTCGGCCAGCTCAGGCCCACCTTCGCGGTGAGGGTGCGGAGCTTGTTCTCGATCTCGTCCCGGGTGCGGTAGATGTCCAGGAAGTTGTTGTTGTACACCGGGGCGATGTCGACGGTCGCGGACTGGGTGACCGTCAGCGGGTTGTCAACCGCCAGGGTGAAACCACCGTCGGTGACCGCCATCGGGAAGCTGATCAAGTACCGGGTGTTGTGGCCGTCGCGCTTGGCGTTGGCCACGTCGTCGCTGGTCAGCACGGTCTGGGTGCCGAGGACCGGATCGGAGTCCCAGCGGGTGAAGAACACGCCCTCGGAATCGCCGCGGAGCAGCCCCGCCCCGCTCTCGAGGATCGCCCCCAGCCGCGCTAGCTGCGAGGTCGTCGCCCCGGAATTGAAGGCGTTGATCAGCACGCTCTCGATCACGCCGTCGACGTCGACGTAGTTGCCGAGGAAGAACCCGCTGTAGGAGGGCAGACTGTCGAACGCCGGATTGAAGAAGGGCAGCAGGTCGGCGTTCCTGGTGGCGTTGATCTGGTCCTGGAAGATCGTGCCCGGGATGTAGATGTAATCGGACACGTCGGGCCCGTTCCCCCAGAAGGTGGCCACCAGGTCGCCGTCGGCGTCCAGGCCCAAGGCCGGCATCCACTGGTCGTAGGACCACAGCGGGACCGAGGTCGCGCCCGGCCGCGTTCCGCTGTTCAGTCGGAAGACGCCGCGGTGCAGCGTGCCGGTGACGGTGTACTCGATCGCGTAGGTGTTCGTGCTCCCGCCGGTGGCGATGGTGTCTCCGCCGTCGGCCACTACCCAGCCGATCGCCAGGTTGTTGGCCGTGTCAAAGCTCAAGGTCGGCGCGCCGCCGCTGCCCGGAGCGGCCAGGAAGGGCGAGGTCGGCCCCCAAACCTTGGTCACCGGGTCAACCCCGTAGATCCGCCCGCTGACCGACGTCACGTACGCCGCGTTCAGGAAGTACGCCGGATCGTTCGTGGTCTCCCAGGCGATGCCGAAGTGCCCGTCGAGGCTGCCGGCCACGACCGGGACGAGCTGCACCGCCGTCTGCTCCGGGGTGACCCGGAACTCGCCCCCCAGCCGATTCCCGTCGCGGTCGTAACGCTGCGCCGCGATGCGGTTGAAGTAGCTCAGGTCCTGCCCGATGTTGGACCAGGCAATCAGGAAATTGCCGTCGCCGTCCATGCCCACCGAAGGGCTGGCCTGCACGTTGGTGGTGAACGTGTTGACCTGGAACTCCCCTCCCAGGGGCCGGACGCCCTGCACCGGGTCGGCAATGCCGTCGTCGTCCAGGTGCGTCGTCATGGCGACCTGCGACTCCGGCACCACCGCCATGGGGGAAAACCGCCGCGCAAAGATGTCGGTAATGCTCCCCGGATTGACCGACTGCGGCACCTCGCTCGTCCACGCGATCACGTAGTCGCCGTCCGAATCCATGGCCACCGAAGGCCGGTCCTGGTTGGCCAGGATGAGCGCCCCGGTAAGCTCGTCGAGCGGCTCGTCGGGATTGACCCGGAACTGCGCACTCGACTCCTTCATCGTGCGCACGCTGAGCTGGGCCGAGTCGATCAACGAGTTCCCCGATTCGTCCACGACGGCCGAGACGAACATCTCCGGCTGGTCCGTCTTCCCCGACGCCCCCACGAACGTCACGTCGAACACCGTGCCGTCGGCGTGCCCCGGGATGCCCAGCACGGGCGTCACCGAGACCTCCGGCCGCGGCCTGCGCACGGTCAGAGGCGCGTAGTAGGGCCCCGGCGTGCCCCGGTTGATCAGATCCGGGGGCTGGAACTCGATCGGCCCGATCTCCGTCTCCACCCAGAGCTGGCTGAAGGCCTGCTGAATGGCGTTGGCCGTCAGCGCCGCGCTGGTCGGCGAGACGGGGACGTTCGCCAGGGTGATCGGCTCCCGGACCGTCGAGGTCATCACCGCCGGGAGGAACCCGGAAGAGAAGTTGCTCGAGATGACCGAGACCTCCGGTTGGTTCTCCCCCAGCGACGCGTCGCCGAAGTGGACCAGGTACTGGTGCGGATCGACCGCCTCAACCCGAACGTCGGCCAGTGCCCCGCCCAGCCCCTGCAACTGGGTTTGGAGGATGCGGTCCGGGCGCAGGTTGAGATTGCGAGCGCCGAAGTCGGTCTCGTCGAACACCACCGTGGTCGTCTCGCCGGGCCCGATCGTCCCGCTCCCGTCCAGGTCGAACCCCAAGGTGAACGAGCCCGCAATGTTCTCCTGGTAGCCGAAGCCAAACCCGTACGTGCTGGGAGCCCAGCCCGCCGTGATCGAGAGCTTCTGCACCTCGTTGCCGCCGTACACCAGGCTGAACCTGGCATTGGCCGGCGAGGCGTTGGCCAGCACCTCGTCGGGCAGCGTGATCCGCTGCACCTCGTCGGTGAAGTAGCGGGCATAGATGTTCGAGTCGAACGTCTGCGGAAAACCCGTCCTCGGATCGATCATCGCCACGTAGACCGGCTCGCCGGCCGTCTTCTGCACCGTTCCGTCGGGGTTCAGTGCCAGCCGCAGGACTTCGTCGCTCTGCGCCCAGGTGACCACCAGGTCGCCGTCGTGGTCGCCCCCCAGCGATTGACCCGAGCGATACGGCCGGTCCGAAGCGAACGTCAACGGCTGGCCCGGCCGGGCAACGTACTGCGGGTACTGCTCGAGGCTGACCGGGTCCGTGTACATCGCGTTTCCGAGCGCGATCTGGTCGAAGTGCTGGTTGACCAGAACGTCTTCCAGGTCGACCGGTGCCAGGCTCAGCAGCATCCGCTCCTCCAGCGGGTCGATCTGCATCCGGCGAGGCTTCAGGGCAGCCCGGCCGCGGCGCGAACGGTTCCGCAGGTTCTTCTTGACCGACGAGGCCATGCCTCGCAGCGTTGGCAATCGGAAACGCGACATGTTGTCTATCCCTTCAACCTGAGTTCCGGAGTCCGGAAGCAAATCGCCCTTGGTTTTCCCTGTCTCGATCTCTCGCAGGATCCCTGTCTCGATCTCTCGCTGGATCCGTCCCGTCAGCACACCGGCCCGCCGACCGCGGATTGCCCGCCGCCGGGCGCCAGCGCCTCCCCGCCGGCCAACAGCGCCGCCGCCTCCTGGCCCGCGGCTCTCCTCTCCCCTGCCCCCTCCCGCAGCTCCGCGCTGGGCCGAAGCCACCAGGAGCACTCGGGGTGCAAAAACGCCTGGCGCACCGCCGGCCGATCCAGGCTCAGGATCGTCGGGCGTTGGACGCCGGGCAGGAACTGAACGTCGTACAACTCCGAACAGCCCCCCGTGTACTCGAACATCCCCACCTCGGCCCCGCTGCGCACGTCGATCACCGCCACCCCGCAACGGAGCTGCGTGCTGCGCTTCTGGATCGGCAGACCCCCGAAAATGTGCTTCTCGCGGATCTTCGACAGGCCCACCACGGCGTAAGGACCCACAAAACAAAGCCCCCGCAAGTAGCCCGGCAGCGTGCAGACGACGTCGGCCCGCCGCGCCGCCGGGTCGACCACCAGAAGCTCGCCCGTCCCCGAGTTGAGGACCCACAGCCGGCCCTCGTGCCAGCGCGGCGAGTGCGGCATGGCCAGGCCGTCCAGGACCACCTCGTCGGTCTCGACGTCGATCACCACGCCCCCCGTGGCCTTGTTCGCCCGCCATGCCCCCGCCTCATCCGTCGTCCCCAGCGCGGTCACGTATTTCGCCCTGCCCCCGCACACCGCTACCCCGTTCAGATGGCACCGGTCCTCCGGCACCAGGTCGGTCACGAACCGGGGCTTCCACACCGGCACGAAGCTGTACTGCGCGTGGAGCCGGGCCAGGCAGGAAAATCGCGTATTGACCAGCAGGACTTCGCCCGCGTGGAACGCCAGGTCGTGGGTATTCAAATCCCCCGTGTGGTAAGTGACCCGCGGCAGGTACAACGCATCGTACCGGCCGGGCTGGTCCTCAAGGTACTCGTACGCCAACAGGGGAGCATTCGCGAAAACGCAAATGTCGTGCCGGGTGGCCAGCGCCATCTGCGGACCCTCGACCGCAACCCCAAGCGGCTTGTCGAACTGCCGCATCAGGAGCGACACTTGACGCCCGTCCCAGCCAATCATCGCCACCTTCCCGGCTTGATAGGTGGAGACCACCAGCGCGCCGCCGGCCTCGGCCATCCACCCTTCAAAACCCGAGGAGGCCGCGCACTGGACGCGAATCGGCTCGTCCATCCCGGTCGATTGGCTCATCCAGCACTCCCCAAAATGGCCCTACGGCCGCCTAACCAAACTCCGGCAACGGCACGAGTCCGGCCCCTGCGGCCCACTCGCAGCCCGTTGGCGGTCGTTGTCAAGAACCCGCGTTAAACTACTCCATGGAAACCAATTAGCCGCACCGTGTCAATCACGAAAGGCGACGCCGGGCACGCCAGCCTCACTACAAAAGGCAAAGCCCCCGACGGCGCAGACTCACCCCGCCCTGGGCTGCCAGCAGGCCGGGCCTCGACGCGCCGTCTCGTATTTACCAAATTGCCCAATCCCCTTTCGTGGTCGGACTTTCCCCCATTTACTAGATTACCAGTTCATCATGATTCGGCTGCCGGGAATCGTCAAGCGGTTTTCCCTTGCCGCTCCAACACCCGGAAAGCCCCACTGAAGGCGTCGGACGGTGCAAGAGGAAAAAGACGATTGCGGGTTCGGAGCCCTGGACGGAACAATACATACCACCCCTTGTAATGGGTAAGCTGCAGGACTCCATTGCGCCGAAGGTCTTACTGAGGTGGCAGTTCTCCGATCCCCTAGGTGCCCAGGCTGGCCCTTCCCATAGTCCGCCCATGCGGGAGCGGACGCGATCTGGCACTGGCCGACCAGATCCGCCGCCCCATGGCTCGGGTATCGCAGCGGGTTAGACGCCCGCGCCCGCCCGGAAGTTCCCCAAGACGACGACCTTGTCAAGTCAGCCGGCCGCCAGCCTTCGCGCCTGGGCTTCCCGTCCGTTCGCGTTCGGGGCGGCTCAACGCTAGCCAGCCCCGCCCTCGGGGACTTATACTGTAAGAAGTCCAACCGGCCCGCACACGGCCACCGAAGCCAGATGCCCCGGCAAGGGATACCTGAGCCAACTCATTGACTGCCAAAGGGTTACAGAGATGATCCGACATCGCACGGCCGCTGGGGCGGTCACGTTGTGCTGGCTGCTTGTGTGGGCGGGCCAGGGGTTCTCGGCCGAGCCTGCGCCGAAGCCGCTGAAGCCCCCATCCAAGGAGCGAAAGGACGAGTTCCTCCGGCTGACCTACGACGGCAAGAAAGCGCCCCTTACCCTGGAGACGGCCGTTGTCCGTTGTGTCCCCCGAGATTGCGGCAAGACCAGCCCCACGGTCGACCTCATCGCCGCGCTCCACGTGGCCGACAAGCCGTACTACCAGGAGCTGAACCGCCGATTTGCCACCTACGACGTCGTCCTTTACGAGTTGGTGGCCCCGAAGGGAACGAAGGTCCCCGCCGGAGGGGAGCGGGTGAAAGGTGGCCACCCGGTCTCGATGATCCAGACCGCGATGTCCCGCTTCCTCGACTTGACCTTCCAGTTGGACGTCATCGACTACACCCGACCCAATCTGGTCCACGCCGACATGTCACCCGAGCAGCTTGCCGAATCGATGCGCGAGCGAGGCGAGAGCGTCTGGACGATCCTCACGCGCATGTTCGTCTACGCCATGAGCCAGGAGGACTCCGGCTCGATGTCGGAGGCGCGATTGCTCGCGGCGCTATTGAACAAGAACCGGGCGTTGGCCGTGAAGCGGGTCGTGGCCGAGCAGTTTCGCGACGTGGAGGGCTCGATCTCGGCGCTCGAAGGGCCGAAGGGATCGGCCCTGATTTCCGGCCGCAACCAGGTCGCGCTTAAGGAGCTGCGCAAGGCCATCGACGCCGGCCATCGCAAGATCGCCATCTTCTACGGCGGCGGGCACATGTCCGACTTCCAGCGCCGACTTAAGGACGACTTCGACCTGGTCCCCATCGAGACCCAGTGGCTCGTCGCCTGGGACCTCAAGCAGACGCAGCCCGCCGGATCGGCCAAGCCAGCCCCGGAGGCCGGATCGGCCAAGCCGGCGCCGGAGGCCGGGGCGACCGGCAAGCCCTCAGGCCGGTGAGCAATGCGGGCTAGTAGCGGAGCACTCTTCGCAGGGCCCAACCGCCCCACGGAATGAGCATGAGGTTCGCGGCCCACACGGTGACCGGCGGCACCGCGCCGTCTTTGGCCAGGACAATGGTGCCGATCATCGCCGGGTAGTAGACGATCAGGATCACGCCGAAGCAGACGAAGAAATTCTGGAGGAAGTCGCGATTGCGGAGCCAGACGGCCATCGGTGCCCCGACCCAGACGAAACACAGGCAACTGAACCCCGCGGACCAGCGGCGATAGGGCTCGGTCTTCAGCCGGCACAGGTAGGTGTGCATGCCGGCCAGCTCGGCCATTCGCGCCTGCCAGGAGGGCTCCAGGAGGTCCTCGAAACCGCCGCTCATCATCTGGTAGCCGGCCGCGGCGGCCAGGTCCTCCTGGCGGCGTTGGATGGACTGCTCGTGCCTGACGGCTTCGCGGGCGAGACGCGCCATGGGGATGGCCGAAGGACTTGCCAACGACTCCTCCCGGCTGGCTGCAAGCAAGGGGATTTCGTACTCGAACTGGGGGAAGGAGAGGACCCCGCCCCCCCCGAATTCCACGTTGGCGTTGCGCAGCCAGATCTTCAACACGTTCTCCTCGCGGTCGACCCGCAGCTCGGCCTCCTGGGCGTCGATGGTCAGGCCGGGAAGCCTGCCCAGCGGCCCGATGGTCACCGTGGGCTGGATCAGCTTCCGGCCGTCCACCCGCTTCACGTTGATCGAAAACTGAGGCGAGCTGGAACTGTAGTACCTTTCCGTGCGGAGCATTCCGTAGGCGATTTCCTCAACGGCGTCGACGATCACGCGCTGGGCCCCGGAACGCCCCCAGGGCACGGCCACGTCGTTCAGCCAGACGGTCAGCAGGCTCAACAGGCAGCCCACGACGAAGCTCGGCCAGAGGATCGCCATCGGCGAGATGCCCAGGGCCTTGATGGCAACCACCTCGTTCGAGCCCGACATCCGCGAGTAGACCGTCGTCGTGGCCAGCAGGAGCGTCACGGGGAGCGATATCTTCAGCGAGTCGGGCAGGATGTAGGGAACCAGGTGGAGGACCGCCGTTGGCGGAAGCCCCAGCCGGACCATCTCCCGGACCACGACGAACAACAGCACAATGGCCGTGAAGGCCACGAGCGCGGCCAGGAAAACCGCAATCAACTCGACCAGGACTTGGCGAGTGAACGTCCGCATAGGGCTGGTAGTGTCGCACCGGCCTCGGGGGGCGGTCAAGAGCAACTCGTGGGCCTCTCCCCCGCCGCCGAGGGAACGGCAGGCTTTACAGCGAGCTGGGAATTCTCCATACTACGGGCGACGCCCGCTGCCGAGCACCCCAGCCTCGTGCTCTCCCGGGCCGATGTCCCCTGCCAAGGAGCTATCACGGATGGCGCTGCTCTCCATGAATGAGACGACCACCTTCCGCTGGTCGTTCGAGGAAGACGTGGACCATTACTGCCGGGCGGGCATCCCCGCCATGGGCGTCTGGCGGCAGAAACTCTCCGACTTCGGCGAGGAGAAGGGCATCGACCTGCTGGCGGAGAGCGGCCTGAAGGCCTCCCACCTTTTCTGGGCCGGCGGCTTCACCGGCAGCGACGGCCGCTCCTTCCGCAGCAGCGTCGAGGACGCCGCCGAAGCCCTGCGTACCGCCGCCGCCATGGGGGCCCAAAGCCTGATCGTCCACAGCGGCTCGCGCGCGGGGCATACCTACAGTCACGCCAGACGCCTCTTTCGCGACGCCCTGATCGAACTGGCCCCTTTGGCCGCCGAAGTCGGGGTCCTTCTGGCCCTCGAGCCCATGCACGCCGGCTGCTCCGCCGATTTCACCTTCCTCAACTCAATCGACGATACCTTCAACCTGCTCAACGCCGTGGGCCACTCCCAGGTCAGGATGGTGCTGGACACCTACCACCTCGGCTTCGATGCCGGCCTGGTCCCCCGCATCGTAGAACTCGTCCCACGGCTCGCCATCGTCCAATTGGGTGATGGCGAGAATCCCCCGAAGGGTGAGCAAGACCGCTGCCTTCTCGGGCGGGGCTCTATCCCACTCAAAGAAATTGTCCGCGCCTTGGCCGAGGCGGGCTACGACGGCTACTACGACGTCGAGCTCCTCGGGGAGAACCTCGAAGCGATCGACTACCCCTCCCTGCTCGATCACGCCAAGCGAGCGTTCGCCGAGCTTCTATGACCAAACCCAAGTCCATCCAGGGCTTGCGCTCGCCGCACGCTGCTTCCTCCGAGCGGCCCAGGATGCTCGTCGTCAGCGCCCGGCTTCGGGTCCCCTTGAGCGAGCTGCGGTTCAGTTTCTCTCGCAGTTCCGGACCCGGTGGACAGAACGTCAACAAGGTGAGCACCAAGGCAACCTTGCGCTGGGCGGCCATGTCGAGCCCCAGCCTCGACGAAGAGCTGCGGGCCCGATTGGCCACCCGACTCGGCCACCGCCTCACCTCAGAAGGAGACCTGTTGATCACGAGCCAGCGGTTTCGCGATGCACGGCGAAACAGGCTCGATTGCCTCGCGAAACTCTCGGATATCCTTTCCCAAATCTCCCATGCCCCCAAAAATCGCAAGCCTACCCGGCCGAGCCGGGGGTCCGTCCAGCAACGACTTCGTCAGAAGCGAAGGAGATCGGAACACAAGCGAGGGCGGCACGTCGACCCTGATAACGGGGGAGGCTAAATGAGGGCGCGTGATCCCAGGAGGATCGTCTGATGGGTTTTGACGAGCAAAACGGGTAATCCCGAGATGATTGGGTGGCACTGGCGTCTCGCCAGTGCCGCTCCTGAAGCACGGGCAAGATGCCCGTGCCACCCGATAGCGTTACCGAATTCGTTCGTCAAAACCCATTAGGCACCGCCCTCGGTACTATTGCGCCCGGATTTCTCGGCGCGGCGACAAGGTTGCGGCTGTTGGCTCCACCGCGGCAGGGTGAAGCATGACGTATGGGGCTGGACAACCGATTGGACGCGCTCACGAAAGCACGAAAGGACGAAACCGCGAAAGAAGAAGAGGAGGAGGAGGAGGACCGGCAGCGGCGACACGACCGCCGCGCATCGCCCGGCGTTGTTCTGTTTTCGCGCTTTCGTACTTTCGCGATTTCGTGATCCTCTTGCGGCTTGTGGCCCTCCATCCCCCTAGGTGGGGCCCCTGCCCCTCTCAGCCGCCCGTAGGATCTTCTGGCTTCCTGGCTGGTGAGAAACAAAGGTGAGCTGGCTGCCGGCGTCGGCCCCTGGGGCGTAGTCTTCCGGCCGTCGGGCTTGTTAGAATAGGTGGTAGATTGCCTGCCTCGCTCGCCACCGTGCGAAGGGTGGTCGAAAAGGAGCATCATGGGCCGGAACCAAGTCGATATCGACGCGATTCTGCAGAAGTGGCCTTACCAGCCCGGCACAATCCGCGCCCGGCTGGTCCGCGCCCGGGACGGCCGGGAGGTGCTCCAAATGCGGATCGAATTGGGCATCCTCCAGATGGAGACCACCCATCGCCCGGACGGCGAGCGGCCCGGCGGGGCTGACACCTACCTCGACCATCTCCGGGCGCTGCGATCGGCAGACAGGCCCGATTTCCAGCTCACCGAAGAGCAGTGCGCCGAGATGGATCGGGAGTTCGTCCAGTACTACCAGCGGCGGGTGTGCTGGCTGGCGCTCCGCCAATTCGATCGCGTGGTCGTCGACGCCGACCACACCCTGGCCCTGATGGACTTCGCCGCCGAGCACTCGCCCGGCGACGACTGGACCCGGTCGCACGAGCAGTATCGTCCCTTCGTGCTCTTCCACCGCACCCAGGCTGCCAGCCTGGCTGCCCTCGAGAACCACGGGCCCGAGGCCGCCATTGAGGCGGTGACCGCGGGCCTGGAGGGCATCCGCCAGTCGCTTCAGGAGGGCGACCGCCCGACCCAGATCGAGGACGACAGCCTGGTCCGCCCGCTGCTGGAGCTCCGCCAGTGGGTCCGCGAGCAGTACCATGTCGGTCGGACCCTGGGCGAGCAGCTCTCCGACGCCGTGGCCAAGGAGCAGTACGAGCTGGCCGCAAAGCTCCGCGACGAGATCGCACGCCGCCGCAGCCAAATCTCCTGACCGCGCAACGGCCCCCCTCCTGCGTTTGGCATTTCTCCAGCCTCGCGCCCTTTCTTATGCTTCCCAGCCTTTCGCGATGCAGCGTCGGTTGTCTGGGGACGTTGTACCGACTTGTAGATCGGTACATGTAAATTCGTACAGTGACCCCACCCCACCCGGCCACGGGCCACCGCGATAACCGTCACGCGAAGAAAGACTTGCGCCCTGGGGTCCGACGTCGCCGGACGTTTGGCACGCCGGTTGCATGGATCGTATCCGACGATCGCGGGACAAAGGGCATCAAGGAGTTTGCCATGCTGGTGCTCAACCGGAAGCGGGAGGAAAAGGTCCAGATCGGACCGGACATTACGATCACCATCCTGCGGCTCAAGGGCCGGGCGGTGAAGATCGGCATCGAGGCGCCGCAACGGGTTCGGGTGATTCGCAGCGAGCTGCTCTCCAAGCCATCGCCCGCTGGGGCGGGCGGGCCTCCCGCTGCCGACGCCCGGCGCCGTCCCGTCGTGTCCCCAGGAGGGCCAGCCCCGGGCGAGCCCGCCCGGGCCCCGATCCCCTCCGACCACCCGGCCGCCTCGCTCGATCGCGGCCGCGCCGGGCGGGGAGGACCGTGGCGCCGCGCCCCACGCGCTGACGTTGCACCCCAGGAACCCCTCACCCCGCGCGTGGGGCCGGCGCTTGCCGCCGCCGTGGCACGGCCCGAAGGCCCATAGACCTGAGGCCCGTTGGGTGGCACTGGCTGCTCGCCAGCCAGTGCTCGGCCAGGGTACAATGGGGCCCTGCCGACGTCGCGTCGGTTCCCCGTTTCCTTCCTCTGGCCGATCCTTCAAGGAGGCACCTGTCATGGGCACGAGTCGCTGCCGGTTGCTGGTTGGAGTCGTTGTGGGCATGGCGATCGCTTTGGCCTGGGCCGTCGCGGGCAGTGCGGTCGGGGAAGAGCCCGCCAAGGTGGGCGTCCCGGCCAAGCGCCCGGTGGACGGCAAGCTGCGGATCGTGGTCTTCGGCGCCCACCCGGACGACGCGGAGATCCGGGCGGGAGGGACCGGGGCCCTGTGGGCGGCCCAGGGCCACCACGTCCAGCTCGTCTCCGTGACCAACGGCGACATCGGGCACTCCCGGGTCTTCGGGCCGGAGCTGGCCCGGCGCCGCAAGGCGGAAGCCGAGGCCGCCTCGAACCGATTGGGCACCGCCAGCCGCGTGCTCGATATCCACGACGGCGAGCTGGAGCCGACGCTGGCCAACCGCAAGACGATTACCCGGGTCGTCCGCCAGTGGCAGGCCGACATCGTCATTGGGCACCGCCCCAACGACTACCACCCGGACCACCGCTACGTGGGCGTGCTGATGCAGGATTCGGCCTACATGGTCACCGTGCCGTTCTTCTGCCCGGAGACCCCCTACCTGACGTCGAACCCGCTGTTCCTCTACTCGGAGGACGGCTTCCAGCGCCCGAACCCGTTCCGGCCGGACGTCGTCGTGGCCATCGACGAGGTGATCGACAGGAAGGTCGAGGCCCTGGTGGGCATGGAGTCGCAGTTCGTCGAAGGGGGCGCCAACGGCCCGTTCCCCAGGACCGAGGCCGAGCGGGCCCAGCGCCGCCCCCAGGTCGCCGAGGGATTCCGCAACCGCTGCGCCGCGGTCGCCAACCGCTACCGCGCGAAGCTCATCGAGCTCTACGGCGAAGAGCGGGGCAAGCAGGTCCGCTACGCCGAGGCGTTCGAGTTCTGCGAATACGGCCGGCGCCCCGGGCGCGAGGAGTTGAACCGCTGGTTCCCGTTCTTCCCCAAGTAGCCCCCTACCCAGGGCGTCGTCCATGACGGGTCCGAGCCACGGCCTTTCAGGCCGTGCCACCCGTCCGGCTCCCGAACGGCTCTACCGCTACGGCTGGACTCTTGCCAGCTTGATCCAGCGCAGGTTGATCGCCTTCCAGTTCCTGGAACCAGGTGAAGCTGCCCCCTGGTGCTCGGAGACGCCGAATCGCAGGCCCCGTGAACCGTTGCTTCCGGATTGCTTGACTCCCTTGGCCGAGGGGCTATGCTGAAGACGTGGATTGGGGGACTGCCAGTGTGACCGCTTCCAGGCCCACGGCCTGGCCACGTCACCGTGAACGATTCCGGCACGCCGAAACCGAAACGCCGCTGGTATCAGTTCAGCCTGCGCGCACTGTTCGGTTTGATGACGGTTGTCGCGATGTTTTGTGCGTGGTTTGGATATCAGCGCCGCGAGGGACAGAGGGCCAAGGCTGCCATCGAAGAGCTGGGGGGAAGGGTATCCATCTGGGATTATTGGGACCACCGCTGGGGACAGGCAATCAACGCCGATCTGTTCGGCACGGCTATCGACGATCAGGATCTGGCCAGAATCGTTGAGCTGCCGATTTCCGGGGCGCTGCGTCTGGATGGCACGGCGATCACGGACGAAGGGCTTGCCCACGTTCAGAAGCGGAGGGACCTGCGCTCTCTCTCCATCAGCGATACGGACATCACGGACGAAGGACTTGAGCACTTGAAACAGGCGAGCAGCCTTGAGTTTTTGCAGGCCCACCGGACAAGGATCACCGACGGCGGCGTGGCGGAACTCAAACGGGCGTTACCTAAACTGAAGGTCTATTACGGGGCGCCCTGAGTCTCTTTCGCAGGACGTGACCGTCCACAAGCCGGGGGATGCCCGTCCCCGTCTTGTCCTACTCGGTCGCTTCCACCAGCACTGGATACTCCGTCAGCCGAAGCCGCAGCACTCCGCGGTCGGTCTTTGCCTCGGTCACGTCCGGCTCGGTCTGGCCGATCTGAGTGATGATCTTCGTGATGCGGGCGCGGGGGGCGCCGATCGGGATTGCGGCCGAGATTTCGCCCGTCGGCTCGTCGTGGTTCTGGGCCACGTGGTCGTCGTAGAACGCCACCAGCACCCGCTTGCCCTCCTTCACCAGGCATTCGTAGACGTACACGCCCTCGGGCAGGCGGAGCCGGCGGATCTGGGTGAGCCCCTCCAGCTTGCGGATCACCAGGCCGTAGGTGTACGCGGCGGGCCAGAGGCGGTTGAACGTGAGGCTGTACAGCCCGTGGTGCGAGAGCGTCGAGACGGCCAGCGGGTGCTGGGCGTCGACCGCCCAGCCCATCATCAGCTTGCGCGAGCCCGCGTCCAGGGCCACCATGCAGATCTTCACCACCTGGGCCGCCTGGAGCCCCCGATACCAGGCGTTGACCTCCTCGAACTTCCGATGCCCCTTGTTGGTGAGGATCTTGAGGTATTCCCGGCTCCGCGAGGGGGTCGGCCACGCGCGGAGCGTCCAGTTGGTCAGCACCAGCGGCTCCATCAGCGGGAAGCCGCTGTAGATCTCGGCGCTCCAGATTTCCTTGTCCGGATGGCCCGCCTGACGCAAGAGGTCGCGGCTGGCCGCGATGATGCCGTAGTCGGGCCAGCGGGCGTCGAGGACGTCGTAGGCGTCGCCGAAGCTGGCCGTGGTCCGGCTGAAGGCCTCGCTTCGCCGGATGAACTCCCCCATGCCCGACGGAACTTTGGGCAGGTACTCCTTCACGTAGGCCGCCGTGCGCGGGTCCATGCCGACTTCGTAGTACCCGTGGATCTGCCGGAAGCCGATGCCCGAGAGGATGATCTTCACCTGCGGGCAGGCGGCCCGGGCCGCCCGGGCTACCTCGCGCAGGAGCTGGCCGTACTCCTCGACGCTGCCGGTCCAGAACACCTCGTTGTAGAACTCGTTGCCCACCTGGTAATGGAGCATCGGATAGAGCAGGCCCGGCATGTCGTCCTGGCCGTCGCCGTCGTACCGCTCGACCATCGCCCGGACGTACTGGCGCAGGTCCTCCCAATGCTCCGGCTTGGGCACGTAGTCGGCGCTGGCCAGGGCCACCTGCTTGAACAGGCCCTTGAGGTAGACGAACTCCTTGTCGGTCTTGGGGGCCGTTGCCCAGGGGGAGAGGAAGCGGAGCGACGCCATGGCGTGGACGCCGTTGCGCTGCCAGGCACGGACGGCGCCGTCCAGGTCGGACCAGTTGTACTGGTGTTTCCCATCTTTGGGCGGCTTCTTCTCGACGGTGCCCCAGGCCAGATCGGCGAAGTTGACCCAGCGCACGGGCACCTGCCGGCAGACGTGGTCGATGAGCTTCTGGTCGCGTGCCCCGGAATTGTGGACGAACACGTAATCCAGCCCGAACGGCGACTGCCAGCCCTCCTCGACAAACCGGTCGAACGCCTTGCGATCGGCGAACTGTGGGGCGATGGCGTCCCCGGCCATCCCGATGCCCGCCCCCACGGCCCATGCCGCCGCCAGGATCCCGGCCCGAAGCACCCATCCGGTTGCCCGTCCGGGACAACCCTCTGTAGGGAACGCCCTCTGTGGCGTTCCGCCGTCTCGCCGCTTCAACGGAACGCCACAGAGGGCGTTCCCTACAGTCCGTCCCGCGCCCTCCTGGAATCGTGCAAACCCTTCTGGCAACGCTTTCATCGGCGATTCCTCCGGGCACGACGTCCCCCGAGGGCTATTCGTTGGCGAAAAGCGGATCTTGGCGCGGCACGGGAAGACTTCCTCTCGTTCCCAAGCTCCAGCTTGGGAACGCCTCTCCCGAAGCCCGTGCTTCTGATTGGGCCCCTCTCAGCGATGTTCGAGTCAGCCAGCGAAGCACTCCGGGCAGGCTTCGTCCCAAGCCACTTGCGTCCTAGCGCCTCTTGGCGTAAGCTGAAGCGACGTCATTGCGGGAGAATCTTGGCTTCCCCCGAAGAAGCAAAGGGACTTCTTGATGATCGAGATCCTCGTCCTCTACTACATCTGCAAGCGGTTGGGCGAGTATCTTCGCGGCAAGGGCCGCAAGCCCCTTTTGTTGCAGATCCTGCTGGTGCTCTTCTGGTTCGGCGGCGAGTTTCTGGCCGGTGTGGCGGCTGGGGTGGTCCAAGCGATGCGCCACCGAGGAGTTCCCCAGGAGTTCGACTTCACCATCTACGGGGCTGCGTTGGTCGGGGCGGCGTGCGGGGCAGGCGTGGTCTGGTCGATTGCCAAGCTGCTGCCGCCGTTAGAGCCGGAGATCCCCTCCGCCTCGCACTTCGGTCCACACCCCGGGGTGCCACGCGAGTGGGACTTCCCCCCCGATGATCCGAACAACCCGTATACCTCACCGCGGAGCCCATTCTGAGGCAGATGCCTGGCCCACCGGGTTTGGCAACTCGTCTTACGGCGCAAGCGTCACGCGGAGCGTCTGCCCGGGCTTCAGTTCCAGGGATTCCGAGAGCGTCACGAGCAAGCGTCCCTTCTGGAGGGCGTGCTTGGCGGAGACCTGGCGATCGCCGACGATCACCCGGACGCTTTCCCCCTTGATCCCTTCCAGGGGCGCCAGGGCAATGGAGTTTAGCCGGACCTTTCCCCAGCGGACCTCGATCGTGGCGGTCTGCGTGCCTCCGTCGCGCTTCTGGGCGATCGAGCCCCAGCCTTCCGCCGCGGTGAAGGCGGCCTTGAAGTCTTCGGGGGAGAGCCGGGGGGCGAAGCCCAGGTGCCCGTGCGGGCCGTGGTACTCGAACCCGCAGGCCGCCAGGAACACCCCATAGCTGGCCATGGCCCGGGCGTAGTGGTCGCCGCACTCGACCTCGTTGTAGGGATTGCGCCGCGAGGGGTGGTAGCGGTCGTGGATCATCCGCTCGACGGCCAGCCCTTTCTCGACCATCCCCTCCCAGAGCATGTGGCCGGCCACCTGGTGCTCGAAGCCGGTCATGCACTCGTTGAAGTACATCGCGGACCAGGCGCCGGGGTGGTCCTTGAACTCGGGCGAGACGCCGCGGGGGAAGGTGACCATCAGCAGGCCGCCCTCGCCGGGCATGGCGTACCACCGGCCCGGCTTGTGCCGCTTGCGGTACGGCCCGACGTCGGGCGTGAAGCTGTACTTCCAGAGCGACTCCAGGGCCGAGCGCGTCTGGGGCTCGGGCGTGATCCGCCCCAGGCCCACCTGGAACGCCCAGCTCTGCCCGTACACCTGGTCGATCGAGCAGCCGTCGTAGGAGCCGACCACGTTACGATGGGCCGGGTCGGCCTTGTGGAAGAAGTACTCGCCGTTATAGAGCTTTTCCACGAGGCTCTTCGAGCCGATCTCGAAGATCGCCCGGGCACGCCGGGCAAAGACCTCGTCGCCGGTCTCCCGGGCCATCTCCTCCCCGGCCCGGATCGCCGCCAGGTAGATCGACGAAAGCCAGGCCGCTTGGCCGAACCAGTCGGCGTCGAGCGTGTTGTGCTGGTTGCCGTCCAGCAGGCCGTCGCCGTCGGCGTCCTTGGCGATGAGGCACTCCAGCGATCGCTTCACCCGGGGCCACAGCCGGCGCAGGAAGCGGTCGTCGGGCGACGTCTGGTGCTCGCGGTACACGCGGAGGATCGTGCCCGACTGGCCGTCGATGGCCAGCCCGTGGGCAAACTCCCCGCGGAACTGGACGATCCCCGTGCCCGGATCGAAGGAGATCCCGTAATCGACCCGCTCGCGGCAGAGCCGCTCCAGCTCGGGGAACAGCCGGGCCACCGCATGGGCATACTGCCAGACGTGGGTGCAGGTGCCCTGGCAGCAGCCCACGCCTTCCCAGCCGTAGAACCGGCCGCTGGCCAGCCAATAGCAGGTCGAGGTGGCCAGGATCGAGGTGTTGGCCATGGTGCGGTCGAGAAACCAGTAGGGCAGCGTCGAGTCGTACCAGGTGTCGCGCCACAGCCGGGTCTGGCCGGCCAGTCGCGGGAAGTTCTCGGCCAGGTATCGGACCACCTCGGCGGCCGAGCGGAACCGCGTGGCATAGTGCCGGCCGCCAAGATCCCTCAGCCCGTCGAGGCGCAGGTTCGGCATGTGCCAGGCCACGACGAAGGTGACCGTCTCTTCGGCGCCCGGCTGGAGATTCATCGCGCGGACCAGCCCGCCACGCACGGGTCCCCCTGGCTGCTTGCCTTGGGGTGGCACTGGCTGCTTGCCAGCCAGTGTTCCGGGTGGCACTGGCTGCTTGCCAGCCAGTGTTTCTCCCTCACGGGCAGACGAGCTGCCCGTGCCACCCGGCGCACCCCCTGCCGGCGCAGCAAACACCGCATCCTGCGAAGCCCCTTCGGGCAGACGTGCCGCCGCCCGATCCGCCGGGCCGCTTTCCAGGAGCGCCAGCGCGAGGGTGCCGAAGTCGGGCTGGTCGGCCAGGTTGGCCGCGATCGTCCGCGGCGTGTCGCTCAACACGATCCAGTCGACCCCGATGTTCCCCCACGGGCCCTTCTCGTTGTCGACGATCTGGATCTGGGCCTGGCGCCCCTCGAACTGTCGGACGTCGATCGAGTGGGGCAGCATGCGGTTGTCGCTGCGGCCGGTGACGCTGCGGACCGGCTTGCCGTCGACCAGGACGTTCACACAGGTCCGGCCAACGTGCGGCCCGCCGCCGACCAGGAGGTTGATGAACCTCCGCTCGACGGTGAACGGGCGGCTGGTGAGCGTGCCGACGTGGGCGTCGCCTGCGCCCACGTCCTCGCCGTGTCGGACGTTGTGGCTGTTGACGAGGCGGTTGCCGTGGGCCCCGACGTCGCCCTGGTACTGCGGCATCTTCGCCTTCTCGACCGGCCCGTCGCCGAAGGCCGTGCCCGTGACGGTCCAGCCCTCGTAGGTCGGTTTTTCGAAATCATCGAAGGGGACGTCGGGCCGCGGGGCCTGGCCCGGCTCGGGCGAGGGACTCAGGGCAAAACACTCCACGGCCAGCGCCGTGCCGAGCCGCACGGCCCGGTTGCGACGCTCGACCGCCGTCGTCTTGCCGGTATTCACGCAGACCGCGTTCTCCAGCCACCCGCCCAGCTCGACCGCCAGCGGCCGATCGCCCGTGTTCCTGACCGTGAACCGCATCACCGCGGCCGGCAGGGCCGAGTCCTCGGTCGCCAGCGGGGCAAACGGGGAGAATGCCTCCAGGGAGACGGAGACGGGAACGGCCGGGTCGGCGTAGTCGACGCGACTGATGGGGTACTCGCCGCGGAAGCGGATCTCGCGGAAGCCGCGGCGGTCCAGCGGGCGGACCTCGCGGCGCCCGCCCACCAAGAGGCTTATCGCGAACCCCTGGTCCAGCGGCGAGGCGGGCGTCATCGGATTGGCGTAGTGCCCGTCGCCGGTGCCGACGTGCTGGTTGAAGACGTCCCAGTGCCAGAGCTTTCCGTCGCCGCCGAGATAGAGGTGTCCGGCCCCGATCCCGCCGATGGGCATGCCGATCTTCTCCAGCTCCGCCCCGCGATACACGGCCGGCTGGCCCCGCTCGACGAGCGACTTGAGCCACTCGGGCCTGAGCTTCTTGTCGCGTGGCACGAGCTTTTCGAAATCGGCCGACTCAAACGGCCCTGCCACGGCCGCCTCCACCCCGACCAGCGACGCCGCAACCGCCGCGCCGGCCAGCCCCAGGAACTCCCGCCGCGTGGCCGCCGGCCCGCAGCCGCCCCGCTCGCCCCCGCATCCGCATGGCTTCGATTGGCTCGACATGATACTCCTCGCTCGGCAAGAACGCGCTCTTCGACCCTGTCTTGTTCGCGCTTTCGTCCTTTCGCGCTTTCGTGATCCTTATGACCGTCATCCCCTCTCGCGCTCCGGGGAATCGACCAGTTCCTTCAGTCGCGCGGCGAGGTCCGCAGGAACACGGCCGCACCAGCTCTCGTCGATCAGCCCCACGTCCAGCATGTCCAGGAGATGGACCTTGTCTCTGAGGCGAAACGAGGTCAGCTTCATTCGCACGAGGGCGTCCAGGGTGGGCACGGGGAACTCGGGCCCGGGCTGCGATTCCGTCAC